>Ga0126312_10001334_pt1 | contig 16059 bp, 23 predicted proteins | sample Plot104A_FD_92537 | JGI IMG/M metagenome (GOLD analysis project Ga0126312, IMG submission 92537) | Serpentine soil microbial communities from UC McLaughlin Reserve, CA, USA - Plot104A | ecosystem: Environmental > Terrestrial > Soil > Grasslands | place: USA: UC McLaughlin Reserve, Lake County... | reverse complement strand
GTCGACAAGTCGATTGTGAGAAACCGGCCACGGGGGCGGTCTCGTCCCGGTTTCCGTATCAGTTGCCTTCGTTCGCCTCCGTTCGCCGACCCTCCGGAGTGACCCTGTCATGCCGGCAGACCGGGAACACGCCCGAACGACCGGGAAGCCGGGTTGCGGAAGGCAGCCGAACGCGCCACTCTTCGCGCTGCTCGTCAACAGCGGCTTGCGGAGAGGCGAAGCGCTCGCCCTCTACTGGTCCGACATTGATCTTGACGCCAAGCTGCTACGGGTGCATGGCACCTTGGCCCGGGTGGACGCTGAGCTCGTCGTGACGGAAACGAAGACAGCGAAGTCACGCCGGGTAGTGCCGCTCCCCCCACTGCAGAGAACGTGTTGCGCGACGTGCGCACCAGGCAGAGGGCTGAGCGGCGATGGCTGGCTCGATGTGGCAGCCGACCCCGTACGTCTTCACAACCGAACGGGGCGAGCCCTGCGATCCTCGCAATGCGCTGCGGGCCCTCAAGGCCGCGGCGACGCGTGCAAAGTTGCCTTCGACGGTTGGGCTGCATACGCTGCGGCACTCCGCTGCCTCGGTCATGTTGTCGGCCGGCGTGCCGCTCAAGGTGGTCTCTGAGATCTTCGGTCACGCGAGCGTCGCGATCACTGGAGACGTCTACGGCCACGTCTCGCCTGACGTGTCTCCTGACGCATTGACTCGGCTCAGCGACGCCCTCTCCTGAAAAGGTGGTCATAAAAGGTGGTCAGAAGGTGAGACCGATCATGAAACCAAGTCAGTCAGGTGGAGAAATTTACCCGCTGACTAGCCGCGGCATGCCGAGTCGGAAGATCCGCGGGCGGATGAAGGCCGCTTGGCAGGTTCGCGGCGACGCCTACACGGCCACCCATTGATAGGCCTGCGACTGGAGAGCTGCCCAAGAGGCGACGCGCGCCAGAACGCGTCGTTCGATGAGATACATGGCGAAAACGAAATGATACGGGGCTGCCGATGAGTACTTGGCGGGATTGCCAGCGGCAGTCCAGGGATAACCGATGGCCAATGGAAACGATGGCGGCGTGTCGCATCTTGCCGACGCTCGCAGCAAGCGGCAGCAGCGTGCTCGCCGGATTGAGGCCCTCTCGCTCAAGCTGGCCGGAGTCAGCACCGCCCAGATCGCGGAACGGATGGGGGCCTCACTGATCAGCATCCGGGCAGCACGACGACCCACGCACCGCCTGGCAATGTCATCCTCTACGACAGGAACGCCACGCCGGGCCCAACTCGGACTCCCAACCACACAGCGGCTCAGGCAGATCCAAGCTGAGATGACTCAGCGGGATCAGCTCATCCATTTCCTTACTCCTTCACTTTCTGCCGGCGCGGCTGCCGGCCCTTCGATGTCTCGTCACTCGCCTGAGACCCCCTCGCGTTTTTCGACAGGCCTCTGTGACCCGCTGGCCGGTCACCGTGTCCTCTCTCCGAAGCTCAAACTTTTTACCGACGGGAAAAAAAATCAGACATCGGCTCGGAAGCCGTCGAGTTGGGCCACCACAGCAGCCATCGGGTCACCACCAACAGCCGCCAACGCAGCCTCATACTCCGCCTGCGCAGCATCAGCAGCCGCCCGGGTTTCAAGCTCCCTCGAAACCTCGCACAGTTGTCTTGCTAGCGCTGCCACGTCACGAGCATGCACATCGGCGCTATCAAGCGCCGTCGCAAGCCGACCCACAACAGCGGCCAGCAGCGCACCATGATCGCCTTGCTCGGCGGCCTCCAACAGAGTCAACCGTTTACCGTCCAGTTTCGACTTCGCCATGACACCCTCCTGTCTCTTCCTTATGGCATGTGTGGAAGGGGTGGCATGTGTGGCATGGGTGGCATGGGCGGCATCCGATAGGGACTCCTCGCACGCCGCACGCCTCGAATTCCACGCATGCCACGGATGCCACGGGTGCTAAGAGACATTGCGCACCACCTGCCAGCACACAGGGCGACCTTTAGCCGGAGTGCCGAGCGAGTCGATCAGCTCTCGCTCTTCGAGTCGCCTTAACACCTTCAGCGTCGCGTTCTCAGTCCTGCCGTATTGCTTCGCCAGATCGGCGGTGCTAGCTCCCTCGTTGTCAGCAAGCCATAACCAAAGCTCGCGGACCTCGCGTTTCTCGTCCAACAGCGCCGCCGGCATGCCTTCAGACGCAGGACCCCACCAACCATCGGTGAAGCTGAGCGCAATCTCTTGGTCTTCGACTTCCCGGCCGGAGACCGACAGTCGGCCCACGTTGTCACCTCGGCGGCGCTGCAGCAACAGGAGACTGTCCACGACACCGGTAAGGCCAGAGGTACCCGAGACCTTCTCGAAGATGTCCGCCACGTCGGCCCGCTGGTTGGCATGGTGCACGACGACGATCGCAATCTGACGCACGTTGGCCATCCGTTGCAACGGCGCCAACGCTTCATAGTCCAGCCGATAAGCGTTGGTCCCGGTGCTACGAGGGCGCACCCGTTCGAGCACGTCGATGATGACCAACCCACATTCCGCGTGTCGATCTAGGTGGCGCTCAATTTCGACAAGGCCGCCTTCGTTAAGCCGCTTCGATGTTGTTCTGATGGTCAGCTGGCCTCGGTTTGGCCAGCTGGTGCCTACCTGCTCGGTTAATGCCTTCCGGTAGCGCCGCGCCCCGTCCTCAAGGGCGAGGGTCAACACCCTGGTTTTTGTCGTTTGGCGGCCGAGGATCGGCGCGCCGCGTACGGCCGCGACCGACAGTTGGGTTAGCAGCCTGGTTTTTCCAACGTTCGGGGCAGCGGACAGCAGCGCGACCCCAACTGGCACGACACCGTCCAGGATGTCTGGCGCCTCCCGGAATTCGGCTCCGAGCAAGTCAACCGAATCCCATTCGGAGGTCGGCTCGATTTCTCGTGCCCCGGAGACCCTGAGCGCAGCGGTCAGCTCCGCGATCGTGCATCCGTTGGCGCGGGCAGCCGAATCGACCGTGACGCCTGCGAAGACTTGGCCGATCGCGGACACGACGTTCGGTGCCAGCTCGAGCGGTCCAAGGTCGGGCACCGGCTCGAGCTCGTCCAACGTGTGGCCAGCCGCGATGTGGTCGGCCGCATCATTCCCAGTTTTGGCCTGGCGAAAGTCCAGCTGATCTACGTGGCCGGTGAACATCTCCCTGACGGCCGCAGCCCACTTCTGGCCGGCCTCGTCACGATGAACGATGGCAACAACCTTTGCAGCGCCGTACAGCGGCCACGGATCAACTTTGGACCAGTTGGCGGCGCCCATCGGCGCAGTAGTGGCAGTAACGCCGAGCGACTCCAGAGCGTGCACATCTTTCTCGCCTTCCGCCACGTAGATCGTTTCGCCGGCCTTGTTCGCCGCAGCCACTTTGGTGGCCCGATACAGGGTGGTCCGGTGACCGTTGGTTGTGCCGGATTGTCGGAACCGTTTGTCCCATGAGCGGTGTACTTTGCGGCCGTCGTCGTAGGCGTATGTGACGCCTTCCCGGTCGTCAAATAGGTCGCGGGTTGTTAGGCCGAGCCGGGCGAGCACGTCATCGACATGGCAATTAGCGAAGCAATAGAGAAGCACTTGGCCCTCGATCGCCTTGACCGACAGCGAGGGCCTCTGGTCGTCGTGGGCTGGGCATTGGGCCATGACCTGACCGGGGCGATTCGTCCGCACAACTTTGCCGGCCCGGCGCAGCGCGGCACATAGCCGGTCGAATGCGGTCTCGGGCGCGATCATGACACACGGTCGCCTTCCCCACTGTCATCCGCCGCAGTGGGGATTTCCCCAGCTTCGGTTGGGATTTCCCTAGTCTGAGGACGCGCCGCGGCGACCGTCTTGTGATCCGCACCGGCCATCCGGGCGATCTCTCGATCGGCCTTGGTCATCCTGCGGGCGGTCGGCGTCCCGCGTGCCGGGCGACGGTTCAGGTCTATGCTGGATTCACCGTTGTAGTTTTCTGATCCGGGCTCGGATGCCACTCCGAGCCCGTTTCTGTCTCCGGGCATCAGGCAGCGCTGGCCTTGAGCTTGGCCACGTAGCGCTCAAGCTCGTCATGCGGGATAAGAGTGCGTCGTCCGACCTTGACCGCCTTGAGGTCGCCAGCCGTGATCAGCTCATACAGCGTGGAGCGACTGATCCCGAGCATTGCCCACCCATCGGGGAGCGGATGTAGCAGTTGGCTCACGGTCCACCTTCCACAGAAGTCAGGAATAATCCGCTTGGACTCTTGCGAGTCTGGCATAGCAATGGCATATTGCGGTGTGCCAAATAGCGGCGGATGAATGGCAGAAGGTGATACAGCTCTTCGAGAAGGATGGCCGGCAGCGGCTACGCCTCGATCTGGACTTCGGCTGGGCCGAATGGGACGCGGTTGATCAGGTCATCGTCGGCGACCGCGTCCTCCCCGTTGTGATCGAGGTCGTCGCGGCCGGAGGACCCGAATCCACGGCGCCCACTCTGCGGATGGTGATCACAATGGTGGACAGGATTCCTCTCTGTACTCTGCTCGCCATTGAGCGACGCGAGAACGGTCGGGGCGTGCAGTCCAGCGACCTTCGCGGGATTCGCCTTGACGACTGGATCCAGGACATCGTCGCGCAGGCGTCCATGCACGTTGACTTGTTCGAGGACGACGTCATCACCGCGGTGCGCGCCAGTGGGGGTCCGGAGATATTGGCGGCCCGCAAGGCGGTTCGCCAAATGCGGAGATCCAGCCGCCGCAAGGTAACCGGAGGGTTTCTGGCCGAGGTTGCCGACGTGTATCGGGACAACCAGGAGACGGGCAAGCCGACGCGCGCGGTGGAGATTGCCTTTGGCACATCCCACCGCACCGCGGCGCGGTGGGTCAGCCTGGCACGTGAGCGGGGTTTGCTGTGAGTGGGGCGAGGCGTAGCGGCAACGGGGAGGGCAGTACACCGTATAAGCGGGCTGATGGGCGCTGGCAGATCCAGCTGCGCTATCACGACGAGGCGGGGGTTCCGAGAAGGACCACTGTCACTGGCAAAACCGCGAAGGAGGCTCGCGACAAAGCAGACGAAGTGCGACGCCGGCTTCGTGCCCACCTGCCGGCGAAAGACAAGAAGATCACGCTGGGAGCGTTTACTGACACCTGGATCAATTCGACGCTTGCAGCCTCGGACAGAAAATGGAGCACCAAAACCCTCTACGCCACGCTGGCCCGCAAGCACATCATTCGGGCGACGCTTCGTGCTCAACCGCTCGACAAACTCAAGCCGTCACACGTGGAATCCTGGAAGGTCGAACTCCAGACGCAGGGACTGTCGGACTCCACGATCCGGTCCGCATTTAACGCGCTAAAGGCCATCCTCGACACGGCCGTACGAGATGAAGCGCTGGCCCGCAACGTCGCAACCGCCGTGACCCGGCCGAAGGTCAGGCCGCAGGAGGCCGCCTTTTTGACCCCAGAGGAAATACGGCGGGTCCTCGAAGCCGCGCGAACAAGCCGATACGCGCCCTGTTCGCCCTCCTGGTCAACACGGCGCTTCGCCGCGGGGAAGCTCTCGCGCTGCGCTGGTCCGATGTCGACCTTGACGCCGGCGTACTGCGGATACGCGGCACGCTCGCTCGGGTTGACGGTGGCTTGGTTGTCACCGAGCCCAAGACGGTGAAATCACGTCGTTCAGTGCCGCTGTCCCGCCGCAGTCCAGCGAGTTCTGCGCGAGATATGCACCGTCCAGGCTGCGGAGCGGTTGAGGGCGGGCTCGGTGTGGCAGCAGACGGGCTATGTGTTCACCACCGAATTCGGCACGCCATGCGAGCCGCGTAACGCGCTGCGGGCCTTGAAGGACGCCGGAAAGGAAGCCGGGCTCCCCAACATCGGCCTGCACACGCTGCGGCACTCAGCGGCTGCGGTGATGCTTACCAGCGGGGTGCCGCTCAAGGTTGTGAGTGAAGTGCTCGGACATGCCAGCATCGGCATCACCGGCGACATCCATGGCCACGTCGCCCCAGACGTGTCACGCGACGCTCTGGCCCGGCTCTCGGCGGCTCTCGGATGACAAATGGTGTGCGTAAATGGTGTGCAAACCAGGCGGTGAAGCCTCCAACGTTCCGCACGGGCGCCGAAACTGGCCTCTGACTAAGTGCTTTGATGGTGGGAACAGCCCGACTCGAACGGGCGACCTCTTGTTTGTAAGACAAGCGCTCTAACCAGCTGAGCTATGCTCCCAGGTACCATCTGCCCTAGTCGGAGGGCTGTGGCCCTCGTCCTCGGGTCGTTCATCACGGAGCCACAGCCTCATGTGTGTGCACCGTGTGTGCAATCAGGTTAGCGGCCCGGTTCACGGTGTCCGTGGCAACCGTCCCGACCAGGTGACCGTACACGTCCGCTGTGATCGCGATGGACTTGTGACCCATCAGCTTGGAGACCACCGCGATGTCAGCACCCGAGGACAGCATGAGCGACGCGGCACAGTGCCTCAGGCCGTGGAAGGTGAGCGGTGGCAGGTCTTGGCTGAACTTGTGGAACAGCCGAGTGACGTAGGTGGGGTTGAGTGGCCGACCGTCCGCCATCGTGAACACGTGGCCTTGAGTCTGCCAAGCCTCGGCAGCGGCCTCGGATTCCCGGGCCTGCCGTAACTGCCATGCCAGCAGTGTCGCCACCGCGAAATCCGACATCGGCACTGTCCGCAGCCCAGCCTTGGTCTTGGTGGTTGCCTGCTCCAGCACACGCCCATTGGCGGTGACCCGGTTACGCCGGACCGTGATCTTGCGGGTGACAAGATCAACGTCTGACCATCTCAGACCGGTGATCTCACCCCGGCGTAGGCCGGTCAGGATGACGATCTCGAACAGCGGCCCTAGCCGGTGCTGGGCACAGCGATCGAGGAAGATCCGGGCCTGCTCCGGCTCCCACGGATTCACTGGGTCCTTGTCCAGCTTGGGGCGGTCAGCTCCCTGAGCGGGGTTGGCTCCGATCAGCTCGGCACGTACGGCTGAGTTGAGGATGGTCTGGAGCAGGGTCATGATGCGCCGCACGGTGACCGCACCACGACCGGCCTTGGACAGCTCGGTGACGAACTGGGCGACGTGGAAACGACGGATCTCGGTCAGCTTCATGCCGCCCAGGGCAGAGGAATCGATGTCGTGCCGGACGTAGTGGTCATAACCGGCCACTGTGGTCGCTCTGAGGCCGTTTCCGGTGGTCTCGCGATGGGGCAGCCACTTCGGGGCGTACTCGCCCAGAGTGACCTCTGAGGGCTTGATGTAGGTGCCCTTGTCAAGCTTGACCTTTTGGTCAGCCAGCGCGGATTCAGCGGCTCGCTTGGTGGCAAAGCCACCCGTCCGGAACTGGCGACGCTGGCCGGTCTTGGGGTCACTGCCATGGCTGAGGCGGTACTCCCAGGTGCCGTGCTTGGGGTCGCTTTTGATCTTGGGGCAGTTCTTACCGAGCTGCTTGCCGGACTCGTCCCGGCAACCACAGCGGCGGTACACGGAGTTGCTCATTGGTGGTCCTTCCTCTCGAAGTAGCGGCGGGCCACTCGGTCCGCCCGGTCGGTGGGCATCCAGCGGATGGCATCGAGTGCGCTTGCGGGCTGTGTAAACGGCTCACCGGGGCGATGGGTCGAGGCGGACAGGAGCAGATCCTCGCCCCTGATCCACTCTCGGACGTTCCCTGCCTCGGCATCAGCCCTGGGCGCGACCTGGTACGGCTGATCAGTCAGGTCGGTCGGCACCAGCAGATCGACCGGAGCGATGTCGAGCACCAGGCAGAGGGCCAGCAGCTCGTCCACCTTGACGAACGACCGCCGACCGGTCTCCAGCTTGGCAATGACGATCCGCTCCCAGCCGATGCCCACGGCCTGCATCGCCTCTGCTAGGTCGTCCTGGGTCATCCCTCGGGCTTTTCTGATCTTGGCGACCCGTTCACCGATGAGCCGAGTGGGGTCGAGCGGTTCGGCTTTCTTGCGGCGGGTCCTGCGCTTGGATTGTGCCACAGAAGAACAATACCGTGTCCTGTTGATCCCCGTCAATACCTGGAGTACTCTTAGTTTTGAGGAACGATCCTGTGTCCTGGAGGAACGAATGAATGCGAGCCCCCGAGAAATCAATCGGATCTTGGCCAAGCCGGTGTGCAGCGTTGACGAGACAGCCAAGGTGTTCAACAGCGGGCGGAATCAGATCTACGCAGCCGTCCGGTCTGGTCAGCTCCGCTCTATCCGGATCAGCGGTCGGATCTTGATCCCCACGGCGGCCATCCGGGAGCTACTCAAAGGTGAGACCAACTCAGCGGCCTAATAACCCTCTCGCGATATGTAGACCCAGGAGGTCCCGTCGTGACCGATGCCGAGAGGCGCATGACCCATGAAACACGAAAGCCCCGCCGGAAACGGGACTCTCGCAGAGGAACACGACCGAGGCCAGGATAACTCGCCCTCGGTCAGAGCACTTGTCCAGCTCACAGGTGACGGGGCTGTGACTAGGTGCGATAGCGCTTGTGTGTGCGGGGTGAGAGCATCATGACCGGCCCACAACCCACAGCCCCGAAACCCCGCAGACTCAAGGTCACCAGGGCCAGCGACATCAAGATGAAGGCCACCCGCTGGCTGTGGCAGGAAGATCAGCAGGGCAAGTGGCTGCCGCTCGGCGGCCTGGTGCTGCTGGCCGGACGCGAGAGCATCGGCAAGACCACGATCGCGTACGGCATCGCCGCCAAAATCACCCAGGGCACTCTCCCCGGTGACTTCTACGGCAAGCCGCGCTCAGTGATCATCTGTGCCACTGAGGACGCTTGGGCTGAAACGGTGGTGCCCCGGCTGGAGGCATGTGGAGCCGACCTGGATCGAGTCTTCCGGGTCGATGTCGTGACCCCCGAGGGCCTGCCCGAGGCGGTCAAGCTGCCTGAGGACATCCACGGGTTGAAACGGCTGATCAAGGAAGAGGATGCGGTCCTGGTGCTGCTCGACCCATTGATGGGAACGATCAGCTCGGCACTGGACAGTCACAAGGACCACAGCGTCCGGATCGCCCTGGAGCCCCTGTCCCGGATGGCAGCGGACTGCAAGATCTCCATCCTCGGGCTGATCCACGAGAACAAGTCCAAGGCGGCAGATCTGCTCAGCCGGGTGATGGCATCCCGTGCTTTCTCGGCTGTGGCTCGTGGCGTGTTGTATGCCGCTCGTGAGGACCAGGTCAGCTCTGGCCTGGAGGTCATGCCAGAGACGTTTCTGTTCGGCCAGCCCAAGAACAACCTGTCCGCCCGGGTGCCCTGGTCCGAGCGGTACCACATCGAGGGCGTGACGGTCGGCTGGGATGAGGATGAGGACCTGCCGATCTATGGCTCCCGGATCGCCTGGGACGGCAGGGTGGACGATTCGATCCAGGACGTGGTGATTCGGCAAGAGACCCAGCCTGAGAAAGAGACTGCCCAGGACCGGGCGGCCGATTGGCTGGAAAAGTTCCTCATCGACCACGGCCCCACGGACAGCAAGATCGTCAAGACCACAGCCCAGCGGGCGGGGCACAACGTACGGACCATCCAGCGAGTGCTGGGTCGGGTCGGGGTGGTCATCACCACAGCCCCCGGAACCAAGCATGAGACTTCCTGGTCTCTCCCTGTCGTGACTGACACAACTGTCGCCACTGACACAACTGTCGCAACTGACGCAACATCAGGAAGTCGCGACAGTCGCGACAGTGGCGACACGCGCCAGGGACGGGAAAACCCTGTCGCGACATCCGATGAGCCTGCCCCCGGGGCTGTGGGGAATGGGCATAAATCTTCGGCCGATGCTGGCCTGGGGACTAAATCTCCAGATCGATGGAAGGACTGACAGTGAAAACCGTCGATTTACCGGTTACGACCGATAACCAGAATCCCGAGGGTGGATTCCTGGCCTGGTTGCTGCTGCTCGGTCAGCAGTACGGCCTGCCCGTCAACATCCCAGCGAGCGATGCATACCGGGCGGCCGACCGGCTCCGGCAGTGCGTGGCCGAAGGGCATCTGACCGGGACCGAGCGCTGGACCGTGCTCGATGTGGCCGCCCACATCGGATGGTGTTCCGATGCTGGCATCCTGCCAGCGGGCTGGGTTCGGTCGGGGCTGGAAATCGCTCATCGGGCATTCCTTGGTAGTGGTGGCTCGGTACCCACCCTAGAACCTCCCGCCGACTATCTCCGGGCCATCGCTGTCGAGCCTGGCCTGCGGGCTGTGGTGAGGGCGGTGGATGCACTCATCTCGATGACCGGCCCCACCGACCAGCTCTGCTCAGGGTGTGTCTGGAGCGAGATCATCAAGCCGATATGCACACCGTTGATCGGCGAGGCCGTGGCTATCCACCAGAACAGGCTCAAGATCCCGGCGAGCCCGGATCTGGGTTTGTGGATCTCAGCCCGTATCTGGATGCGCTGGACGACGAACCGCCAGAGCCGGAATCCGAGATCGAGCGTTGGCTCCGGACCGACGAAGCATGGCACGCGTTCACTGATCATCTTTTGGCCCGGCTGGATTCGGCTGATCCGGCCAACGGGCACGGGATTGGTCAGGTTCGGTCCGATCCCGCGCACGCGTATAAACGGCCCGGAGTTGATCAAGAAATGGAGACATGATCATGGCCGAGCTGATCCAACCGGTGACCGCTTCCCGCAATGCACGGCATGCGTACTGGCGGAAGCATGGCCCCGGCGGCAATCGGGTCGATGCCGAGCTGGCCGCTGACCTGGCCTATAACGCCGCAGTGCTGGCCGGTCCTGAATCTTGGCAGGCCGCGTACCCGCTTCGCAACGAGAAAGATGATCATGCACGTGCCGACGTTTGACAGCAATGGCTTGTTCACCGGCTCCCGGAGCAACCTCACCCAGGAGCAGCGGGATGAGGTCATCGAGCTGGCCGAGGCCGGTGTTGGCCGCAACGAGATCGCCCGCCGGACCGGCATCCGGCAAGAGACGGTCAGCAAGCTCACAGCAGCGGCTGGGATCGGGTTTGCCGACCGGGCAAAGACTGCCGTCGCGGTCCGTGCCCGCGTGATTCAGGCCCAGCTCCGCCAGCTCGACCAGATCGAGGTTGGGGCCGACCTTACAGACCAGGCCCAGGTGATCCTCCAGGCGGTGGGTGCGGCCGGTGACGGCATCAACCTAAACGCGTACGCCATAGCAGCTCGGGCATACCGGGACGTGACCACGGCCAAGGAAGCGCTGCTACGGCCATTCATCGCGATCTGGGCGACCGACCCGGGCACGCTGGAGGGTGCTGTTGATTTCCTCGACCAGATGGATGCTGGGATTGGCGAGGCGGTGGCCAGCGGAGTGCCCGGCCAATACGGCATGGTCAGGATCGTCAGCAGCTATGCCGAGTCGCAGGCCGCCCTCACGCCGCCCACACAGGAGCTATCACCCCTAGTCAGCGACACGTCCCCTGTTAGCGAGACAAGTGAGGCCGACCATGATCACCGAGAGTGAAGCGAGGCAGCGGCTCTGGGCTCTGGCGGTCAGGCGGCCTGACCGATTTCTTGAGCCAGGTCTGGATTTGGGGCCGCAAACATCAGCGACGACCGCGCGCACTGCCCGCTAACGTGGGTAGGCGACATGACCAGGCTACCTTTGCGCGTCCTGATCTCGGGCGCGAGCGTGGCGGGCCCGACGGCGGCGTACTGGCTCTGCCGGCGCGGGTTCACGGTGACGGTAGTGGAGCGTATGCCGCTGGTCCGGGTGCGGACCAGCGGGCACGCCGTGGACCTGTTCGGCCCGGCGATGGACGTGGCCGAATGGACCGGCGTGCTTCCGGCGGTGATGGATGCCCGCACCCGGACCGAGATTGTCTCGTTCCAACGCCAGGACGGTCGAGGCGTCGACGTCGAAATGCGCCGCCTTGTCGCCGGCATCTCGGGCCGGCACGTCGAGGTCATGCGCGGCCAGCTGGCTGCCATTCTCTATGAGGCGACACGAAGTGACGCGCAGTACCTGTTCGAGGATTCGATCCAGACGATCGTCGAAGAGCCCGAGGGCATCGCCGTGACGTTCGAGCACGCCCCCGCCGACCGGTTCGACATTGTCATCGGAGCGGACGGCCTCCACTCGATCGTCCGCCGGCTGGTCTTCGGGCCCGAAGACCGGTTCCGCCGATTCCTCGGCGGCTATCTGGCGGGGGTCGCCCTGCCCAATTACCTCGGCCTTGATAGCCGGATGGTGGTCTGGAACGCGCCCGGCCGGCTCGCGGCGATCTACCCAGTCCACCAGACTACGACGGCCAGGGGAGGTTTCCTGTTTCGCCGCAGCGAGGAGTTGGGGCTCGATTACCGCGACGTCGACGGCCAGAAGCAGGTGCTGCACCGTATCTATGGAGAGGATAGGTGGCAGGTTCCCCGGCTGCTGACGGAGATGGACGCCGCTGAGGACTTCTACTTCGACTCGATCAGCCAGATCGTGATGGATAGCTGGGTCAAGGGCCGGGTCACCCTGGTCGGCGACGCCGGCTACTCGCCAGGCCCGGCTGTTGGCGGCGGCACCAGCGTCGCCATGGTCGGCGCCTATGTCCTGGCGCAAGAACTGGCCCAAGCCGGCCGCGACTACCAGGCAGGGCTGCGCGCCTACGAGAATCGCATGCGCGAGCTCGCCGCCAAGGCCCGCAGCATCGGACCCACCACCATGTCCACGCTGATCCCGCGGACCGGTATTCAAGTCCGGCTGATCCCAGAACTGCTCCGCCTCCTCACACAGTTGCCGCCGCGCTTTCAACAGCGTCTCTTTCAGTTGCAGGCAACACCCGCCAGAGCCCTCGGCTCCATCCATCTCACCCGTTCAACAGTCGAGAAGTAGCCCAGCCCCACCTCTCCCTTGATCCGGGCGGTGCAACACCGCAATGCCGGAGCCACATGATTCGGTCCTGCTGGGAGGCAGGCATGGTTGAGACAGCCACCCTTAGGCGGAGACCTGCGCGGACGACTAATTACGCAGCGCGGCGTCGATTCATATAGGTGTCACAAGGCACGTGACAACGGGGCGTTGCGCGGAAATCGGCGGCAGACTACCGGTCGAATATGGTCGCTGCATGCTGCATGTTGGTGTCATTTCGCCGCCTGACTTGACCTCGGCCACCATGGAACTACTGGAGGCGAATCCTGCGGTGACCCATCTGTGGATGAGCCGAGATAGCGCCCGTAAGCCGGTTGGTGGTGTCATCAGCGGTGACGTGGCGCGCGAGGCCGCGGCCGGTGTCATTGGCCAGCTTCGCGGCCTAGGTCTCGGCGCGCGATGGCGCCATTGCGGTTGAGCGCCTGGACATCATCTTGTCAGGAGCTGCCGAGCGTGCTGAACGAGACGCTCCAGGCCAGGGCGCCGACGCCTTGATCTGGGAGGAGCTTGAGCAGAACGCGGGAGAGGAGACCAGGGCTGTCTGTCAGCTACCTGACCTTCATGGTGGTGGCCATGTTGATCGCCAGCATCGGTGTCCTCGTTGACCAACCAATCTTGATCGTCGGAGCGATGGTCGTCGGGCCCGAGTTTGGCCCGCTGGTCGCACGGTGCGGCGGCATCGTGGCCCGCCAGCCACGTCGAACCGGGACTGCCCTCGGTGCTCTACTGCTGGGCTTCTTGGTCGGAATGATGGGCACAGTGTTGTTCACGTGGGCCATGACGGCGATCGGACTCGTCGATGAATCGATGCTGACTGGGGAACCTCCGCTCACCAGCTTCATCTGGCAGCCCGACGCCCTGTCCTGGATCGTCGGGTTCCTGGCTGGCGTCGCCGGAATTTTGGCATTGACCTCAGCCAAGTCCGGCGCTCTTGTCGGTGTGCTCATCTCGGTGGCTACCGTGCCCGCGGCAGCCAACGCCGCTGTCGCTGTGGCCTATTGGGTGCCAAGTGAAGCGGTCGGATCAACAGTCCAGTTGTTGATCAACCTGGCCTCAATCGTGCTGGCCGGCGTGATCACTTTGCTCTTCCAGAGAACACGACAGAATCGGCTGGTGGCTCGCTTAGCCTCCTCGACGCATTGAGCCGGGCAGGAGGAGAACGCGTCGAGCCCAGGAGGCGGCACGGCCCGCAGCGCAGCGAGGACGCGCGCCGCCGGGAGGCGAAGCCGACCGTTGATAAAGAGAGCCGGAATCAGCAATGCGCAGGCTGGCGATCTGCGTCTGTGCCAGTAGATGGTTGGTCCCGCTGGAGCTAGTCGTCGGGTCGGCCTGGACTGAAGCGAAGGGGCTTAGCCCTCGTAGCCTGGGAACTTGGAAAATGTGACATAGGTCACGCTTTAAATATGTCAATTCTGAGGTTTTGACGAGGCGTACCGGGAAGAGGGGCGCCGGACGACGAAGAGGTCAGGCGCTATTTGGGGGCCTAGATATGCAGTCGCGCGTTGGGCGACCTCTGCGCCGTCCACGGTTCAGGACGCCTGCCACTTTCAGTAGCTGACACCCAGAGGGGTTCCCTTAGCCGGTCCTCGCACTGACTTGACCGAGTTGTGCTCTACCCGGCGGCGAGGACCTAGCATGTGCGAACGTTATCCGCAGACTCTTTACCTGCCAGGGGAACCGCTCGGCTGATCCCTTAGGAGATTCAGTGGCTTTGATCGCCTTCCCACCGCCGAAGGATCCGGAGGAGTTCGAACGCATCGTCGAACAAATCGCCGGTCCTGTACTGCGGAGCCAACAGGTCAACCTGAACGGCCGCCGTGGCCAGGCGCAGCACGGCGTGGATGTCGGAGTCACGACCGATGCAGGCGAGGTGGGTATCCAATGCAAACTGACCGGAACTCTCAAGATCGGGACGGTGAGAGAGGAAGTTGAAAAGGCGAAGGGATACGTCCCGAAGTTGACACATTTCATCGTTGCGACTACGGCCCCCCGCGACGCGGTTCTGCAGGCAGAGGTTAGGAAGGTGCAGGCGCCGTTCAAGGTGTCGCTATGGAGTTGGGACGAGATCAACAGCCACCTCAACCGGCTTCCCGGTGTGGGTCTCGAATACGTGCAGCACGTTCTCGTGGGGTCGAAAGAGGTGAGTGAGCGGCAGCATGCCCTACACCTTCGCGAGGCGCTGGATCGACCAGCCCTGCTCTACCGCGCTCACGCGGAGCGTGCCTTCGTGGCGCAGATCAAAGCGCTGAAAGACACATCCGCGTTCTTGCGTACCGGCCTTCTTTACACCCGGAGCGGCGTGTTCGTGAGTGGTTTGCCATACCGTCGCTATAGCGACGATTACGCTGATGCGCTTGCCAAGGTCGTTGACCGGGTCGGCAAGTTGGACTCGTACACGGGGCGGAATCTGCCTGTTCTCATCGACGCAGCCCATCCGGAGCACCAGCGCGTGATCAATGAGGCTGAGAAGCGTCGGATCGCGGTGCTCGACGCGGCCAATGCGATTCTTGATGACTGGGATCTTCCACTTCTACCTCTCAGGCCATAGGGCGAGGACGTAGATCCGCATGCGGGGTGGCCTTGCCATCACTGAGCAACCCCCACGCCCTCGTCACCGCACGCGGTCGACTTACGGTCCAACGACAGGCTGCCGTGCGAGGGCAACGCACTAAGACTCCTCTTTGAGCCCTTAGGCTCTGACCTCGTGATTTTGGCAGGTGGCAGCGGATCCTCATCGACGCCTTCGACGAATCGGAGGCGTTCGGCGTCCAAGAATCGGTAGATCGCCGCCTTGGCCGACAGGCGACCTGCCGCTGAGCTGTGCCCACCGCACCGGGCACATACTTGCCGACCGTGGACTTGCGGAGACGGTGCTTGTGTTCGGCCAGCGGACCTACGGCGGCCGCCAGAGCCGCGGCATCTGGGACGGCGGCGTCATGAGCTGGAAGGCGACGGACCTCAGCGAGAACAACGCGAAACAGCAGGCGGCGGACCTCAACGTCACCTTCAATCAGTACGGCCAGCGCAACCAAGACGATCGCAGGGAAGTGAAGCCACCTCAAGCAGTCGAGTCGGCAACGTGGTCAGCAGCGGGCGAACTCGACTACTGGGTCAGAGATCGATTCGAGTGGTGTGGAAGGGTGCGCGGTCCCGACGGGCACCACATGTGGATCAGAGCGGCTGATCTTCGGCCAGCCAAAGAGCTCGGGTAGCGGTGGCTTGTCGTTATCGGTCATCGTTCGTCGCGCGTCCACCGAAGGCC
>Ga0126312_10001333_pt1 | contig 16059 bp, 24 predicted proteins | sample Plot104A_FD_92537 | JGI IMG/M metagenome (GOLD analysis project Ga0126312, IMG submission 92537) | Serpentine soil microbial communities from UC McLaughlin Reserve, CA, USA - Plot104A | ecosystem: Environmental > Terrestrial > Soil > Grasslands | place: USA: UC McLaughlin Reserve, Lake County... | reverse complement strand
GGGAGATCGCACCGACTTCGCAAGCACTGCAGGTGGCGTTTTCTCGCCTTTTTCGAGAGCCGATGCTTTCTGAAAGTACGTCCTTTGGTAGCAGGTGGGGTATTTATGAGATGAGTTCTAGAAGGTGAATTCTGCGAACTTCGCCTGTCCAGAGTTCTCGGAAGTTCGCATCCAGAATACTGCATAGCCGCGGTCCGCTTCCTGCTCGCGCTCACTCATCTTCTTCCTCCCCGAAGATTAGCTTATCAGCCCCTAAACCTGTTTTGTGCCTCCCGTTCAAGGTACGAGAAATGCAGGTGCAACTCATGCTTCGCATCGGATCCCGCTGGGCCTGACGGTGCGGGCTCGAAATGCTCCTCAAACGTTTGGGCGTTGCGAACGTACATCCTATTCTGCCAAATGCACCACCATACATCGGGAGGTCGCGGATCGTTAAAGAGCCGCTCGAAGACCCGATAACCAAGATCCGTGCCAATCGGATCTCCGCGACCGCCCCACCCCCACACGTCCATCGAGAGGTGCTCCCTCGGGAACGCCGGAGGGTGCTGGAAGTAGGTAACCACCCAAATCCTCCGGTAGAAGTCCTCGGCGTTTACGAGATGGTGAGCCCGTCTGCTCACTCGCGCAACCCATTCGTAGTGCGTTGGATGATCCCGGACGTACGGTACGCTCGGGTCGCCGTCTTTGCCTAAGCCTTTTCTGAGAACGATTCTCTCTGCCATTCTCTACATCATCTCCAGAGCCTCGGAACGATCAGGGCAGCTTCAGCAAAAGTAGAACACCCGCCGATGAATCGGCGATGAATCCTCGCGGTCGCATCACTATCGTGGCCTATTCACCCAAGTGCCTAGAAGATGTGTTCGGTGTGTTCTCGGAAATTGGACTTTGTAGGTTGTCGTATTTATTTATGCCATGATATCGAGCTCGTACGTCTTCGGGGCCAGCCGCCCGAACAAGAAAGCTCGACATCATGCTCATCTGCCCAATGTAGGAGGAGCTGGCCTCGCTCGCCTTGGCGGCGTCTTCCGTCTCCCACAAAGTGATGATGACGCCCTCGCCTGCGTTAGGGTCCGTTAGCAGCTGCAGGCCGTTGAAGCCCCGCTGCTTCCTCAAGACTGGCGTGAGACCCCGGGCGACGCGAACCACCTCGGCCCTCATCTCCGGTGGAAACTGGATGTTGGCCACCCTCGCGTACACTTCTTCCCCTTCTACGCTGTCCCCAGTGGTTAGCACTCAAGCACCAGTTTCATCATGATGGCACCTAACGAAGACCGGCGCATCTTCTGGGTAACGAGCCTATTCACCCAAGCGCGCAGAAGAGGTCTTCTGCGAAGTTGGTGTGACAAGGGGCCGAGATCTTCAGGATGCACGCAGAACTAAGTGCACCACGTGCCCCACGAGGACTAGGGCAACGGCAACAATTAGCAGGATAGTGCGCTTCCTCTCGGGTGTGGTCTCCCGCAACAGCGCCGCACCCAGCGCAACACCGATGCCCAGCTCAGAGGTCGTGGCGCACACATCTGCGAACCTACCCTCTCCCCCTCCCCAGCCTCTGGTCCGAAAAACGGGATGCCCACCATCGGTGTCGGGAGGTAGAGCACCACGATCGCGAGGTTGCCCGCGATGCCGAGCAGCAGGACTGTCCGGGTGGGCCAGCGCAGCAGCAGCGGGACGTAGAGCACCTGCGCTGAGGCGGCCACAAGGAAGAATGACCCGTAGCCCCACCACTCCTGGAAGTGCTCGGGCATAACCCACAAGTGGATGAGAGCGGCGACCAGCGAGAGCGCTGCTGCCGCGTACAGGATCGGCTTGGGGCGTCCAGCAGCCAGGCTTCCCAGGGTCGCTGGCTTCACCTCCCTCGGCTTAGACGGCGGTCCTCCATAGCTGCGGGCCGCTGTCGCACCACCCGGCGCGTAGAAGAGGGCTACCGCCAAGCTGAGGACCCCGAGCGCCAGGTGCAAGAGGTCGTCAAAGATCGTGTATCCGTGAGGGATGAGCCCGAACACCATGGGCACCACGAAGCCCAGGATGCCGATCACCAGGTAGATGACCCCGAGTGCTAAGACCACGTTGCGGGCCGTCGCCAGATCCGTCCTCCCGAAGCCCACCTAAGAGTAGAGCCCTCCTGTCAGCAAGTGGGCTATGTCCTCCACTATGTCGACGTTGAGGATGCCGAGCCATACCTGATCGCCCAGCACCAACCCCACTATACCCACTAGGATGAGCACCACCCCGATGATCTGCGCGTACCGTCTCAACACCACTTCGCATCACCTCCTCGCGCTTGTGCGCTCACTAAGCACAAGTATAAACTTTCTGTATAGGCGAACCGCCGCATTGCGGACAATTAGAAGCACAAGTCTAGGCCCTTATTCCCCCACCTTCGGGGAAGGTAAATTCTCGGGAGTTTACGTCCTGTAGAGCCCCGGTCCAATACCCCTGATCGGACCGGGGCTCTGGGCTGTCTGGGTGAACTTCTCCTTTACGGAGGAATGCGACGTTCTTCAAGGCGTTCCCCTACGGGGACGCAAGCGAAAGGCGCACTATGGAGTTCCATGGGAAGAATGTGTCCCCGCCCGGGTAGTAAGCGCCCTCTTCCTTCTCTCGGCTAGTAGTTAGCAGCGCCAATGAGACACCCAAGTCGTTCACAACCCTCAGCTCGCCACTGTAGACCTCGGCTACCAGGGGGATCCCGCCTTCAGGCAGCGTGCTCCCTCCCACACCCTCGGACAGCACAACGACAGTCTGCCCGATCCAGTCCTCAGGGACGTTGACGCTCGGCAAAGGCTCATCCATTAATACCTCCCGCACTCCCTCGCTGTCCAAGACAGTGTCTCACGACTTCCAAAAGCGGGGCTTATTCACCGAGGTGCCTAGTAGGAGTGTTCTACGAACTTCGCCAGTTAGGTGTTCTCCGAAGTTCGCTAAGAAACTGGCCCCGGTCCTATACGCCAGGGACGCCACAGAGGGGGCCAGCGTCCTACGGGTATTATGTGATAGTCGCAGGGGAGGATGGCTGAGACGGCCATAGGGGTTGGACCGGGGCTATGCGGTGAACTTCCGAGAACGCTTCAGCGTGTTGAAAAACTCCCTTTGTGCCGTTTTCTGACCCCATTCAGGGGTTTTAAACCCCGGATTTGTAGTGTTTTAGGCTGGTTTTTTAGGTGTTTTGGATCTGTTTTGGCCCACAGATCTGTGCGACAACGACTTTTTCAACAGCCTGGCCCCTTCCAGGCACTTCGGTGAATAAGGGCTAGATCGGGCCTCGGACTCAGGCGAAGAAGGTCCGGTAGAGGAGGAACACGTTGAGGCAGACGATCAGCGTGACCACAATTGTGGCCACCCCGGTGGTCAGGCGGTGGTTGACCAGGACCCCTAAGATGTTGCGGTTGCGGCAGAAAGTCAAGAGCGGAATGAGGGCGAAGGGAATACCGAAGGAGAGCACCACCTGGCTTATCACCAACGAGCGGCTAGGGTTGAGCCCTATGGCGAGGATCGTCAGCGCGGGGACCATCGTGATGAGGCGGCGCAGGAACAGCGGGATGCGACGGTTGATGAAGCCCTGCATCACCACCTGTCCACTCATGGTCCCGACTGACGAGCTGGAGAAGCCCGAGGCGAGCAAGGCCACCCCGAAGAGGATGGCCGACTGGTTGCTCACCAGCACCTTAAGCTGCTCGAAGGCCTCGTCGATGTCGCCCACTCCGGTTAAGCCGCCCTCGTGGAAGAGGGCGGCGGCCATGATGAGCATGCTGGCATTGATGGTCTCGGCTATGGCCATGGCGATGATCACGTCGATCCGCTCGAAGCTGAAGATCTTCTTCTTCTCTTCATCGGTCTTGCCCTCCACCCTCCGCTGAGTCAGGGCCGAGTGCAGGTAGATGACGTGCGGCATGACCGTGGCCCCAAGCGGTACCAGCACGCCTGTGTGGTGCCATGGATTTTAGCGAGCTTTTGCTTGGGTTCAGCGTTCGTGAAATCAATCCGGAGGCCGCGTGGATCAGCATGCCGTGATAGGCACGGCAGCGAAGATAAAAGAGAAGGACGGATGTCCGACGGATAAGAGCTTGCGCCAATAGGCGAGTAGCGTATGTGTCAAAGAGTGATGAGAAGACCGTTTAACCACTCGGAGAGTTGCCAGCCGTTGGATGGCAGCTTCCCTACTGGCGCGTCCTCCTTAACAGCCTTTCGAGCCGCTTAGAGCTTAAATAAGGCTAGAACTCGGGAGAATTTCCAACACGCGAACCGATGTGTGAGGGACGGTCGGTTTCTGCGGGCATGCTCGAACCGGAAGTTCGGCCTGAGCATGTAGAACAACTATTGGGGATGGAGCCGTACGCACACTTCCACCGTGGGCCGGCCCCCACTGCGGCCCCGGCCCCGGGGTCCGCTTTCTTCTCCCTCTCGACGGCGACGGCGGCGCGCCGGTCGGGCCACACGAGGGGCTTGCTCAAGGTACCGGCGCGGTAGATCCAGAGCGTGGAGATGGGTTCGCCAGTCCTCTCATTAACATGCCCATCGGTCTCACGCCGGAGCGTGAACGGCCACGAGCGGGCAGCCTTGAGCAGCTCCTCGTGGAGGCCGCCGTGGACCTTCTGCCAGCGCCAGCACGCGTCGTGGTAAGCCACCACGGGGGCGTACGTGAGCTCCTCCTCGAGGAACTGTCGGGGTGTGAGGCGGCGTGTCATCGTACTAGTTCGCCTCCTCCCATCCAGCGCGGCTTGTCAGATGCCACTCCCCGCAAACCGTGCAGGAATAGGACCGGACGGGGCGCCGATCCCTGTCGCTGTGGACCAGGATCTCCCGCACCGCGGCGTCGGCGCCGTCCTCCGTGCCGTACCGCGCTTTGTTCACGCAGGCCATCAGCTCCCGGAACCGGCGCGCACTCTCTCGGCGCTCTGCCGCCTTCAGCTGTCTGGTACTTCTGCGCCGTGCCATCACAGCACCGCCCCGCCGTTGAGGCTGTCGGGGTGATGCGGAAGGCAGTAGCGTTCGCCATCGCGGCGACGATCATTCTTGAGGCCGATCAGCGTCCTCTCAGAAGAGGGGGCTCCGCACACCTCGCAGGCGGAGTGCACCCGACGCCTCGAGGCGTAGAGCAGCGCAACCGCTGTCAAGTGCTTGCAGGCGAGCTCCCCGCGGTAGACGCTGTAGTCAGCACACTCACAGCTCTCCCGGTCCTTGCCGTAGCGCACGATGTAGCGCTGCTGGGGGCCGGAGGAGGGCACGAGGTATTCATTGTCCCCAAGGCGCCGGATCACCTGGCGCTTGCTCAAGTAGAGCTGCCAGCCGCGCTCGGCGCGTGCAGCGATCATCTCGGCGATGTCGCTGGTTCTCGTTTCGGTTAACATTACCTGTGTCCTTATGGTTGGGGGCCCCCTGGAGGACGCTCTCCTCCAGGGGGCCCAGGTTGCTAGAACGGTATATCTTCGAAGTTGGGCTCTTCGACTTCGACGGCGCTCGGCGGCAAGACGTTGACCACGCGGTTGCGGTAGGTCTCCGACTCCTCGTCGAAGTTCTTCTCCACGACGATCTGGCAGCGGCTTCCGACCAGCTCGGGGCCCCAGTCAATGACTGGGCGCTTCTCCTTGAGGTCGCGGCCCCAGCGCATATCGGTGGCGCTCGACTTCCCGGTCAGGCGACGGGCCCACTCCATGCCCTTGCTGGTCCATCCGAACGTTACGCTGATAGCGCCTGCTACCTCGAACTCGTCCGGGGCTCCGTCGGGATGGAAGAGCCAGAGGACGTAGGGATCTCCGAAGCTCCCCTGCTTCATCAGGTCAGAGAAACGTTTGAGGGTCGCGTTGTACTTCCCGCCGTCGATGACTGGCCGATCGGCCTTGACTCCGGTGAACGGTTGTTCGGTCACGGCGTTCACCTCCTTCCTACCTGCTTAGGTGCTCCGGCCTCAGGGGCAAATGCCTTTCGGGCTTCGCACATCCTGCAACTACATGTACTATTTTGACAGATTGTGTGTCCCTAATCAAGCGATTTTGGGCGATTCTTGTGGATTATGTGCTAGAATGCGCTGCAACGGAACCTACCGAACGAAAGGAGGAAAGTTGGCACCACTCGGCAAGCCAAAGCGCCGGATTCGCGTGGAGCCACTGCCCGAGCCCCGGCAGGAGCCATCGGAGCTACCGCTGGAGCCGAAGAAGGCACCGCCCCGACGCAGGCGGCGGGAGGAGGCCCCGGCGAGATGACAGCTCTAGTCGAGGCACCTGATTACACGCACTGCGTCGCCGGGGTCCGCACCTGGCGCGTCGCGCCCAACCTGGCGGCGCGGCTCGGCGATCTGTTGTGGTCCTCGAGCATGCTCGATGCCTGGCCGGTAGGGCAGGAGCTGGTGGCGGTCTGCCACAGGGGCGGCCACGTCCCCCCGGACGAGGGCTGCAAGTGCGGTGTGAACGCGTGGTACGGCGTGGAGCTCGGCTACGCAGACAGCGCCGGGTTAGAGGACCCGCGCCACGTTACCGGCGTGGTCTCCGGCTCCGGCGACATCGTGCTGTTCGAGCATGGCTGGCGCGCCGCGCGTGGCCGCGTGGAAGCGATCTTCCACGACCCGGCGCTGCCCCAGATAGCGCTGCCCGTTAGCAAGAAAGAGATAGCCGTCGCCTACGGCGCCGCAATCATTGCGCCCAGGGACTACGAGGCGTTCTGCCTCGAGCACAAGCTCGTCCTCATCGACCCCACCACGCTCTAGCCGGGCCAGGCGTCCCTAGCAGGCCCGGCCTAGTCGAGACCGCCCCCTCCGGGGGGCGGTTATCTTTTTGTTCTCTAGGATGGTTTGAAACCATCGACCCCGGTCGCCGGCGTGGTGTCGATGGTTTTGGGGATGGTGTCGATGGCAGAAAAGACCATCGACACCACGGAATCCGCATAGGTAAGCGGAATGCTGCCCGCGGTGTCGATGGGGTCGGTGCTCTCTAACCCTCCTCGGAGAAGATCCGTAGCATCTTCCTATTGCCGTGCTCCGTGTAGTGCTCCACGTGGACTCCGGCCCTAGAGAGATCGGGGGCCAAGCGGTTGAGCTGTGCGGTGAGCTGGTTGGCCTGGCTGGGCCAGTCCGTAGCGTGCCTGATGTTGTCATCAACCCTGTTGTTGAGGTCGGCGAGCAGCTCGCTCGCTCTGCCCGTCCATGGCTCCTTCCTGTCGTACCCCTTCGCGTAGTCCATGACCTCCGACGCAACCGGCCACGCCTCAAGTGCAGTTGCCGACGCCTCGCCGCGGCTCTCCATGTAGGCCTCCACAAAGCTACCCGGCTCCCCGCCGAGCTCCTGCTCGATCGCGACTCCACACCTCGAGAAGTCGGCCATCCGAGGATGCCCCCCGCGGGGGACCTTGCCGACGTTCGCCAGGTAGGCAGAGACCATGGACAGGAGGCCTCCGAAAACGCCGGGCGCGATCTCGGACACCTTGGCGTAGAGCGCCTCCTCGTCGAGGCGTTCGCTGCTCCCGCCGCCCTGGTCGTCCTCGAAGTCGGGGAGGCGCACGATGAGCGCACGATCCAGGAGGTCGGGACGAGTTACCACGTCGCCGATTCCGTTTATGGCGATCGGGCGCATAGCGTCGAGCAAGACCTCTTCGCTATCGGTGTAGTTCTTGCGGACGGCCAGGGCCCCGCCGGAGGCGAGGTTGCAGAGCGCATCGGACAACCACTCCGGTACACCGCTCATATTGTCCAGGGAGATAACCCAGCCGTTCACCGCGGCGATGTAGAGGTCTCTATCCTCGCGCGGCTTGCGCCTCAAGGGCGCGACGTTCGGGTCGATTAGGTTTCTCAGGACGCGCTGTGTGGTGCTCTTCGCAGATCCCTGATTCCCCAGCAGGGTGAGGACCGTGTAGGGGCCGTAGGGGGTGAGAGCGTGGACAAGCCATGTGGCGATGAGGCGCCAGTTACGCTCGCCTTCAGCTTCGCTAGGCCCAGCGGAGCTACCGCCGATGTGGAGGAGATCCCGGAGGGGGTGGAGCGTGCCGCCCTCGAGGGGCTCCGGTAGCGGGAGCATCCCCGGCTTGCGGGCGAACTTGACCGGGGCCTCGTCGCCGGCGATGACCTGCCAGCCTGTGGAGGAGATCTCCACCGCTCTCCAGTCGGGGTCGCACAGGTCCACGTAGACCTTGCCGTCGTGGCTGGCGATCCTCCGGTAGATGGGCTCCTCGTGGCCCTCGAAGAGGGCGAGGCTCTCGAGCAGCTGGATCGCGTCGCCGAGGACCTGCTCCCTTACCGCCTCCGGGAGCTTGAGCCGCCCCTCGAAGAGGACCCCCTGCGTGTTCTCGGCGGCGGCTTCGACCTTCTTCTTCTCGTTGGCCCAGAACTCGCGGCGCAGCCAGAGCCTGAAGTCCTTGGAGCGCACCGAGTAGTGCTCGGTGTGCCCTGCGATCTTGACCGCCGCGAACGCCTCGCGTTCGGGGGTGTGGAAGAACGCCGCTGCTTTGCGGGCGTAGAGGACCAGCTTCTCGGCCACCGAGGAGCCGGAGGTCTCTAGCTCCTCGTGCAGGGTCTTGCCGCTCGAGGTGGGCGCACTGAGCAGTACCGCGACGGCACCGAGGTCCTCGGCCAGCTCCCGGACGAGCTTCGCGCGGCCCTTCTCCTTCTTGCCGAAGAGGACCTCTTGCGCGTCCCTGGTAAGGCGGTCCCTGAACGTGCTTGTGTAGAGGTTGCCGGTGTCGGGCGGGAGCATCCCTAGATTATTCGCGTTTCTCCAGAGCTGTACCTGGAGCTGCTTCTCCGAGTACCACCGCACGAGCAAGTCGATGGCGTTGCGCAGATGGAAGAGGTAGCCTCCTTCCTTTTCCTCCATGTTGAACTGCTTCGGGTTCGGCTTATTGGTCACACCGTTCATTTACCTCCACTGTGATATTCAGGCCGCCCCGCTCCACCGCGAACGTAAAGCGGCGTAGTTGTCTTTTGATCTCGTTCTTGAACTCCCGCCACCGGCGCCCATGACAGTGGGCGTGCCAGCAGCGAAACCACAGGGCCCCGGTGTGCAGCTGGCCTATATAGGTGCCGCTGGGATCCTGGTCGCTGTGCTCGGAGACCCACGGGCAGAGGATCTGGTACTTGATCCCGAGACCATCGCGGAGCTCCGCGAAGATCTCGACGTGCTCCAGGTAGGGCCCGAGCTCCACCTCGGGACCGTCATATGCGGCTGCCGTCGAGGATGCTCGTCCTCTCCTCCAGCTGGGGAACTCTTCGGTGATGAGCTCCTCGACCTCCTCTTGACGCTCCTCGATCGTGGCCGGATATTGCGGCAAGAGCTGCCCGGTCAGCGTGAAGTAGCGCCCGCGCTGGTAGACCTCGAGGCCTGGCTTTACGTAAGAGCGCTCCAGCCTTGCGCGAAGCCACACCTTGACGCCCTTCCCCGACGGTGAGACCTCACTGTAGGAGTCGAGGCGCCGAAGGAGCGCCAGCGCAGCGGGTGGGATCTCACCCGTCGCCGGGTCCCGGACGTCATCGACGTCGATGCCGACATAGGGGTCCTCGTGAACTATCACCCGACCGACACCGGCGTAGCGCCGGGGCCGGCCACGAACGGCTGCAACCACCTCCTCGTAGGTGCGCCAGGTGGCCGGGTTGGTGCTGGAGGCGCCGTAAACCTCGCCGGCGATCATCGGCACCTTCTCTGTATCGCAGCACACCCAGAACCGGCCGGCCTTCAGTTCCTCGGGGATGTGCTCCGGGTAGAACGGGAACTGCTTAGGGATTATCATCCCCACAGTCTACAGTCACAATCGACCATAACCAAGCACGCTAGCGGCAAAAAAGGGGCGATGTCGTAAAAAACAGGTAGACGACGACCATGGTTGGTGCTATATTCGCCGTATGCCATGTTCGCGGCAACATGAAAGGAAAGGCACATGAAGCAAGAAACGCTTGCGCACAAGCTCCGGCTCCTGCGTGCTGAGCGCGGCCTGACGCTGGTGCAGGCGTCCGAGGTAACGGGCGTGACCAGGGGCACGCTTTCCGAGCTAGAGAGCGGCAAGAGGGTAGCCTACATGCCGACGCTCAACCGGATCGCGAGGGGTTACCGCGTGCCGGTCGGGGAGCTGCTTATAGAAGAGGAACTGGCCGGCGCGGGAAAAGCCTCAGCCCCGCCTGAGACGGGGCAAGTCGAAGAGGAGGAGAGCGCCGAAGAGCATCGTCGGAGGACATACCTTGTGGCTCACCGTCTTGAGGTAGAGAAGTGCGCCGATAACGCCGAGGCACTCACCCGCGAGTTCACCGAAACCCTCTCTGTGGGCGGCAACCCTATAGTGGTCGCCGAGCGGACGGGACGCCTCATGCAGCTCGCGGAGGAGGCGCACAGGCGCGCACAGACGGCGGATTGGCTGTTTTTGCCGTTGAAAAGCATGGCAAAGCACATGCCGGAATATAGGTTGCCGGACTGGGAACGCTCTCTGATCGCCGAGATTAACGAACAGTTTGCGCGCATCCGGACGGCGCTCATCGCCATCCTGGACAGGGCCAGAGACGAGGAGCAAGCCTACGACGTCATCGAAGAGCTCGAGCCTGTTGCGCAGGAGCTCGCGCACCTCCATGAGGCTCTAGCCAGTACAGCATGAACTCCCCCGTCCTGGAGCGCCTCACCCTCACCTTCGAGCCCGACGGCGTAACCGTGCGCACCGTCTACCGCCGCGGAGCTGACCCCAACCCGGGGACCGTGGCCCGCCGGCGAGAGGTAGCAGAGCTCGCCAGGGACGGCCTCGAGCGAGCACTCGCCGCCCTGGACGCCGACGACGTCGAGGACCTCGGGATCAGCGGCTTCGAGATGAGGGAAGACGTCCTAGGTTTGCCAGTAGCTTCACGGAGCTCAGAGAAGACGGTGAGGGAGCGGGCGGCGTGAGCAGCTTCGTCTATACCCTCTGCTCTCGGCCTCGTGCTCGGCGTCGTGCTGGTCGGTCCCTTGGAGCTTGTTGCGTTTGTGGTCAGGCGGTATCGCCACAAGAGGGGGGAAGGTTGACAACGCCGAGTGACGCTGAGCTGGTCCGGGGCGAATGGGCGGAAAAAGAGCTGAATGGATTTATCACGGAGCGAACAAGGTTTTTCGAGACTGAGGCCCAAAACGAGAGGGAGCGCATCTGGAAGGAATCCGAGATGCGGTTCCGATCTGCTCACGCGACGGAGCGGCGTCGGGAATGGTACCTGCACCATCTTCGCATGGCGACCCTCCACGAGGGCCTTGCCGAGAGCCACCGCCAGCAACTCGGGCGGCCGGCGAAGCCGGGGGAATAGGTGCCGAGGACCTGCACCATCTGCTCCCACGACGAGGCCCACGCGATCAACGTGGCGCTCGTCCACAGGGAGCCTTACCGAAACATAGCGTCACACTTCGGAGTGTCGACCGGGGCCTTGCAGCGGCATTCGAAGGATCATTTACCCGAACTGTTGGTTAAGGTTTCTAAGGCCACAAAGGTTGCGGATGCCGACGATCTCCTGGCCAGGGTCGAGGACCTGTGGGCGGAGGCGATAACCGTCCTGGAGGCGGCCAAAGGGGAGCAGGATTACCGGGTCGTCTTGGCCGCGATAAACCGGGCATCCAAGCAGCTTGAGCTACTGGCAAGGCTTCGCGGTGAGCTAAACGAGCAGCCGGTCATCAACATCCTGAACTCTCCTCAATGGATTCAGATCCGAACCACGATGCTGCGGGCACTACAGCCGTATGCCGATGCGCGCTCGGCTGTCTCGGTGGCACTCCTAGAGCTGGATAAGAGCAATGGCAACGGAGGTTAGTGATCTCGCGCTCTCCCTCGACCGCGGGGCTTTCGCCCGGGAGCTAGGGCTCGAACCCGATGGGTGGCAGGAGGACCTCCTCCGCTCCGCCTCGGATCGGGTGCTCCTGAACTGCGCTCGCCAGAGCGGCAAGAGCAGTGTGAGCGCGATAATCGCCCTGCACCGCGCGCTCTACTTCCCCGGCTCACTCGTCCTGGTTCTCGCCCCTGCAGAGCGCCAAGCGAAGGAGACCTTCGGCAAGGTTGCCACGCACTATAGGGAGCTCGGCTACCCCGTCTCCTCCGACTCCTACAGGAAGCTGGGCATGGAGCTCTCTAACGGCTCCAGGGTAGAGGCCCTGCCCGGCATGAGAAGACGGTCCGCGGCTTCTCCGGTGTGGATCTTCTCATCCTCGATGAGGCCGCGCGTGTCGATGATGGGCCGTATTTCGCCGTCAGGCCGATGCTCGCCGTCTCCGGTGGCGTTCTGATAATGCTGAGCACACCCTACGGCAAGCGCGGCGTGTTCTTCGAGGAGTGGACGAACGGGACGGGTTGGGAGCGCTACCGCGTCACCGCCTCCGAGGTATCGCGCATCTCCGAGGCGTTCTTGGAGGAGGAGCGCAGGAGCCTCCCGGCACGCATTTTCCGGCAAGAGTACGAGTGCTCCTTCGAGGACGTAGACGATCAGGTCTTCGGCTACGAGCTGGTCGAGGATGCGATCACTCCCGATGTGGCTCCGCTGTTTGAGGCCGGTCCCGATGACCGAGGGGTAGCACCGCTGTTTGGGGGGTGCATCGCGTGGCTAAGTTCTACGTCGGCCTCGATTTGGGCCAGAGCCGCGACTACACGGCCGTGATCGTCGCCGAGAAGGTCGAGCCGAGCGAAGCTAGCGGTAAGGACTACGAGCTGCATATCCGCCACCTGGAGCGCTTTAGAGATGTGCTCTACCCGGACGTCGCCGAGCGGGTGCGGAGGCTTATAGACGCTCCCGAGCTGCGCAGCAAGGCGGGGCTGGCCGTGGACGCTACGGGCGTAGGGGCGGCCGTCGTGGACATGCTGAGGAAGAGCGGCCTCACCTTCGATGCGGTCACCATAACCGGCGGCGATACAGAGAGCCAACAGGGCTGGGACGCCTGGCGTGTCCCGAAGCGCGACCTGATCGGGGGCTTGCAGGTCCTCCTTCAGAGCGGGCGGCTCAAGATTGCCTACACGCTGGAGCATGCCGAGACGCTAAAGAGCGAGCTGCTCAACTTCCGGGTGAAGGTAAACGTCTCGACCGGGCATTACTCCTACGAAGCGTGGCGGGAGGGAGATCACGACGATCTGGTTTTAGCCGCTGCTCTAGCTGCGTGGAAGGCCCACAAGGGCGTATGGACCCCGATGATAGCGAGAGTGTGAGTAATGATGCCTAGAGACAGAAACAGGGAGCACGAAACGATGCCCTCCCTTGTTGAGGACAAACTACTGAGCCTCTTGGCTTCGAGCGTCGCCTACGAATGCTTTGGCGACTGCGACGAAGCTATCGCTGCGTTGGTGCTGGAGGAGTTGGCTCCTTACCACCTGATGATCCGGTACATCGAGGAAGAGAGGAACTAAGGGGCACGGCGTGGGGGTTCGCCGAGGCACCGGTGGCACAGACGCCGTGCACGAGGCCACGACCCTTGAAGAGGTGATTGCCGAGCGGGTGGCCCAAGAGGCCACAAGGATCGCCGACGAGCGGATCAAGGAAATGTTCCGAGCTACAGAGTTCGATCCCGACGAGGTCCTCGGCTTCATGACGTCTGAGGAGGCCGCGGAGTTCCTGGGTCTCCCCTACTCCAGCTTCCGCGAGATCGCTCCCAACCTGCCCCGTCACGCCATCACGCCGGCGCGCTTCGGCTACCTCAGGCGGGAGCTCCTGGCATGGGGTAGGGAGCGGTAAGTTGGACAGGTGTACCCTGCGGATCGGCAGCTACAAGGCCTGCAATTGCTCGCCCAGGTCTCGTACGGGAACGTACTCGTAAGCCTTCCCGACCCGCTGCTTGATGAGCAGACCCTTACTCTCTAGCCCGAGGAGATCGGTTCTTGCCGTCTCGGACACGATATTGTGGCTCTTGGAGTGCGATTTGACCGTGTACGGGTGATCCGGATGCCGCAAGGCGTGACTGAGCAGCGCAACCTGCCGGTGATTGAAATCCGTACTCCGGAACATCTTCTCGGTGCGTTTGATCTCAGCCATCTTGCGCTTGAGGTAACTCTCGAGTTCGCTGATTGCCTCCATGATGACCCGGAGCTGCTCCATGATGAAGTACGTTACGTCGCGATCATCCGTCTCTGTGTAGAGGAAGGAACGATCGTACCGTCCCCGATGCGCTTGAAGGATCCTCGATATAGCCAGAAACTCCGCCAACCAGTACCCTTGCGACAGTATCGACCAGTAGAACAGCACCCTCGCGGTACGTCCATTTCCGTCCGTGAAGGGGTGATCATAAGCCAACCAAAAATGGAGCATTATCGACCGCACCACGGGGTGGAGAAAAGTATCAATTTCCTGACCGTTGGCGAATCGGCACATCTTGCGTAGTCTCTGGGTAAGTTGCTCGGCCGGCGGAGGCACATGAAGCACCTCATCCCCCATTGGAGTCCAAACCTTGACCCGATCGTCTTCCGGGCTCTGCAGTCTCCCGGCGTCGTTTGGATCTTCCAACGTACGATCGGTCACGAGCGAATGAATCTCGCACACTAAGTCCGGAGTAAGGCGTTCGTCCCGATGCTCCCTTACAAAATTCATCGCCTTGTAGTTGTTGAGGATCATGCGCTCGCTCTTATCACGAGGTGGTCGCCCGGACTTGAGCATCTCCTTTGCCACTCGCTTCGACGTGTTAGCTCCCTCGAGCTGGCTCGACGTTATGGCCTCCTCTATCAGTGAGTTGACCAAGTACCTATCTCGAGTCGAAGGATTGGTGACCTCTTCAGAGAGGATGATGTGTCCGGCGAGCCTCTGGTCTATCTTGTGGACACGCTCCCAGGCTTTGTCCGGCATCATGTACCTGAACCTGTCGCCAGCCGCATCCGTCAGCGGTATGGAATGATACTCGCGCCGTCGAGCGAACTTGATCGCAAGCCACCACTCCTCTATAGACATGCCCTCAGGCGGCAGCCTGTGACGGATTTCGTCCCAATGCCTGTATTGACTGTTCTGCGACGCTTTGACATCCGAGAGGACAATGCGCTCAAACGCGTCAGGTCCGTATCTATCAAGGATGTCGCTGGTCTCCGGTGGCGCCATCGGCATCTTTGCCATCGCAACTCCCAAATTGCTGCTAGTTGCGACCATTTTAGCAGCAGATTGCTAATTTGCTGCTAAAACCAAAAAAATTAGCAGCAAATTGGGAGTTGCTGCGCTAGCCTCTTTGAAGCCGGTTGGGGTAAATTGCGGGGTCAAATCATCTTCATGTCCACCAAAACCCTTTATATAAAGGGCTGGGCCGTCCCGTAAGCCGGATTCTGCTCTATCCCGCCATCCATCTCCGGGGCAAAAGCCCCGGGCTCCCTGTGGGAGCCGCGCCTACCAGCCCAGCTAAGTTAGCCGGGACAATTTGGCTTGCTCGCACCGGTGGTTTGCCTGGCCGGTCCCTCGCGGGATACCGCCGGTGGGCTCTTACCCCACCCTTTCACCCATCACCTGTGCCGGACGGGGTCACCCCTTTCCGGCCATCGGCTGGTCTGCTCTCTGTTGCACTTGACGTGACGGCGGGCTTGCGCCGCGCCGCCCCTCGGGTTCTTAGCCCGAGCGGCCTTTCTGGACCGGGGAGTTCTCCCGGGTCCTCGCGAGTCCGGACTTTGCTCTGCGCCCTGGAAAACTCCGGGACACAGCGGCGGGTCGGACGGCCCAGACCCTCCTCAAATTATACCCTACTTGCGTCAGGCGCTGGGTTCCAGGCGGTGCACCCGCGAACGCGCACCGCCGCGCCGGAGGAGGATGATCCTGGTCGGGGTCAGGCGCAGCTCGACCCTCTCGGTGCCTCTCCAGCGCTTCTGCCAGCGCGGATCGTCCCCGACGGCGGGGTCGAACCAGACCCCGGGGGCTTCGGAGACCTCGATCACACCCTCGTAAGAATTGTAGTCCTGCGGCTCGTGCAGCGTGGAGCCGGCTCCCCGGCGGTAGATGGCGTTGCGCGAACGGAAGGATTGCACGCTGGAAGGGCTCGTACCGAGGGCGCTGGCGATCCACTCGTCGCTCCTCCCCTCCTCCACCCAGCGACGGATATCGTCGACGAACTTCCTGAGCGAGACCCTCTGGTTTATTCCCATGCGCCCACCGCCTCTAATGAATACTAGGAGTGTACTAGCGTACATACGACGCGG
>Ga0126312_10001331_pt1 | contig 16090 bp, 15 predicted proteins | sample Plot104A_FD_92537 | JGI IMG/M metagenome (GOLD analysis project Ga0126312, IMG submission 92537) | Serpentine soil microbial communities from UC McLaughlin Reserve, CA, USA - Plot104A | ecosystem: Environmental > Terrestrial > Soil > Grasslands | place: USA: UC McLaughlin Reserve, Lake County... | reverse complement strand
GCGGTACCCCTCTGAAGACGAACGTGCCGATGACGGACCCCTTCGGCATCACGCTCGGCTCCGACGGGGCGTACTGGATCGCGCAGTTCGCGACCAGCAGGCTCGCCAGGCTGACCACCGGCGGAGCCCTCACCACCCTTGGCGGGCTGAGCGCGGCGTCGGGCCCGCGCTACCTCACGGCGGGCCCGGGCAACACCCTCTGGGTCTCGCTCGAGACTGCGAAGAAGATCGCGCGCATCACCGGCGTCACGGCGCCGCCGCCACCGGCCAAGCCGCCAGCTGGAGGCGGCGGGACCCCCGCCGACACGACCGCCCCTCGGATCGCCGCGCTCAAGCTCTCCCGACGCACCTTCCGTCTCGGCCGGAGGGTTCCCGCCCTCCTGTCGGCCGTCCGGACCGGCACTACCGTGCGCTTCAGCCTGCCGGAGGCGGCCAGGGTGACGTTCCGCTTCCAGCGGCGCACGCTGGGACGGCGGGTCGGCAAGCGCTGCCGAAAGAAGACCCGGGCCAACGCGCATAAGAAGAAGTGCGTGCGCTACCTGAAGGTGCGCGGCTCGTTCACGGTCGACGGCCGGAGCGGCAAGAACCGGGTGCGCTTCCAGGGTCGGATCAGCCGCAAGCGCAAGCTCAGGCCGGGCCGCTACCGCATGGTGTTGAGGGCGCGCGATGCCGCGGGCAATCGCTCCACCGCCGCCCGCGCCCGCTTCCGCCTGCTTCCCGCAAAACAGAAGCGACCCAGCCAGTGAGCACCTGAGGGTTCGCGAAGCGGAGCGCTCGGGAGGGCGGGGAGTGGGGTCAGGACCTCCCCAGCGACGCCTCGAGGACGTCGCCCAGCGCTCGCAGGCCGGCCTCGAAGTCGTGCTCGGGCAGGGCGCCGTAACCGAGCACGATGCCGTCGCGGCGGGGTGGGCTGCCGTGGCTGAAGGGGCCAACGGGCCAGAGCTCGATCGAACGACGCGCGGCCTGCTCGGCGAGCTCCGCGGCCGATGCGCCGCCAGCCGGCAGCTCGAGCAGCACGCGCAGGCCCGCGGAGATGCCCACGGGCGTGAGCGACGGGGCCCGGGTGGCCAGCATCGCCATCAGCTTGTCCCGCCGGGCGCGGTAGCGGATGCGCATGCGGCGGATGTGACGCTCGTATGCGCCGGAGGTGAGGAACTCGGTGAAGGCGAGCTGCTCGAGCGCCGGGACGTGGCGGTCCTCGAGGTCGCGCAGCTCCGCAACCGGTTCGAGCAGCCCGTGGGGGAGCACGAGCCAGCCGATCCGCAGTCCTGGGGCGAGCGTCTTGCTCGCGGTGCCGCCGTAGGCGACGTGTTCGGGCGCCAGCGCCTGGAGAGCGCCCACCGGCGACCGGTCGAAGCGGAGCTCGGCGGCCGCTTGAGGCGTCAGGCCACGCGCGAGCGTTGCGGCGGCCCCACCTGCTCGCGCAGCCACTCGACCAACGGCCGGGCCGCGTCGAGCTCCTTGCGTACGCGCCGGTCACACGCCGGCGTGTGGAGCCATGGCTCGAGGTCGTGGCGGCGGTAGACGGTCAGGTCCTTCAGCCGCAGTCGATCGATCCGGGGATGGTCCGGGGAATAGCCTCGGGGAGCGCGCTTGAGCTCCGGCGGAGGCACTTGTAGTCGTCCGGCCTCAGCCGCCGAGACGGCCCACTCGAACGATCCCGCCAGGCTCTCGTCGTCGATCGCGGCGCGGAAGCGCGACAGTTGGTCGGAGGCCGGCTGGTGCATGCCGCCCGCGACCAGCAGGCCGTCCAGCGACAGCTCGAAGTAGAAGCCGCCCGCCCCGCCGTACCCGATGGCCACGCCGAGCTGCTCCTTGATCGGCGGTCGCATGTGGAAGCGGGTGTCGTTGTAGGGACGGAAGAAGCGCGGCTGGCCGAGGTCGGTGAGCTTCTCAGCCAGCGCCCGGGCAGGCTCCAGGAGCTGTTCGTCGTAGCGCGACCGGTTGGCCCTGAACCAGTCGCGATCGTTGTTGTCCTCGAGCTCCCGCAGGAACTGGAGCGCTTCCGGCGGCCACATGGGGGACAGGTTAAATCGCGCGGGATGTGTACGAGGGCGCAGTGGTTCCACCCGCCCGTCCTCTGGAGGGCGTCAGTAGTCTCCACCGCGTGAGCTCGGCCCAAGCCACCAATGGGGGCGCCAACGGGCTCGGCCGGTCGCGCTCGGTCGCGGTGGTCGGCGCCGGTTTCGGAGGCGTCGGCGCCGCCGTGATGCTGCGCCGCGCCGGCTACACGGACGTCACGGTGTTCGAGCGCGGCGACCGCGTCGGCGGGGTCTGGCACCACAACACCTACCCCGGTGCCGCCTGCGACGTTCCCTCCCACCTGTACGAGTTCTCCTTCGAGCCCAACCCGCGCTGGTCGCGGCGGTACGCGCCCCAAGTCGAGATCCAGGCCTACCTCGAGGACGTCGCGCGCCGCCACGGCGTGCTGGACCGGATCCGCACGAGCACGGAGGTGACGAGGGCGAGCTGGGACGACGAGCGCGGCAAGTGGGTCCTCGAGGCCGGCGACGGCAGCCACGAGGCCGACGTCCTGATCACCGCCTGCGGCCAGCTCTCGGTGCCGAAGCTGCCCGCGCTTTCGGGCAGCGACAGCTTCGCCGGACCCGCCTTCCACACGGCTGAGTGGCGGCACGACGTCGACCTCGCCGGCAAGCGGGTGGCCGTAGTGGGCACGGGCTGCAGCGCGATCCAGGTCGTGCCGGCGATTCAGCCGATCGCCGATCGGGTCGACGTCTACCAGCGCTCGCCGGGCTGGACCTTCCCCAAGATGGACTTCGCCTATTCCGAGCGGGCCCAGCGGCTGTTCAAGCGCTTCCCGATCCTGCAGCGGCTCGACCGCGCGGCGATCTTCGGCTTCATGGAGCTCGGCGCGGCGGCGATGACGCGCCACCGCTGGCTGCTCAGGCCTTTCCGGGCCATCGCCCGCCGTCAGATCGAGCGGGCGATCGACGATCCCGAGCTGCGCCGCAAGGTGACTCCCGGCGACGAGATCGGCTGCAAGCGGCTGATGCTGACCGACGAGTGGTATCCGACCCTCACCAAGCCCAACGTCGAGCTCGTCGCCGACGGGATCGCCGCGGTCACGCCCGCAGGGATCCGGCTCGAGGACGGCAGCGAGCGCCCGGCGGACGTGCTGGTGTTCGCAACGGGCTTCAAGACCCACGGATTCGTGGCGCCGATGGAGATCGTCGGCCCCGGCGGCCGCACCCTGGCGGAGGAGTGGGCGGACGTGCCGCGCGCCTACCTGGGGATGAGCGTCCCCGGCTTCCCCAACATGTTCCTGCTCTACGGGCCGAACACGAACGGCGGCACAGGCTCGGTGATCTACACGGTAGAGGCCGGGATGGCGCACGTGATCGCGGCCCTCGACGAGCTGGCCCGCGCCGACGCCCGCCGCATCGAGGTCCGCCGCCAGACCGCGGAGGAGTTCGATCGGCAGCTCCGGGCCGCCCTCACCGAGACGGTCTGGCACAGCGGCTGCACGAGCTGGTACGTGGACGAGAACGGCAACGATCCGAGCCAGTGGCCGTGGCAGTGGAGCACCTACCGTCGACGCACTGCGCGACTCGAGCCCGGCGCCTATGCGCTGGACAAGACCACGCCGGTGCGCGAGCCGGCCGGTCCCTGAGCTGGACGTAGGTGCGGGCCTGGGTCGTCGGGTTCGGGACCGTGGGCCGGTGGCTGCTTCGCGCCCTGGACTCGCAGGCCCGGAGGCTCGCCGACCGGTATGGCGCCGATCTCTCCGTGGTCGGCCTCGCCAACGCGCGAGACGGATTCGTCTATGCGGAGACCGGTCTGGACGTTCCCCTCGCCCTCCGCCTGGCCTCCGAGGGACTATCAATCGCGGAGCAGCCCGGCGCGCGCCGCTGGCCGACGGCCATCGAGGGCCTGCGCGAGACCGAGGCCGACGTTCTCGTCGAGGTGACCGCCAGTCCCCCGGGCGACGGGCAGCCCGGCGTCTCGCACATGAGGGAGGCGCTAGGGCGGGGACTGCCGGTCGTCACCTCCAACAAGTGGCCCGTGGCCCTCCACGGTCTGGAGCTCGCGGAGCTGGCGCGCGCACAGGGAATCCCTTTCCGCGCCGAGTCCACGGTCATGTCGGGGACGCCCCTGCTGCGTGCGCTCGTGGACGGCCTCGCGGGAACGGTGCCGCTGGCCCTCAGGGGTGTCCTCAACGCCACCGCCAACTTCATCCTCTCCCGGATGATGGAGGGCCAGAGCTACGAGAGCGCACTCGCCGAGGCGCAGCGTGCCGGGCTCGCCGAGCGCGATCCGGCAGCCGACGTCGAGGGAGGCGACACGGTGGCGAAGCTGATGATCCTCGCGGGCCTCGTGTTCGGGAGGCAGCTCCGAGTCGACGACGTCGCCTGCCGCGGGATCACCGATCTGGCCGAGGCCGAGATCGAGCCCGCCCGGTCGAGCGAAGGCCGGCTCCGCCACGTGGCCACCCTCGAGTTCGCCGAGCCCGGCGGGGTCGGACCCGTGAACGCACGCGTCGAGCCGCTGCTCCTCGGCCGCGACGACCCGCTCGCGAACATCGAGGGAACGGACAACGCGGTCGTGTTCCACGCGAGGCCGGTCGGGGACGTCACGATCATCGGCCCCGGTGCCGGGCCGGAGCTCGCGGGGCAGGGAGTGCTCAGCGACCTGCTCTCGATCGCGCGCCCGGTCGGTCCGGGCGGGGGCTAGAGACCGACCCACCGCGGGCGGCTAAGCTCGTCCCATGTGTCGAAACATCCGAACCCTTCATAACTTCGAGCCTCCCGCGACCGACGAGGAGATACGCGACGCCGCGCTCCAGTATGTCCGCAAGATCAGCGGCTCGACCAAGCCCTCGCGCGCCAATGCCGACGCGTTCGACCGTGCCGTGGACGAGGTCACGCTCGCGACGTCGAAGCTGCTCGGGGAGCTGGTGAGCACCGCACCGCCCAAGAACCGCGAGGAAGAGGCGGCCAAGCGGCGGGAGAGAGCGCTCCAGCGCTTCGCGGCCTGAGCGCCTAGTCCCGCCGGATGGCACCGCGCGTCTGGGTCGCCGCAGAGCGGGACACCGACGCGGTAGCCGGGCTGATGGCCGCCTTCAGGGACTGGTTGGGGCACGACAAGCCCGAAGACGACGCCATCCGCAGGGTCGCGGCCGAGCTGTTGCGGGATCCGGCAACCGAGTACCTGCTTGCGGCGTCGGAGCCCGGGGCGCCACCCGCCGGCGTGTGCCAGCTTCGCTTCCGGCTCAGCATCTGGACCGGTGCGGAGGACTGCTGGCTGGAGGACCTCTACGTGGAGGACGGCGCTCGCCGCTCGGGCCTCGGTCGAGCGCTCGTCCAAACGGCCGTGGAGCGGGCGCGGGCTCGAGGCTGCCGGCGGATCGAGCTCGACGCAAACGAACAGAACCCCGCAGCGCTCGCCTTGTACCGCAGCATGGGCTTCACGACCGAGCCCAAGCCCCCAGGGCGAACCCTCTTCCTGGCCCGCCGGCTCGACTCCTGAGCGTGTCGGCAGGCGAGGTCCGGGTACGGACGCCAAATGACCGCAACGACTGAAACAGACCGGGCCGCGGTCCCGCGCGACCGCGAGGACGACTACACCCGCGACGCCGCCGATCGCAGGCGCGAGTTCGTGGAGGAGCGCACCGGGTCGTCGCTAGAGCACGTGTCGAGCTACTCGTTCGACCCGGAGGCCCTGACCGGGAACGTGGAGCAGTTCGTGGGGGTCGCACAGGTCCCGATCGGACTCGCCGGGCCGCTGCTCGTGAACGGCGAGCACGCGCAGGGCGAGTTCTACATTCCCCTGGCCACCGCCGAGGGCACGCTGGTCGCGAGCTACAACCGCGGCATGCGCCTGCTCCACGAGGCCGGCGGCGTCAAGACGACGATCCTGGACGACCGCATGCAGCGCGCGCCCGTCTTCATCTTCGAGAGCGCGCGTGAGGTGCGCGACTTCTGCGCCTGGCTCGACGAGCACCACGACGAGATCCGCGAGGCAGCCGAGGCCACCACGAAGTCGGGAAAGCTGATCGACATCGACCGCTACACGTCCGGTCGGATGCTCTACACCCGCTTCAACTACACGACCGGCGACGCGGCCGGCCAGAACCTGACCGGCAAGGCCACCGCCGCGGCATGCGCCTGGATCGCGCAGAACAACCCGACCATCGAGCGCTTCTTCCTCGAGTCGAACTTCGCGACCGACAAGAAGAGCTCCCAGGTCAACATGCTCCACACGCGCGGGAAGCGGGTGGTGGCGGAGGCCGTGATCCCGAACGAACTGGTCCAGCGGATCATGCGCTCGAGCACCGATCTGATGTACCGGGCCCGGCAGGTGTCCAACCTCGGCGGCTTCATGTCGGGCGTCAACAACAACGGCGCCCATTCGGCCAACGGGATCACGGCGATGTTCGTCGCCACGGGCCAGGACGCCGCGAACGTGGCCGAGTCCTCGGCGGCGTTCGTCTACGCCGAGCTGCGCGAGGACGGCGACTACTACTACTCGGTGACGATCCCGTCGCTCATCGTCGCCACCTACGGCGGCGGCACGGGGCTGGCCACGCAGCGCGAGTGCCTGGAGCTGCTCGGCTGCTACGGCAAGGGCAACGTCCGGAAGTTCGCCGAGATCGTGGCCGCCACGGTGCTGTGCGGGGAGCTGTCGCTGGGCTCGGCGATCGTGGCCGAGGAGTGGGTAGAGGCGCACGACCTGTTCGGCCGCAACCGCTAGCGGCCCCAGCCCCGTATCGCTGTGACGATCTCCTCGGGAGCATCCTCCTGGATGTAGTGGCCGGCGCCCTCGAGGAGCGTCGTCGTGTGGTTCGGGAAGACGGCCTCCCAGCTCCGCCGCTCGCCTTCCTTGAAGGCGACGTCCTTCGTGGGCCATGTGATGAGCGCGGGGCGGTCGCTCAGCGACGGCAGCCCTCGCTCGATCTCGGCCAGGAACGGCCTGCTCGCGAGGATCTCGCGCGGGAACACGTGAACCGGTCGGCGCGACTCCGGGTCGGGGAATGGCCCCCGGTAGGCGTCCATCACCGCCTCCGGCAGCTTTCGCCGCCTCACGCCGCCGGGAATGATCTTCTCGACGAAGAAGTTGCGCCGCAGGATCAGGAAGCCGCCGATGGGGCCGCCCATCAGGCGTGAGAAGAACTGGGTGCCGAGGTCGGACTTGGGCCACGCCCAGGTGTTGCCGATCACGAATCCCGCGAAGCGATCGGGATGCCGGGTGGCGGCGGCGAACCCGATCGGGCCGCCCCAGTCCTGCACCATCATCGTCACGTCCTCGAGCTCGAGCCGGAGGATCAGCCGCTCCAGGAGCTTGGCGTGCTCGGCCGGCCGGTAGCCGTAGCCGGGCGAGGTCTCCGAGAGACCGAAGCCGGGGTAGTCGGGGGCGATGCAGCGGTAGCGGTCGCGCAGGCCCTTGATCAGCTCACGGTAGAGGAACGACCAGGTGGGGTTGCCGTGCAGGAGGAGCAGCGGCGGCCCGCTGCCCTCGTCGACGTAGTGGACGCGGGCTCCGTCCACCTCCGCGTAATGGCTTTCGAACGGGTAGAGCTCCTCCGGTAGCCAGGCTGGCCTCGACATGGCCATACGTCCTGACTCTCCGGATCGACAGCGGGCAAACTGACTGGCCATGGGTCAGGCGGAGCTGCTGATTGCCGGGCTGTTGGTCGCGGTAGCCGGCTTGAGCGCGTTGGCGCGCCGGCTGTCGATCCCCTATCCGATCGTGCTGGTGATCGGGGGCGCCGCGGTGGGTTTCGTGCCCGGCCTTCCCGAGGTGCGGCTCGACCCCGAGGTGGTGCTGGTCGTCTTCCTGCCGCCGCTGCTCTACGGAGCGGCCTTCTTCGCGAACCTCGGCCATATCCGGCGAAGCCTGCGGCCCATAACGCTCAACGCGGTGCTGCTCGTGCTGTGCACGATGAGCGCCGTCGCCGTCGGGGCGCACGCGCTGATCGACGGCCTGTCGTGGCCCGCCGCCTTCACGCTCGGTGCCGTGGTGTCGCCGACCGACCCGCTGGCCGGAGCGGCGATCATGAGAAACCTGGGCGTGCCCCGCCGGCTCGTGAACGTCGTCGAGGCGGAGGGCCTCTTCAATGACGCCACCGCGCTCGTGGCGTACCGGGTGGCCGTGGCGGCAGTCGTGAGCGGAAGCTTCTCTCTGGGTGAGGCGGGACTTCGCTTCCTGGGCGGGGCGGCCGGAGGGTTCGCGATCGGGCTCGCCGTCGGCTGGCTGATCGCCGAGATCCGGTCGCGCACCTCGGACGCCCAGGTGAGCATCACGATCTCGCTGCTCAGCGGCTACGCGGCGTTCGTCCCCGCCGATGCGCTCGGCGTCTCGGGCGTGGTCGCCGCCGTGACCACCGGCCTCTACATGGGCATCCGTGGCCCGAGCATCATCCCGGCCCGGATCCGACTACAAGGCTTCATGGTCTGGGACATCCTCGACTTCCTGATCAACGCGACGCTGTTCGTTCTCGTCGGCCTTCAGCTCCGGACGGTGGTCGACGGCCTCAGCGGGATCTCGGCGACGACCCTTGCCGGCTACGCGGTCGCTGTCAGCGGGATCGTCATCGCCACCCGCCTCGTCTGGAGCTACACGATGCCGTATCTCATCCGCGCGCTGGACCGGCGACCCAGCCAGCGAGCCCGCCGGGTCGGCGCCCGTCCGCGAATGGTGATCGCCTGGAGCGGCATGCGCGGCGCGGTTTCGCTCGCTGCGGCGCTGGCGATCCCGCTCGAGACCGACGCCAGCGCGGCCTTCCCGCAGCGCGACCTGATCATCTTCCTCACTTTCAGCGTGATCTTCGCAACCCTGGTACTCCAGGGCCTGACGCTGGGGCCGCTGATCCGGCTGCTGGGGATCAGCGACGACGGCGCAGACGAGGAGGAGGAGCTGCGCGCGCGGCTCGTGGCCACCAGGGCCGCGCTGGAGCGACTCGACTCACTGTCCGACGAGGAGTGGACTCGCGACGAGACCGTCGAGCGGATGCGAGCCCTCTACGAGTACCGCCAGCGCCGCTTCAAGGCTCGCGCCGGGAAGGTCGAGGACGACGGCTACGAGGACCGCTCGATGGCGTACCAGCAGATGGTCCAGGTGGTGCTGGCTGCGCAGCGCGATGCCCTCGTCCGCCTCCGCAACGAAGGCGTCATCTCGAACGAGGTCATGAACCGCGTCGTTCGCGAGTTCGACCTGGAGGAGTCGCGACTGGAGATCTGAGCGGGCTGGCTACGATTGACGCGGGATGCCGGACGGTACGGACCGCCAGGGCGAGGGCGCCATGCGCGCCGGGCGCGGGCCCGATCCCCGAACGCCCCCGCCGCCGCCGGCCGACCGCGACAAGCCCTCGCCGCGGGTGAGCCCCGCGCCCGACGGACGCGGCGCCCCCGAGCCCAAGCGCCCGATGCTGCCCTGGAGCCCGCGCCGCTTCCTGGGGATCCTGCTCGTGCTGCTGGCCGTGAACTGGGCCGCGGCCGCGATCCTGGCGCCGCCGAAGAAACGCATCCGCGTGCCCTACACGCCGGTCTTTCTCGACCAGGTGCGCAAGGGCAACGTGAAGGAGATCTCCTCCGAAGGCGATACCGTCGATGGCGACCTTCGGCGCGAGCTCGGCTACAAGGGCGACAAGGCGAAGCGCTTCAAGACCGAGGTCCCGACCTTCGCCGACGACCGGCAGCTGTCCAAGCTGCTCCAGGAGCGACACGTGACGGTGAACGCCAAGCCGCCCGGCGACCGGTCGCTGCTGGCCACCATCCTGATCAGCTTCGGCCCGACGCTGCTGCTGGTCGCGCTCTTCGTGTTCCTCGCCAGGCGGGCAGCCGGCGCCGGCGGGGGCGGCATGCTCGGCGGCTTCGGTCGCTCCCGGGCGCGACGGGTGGAAGCCTCGGAGCAGACCGTGACCTTCGAGGACGTCGCCGGCATCGACGAGGCCGAGGACGAGCTCGTGGAGGTCGTGGACTTCCTGCGTAATCCCGACCGTTACCGCAAGCTCGGGGCGCGCATACCGCGCGGCGTGCTGCTCACGGGCCCGCCCGGCACCGGAAAGACGCTGCTGGCGCGCGCGGTCGCCGGCGAGGCCGGAGTGCCCTTCTTCTCGAACTCGGCCTCCGAGTTCATCGAGGCGATCGTCGGGGTTGGCGCCTCTCGGGTGCGCGACCTCTTCCAGCAGGCGAAGGAGGCGGCGCCGGCGATCGTCTTCATCGACGAGCTCGACGCCATTGGCCGCTCCCGCGGCGGGGCCGGCGCGATCGGCAGCCACGACGAGCGCGAGCAGACCCTCAACCAGATCCTCACCGAGATGGACGGCTTCGACCCGGCCATCGGGGTGATCGTGCTCGCCGCCACCAACCGGCCGGAGATTCTCGACCCGGCCCTGCTGCGCCCCGGACGCTTCGACCGCCGCGTGGCCGTGCAGCCGCCGGACAGCGTCGGTCGCCGTCGCATCCTCGACGTGCACACGCGCTCGGTGCCGCTGCACCCCGAGGTGGACCTCGAGCGCCTGGCCCAGAGCACTCCCGGCATGGTCGGCGCCGACATCGCCAACCTGGTCAACGAGGCGGCCCTCGTTGCCGCCCGGCGAGGTCACGAGCGCGTGCAGCAGGCCGATTTCACCGACGCGCTGGAGAAGATCGTGCTCGGCACGGAGCGCAAGCTGGTGCTGTCCGACGAGGACCGGCGCCGGATCGCCTACCACGAGGGAGGCCACGCCGTCGTGGGGATGCTCACCCCGGGAGCCGATCCGGTCCGGAAGGTGTCGATCATTCCGCGCGGCATGTCGCTCGGCGTCACGCTCTCGACTCCCGAGGACGACCGCTTCAACTACAGCGAGGGCGAGCTGCGCGGCAAGGTCAAGGTGTCGCTCGGAGGACGGGTGGCCGAGGAGATCGTGTTCGGCGACATAACCACGGGCGCCGAGTCCGACATCCAGCAGATCACGCGGATCGCCCGGTCGATGGTGGGCCGGTGGGGCATGAGCGACCAGATCGGCCCGCTGGCGGTCGTGCCGCGGGACGGCGAGGCGCCGCTCCTCCCGGGGGCCGAGGAGGCCTCCGAGGCGACCCAGGAGCTCGTCGACCGGGAGGCGCGACGAATCGTCGAGGAGGCCCTCGACGAGGTCAGGGAGCTGCTGCGCGAGAACCGCGACAAGCTCGACGGGCTCGCGGAGGCGCTACTCGAGCACGAGACGCTCGACGAGCCCGACGCCTACGCGGCTGCCGGGATCGGGCGCTCGCAGCCGGTGCGCACGCCGAGCTAGGACGGTCCTGCGCCGGCGACGGCTGGGCAAGCCGCTTTCAGGGCGCGGCGCGCGACTCCCCGACCGGCCCGCCTACGATTGGCCGCGATGGACGAGCCGATCGAGAGGGCGCTGGCCGAGGACGTGGGCTCCGGCGACCTCACGGCCGCAGCGGTGGTGCCCGAGGATGCGCGGGCCGAGGCGCGGATCGAGCAGCGTGCCCCCGGCGTGATCGCCGGGCTCGGCGTAGCGGAGGCCGTGTTCCTGAGGCTGGATCCGGACTTGCGGTTGGAGCGCCTGGCGCCCGAGGGCGAGTGGCGCGAGCCGGGGCCGATAGCCCGCATCGAGGGCCGGGCGCGTCCCATCCTCACCGGTGAGAGGGTCGCGCTCAACTTCGTGGGCCGGCTGTCGGGAGTGGCCACGATGGCCGCGCGCTTCGTGCGGGCCCTCGACGGGACCGGGGTCCGGATCCTCGACACGCGCAAGACCTCGCCCGGCCTGCGAGAGCTCGAGAAGGAAGCGGTCCGCCTGGGCGGTGCGACCAACCACCGCGCCGGGCTGCACGACGCCATCCTCGTCAAGGAGAACCACGCCGCCGTCGCGGGCGGGGTGGGGGAGGCCGCGAGGAGGGCACTGGCGGGAGCGCCCGAGGGCGTCACCGTCGAGATCGAATGCGCCACTCTGGCCGAAGTCGAGGAGGCGCTCGCCGCCGGGGCCGGACGCATCCTGCTCGACAACATGACCTCCGCGGAGCTGCGGCGGGCCGTCGAGCTGACGGCCGGGCGCGCCGAGCTGGAGGCCTCCGGTGGCGTGACGCTCGACAATGTGCGCGGGCTGGCCGAGACGGGCGTGGATTTCGTGAGCGTGGGCGCGCTGACGCACTCCGCGCCGGCGCTGGACCTCTCCCTCGTGCTGGAGCCCCGCTGAGGTCGCCTCACCCGCGGGGCACAGCCGACGCCGGCGGACGCAGCACCGCGAACGGGTCGGTGACCTCGAGCTCGCGCGAGCAGAAGCTGTAGACGGCGGCCGGCCGGCCCCCTCCCGGCCCGGGGCGCCGGCGCTCACCGGTCGCCTCGAGCACGCCGCGGCGCTCCAGCACCCGGCGCAGGTTCGTGGCCGACACCGGATAGCCGAGCGCCGCCGTGTAGATCGCGCGCAGCTCCGAGATCGAGAAGCGCTCGGGGGCCAGCGCGAAGCCGATGTTCGTATAGGACAGCTTCGCCCGCAGGCGCTCGCGGCCCGCCAGCACGATCCCCTCGTGGTCGAATGCCATCGGCGGCAGGTGGTCGACCGGATGCCAGGAGGTGTCCTCCGGCACCCCCGGATCCAGGCCGCGCGGCACCAGGCCGAGGTAGGCAGTGGCGAGCTGCCACTCGCGTGGGTGGCGTCCAGGGTCGCTGAGCGTCGCGAGCTGCTCGAGCCAGGAGAGCTCGTCGACGTCCACCTTCGCGGCGAGGTGGCCGCGGATCGACTGCTCCAGGGTCTGGCCCTCGTCGAGGTAGCCACCGGGGAGTGACCAGGCGCCCGCGAATGGCTCCTTCGCGCGCTGCCAGAGCAGCGCCTCGAGCCGCGCGCCGCGCACCTGGAGCACCACCGCGAGCGTCACATGGGTCGGCTGGGCCCTCCGGGCACCGGCGCTCGCCTTCGGGCTCGCGGCCGGACTCACGGCCGGGCTCACGGCCGGACTCACGGCCGGGCCAGTTTTTGCCTCCGAGGCTAAGACTCTGGTATGCTCGTCGGGCATCGGTTTGTGATCATAAGGCAAAAACCGGTCGGACATCTGCACCCGGTCGAAGGATCTCCCCCGTGAAGCCCGTCGAGCTCCCCACGCTTCCGCCGCTCGGCGACGAGCCCCGCCTCGGCGAGACCGAGGCGGTCGCCATGCAGGCGGAGGTGCGGGCCCTGGCGGAGGAGCGGAACGCCGTGATCCTCGCCCACAACTACCAGGTGCCCGAGGTCCAGCAGGTCGCGGACTTCGTCGGCGACTCGCTGGGTCTCTCCCGCAGGGCGGCCGACGCCGGCGCCGAGGTGATCGCCTTCTGCGGCGTGCACTTCATGGCGGAGACCGCGTCGATCCTGTCGCCGGAGAAGACGGTCCTGCTGCCCGACCTCGACGCGGGCTGCTCGCTGGCCGACTCGATCACCGTCGACGAGTTGCGCGCCTGGAAGGCCGACCACCCCGGGGCTCTCGTGGTCATGTACGTGAACACCACGGCCGAGGTCAAGGCGGAGACCGACTACTGCTGCACGTCGTCCAACGCCGTGCAGGTGGTCGAGCACATCTGGCGCGAGCATGGCGCGGACACCGAGATCCTGTTCGGTCCCGACATGTGGCTCGGCGCGTTCGTCGAGCGCGTCACCGGTCGGCGAATGCACGTCTGGGACGGCGAGTGCCACGTGCATGCCGGGATCCGGCCCGGCGACATCTCGGACGTGCGGGGTGAGCACCCCGGCGCCGAGTTCCTGATTCATCCGGAGTGCGGCTGCACGACGCAGGTGATGGAGTACGTGGCAGCCGGCGACGTGGACTCCGAGCACACGCACATGCTCTCCACCGGCGGGATGCTCGCGTTCGCGTCCGACTCCGAGGCGGAGGAGTTCATCGTCGCCACCGAGACCGGGATGCTCTATCCCCTCGAGCACGAGAACCCCGGCAAGAGCTTCATTCCGGCCAACCGCGCGGCCGTGTGCCGCTACATGAAGATGATCACTCTGCCGAAGTTGCGCGATGCCCTGCGCGACCTTGCGCCCGTCGTGAAGGTAGATCCGGAATTCGCCGAGCGCGCCCGGGTCCCGATCGAGCGCATGGTCGCGATCACGCCCTGAGCCGGGCCCTATGGGGAGGGCGGGCGCGACCCCGCTGTGCTGGGGCCGCGCCCGCCGGTTGGTGTCGGCTCAGCGGATCAGCTCGACCTCGTCCCAGACCGCTCCGGCGGCTGTGACGTCGAGCTCCGCCTCGTGGACGCGGGCGCCCTCCACGAGCGCCTCGGTGCCGCAGTTCTCGTCCTCGTCCTCGACCTCGTTCTCGTCGTCGCTCGACTCGCCGTCGTGGCTCGCTCGGGCGGCGGGACCGCTGTTGTCCTCGTCCTCGTCCTCGTCCTCGCACTCGATCTCGGTGCGGTTCGTGACCCGCCCGGAGACCGAGCCGCCGCCAGCCAGGTCGATCACGAGCGTCGTCCCGTCGAAGAAGGCCACGGTGCCGGCCTGCTCGTCGCCGTCGAGAATGCCGTCGTCATCGCTGTCACGGTCCATCGGGTCGTTGCCGGTCTCGTCCTCACCGGCGTTGTTCAGGTGGTCCCGATCGCGGTCCTCGCGGCCGTCCGGCTTCCCGTCGCGGTCGCTGTCCTTCCGACGCGGGTTCGTCCGCTCGCGCGCCTCGTTGCGGTTGTCGACGTGATCGCGATCGCGGTCCTCGTCGTCGTCGGCCTTGCCGTCGTCGTCGCTGTCCGCATCGCGCGGATCGGTCCGCGAGCGGAACTCGGCGAGGTTGGAGAGCGAGTCGCGGTCGGGATCCCCCTTCGCGCTCTTCTTGTGCGTTGAGAGGTGATGCCGCTTCTCCCAGCGGTCCGGGAGGCGGTCGTGGTCCCGATCGCGGGACTTCGCCTGCGCGATGCCCGGCAGGGCCAGGAGAGCGGCCGTCAGCACCGCCAGCGCCACGTACTTGATCGTCTTCACGTCAGATCCTCCTTCAGAGGGGTAGCCAATCGTGTAACACCGGCTCCCCGAGGAACTCACGGACGAGAAGGGCTAGCCGGAGGGACTGCCGGAGGTCGACTCGGTGGTGGTGCTGGCGCCGTGCCGCTTGAGGTGGTCTCGCCGGAGCCGGAGCCGGAGCCGGAGCCGCCGTCGGAGCTCCCGGAGCCCGAGCTCGCGTCTCGGAAGAGGTCGCCTCTCCCCGAACCGCTGGCCGGGTCGTCGCGAGGAGTCACGGTCGACCATGGAACACGAGGGCAGGACGAAAGTCACGCGCGAGGCCAAATAGGCTGCGGCCGTGCAGCTGATCCATCCGGAGCGCGCGCAGACCTCGCCCGAACAGCTCGCCTCCGGGCTGCGCCTCGGGGAGCGGGCGCCGGAGGCTCGGCCCTACCTCGCCCTCAACATGGTCTCGACGCTCGACGGCAAGGCGACGATCGATTGGCGTACGAAGGGGATCTCGAGCGACCTCGACCGCAAGCTCTTCCACCACCTGCGGACCCAGGCGGACGCCGTGATGGTCGGCGCCGGCACCGCCCGCACGGAGCGCTACGGCCGCATCGCGAAGAGCGACGAGCTGCGCGCAAAGCGGGAGCGCGAGGGCCTGGCGCCGGACCCGCTGGCGGTGGTGGTGAGCGCTCGCCTGGACCTTCCGGCCGACCTGCCGCTGCTTCAGCAGGGGGGGCAGAAGGTGGTGGTCGCGACCGGCTCGGACGCGGTCCTGCAGGGCACGAAGGCCGACATCGAGTACCTCCGCAGCGGTGACGACCTGCCGCTGCTTCTGGCGAAGCTCCGGGAGGAGCACGGGGTGCGCTCGGTGCTGTGCGAGGGCGGGCCCACCCTCAACTCGCACCTCTTCGCGGCCGGTGTCGTGGACGAGCTCTTCCTCACGCTGAGCCCCAAGGTCAGCGCCGGCGCGGCTGCCCTCACGATCGTCGCCGGAAGCGTTCTCGTGGAGCCCGCGGAGATGGCGCTGGTGTCGGTCGCGGCGGGCGACTCCGAGCTGTTCACGCGCTGGCGCATCAGATCTCGATAGTGGTCCCGTCGGGTCCGAGGTTGAGCACCCGCGACGGCCCGATCGCGGACTCCTGGCCCCAGCACTCGTGTATGTGGCCGCAGAGCGCGACCGGTGGCCGCTTTGCCTCGATCGCCTCGAGGATGGCCGAGCTCCCGAGCCCCTTGTCG
>Ga0126312_10001329_pt1 | contig 16099 bp, 16 predicted proteins | sample Plot104A_FD_92537 | JGI IMG/M metagenome (GOLD analysis project Ga0126312, IMG submission 92537) | Serpentine soil microbial communities from UC McLaughlin Reserve, CA, USA - Plot104A | ecosystem: Environmental > Terrestrial > Soil > Grasslands | place: USA: UC McLaughlin Reserve, Lake County... | reverse complement strand
CTGGATGTCCGTGATCAGACCCCACTCGAACCGCGAGCGCAAGCGGTGCTCGAGCGTCGCGATTTCGCGCGGCGGCCTGTCGCTCGAGAGCACGATCTGCGAACCGGACTCGTACAGCGCGTTGAAGGTGTGGAAGAACTCCTCCTGTATCCGCTCCTTGTGCTCGAAGAACTGGACGTCGTCGATCAGCAGGACGTCGTAGTTCCGGTAGCGCTGCTTGAAGCCCTCGATCCGCTTGTCGCGGAGCGAGTTGATGAAGTCGTTCATGAACGTCTCCGAGGTGACGTACCTCGCGGTCATCTGGCGCCCCGAGTGCTCGCCGACGTACTGCGCGATCGCCTGGAGGAGGTGCGTCTTGCCGAGCCCGGTGTGGCCGTAGATGAAGAGCGGGTTGTAGGCCTGCGCCGGCGACTCGGCGACTGCGAGCGCCGCGGCGTGGGCGAACCGGTTGGACGAGCCGATCACGAAGGAGTCGAACGTGTACTTCGGGTTGATGCCGCCCTCCGCGCGCACACCCGGGGGTGCCGGAGCTTCCGCCGCCGCACCGTTTCGCGGCTGGAGCCCGGTGACCGCGATCGCGATCCGCCTCTCCTCGCCCGTCGCGTCGCGGGCCGCCGCCGCGATCAGCGACATGTAGTGCCCCTCGATCCACTCTCGCGTGAGGTCGTTCGGGACGTAGATGACGAACGATTCGCGGTTGACGTGGCCTCCGCCGGCCTCGGCGAACCAGTTGTCGTACGTGCTGGTGTTGAGTGTCTCCTTGAGCCGGCCGGCGACCTCCGCCCACAGGCTCTCCGCAGTCAGCTCTGGTTGACCGTCCACGCCTGGGTGCCGCTCCTTACGTCCTGGGGGGCGAGAAGAGAGGCGACTCTAACAGCGTGTCGAACGGGGACAAAAACCTGGCATTTGCAGGCCTTTCAAATCTCCCACACGCTAATCCACAGGTGTGGACGCCGTCGTCGCGGACACCCGTTCCGCTGCATTTTGCAGGGCTCTTGCTGTGGACAAGCCTGTGGACGCCGAGTGTCTATACTGGAACTCCGCCGCGCCCGGTGCGGCATCGTTTTCTCCCCTCTTTGCAGTCCCCTTGACTCACAGCCCCCCTTGAAGCGGACCTATCAGCCCAACGTTCGTCGCCGGAAGCGCCGGCACGGTTTCCGTGCACGCATGGCGACCCGCGCAGGACGGTCGATCATCAAGCGCCGCCGCGCGAGGGGCCGCAAGCGCCTCTCGGCGTAGTGCAACGCAAGCACCGGCTCAGCCGCTCGCGCGATTTTGACGCCGTCTACCGACAGGGCAAGTCGGTCTCGACCAGGTTCCTCGTCCTGTACTGGTTCCCGCGTGACGACGACGCCGACGAGCCGCGGCTCGGCCTCGCGGTGCCGAAGGCCGCAGGAGGCGCCGTCGTTCGGAACCGCGTCAAACGGCAGCTCCGCGAGATCTGGCGCGCTCTCGGAGATGGAGTCCGCCCCGGCCGGGACTACGTCCTGATCGCGCGGCCCGGCCTCGCCGAGGCGACCGACCAGCGCGGCTTTCCGTGGCTCGAGGAACGGGTACGCGAGGTACTCGAGAAGGCGGAGGCGTGAGACATCTCGGGATCGCGCTCGTGTACGTGTGGCGCTACACCGTCGGCCTCTTCTTGCCGCAGGGCCAGTGCAAGTACCACCCTTCGTGCTCCCAGTACGCGATCGACGCGTTCCACAAGCACGGATTGCTCGTCGGGTCTGCGAAGGCCGGCTGGCGGCTGCTTCGCTGTAACCCGTGGAGCCGCGGGGGGGTGGACTACGCGTGATCGCCGGACCGCTCGCGCCGCTCGAAGACCTCCTCCGTTCCGTCCTCGACTTCTTCCACACGAACGTCGGCCTGCCGTGGGCGTGGGCGATCGTGGCCCTGACGATCTGCGTGCGGATCCTGCTCGTGCCGCTCGTGGTGAAGCAGATCCACTCGATGCAGAGCCTGCAGGTACACGCGCCGCAGATGAAGGAGATCCAGAAGCGCTACAAGGGCGATCGCCAGAAGATGAACGAGGAACTGATGAAGTTCTATCGCGAGAACAGCATCAATCCGATGGCCTCGTGTCTGCCGCTCCTCGCGCAGTTCCCGATCTTCATCGCGCTCTTCTACGTGCTGCGAGACTTCTCCCAGCACGTGCCGGACGACTCGAGCCTGTCGTGGCTCGGAATCGTGCCGGACATCTCGGCGAACGCGAACAGCCACTGGTCCGGCTACCTGCTGATCGCGATCTACGCGGTTTCGCAGGTCTCGTCGACGTTCTTCATGTCGACGACGATGGACAAGACGCAGCGCTACCTGCTGCTGGGGCTTCCGATCTTCTTCCTGCCGATCGTCGTCCGCTTCCCGATCGGCCTCGTCATCTACTGGATGACGACGAACCTGTGGACGGTCGGGCAGGGGCTGGTCACGCGCCGTCTCGCGCCGAAGCCGAAGCCGCCGGAGAAGCGGAGCTCGCGGACGGCGCCGAAGGATCGGGGTGACGGAGACGGAGATGGAGACGGCGCCAAGCCCGAGCAGCCGAAGCCGAAGCCGACGACCGGTCAGGCGCAGCCGCGCGTCGTCAAGCGCAAGAAGAAGAAGGCACGACGCTGATGGCCGAGGAGCTGTCGGTCGAAGGAAGCGGCGAGACCGTCGGCGAGGCCAAGTGGGCGGCGCTCCGCGAGCTCGACCGTCTGCGTCCCGGAATCGACAAGGCGGCCGTCCAGTTCGAGGTCCTCACCGAGGGCAAGCGAGGCCTGCTCGGCGTCGGCTATGCACCTGCGCTCGTCGTCGCACGACTTGCGGATCTTCCCGAGCCCGCGGCAGCGCCGCCTGACGAGCCCGAATCCGATCTGCTCGCGGACGTCCGGCAGATCGTCGAGCGAATCGCCGATTCTCTCGGCGCCACCTGTCGCGTCGAGGCGCGGCAGAAACCCGACCACATCGACGTCCAGTGCAGCGGCGGCGATCTCGGCGTTCTGATCGGCCGCCACGGGCAGACGATCGACGCGATCCAGTACCTCGTCAACGCGATCGCGTCCCGACGTGAGGGAGAGCGGGTCGAGGTCGTCGTCGACGCCGCCGGCTATCGCTCGCGCCGCCGCTCGATGTTGGAGACGATCGCCGTGCGGGCTGCCCGGCGGGCGCTCGACGACGGTGAGGCCGTCGAGCTCGAGCCGATGACGGCGATCGAGCGCAAGTTCGTGCACACGCGGCTGGAGGATTTCCGCGGCATCGAGACGTCGTCGGAGGGGACGGAGCCGAACCGCTTCGTCGTCATCTCGCCGGTTGACTGATTCGGAGCCGGCGCTCCGACGCTGGCTGGAGGCTCTGGTCGCGGCTCCGGGGCTGACTGCGCTCCGAGATCTCGAGGAGGCGCGGCGGATGTTGCTCGAAGATTCGCTGCGGGGGCTCGCGCTCGTCGCGCGTGAAGTCGGCCCGGTCGTCGACGTCGGCTCCGGCGGGGGCGCGCCCGGGATCCCGCTGGCGCACGCGCTCCCCGAGCGCGAGTTCGTGCTCCTGGAGGCGCAGGAGCGGAAGTGCGCGTTTCTCCGCGAGCATGCGCCGCCGAACGCTCGCGTCGTGCACGGGCGCGCCGAGGAACAGGACGTCGACTGGGCCGGCTGCGCAGTGGCCAAGGCGCTCGCGCTGCCGCCGGTTGCAGCCGAGTGGTGCCTGCCGCTCGTGCGGCCGGGTGGCGCGGCCGTCCTCTGGGTCGGCCCGACCGCGGATGCCGCACACCTCGAGCGCGTGGCTGTGCGTCTCGCGGCGTTGCCCGAGCAGGCGCCCGACGGCTTCGTCGTCCTGCGCAAGACGGGGACGACGCCGACGGGATTCCCGCGCCGGCCGGGCATCGCGAAGAAGCGTCCGCTTCCCTGAGTAGCCTGCGGGGGTGCCCGGCACGGTCTACGCGGTCGCGAATCAGAAGGGCGGTGTCGGCAAGACGACGACGGCCGTCAACCTCGCTGCGTGCCTGGCCGAGGCCGGCGCGCCCACGATCGTCATCGACCTCGACCCGCAGGCGAACGCGACTTCCGGGGTGGGCGAGGAACCCGGCCCGCCGTCGTCGTACGACCTCCTCGACGGAGCGCCGTTCGGCGACGTCGTTCGCGCCACGCGGTTCGCGAACCTCTTCGTCGTTCCATCGCAGTCCGAGCTTGCGGGAGCCGCGGTCGAGCTTTCGCAGCGCACGGACGGCGAGCGGTATCTCGTCGACGCGTTGCGCGCCTCCCGCTCGGAGTTCGAGTTCGCGTTCCTGGATTGCCCACCGTCGCTCGGGCCGCTGACGGTGAACGCCCTCGCTGCCGCGGACGAGGTTCTCGTCCCCGTCCAGGCGGAGTACTACGCCCTCGAGGGGCTCGCGCAGCTCACGCGTTCGATCGAGCTCGTGCGCGGGCGGCTCAACCCGCGTCTGCGCATCGGCGGGATCCTGCTGACGATGGTCGACGGGCGGACACGGCTTTCGGCGGACGTTGCGGGCGAGGTTCGGAGGCACTTCGGCGAGCTCGTCTTCGACGTCCAGGTGCCGCGGTCGGTCAGGCTGGCGGAAGCGCCGTCGCACGGCCTGCCCGTGATTGCCTTCGACCGGAGCTCCACCGGCGCCGAGGCGTACTGGCGCGTCGCGGCCGAGCTGCTCGATCGGCGGCCGGGCAGGAGGGCCGCAGCGTGACACACGCGCGCCGCGGTCTTGGACGCGGTCTCGAGGTGCTTGTCGGCGGCGCCGGTGAGGCGCCCACGCTCGCCGAGCTCCGCGTCGAGGAGATCTCGCCGAACAGCCGTCAGCCGCGCCGGCGCTTCGAGCCCGAGGCAACCGCGGGCCTGGCCGAGTCGATCCGGCACCAGGGCCTTCTCCAGCCCGTCGTCGTTCGGCCGCGAGCCGCGGGCGGCTACGAGCTGATCGCCGGCGAGCGTCGCTGGCGCGCCGCGAGAGAGGCGGGCGTCGAGACGGTCCCCGCGCTCGTCCGCACGGCCGACGATCGCGACTCGCTCCTGCTCGCGCTCGTCGAAAACGTTGCGCGCGAGAACCTGTCCGCCGTCGAGGAGGCGCGTGCCTATGCGGTACTCATCGACGAGTTCGGCCTTTCTTCCGGCGACGTCGCGGAGCGCGTGGGCAGGTCGCCGTCGTCGGTGTCGAACCGGCTACGCCTGCTCGAGCTTCCGGACGACGTCCTGTGGATGCTCGCCCGAGGCGAGATCACCGAAGGCCACGCGCGCGCCGTGCTCGCCGTCCCGGATCAGGACGGCCGGCGCAAGCTGGCGAAGCGAATCCTTCGGGACGGGCTCTCCGTCCGCGGCGCGGAGCGCGCGGCATCCGAGGCCGGCGCCCGGAAGAAGCCCCGCCGCGCCGCGGCCGTCGACCCCGAACTCGCACGCCGTGCGCGTGAAGCCGCACGGCGGCTGACAGGATTTGACGCGCAGGCACGTCCCGGCCGGCTCGAGATCAGGTTTGCCTCCGAGACCGAGCTCGAAGAGCTGGTCGAGGCGCTCGAGAACCTGACGACGTAACACCCGCCGCCGATTCCTCATTAGAGCCCTGTTAGCGCGGCTGCGCACGCTCGGCCGCGATGGGATCGCGTCGCGGCGACATTCAGGGCTTGCGCGCTCTCGCGGTGCTCCTGGTCGTCCTCTGCCATGCCGGCGTGGGCGGGCTCACCGGCGGGTTCGTCGGTGTCGACGTCTTCTTCGTCGTCTCGGGATTCCTGATCACCGGACTGTTGCTGGCGGAGGCCGACAGAAACGGCCGGATCTCGTTCGTCGGCTTCTACGCACGCCGAGCTCGCCGGATCCTGCCGGCGGCCGCCGTGACGCTGGTTTCGACCGCCCTCGCCGCGACCTGGCTGCTGAACTTCGTCCGGGCGCGGGAGGTGGTGTGGGATAGCGTCTTCGCCGCGTCCTTCGCGGCGAATGTTCGCTTCGCGGAGCAGGGGACAGACTACTTCGCCGCGGCCGACCCGCCGTCGCCGCTTCTGCACTTCTGGTCACTCGCGGTGGAGGAGCAGTTCTATCTCGTGTGGCCTGCGCTGCTCGCGGTGGTGTTGGCTCGCCGGTTCGGTGGAGGCGCCGCCGCCGGGCGCCGGCGTTTGCTGTTCGTCGTCGCGGCGATCGCGGCGGCCTCGCTCGCGTGGTCTGTCCATCTGACGCGCGCGCTGCCGACGGAGGCGTACTTCTCGACGCTCACGCGTGCGTGGGAGCTTGGCGTCGGCGCGCTGCTCGCGCTGACCGCGAGCCGCTGGAGCCGTCTCGGCCCCCGGCTCGCGTGCGTCACGGGCTGGATCGGGATGGCGGCGGTCGTCCTCGCGGCGATCGCGTACGACGACGCCACGCCCTTCCCTGGCGTGGCCGCCGTCCTGCCGGTCGCGGGGACAGCGCTCGTGCTCGGCGCCGGGATCTCGAACCTGCAATCGCGCGTCGCCGTCGGCCGCTGGCTCGCGCTGCCGCCCCTGCGCGCGATCGGTGACCGCTCGTACTCCCTCTACCTCTGGCACTGGCCGGTCCTCGTGCTCGCGGAGCAGTACGCCGAGCGCCGGCTTGCCGTCGGCACGAATCTCGCACTCGTCCTCGGCGCGTACGGCCTCGCGTGCGTGTCGTACGCCGTCGTCGAGAGACCGATTCATCGCGCGCCCTGGAAGGCGAGGGGCGCGTTGACGGTTGCGGCCGCGTCCGGTGCGGCTGTCTTCCTCACGACGGCCGTCGCGCTCGCCGCAGTCGATCGCGACGCAGGCCGATTCGTTGCGGCTCGAGCGGAGCCCGTCATTCGTACGACGCCGGTCTCACGAACGACGTCCGTGCAGCGAGACGAGACCCGCATCGTCGCCGCGTTGCCGGAGGTCGTGAGCGCAGTCCGTGCGGCGGAGCGCAGCGCGCCGATTCCGCCGGCATTGACGCCGCCGCTCACCTCGCTGCGGCACGACTGGGATCCGTGGGCGCTCCCACGCGGGTGCGTCCCGATCGCGCACAGCTACGAGTGGTCGAGCAGGCTCTGCCGCCTCGCCGACGCCACGAGCCGAAAGTCGATCGTGCTGATCGGGGACTCGCACGCGCAAGGTTGGCTCCCTCCTCTTCTGCGGATCGCGCGCCTCGACGGTTGGGCCGTCATCCCGATCCTGCGCCCCGGGTGCACGCCGGAGACGTGGCTGACGAACCGCGGGCTCGATGCTTGCCGCCTCTGGTATCGGTGGGCGATCGAGCAGATCCGCTCGTTGCGCCCCAACGTGACGCTCGTGACCGGCGCGCTCAGCGACTCGTGGGGGCCGCGCGTCCCGCTGGCGGTCAACGGAATGCTCGCGCTTGCGAAGACGCTGCGTGGCGCGTCGCGCCGCGTTGCGATCATCGGCGATCCGGAGGGACTACGGCGCGACCCGCTCGATTGCCTGCTCTCGCGGCGCGCGTCGCTGCGGCGGTGTATGGCCACCTGGTGGCCGCACCGGCTCGACGGCTACGACACGGTTGCGCGCCGAGCGAAGAGGGCGAGCGTCGGCTTCGTCGATACGCGAGGCTGGTTCTGCTTCGATCGCCGCTGCCCGGCCGTCGTCGGCCGGACGATCGTCTACTTCGACCGCCATCACGTCACTGCCGAGTACGCCCTCCGCCTCAGCGCCGTCTTCCGCGCGGCCTTCAAGGGTGCGATCCGGCCCCGATGACCGCCCGGCGCGACGGGTATGAGCCACAGAGGGAGAGGCGGGACGAGTGGGCGATCGTGGATTCGAACCACGGACCTCCGCCTTATCAGAGCGGCGCTCTAACCAACTGAGCTAATCGCCCGCGGCGCCCAGTCTAGCGCCGCTTCGGCGAGGTTCAGTGCAGGGTGACGGTGGGCTGCAGTACGCCTCGACCGCGAGCAGGAACTCCTCGTCGCGCGCGAGCTGGAGCAGGAAGGTGTCCATGCGGCCCGACTGCTGGACGGCGGCCATGCGCAGGAAGATCCGCCGCTTCCCGCCGTTCCTCGCGATCGCCTCGAGCGACTCGAGCCTCCTGGGAGCCGATGCTCGTCCACCAGAAGGTCGAAGCGGGCAGCGAGCGGCGGGACAGGCCGGCGTTTGGCGGCGGTCGCCGGAGCTAGAATCCGAAGGTGACTCGCGGCAGCTTGCACGGAGGGCCGGCGCGCTGATGCACGAGATGCAGGTCTACGGCGTCAGCTTCGATCTCGTGGGGAAGCAGCCGATCGTCCTGCTCAAGACAGTGGACGGGAACAAGTTCCTGCCGATCTGGATCGGCCATCCCGAGGCTGCGGCCATCCTGATGAAGTTGCAGAACGCGACGACACCGCGGCCGATGACACACGACCTGCTGACGGAGATCCTTCGCGAGCTCGATGCGCAGGTGACGCGCGTCGCGGTCACCGAGCTGCGCGAGAACACCTTCTATGCGCAGGTGACGATTCAGCAGGACGGGTCGGAGGTCGAGGTCGACTCGCGGCCGTCGGACGCGATTGCGATCGCGGTTCGCGCCTCGGCGCCGATCTTCGTCGCCGACGAGGTGATCGAGGAATCCGGGATCGAGTTCGAGGGCGACGGCGAGCCGGCGAACGAGGAGATCGAGGCGAAGGTGTCGGAGTTCCGGGAGCAGCTCGACACGCTCACCCCCGACGACTTCGCGACAGGTCCCGAGGACGAGTGACTACTCGCTGACCTCGCGCTTCGTCAGGTCGAGCACGTAGGCGAAGAACGCCGCCACGCCCTCGTGCGACAGCGGCCCACGGTTGACGCGCTGGAGGTACTGGAGCATCCACTCCTCGCGCTCGGGATCGACGAACCCGATCCCGCGGCTGTCCTTGTAGCGCTTCAGCCGTCCCACGAGCTCGAGCCGCGCGTTCAGCGCTTCGACCAGCCGACGGTCCGTGTCAGAGATCTGCTGCCGGGTCTGGCGGATGAACGGGTCGTCTTCGCTCACGAATCCCCGCCGACGCGAAGGTGCACTGGCTTGCCGTGATGGGAGAGCACGAGCAGACAATACGTTCGCCTGCCCTCGGAGCGCGGTGCCGGTTTTGTCTCACGCGCACGCGCGACGACTCGCCCGCGTTGCTCCGTCACGCGCTCGATCGCGAAGACGAACGACGAGCGCGACCGACTTCGGGCCCGCGCCTCGCGTCAGTTGTAGATCCAGATCCCGTAGCCGTGCGGGTGCATCGAGAAGAGACGTGTCGCGACCCACATCGGCACGCGAACGCAGCCGTGGGACGCGGGCCAGGGCGGCACGGAGGGGTAACCGTGGATCGCGAAGCCGCGCAGGAAGTAGACGGGGTAGTAGAGGACCCAGCTCCACCCCGCGACGCGGCCGTAGACGTGCCAGAGGCCGAGCGGCGTGTTCCCGGTCGCGCCCGTCGACACCTGCACCGCGAGCACGACCTCGCCGTTTCGGACCTCGAACATCACCTGGCGTGTCTTGTCGACCTCGACGTGTGTACCCGCGTACCGGGCCTTCGGGACGCCGCCGTTCGCGAGGCGACGCCAGAACCCGACGTCGACGGTGCCCGTTCGCGGCATGCCATGCACCTTCTGGAAGGCGAGCACCGCGTCGTATGTGTCCTGGCCGTAGTAGCCGTCTACGCGCAACAGGGCGTACCGCAGCTCGTGCAGGCGCTGCTCGAGTGCGCGGACGCTCCCGCCGCGCGAGCCGAGCGCGAGCGATCGCAGCGCGACGACCGCCCGCAGCGTCTGCGCTCGCCGTTCGAAGCCGGAGGCGGGGACCGTGGTGACGCTCACGCGGAGCGTCCCCGGCCGACGCGTGTCGAGCCTCAGCCGGCGCGCCGTGCGGTCGGCGATCTCACGTCCGTTGCGGAGGACGCGGATGCGGACGCGCCCTGCGTTCGTCGGAACGAGCCGCGCCACGACCGCGAGCCGCTCTCCGATCGCCCGTCCGCCGTCCAGCGTCACGCGCAGTTGCGGGCGAACCGTCGTCTCGCGGGCGCCCGACCGCGCGTCGACCCATCTCGCGACGTACGGCCCCGGCGCGCGAATCCGGCGCGTGACCCCGAACGTGCCGTCCGCACGCGTGCGCGCCGACGCGAAGAACGCGCCGCGGGAGAGCACGAGCACCTGCTGCCCGGCCGCGGCCGGGACGATCGCGCCGCGGAACGTCAGGCGGTGCCGATAGCCGACGAGCCGCGGCACCCGAAAGGTGACGCCGCGCGAGACGACGTCCGCGACCCTTTCGCCGTTCGCGTCGGGAGCCCAGGCGCCGGCGGCGTAGGTGTGCGCCACCTCGGCGCCGTCCGCAGCCGCGCCGTCGCCGAAGCTCCAGTGGACGGACCCGCACGTGGAGCTGAACGTGACGGTGAGCGGCGCCGCGCCCTCCGACGCGCTCGCGCGGAAGCAACCCGGCGCCGCCTCCGCCGCTTCCGCGGACAAGGCCGCGGCCGCGATCGCGCCGACGACGACGATCGGAAGAGCGACTCGCACGCCGCTCAGCTTCTCCTTCCCTGCCGCTCCACCTGCTCGCGCTCGTAGGCGCGCGTTCTAAAGCGAGAGCGAGGCGGCGAGGGCGATCGCATTGAACAGGCTGTGCAGCAGGATTCCGGGCACGACGCTGTCCTGCCGGTAGCGGATGTAGGCGAGACCCGCGCCGAGCGCGAGCAACAGGGGCAGCCCTTCGAGCAGGCCGTGCCCGAGCGCGAACGCGAGCGCGGTCCCGCTGATGGCCACGGTGGCGCCCCACCGGACCAGGAGCGAGTACCCGAGCCCGCGAAACGTCAGCTCCTCGACGATCGGGGCGACCCCGGCGACGACGACCGCGTTCAACGCGAACGGGAGCCAGCGGGAGGAGTCCCACTCGTCGGGCGTCAGCCCCTGTTCCTCGCCCGGGTCGAGGAACGGGGAGAGCAGCCCGCCGAGCACGTAGACGCCGACCAGGACGCCGAACATCAGCTTCAGCGATCCGCGCCAGCTCCTCGGTCGCCGAACGGCGAGCATCGCCCGATCGAAGCGCGCGATCGCCAGCACGATCCCGAGCATCACTGCGAAGAGGATCAGCGACGAGATCGCCGTCGAGTACTGGTAGAGCACATCGTCGGGAGTCGTGGCGTCGCTGAAGCGGGCGGCATAGTTGACGACCGCGAGGACGCTGACGAGCGCCAGCCACGCTGCTAGACGGTTCACGAGCAGCCTGCCGCGGGGGTGCGCAACGTGACCGCGGTTCTCGATTGACCGGCGGCCACGACCCGCGGATGATACGGAAGGCGATGCCGCGTCATTTCACGGCGGACGAGGCGAACTCGGCACTGGGGCAGGTGAGGCCTCTCGTCGAAGAGCTGGTCGATCTGCGGCGGGCCCAGCAGCGCGCGCGGGATGCGCGGCGGGCCCTCGGCGCCAAGATCGCGGGCAACGGCGGCGCGATCGACTCGCAGGAGGTGTCGCGGCTCGACGAGTCGCTCGAGCAGACACACGTCGCGATCGCGCAGTGCGTGAACGCGATCCACGGGCTCGGCGCGATCGTCAAGGACGCGGATACCGGGCTCGTCGACTTCCCCGCGCTGCGCGGCGACGAGGAGGTCCTCCTTTGCTGGCAGCTCGGCGAGCCGGAGGTCGCTCACTGGCACGGCCTCGAAGCGGGATTCGCAGGACGACAGCCGCTTCCCTTCGAATAGAGAACGATGGAGTTCTGGGAGCGCCTGGTAGTCGCCGGCGCGGTGCTCGTGCTCGCGTCGGCCGTCGCGAAGCTGATCGACCGCGCGATCGCCCGTCGGCAACTCGACCCGGAGACGGCCACGCGGTACCGCGTGCTGCGCCGCAGCGTGATGACCGCGATCGTCGCGGTCGGGCTGCTCTCCGCGCTGCTCGTGATCCCGCAGGTGCGCGCGATCGCCGGCGGCATCCTCGCCTCCGGCGCGGTGGTAGGGCTGATCGTCGGCTTCGCCTCACAGCGAACGCTCGGAAACTTCGTCGCCGGAATCCTGATTGCCTTCACGCAACCCCTCCGGCTCGGTGATCGCGTCGGGCTCGCCGAGGTGGACGGCGTGGTCGAGGAGATCGGGATGACCTACACGTGGATCCGCGCCGCCGACGGCTCCCGATTCGTGGTCCCGAACGAGAAGCTGGCCTCCGATACCATCCACAACTTCACGATTCGTAGTCCGGAAATGGTTGCGGAGGTAACGGTGCAGGTCCCGCTCGGCCACGACCTCGACGCCGTCGTCGCTGCAGTTGCCGCCGAGACGGATGCCGAGGTGTTCGTCACCGCACTCGCAGACGATGCGACCGTGATCGTGCGCCGTGCCGCCTCCTCGGAGCCGCACGCGAGATCGCTCGAGAGCGACCTGCGTCTCCGCGCGCACCGTGCGCTCCGCACCGCGGGCGTCTTCGCATGAGCCCGCCGAGGCGATCCGACCGGCGAGGGAGCGCCGAGCTCGAGCTGTTCACGGGCCGCCGCCGCCGCGCTCGCCGGAAGCAGCGCGTCTCTCGCCGCCGTCGCGTCGGGCTGCTCGGAACAACTGCGATCGTCGCGTTCGGCATCTTCCTCGCGACGGTCGGGTTCGGAGGCGCGCTCGCGTTTACGTCGAGCTGCGACCTCTCGGCGCTCCAGCCCGTCGCAATCGGGCAGAACACGTTCATCTACGCAGCCGACCGCTCGCTCCTCGGAGTGATCCCGGCGGAGAAGAACCGGACGCCCGTGCCGTGGCGCCGCATCAGCAAGTGGATGCCGCGCGCCACCGTCGCGATCGAGGACAAGCGCTTCTGGAAGCACGGCGGCATCGACCCGGAGGGAATCGCACGCGCGGTGGTCGAGGACATCCGCGCCGGGGAGGCCGTGCAGGGCGGCTCGACGATCACGCAGCAGCTCGTCCGGAATCTCTACATCTCGCGCGAGCGCACGGTCCAGCGCAAGCTCAAGGAGGCGTGTCTCGCGATCAAGCTGAGCGACAAGCGCTCGAAGCAGTGGATCCTGACCGAGTACATGAACGCCGTCTACTACGGCGGGCAGGCGTACGGGATCGAGGCCGCGGCACAGACCTACTTCTCGCGTCCCGCCTCGAAGCTCACGCTGCCCCAGGCGGCCCTGCTCGCCGGCCTGCCGCAGGCGCCGTCCGCCTACGACCCGTTCCGGAACCCCGAGGCTGCGCTCGCGCGCCGCAACGAAGTGCTCCGTGCGATGCGCGCGACGGGCGTGATCTCCGCAGGGCAGTACCGCTTCGCCACTGCGAAGAACGACCTCGCGCTGAAGCCGGGCAACGTCTACAAGGCGATCCGCCAGCCGTACTTCTTCACGTACGTTCGCGAGGAGCTCAACCGCGTCTACGGCCCGGCGCGTGTCCGCACCGGCGGGCTGCGTGTCCACACCACGATCGTGCCGCGGCTGCAGCGCGCTGCGCGGCGCGCGATCCGCGACACGCTCTACCTCAAGTCGGATCCCGCGGCGGCGATCATCTCGATCAACCCCGCTACAGGCGCGATCCGCGCGATGGAGGCGAGCTACCCGGGGCGCAGGAAGAACCACTTCAACCTGATCGCGCAGGCGCACCGCCAGGCGGGATCGACGTTCAAGACGTTCGTTCTGACCGCCGCGGTCGCGGCCGGCATGGATCCCGACAACACGACCTATCTGTCGGCGCCGTTCCGGTACGAGTTCCCGAACTGCAATACGAGCGATCCGAACTGCGTCTGGGATCCCGAGACGTACGACCACTCGTACGTCGGCGGGATCTCCGTCTCGTCGGCGACTCTCCGGTCCGACAACACCGTCTACGCACGCCTGACGCTCGACGTCGGCCCCGGGCGCGTCGCCCAGATGGCGACGAAGCTCGGCGTGCGGACGAAGCTTTCCGTCCGCGGCTACTACCCGCCCTCGCTCGGTCTCGGCTCGATCGCCGTGACGCCGCTGGACATGGCCTCGGCGTACGCGACGCTTGCCGCCGGGGGCGTCTACTCGCGGCCGATGGCGATCACGAAGGTCGTGCTCCCGACCGGCGCCGTCGACCGCTCGGCGGGCTGGGGACGGCCGAAGCGCAAGCGCGTGGTCTCGGATGGCGTCGCCTACGAGGTGACGAAGGTGCTCGAGCAGAACATGCTCTACGGAACCGGCACCGCTGCGTACTTCGGCCGCCCGTCGGCCGGCAAGACGGGCACCACCGACAACCACGCCGATGCATGGTTCTGCGGCTACACGCCGCAGCTGCAGACGGCCGTGTGGGTCGGCTATCCGAGCGCCGAGATCCCGATGGACAACGTGCACGGGATCGCGGTCGCCGGCGGGACGTTCCCGGCCGAGATCTGGCGGCGGTACATGCAGTCCGCGGTCGGAGACTCGCCTGCGCTCGACTGGCCGCAGCCGACTCGGTGGCCGAGCTACGTGTCGTGGTCGGGCGACTATGCCTACTCCGGTTCGTACTCGTACGACGAGGACGACTCGTCAGGTGGCTACTCGACCGAGGACGACTACTCCAACGACGACTACTCTCCGCCGCCGGCCCCCGCTCCCGAGACCAAGCCGGCCAAGGAGGCGAAGGCGGATCCGAAGCCGCCGAAGGAGAAGGAGGAGCCGCCCCCGAGCGAGCCCGTGCTGCCACCTCCTCCGCCCGTGACGACTCCGCTGCCGCCGACGAGCGAGCCGGAGCCTGGCACGGACAGCCCGTAAGGGCACATCCGCAGCGCTCGTCGCGGGGGGCGCAGTCGCCGCGCTCGTCGCTGCGGCCGCGGCGCTCGGCTGGGTCGACGATTCGCCGCTCGTTCCGCGCCACGGCGGCCACCCCGACGGTCGTGCCGCCGTCGCTTGGTGGTTCCTCGCGCTGCTCACTCTTGCGTTCGCCGCATACGTCGTCGGCGTCGTCCTCGTTCGCCGCCGGCCGCCGCGGCGCGTGCTCGTGGCGGGGATCGCGGTCGCGATCCAGCTCGTTCCGCTCGGCGCGCCGCTACTCCTTTCGACGGACGCGTGGGCGTACTGGGACTACGGCCGCATCGCCGTGGCGCACGACGCGAATCCATACCAGCACCCGCCCGCGGCCTTTCCCGGCGACCCGGCCTTCCCGTGGGTGGGGACGGACTGGCGCGACTCGACCAGCGTCTACGGACCTGCGTTCACGCTCGCGTCCGAGCCGGTCGCGCGCATGGCCGGCTCGTCGCCGGACGCGGCTGCGTGGCTCTTCAAGATTCTTGCTGCCCTTGCGATCCTCGGCGCGGTTGGACTTGCCGCCAGACTGTCGCCGCGACCCGAGCTCGCGCTCGCGTTCGGCGGTTGGAACCCGCTGCTCGCGGTGCACCTCGCGGGTGGTGGGCACAACGACGCGTGGCTCGCGGTACTCGTCGTCGGCGCGCTTGCCGCAGGCGCTGCGGGCCGGCGGCAGCTCGCAGGTGTGTGCTGGGCGCTCGCCATCTTCGTCAAGTGGGTGCCGTTGCTGTTCCTGCCGTTGCGCGCGCTCGAGGCACGCTCGACGCACCGGCGCGTCGGCCACATCGGTCTCGCAGCCGGCGTTGCCGCGATCGTCGCCCTCGCGAGCTGGCGCTACGGCTTCCAGTGGGTCGACGCGTTCTCGACGCTGTGGGGGAATGCGAATCGCGAGACGCGGTTCGCGCTGCCGCACCGCCTCGAGCAACTGGGTGTGCCGGAGACGGTCGCGGTCGGGTTGTTCGCAGTCGCTTTCGCCGTCGCCTATCTCTGGCTCGCCCGCGAGGCGCTGCGGGGCAGGGCGCACCTTGCGCGCACGGCCGTCGCGTTGCTCCTCGCGACGCCGTACCTCGCGCCCTGGTATCTCGCGTGGGCAGTGCCGCTTGCAGCCGCGGAGGACGACGAGTGGTCGGCGGTCGCCACGCTCGCCCTCGGTGCGTACCTGCTCCGGCAGACGGTCCCGCTTTAGCGGATCATCATGTGCGCGCGACGCGCCGAAACACGAGCACGCCGTCCTCCTCGAAGACGACTCGCCAGTCGGGGTCGCGGCGCAGGTCGACGACCGCTCGGGCCGCCGGTGCCGGTCGCAGGCTGTCGCGGTAGCTGAGCCGAGTCTCGTCGACCACGATCCATCTGGCGTCGGCTCGAAGCGGGAAGCTGAGGATCCGCCGCCGTTCCGAGAGGTGGGCGCCGAGGCTGTTCGTCGCGCTGACGACGGCGACGCCGGGCACGAGATTCAGGGCGCGCTGCGTGACGCGATCATGCTCCGTGGTCTCGAGCTCGTGCGCAGGCG
>Ga0126312_10001328_pt1 | contig 16107 bp, 14 predicted proteins | sample Plot104A_FD_92537 | JGI IMG/M metagenome (GOLD analysis project Ga0126312, IMG submission 92537) | Serpentine soil microbial communities from UC McLaughlin Reserve, CA, USA - Plot104A | ecosystem: Environmental > Terrestrial > Soil > Grasslands | place: USA: UC McLaughlin Reserve, Lake County... | reverse complement strand
GCAGCCGTCCGGCTGCCTAATCGCGACTGCTGCGTTTGGGTCAGAGCTGACACCGCAGGTGCAGTACCTGCGCGACTTTCGCGACAACTACATAATGTCGACTGCGTCCGGCTCGGCGTTCATGAACGCTTTCAACTCTGTCTATTACTCTTTCAGCCCGCAGGTAGCAGATTATGAAAGGGAGCAGCCTTGGCTTCAGGCTACTGTGAAAGCTGGGCTGTACCCATTGTTTGGAATATTGATGGCGTCAGAGAGCGCGTACTCGGCAGTGGGAGGCGAGGCTGGCGCAGTGCTTGCCGGCGCGATTGCAAGCTCACTGATAGGCGCAGTCTACTTGTGGCCTGCTGGATTTGCAGCAAGCAGGAGCAGAAGGGTTGACAGCAAATTGCTGGGTATTATAGTAGCAGCGGGAGCAGCTGTCTTGGCAATCACTCTGATCGCATTGCCGGCATTGCTGCCATTTAGCACTGCCACTTTTGTAGTGGCAGCTGCTGGAGTTTCTGCGACGGCAGTGGCAAAAGCAATTAGACATTTTGCCCGCCAGCGAGCACAAAACTGGTCATAATACTTGGCACCATGAAATTCCAGCATTGTGTTGTAATATATATATATATATATATACACAACTATACCTCTCTACTCTGAATGAGCCGCTTTTGTCATGCAACAAACTAAAGTCCCTACCCCTAATGACCCTGCCTAATTTTCTAGTAGTAAAATAGCAGCAGCCAAAACAGTTGACGGCATCTAGTCTGTTGCATTACTCTAAATTCAAATCTTCTTATAGATACCGTTGTACGGTTCTTTACAACCCAAATTTCCATAGCATTATAAAGAGAAGCTATACAGATGGAGGTGACTTATTGAATAGACTATTTCCCTCTAATTCCTAGGAGATCATTGCAACGGCTTTGCTCATTGTAGCTTTGTCAGTTTTCAGTGTTATATACCAACCATGATGATGACAACGACCCTTTCACAGCACCAAAAGCTGTTTACGCTCATTCTACTGTCGACGATAGTGGGGCGATAGTAAAGACTGTTGATAATAAATATCAGATTGCATTTCAGCTATATCCGAAATTCGCTAGCGCAGACAGAGCTTACTTGGTCGGCATGGTCGGCGCAGGCTTGGGCGTCGCAGGAATAGTACTAGCTGTGGTTCTGTCTCGCAAAAATATGTCACAATAATAGCGCAGCTTTTTTTGCTATAGACAAAAACCTTTAACTATACATAACCAACCTATTATCATACAGGACCAAGCTGAGTACCACACACCATTATCCTTCTGGGCAGACAGCAACAACCACCACCACCAACCTTTTCGTTGCTCGGCTCTTTTGATCTGCCTGCTTTAAGAATTTTATTTAATGATCTCTTGTTGGCATGTATATTTTTGTATTCTTATTGGACTCCAATAGTTATGTTTCGATTTTGTTGCATAACAAGAGGCTGTCAGACCGGGAGTAACAATATATGCGACAAATTGTTGGTCTTTACAGTCTCATCTGAAAAATGAAAAACTCGTGTATTACATGGTACTTACAAGGTGCAGTAACTTACTATTCAGAAATATGAAAACGTATCAGGCCGATAGCTTTGTTAATGCCAATCACCTGTGTTGTCAGAGTATTCTTGAAACTGTATCTTTGAGTTCTATAGCAGCTTTCTTTCCTTTGGTGTCTGTAGCTTGGCTGACATAATATTCAACCAAATCTTGAACTATAACATCAATCACCCCGTCTAGCGCGGCGCGGATGGCAGACACTTGCTGTACAATATCTGCATAGCTTTTGTCCTCATCCACCATCTTTCTGACACCTTTGATATGACCTTCTATCTTGGCGAGTCTTCTTGCCACTTCGGGTCTTCTATGATGCGTCACGAGTACACAACCCCACAGACGTTGGTAAGTTTATCCAATATCTAACTTTTATGTTAACCATAACTTTAATCCCCAGATTTTTCATTATCCATTATCATCCTAGCCGAATTTGCCATAAATACAAGCTCTGAGGCAATGTGAATAAACGCCGCAATTAGTGGATTGAGGTTGCCCATAGCTGCTAGTATAAAGCCAATGCCATCGACAGATAACGTTCCGAAAAAGTTTTCTCGTATGGCCAATATGGATTGCCTTGAAGATTTTATCAGAAAAGGTATCCTTAGCAGATTTTCTGTCATAAGAACTACGTCTGCAGTTTCTATTGCTACGTCTGTCCCAGTCCTTCCCATAGCTATGCCAACATCGGCTCTGGCAAGTGCTGGAGCATCATTTATGCCATCCCCAATCATTACTACAGTTCCCTGTGCTTTGCTGCTGCTGCTGCTGTCGTCTTGCTGTTCTTGTTTCCTTTTCACAATTTCCTCAATTTTAGAGACCTTGTCCTGTGGTAGCAAGTTAGCATAATATTCATCAGTACCTGCTTCTTCAGCAATTTGTCTTGCTATCTTTTCATTGTCGCCAGTAAGCATTATCGTATGTATACCCATTGACTTGATTCTTGATATTGCTTCCCTTGCTTCCTTTCTCAAAGCATCTTTAAACAGCACTGCTCCAATGATTTCGTCATCTAGTGCAACATACGCCGTCGTACTTGAGGCTAACAGCTGACTCTCCTCTTTGTCATACTTTTTGCGCTCAGCAAGGTATCGATACTTATCATGATTAAGCAACAATAATTTTTGTAGACTTGAGCCATCATAAGATGATAAATTCCTTAAAGAGGAAATTGATTCTTCCATAAACTTCAGGTTCCCTACGCTTATCTTTCTCCCATCATACGTTCGTGTAACCCCTCTACCTATCGTCACTAAATTCTCCGAGTCATCCAGGCTGCTGGCTATTACGATCCTCTCTTGGCGAGCCCTTTCCTCAATGGCTTTTGCCAATGGATGGTTGACATTGCTTTCAGCTACGGCAGCATGTTCAAGCACTTTCTTAGGGTCAATACTAGGATCAAAAGAGATAACTTGGTAGACATGAGGCTTACCATATGTCAGGGTACCTGTCTTATCGAAAACTATTGTTCCTGTTCGCTTGAGATTTTCAATCTGAAGACCTCCTTTGACAATAATTCCCTTTTTTGATAGCTTGCCAGTAGTTGAAAGCAATGCAATTGGAGTGCCTACTGCAAGACCACACGCCCCAGCCACTACTATGACCGAAAGTGTTGATACAACGTTTTGGGTAATGATGTATGTCAACACAGATAATCCAATTGCAAATTGTATCAGACGTGTAGCCATTTTGTCACTTAACTTTTGTATTGGTGCTTTGGACGCTTCCGCTTCTTCAACCAGATGAATTATCTTTGCAAAAGTGGTATCGGTCGATAGCTTGTCACATCTTACTTCTATCTGGTGGCTTTGATTAATGGTCCCGGCAAATACAGAATCGCCAACACTTTTTTCAATTGGTATGCTTTCACCGGTTATGGTCGATTGATCAACTAGTGAAGCGTCATTTACAACCTGCCCATCTACGGGGATTACATCTCCTTCCCTTACGATAACGATATCACCAACTTTGACCTCCTTGACTTCCACTGTCTCTATCTGTCTGTCCCTGTCCTTGAGAATCGCTTTTCTTGGAGCTAAATCGTAAAGTGTCTGAATGTTCTTCCTTCCTTTTTTGACGATAAAACCTTCTACAAATTCGGATAAAAGTGCAAAGAATGTGATAACTATGGCCGGGAGGAATTGAAACAGACCAAGTGAAGCGGCAATGGCAATTACCATTGAGAGCTCCATGTTGACCCTCCCCTTTCTTAGGGCATAGAGGGACTCCTTGAAAATTGGGTAGCCGCTAGCTATCACAGTAATTACAATTACAATATTGGCAAGCCAATCAGGCTGAAGAAGTCGCAGCCAAGCAACAAATATTGTAACAGCTGCAAGCGAAGATAAACGCAGTATGTCTGCTTTCCTGTCATCATTCTCCTCTTCTCGTTCGGAGCTTTTTTCATTTGCCGGTCTCGGCGGCCTGTACTCACACGCACCAGACATTTTATCGGTATCCTATGGGGGGGCATAGGATATAAATCTATAACTTGCGACTTTTGAATAAATCGAGTTCAGACTTCTTTTTAATATCTTACACGAGGCAGTTAGTTTTTGTTACCCACATACAAATTCAGAAAGATGGCAGATTTTGAGCTTTTGTAACATGTTAACTTCAGGAGACGGTGTGTTAACTTGGGAGGATAACAACAATAGCAATAACGCCAAATTGGCTTGCATCACAAGCCGTGAAAGTGCCTACAACCAACAAGGTTCTTGTAACTCTGCTTTTCTTTTTCCTAGCGGCCCTATGCGAGATAGGCGGTGGCTATCTTGTCTGGCTTTGGTTGCGCGACGGCATGAGCTGGATTTTCGGTGTTCGTAGTGGATTCGTGCCGGCATCGTGCCTACGTTTCAGCCGTCGCACTTTCACAGAATATATGCCGCATATGGTGACGTCTTTGTTGTGATGTCCATTCTGTGGGGATGGATCATTGAAGGCATACCACCTGATAGATATATGACATTTTTACAGCCGATACAGAGCCAAACAGGGCAGCTGCGATAAAGGCGTATACATAGCCATAGCCGCCCGCTGTTGAGGTCTTCTATTCTTGATCCGGCGCGCCCATATTACAACATATCACAACCAAGTCTCAGATTGAATCTGACTGCTGGGCCGGGCAAAGATGGATAATAATAAGAGAACCGACTTTAATTTGCTTTCGCTTTACCTGGTTCATGTTTTTCAATTGATGGCTGTTGCGGCTTGTATGTAATTAGCACAGTGTCGCCTTCATTATATGGACAATTGGATATTTCGCGTGGAACATCGTCAGAACCCTCTACTACGCATTTGCTACCTTGCTTGATGACTACTTTTGCTTCCTCTGTTATGCCTGGCGCAAACAGATTTCTAACCTGAAATCCTGAAATGGCAAACACTATGACAACACCTGCTGCTATGATAATTATGGCTAATTTCTTGGGAGGAATGTCGTGCAAGCTCATAATTCATCTACCATCTCTAGGAAGTGGTCTATCGCCTTGTCGGCAAAGCTCATTTTGTATTTGGACATAATTTCTGCAACTAGCTCCCTGTCAACTAGGCTGTAAAGAAAGCACAGCTCCTTTCTCTCTGCAGAAATTAATCCTGCCCCTTTGAGATGCTTCAAGTGTGCGAATAACGTTGATGGGGCCTTATGGGTAAAGCTAACCAGATCATTAAGAGTGCAGACATCTTGGTCTAGCAAAAGCAGCATTATCTGCCTCAGAGGTTTGTGTCGGATGCAAGACAGGATAGCCGATTCTCTTTCAGAGATGTTGATTGGATAGTACCTTGTGGTTTTCTTTCCATATTTTCTGTGAACCTGAATAAGGCCCGCTTCTTCTAGGTTTGCCAGGTGATGAAAGAGCACGCCGTTTGGAAGTTCTGTGAGCCTTAACAACTCCCTGTACCTTATGCCTGGTACGTTTTCAATTTGCTTTAGCAGCGTTGACCTTCTGTCAGCAGTTGTCTTAGGCTCTTTTACTGTCTTTCCGAAAGTCATTGTCTGGTACCCCTATCGCCGCTACTACTACCACTTCTTAGCACACCAAGGCCAAACAACCCAAGCATTGCTAGCATGATAACATGATTTAGCTCTGCATTGATACCCGGAATATGCATCGATGTAATTATGCCGATTATGTCAAGAAAATATAAAAGCTCAGATGTAGTTAGTGCCATAAAACCAATTGTCATCAAGAGAACCCTTGTGGTTCTGACTCTGCCGTAAGCAAGCAGTGACACGACGCTGAGAAATGAAGCAACAGTTACGCTGGCAAGATGCAAAATGATATGGTAAACCATAGTTGGATGGGTTATGCGAGGGGTGACAAGAGGTGCGATTATTCCAATGATGATGGCAGTTGTAAGACCAAGAAGAATGGGTTTGCTAATTTGTTCTTGGGAAGAGTCGCCACCAACCTCGCTGTGATTCTGCATTTAATCTCTCCTCTCTTTTTTTCTCTCATTACCCAGTGTATGCAAAAGAGGTAATAAGTGAATTGGAGCAACCATCGAATTAAGGGCCACATTGTACCGGACAGCAATATAACACAACTAGATAATTCAACAAAGCCAGCTATAATTCCAAATCTTTATTTTGAATATGCTTGCCTTATTTATACAACATGCAAGAGAAGCAGTTTTATCGTGCTTCATTGGCCCTGTTGCTGATTCTTACCGCCTCCTGTTCCTGTTTTATGACTCGTGCATTTGGCCAAGGCCTTGGCCAAGACCAGGCGCTACCTGTCACTATAGAAGAAAAGCGAGTGGCCGTGGAGGGAGTGATAAGACCTTCATTCATGCCAATTCCAGAATCTTCAAAGCCGACCCTTGTAATTAGGGCACACGATGAGAACAGCAATGCAACGATAGCCGGCATAGATTACAGGATAGTAGTTGAGCTGCACAATGAGACTTTTGTTGACCAGCGGTTTCATGCATCGGATGGAGTAGTCGTTGCAAATCTCATCCCAGACAAGGGCATTGATGGCTGGGAGGTAAATGGCAAGGCAAAACCAACCGACAGAGTAGAGGTGAGTCAGGGTAGCCCCGTTCAATTAAAGAGCAAGATCCTCTCGGCTGGTGGGCTGTACCACATTGCAGCTACTGTTGAAAAGACTAGCCCCGGGATTGCCGTGCAGGTTGACCGAAGGTTTGATCTATACATCAGCGTAGGTACCACATACACGTTTGAAGCACAAACTCAGCAGGGCGAAAAGCAGCTACTGGTGAAAAGCTACTACGATGATATCCGGGATTTCAATTATGCCAACAAGACGATCTCATTTGAAACGCCGTTTGATTGGAATCCTACCTACGTTGCAGGGGTTCCGGTTTTGCATATTGAAGTCCAATTCCCCAAATCACTCGAAGAGCTGCAAGCCAACAGCTACCACGGGACGCTAAACGGCAAGGACCTTGAATTTCTGGCAGTGGTCATTGACGATTACTCGTCAGAGCAGGACCGCATCGTGCATCTTATTCTGTCAAATACAATGCTCAGCCGCTTTGCTGAAACAACCATAAAGGACAGCAGCGATGTGGCCGCGTTTACGCTAAAACCATCAGAAAAGCCCAGATTTCCGCTTGACCTGACATCGCTACCAGGCGAAAAGTTCGTGTTTGAGCTCGCATGGGATCCAGACGTAATTGAAACAGGAACACCAACGACATTTGTCATGAACATGCAAGACGCAAAAGCAGGCGGCCTTGTTAGAGGTGCATCATTTGATTTCGTTCTCACTCAGAATGGAAGTGAGATCTATAGAGAGCATATGTCGTCAAATATTGGAACATATTCTACTCATTACACGTTCTCCAAAGCCGGGACAATCACGCTTGCTGCAAGCAACATCAACAGTCAGGGAGAAAGCGCCAAGATGGACCTTATCGTATTGCAGGGAAGCGGCAACAATACCGATATCGATACTGATACCAACAATCCACAGCAAACACCGCCGCAATCCGGCGGCTGCCTTATAGCGACCGCTGCGTTTGGGTCAGAGCTGACACCGCAGGTGCAGTACCTGCGCCACTTCCGTGACGGGTACATTATGTCAACTGCATCCGGTTCGGCGTTTATGAGTACCTTCAATGCCATCTACTATTCGTTCAGCCCGCAGGTTGCTGACTATGAGAGAGAGCAGCCGTGGGTTCAGGCTACAGTGAAAACAGCATTGTATCCATTGTTTGGCATACTCATGGCTGCTGAAAGAGTGTATGCTGCAGTTGAAGGCGAGGCTGGCAGTATTTTTGCCGGTGCCATTGCAAGCTCACTTATTGGCGCAGTCTACTTGTGGCCTGCTGGATTTGTAGCAAGCAGGAGCAGAAGGGGGGTTGACAGCAAAATTCTATTGATCATTGTAGGAGCCGCAGCGGCAATTTTGATGATTGCGCTAGTTTTCATGCCTGCCCTGTTGCCAATAAGCACCTCTGCATTTGTGATTGCAGCTGCCGGGTCATCGGCAATAATGGTGGCAAAGGCGGTGCGACATGCAGCATGCAGACTGAAACAGCAGCTTCGTAAGCTCTAGGTCACTACTTTGCCCAGCTTGCCCTTTTTGTTTGCTATCTTAACTTCTCTCGCTATCCTTCTTCCCATGCTCATCGGCTCGTCATATAGCAACCCGGAATAAGGCGAGCCGTCAAGGTAGAGGTTCGTCCCAGCCACGATCCTTGCAGAGAACTCGAATGTGGTAAAGCGCCCTTCGCTGTCGTACACTCCTTCGAGGCAAAACGGTCCTGGCATCCCCGGCGGCACAAGGCGCTCTGCAGCGCGCACAAAGCTCTCACCCATCTTGTATACCTCGTCAAGTAATGACTCGCGCAGTACAAGCGGCAGATTCCCAATGACGTTGTACGATGGCTCGATGTCGGTGCCTAGCTGCTCCTTTGCAGGAATCCTGCCTAGGCCGTCGATGTCCGACTCGTACCTGCGGTCGATGCCCAAAAGCTCCAGGCTGCCAGTAACGGGCGAATAAAAGTATTGCAAGTACACGGGGACGCCCCTGATGAACTCCTGTATGTACAAATCGTTTTCGCCTCTAATCGCTTTTTGCTCGATAAGCTGCCTTGCGCCCTCTTCAAAGCTCTCTCGGTTCCAAGCAAGGTAGTAGCCACGCCCGCCGGCGGCTCCGTGCAATTTCACGATGCATAGGCTGCTGATATCGTCCTTTGACCTGACAGCCCGCGGCGTCCGAAGGCCAGCTTCCAGCATTAGCTTTTCCTTGAGCTCCCTGTCTGCCTCCCAACGGAGTATCCACTTGTTGCCAAAAATCGGTGTGTCTATCTTTTCAATGTCACTGCTCTTCATCTGCGATATCAGCGTACCGTGCGGTATCAGGACGGCGTTTATCTTCTTTAGCCTCTGCTGGCATTTTTCGCCAAGAATTTCGGAGAAGCTGTCAACCTCGATTATCTCGTCGATAAAGCCAAATCGCTTGTAGAGGCCAAGCCTCTTCTTCTCTGAAATAAGGAGCGTGCGAAAGCCCTCGTCCTTTGCGCCTTTGAGCACTTGGAGCGAGCAGTGCGAGCCAAGTGTCGCGATGGTGATGATGACCTTGCCGGCTTTTCTTGCCAAGACGATTGTTGGTTGTTTTGGGGAGGAGGCATTTATAGCTGTCCTAAACCTAGACTAGAATGTGCACAACAGGGTAGCGCACACGGCAGAGCACGCCTTTATAGGTTCATTGCAGCAGCTGCTCGGGCAGACGCTACGCGTAAGAAAGGTCGAGCACAAAGGGGACGCAACTAGTAGCACCGCGTTCATCATCATTTCGCAGCTCGACCTTGACATCGTGCTCAGGGCAGAGTCACAGATAAACTCGCTCATTGCAGAAGGCAGGAAGGTCACCGCCAAGACGTTTGCGTCGCTTGAAGAGGCAAAAAAACACATACCTAACCTGCGGGCAAACGAGGAGCGGATCTCTGGCGAGGTCAGGGTAGTCGAAATCGAGGGCCACGACGTTGCGGCATGCGCAATGGAGCACGCGGGCAACCTTAAGGAATGCGACTTTTTCCTAGTCACCCGGGTGTCAAAGAGCGGGAGCGAGTACGAAGTTGATTTTGCGGTAGGACAGCAGGCAAAGGAGACGGCAGTCTCGCTGTCTGCAAAGCTTTTGAAGGTGTGCGGCGAGCTGGGCGCAAACATCAATACTGTCGAAAACACTGCAAAAAAGCTAAAGCAGGAATACGAAGGCAACCGAGGGAAGCTTAGGGTGCTTAGCAGGGAAAAGCTCGCCGCCATTCAGCCGGAGAGCAATGGCAGGCTAGTGCTTTTCAGGGGCGTCTTTTCCAGCCTTGCAGACGACCAGCTGCAGGAATTTGCCGGTGAAAAGATCGCTGGTGCAAACGACGTTGTCGTGCTTGTTGCAAATGTCGGTCTTGAAAATGCAAGCATAGTCTTTGCAAGAAGCGAAAAGCTGACAGATATAGATTGTAACAAGCTTTTCAAAGAGGCAGCAGGCGCCGACGGCAGGGGAGGCGGCAAGCTGCACTTTGTCACCGGCGTGGTGAAAAAAGAGGCTGCCGGCAGGGTTGTAGACATTATCTCTAAGAAAGTTCTAAGCTAGTTAGGCATTATTACCAATAGGTCACCGTAAATTTTAAATGCTATCAATTATAGCTAGTTTTTGTCACAAAGCATATGACCTCCCCAAGAAAGGCGATAATGGTTGTCGATGACGAGTCGGACGTGGTAAGCTCGGTCAAGCTCGCGCTCAAGGCACATGGGTATCACGCTGACGGCTTTACCGAGCCGGAAAAGGCGCTTGAAGAGTTCAGGAAGAACTATGAAAAGTATTCGCTCATCCTCTGCGATATCAGGATGCCGGGCATGGGCGGCTTTGAATTTGCAAGAAACGTCAGGATGATAAACGCGGACATACCGTTTGTCTTTATGACTGCGTTTGAGATAAACAAGTCCGAGTTTTCGCAGATCTTTCCATCTACTCAAGTAGCCGAGCTTGTTACAAAGCCTATTTCAAGTGTGCAGCTGGTCAGCATTGCCAAAAAGTACGCCGGCCGGATCCTGCAGCACTAACTAGCTTCCATCATTGTCCAGAGACTTGCCGACCTCTTTCAGGAACGGCATTATCATGTCAGTGATGACGAGCTCATGATCAGTTTCCCTGTCAAATGACACCATCAGTACCGAGTCGCTCTTGCTGCCTTCGTTGTACATCATTATCGTCGCCCGCTTGATCTTTTGATAAACGGCAAACGCGTAGATAGGTTTCCCCAGCTTGGCTTCAAGCGTCCTCCGTGTGCTCATGCGGATAAGCGACTGCATTATCGACAGCTCAGACTCTTCCTTTGTGAGCAGCGGCTCAAGACCGTCCCTGTATTCTGCCGCAACTATCTTGCCTTCCATCGTGGCTATGCCGGCGAACCTGATGGCCCGGTTAAGCTTCAAGATGCCGACGCACATTTCGCGGTAGTTCAAGCCATTCAACCCATATGCAACCCTGCATAACTAGACAATCAAGTATTGGAAATAAACCTTCAAGTATTAGCTTCTGTAAAGCTCTTTTCATCACGATCTTGCAGAATTATGATGAATCGTTAAATAAGCACCATGCAAGAAAGATACTGTAGTGCGCTGCTCACATTCCATACACCTCCTTGGCAGTGGCAACTACCTGCCCGCTGTCTACAGGATGCTGGGCGCGCACCTTGAAAGCGGCCGCGCCGTTATCTATGCGGCAGAAGCTGATTTGCCTACCAAGACATCCACCAGAATAAAGCAGTCCGGCATCATCAAAGACGTCAAAAGTTATATCGAAAGCGGGGCACTCACGATTGCAGATATCAGATCGGTATGCTCGCCCAAGGCCACGAACCTTGACGGCAAGGCGATGCTTGGCAAGTGGCTAGATCTTGTCGGGCAGGTACGGCGAAAAAATAGGTTTGACAGAGTCGTCATAATATCCAGCGGAACCATGGCGTTCTCTGACCCGAGCAGGCTTGAAAGCCTCTTGGCCTACGAGGACGGCATACGCAGGACTGTTGCCGTCAGTATGAGGAAAAGGCTGCTGCTGCAGATCATATGCTGCTACCCTGCTGCATCGATAGCCAGAATGACGCCAAAGAACCTCTTCTCAATAATCAACTCGCATCAGTGCACCATGGGAAGCGACTGGTCGTACAAGGAATGGCGTCCTGGAGACGCCATTGCGCTGATAGGCAGTGGTCTGGACAGGGCCCTTGGCGCGGGCTCGGCCACTCTCATATTCCAAACGCTCAAGCTCATCTACAAGATAGACAGAGACCAGATCATTTCCAGCCCGCAGCTCCTTGAAGACATGCTGCGAAAGGTTGTAGGAGAAAAGGCAGCAGACGTGGCGCTGAAATCTATCTCTGACGAAACGAAAAAGATGATCCAGTCAGGCGGCACAACAACAACAACAACAACAACAACAACAACAACAACAGCAGCAGCAGCAGTCGCCGGTTAAGGTTAATTAAACCTCTTCAGTACTAGCACACTATTCAATTGGGCGACCTGTTGCAGGAACAAGACCTCGGGCACTGGAGGAGAACCCACTACTCTACAGACATCAGCCCCTCTATCGGCGATAATAGGGAAGTAGTTATCATGGGCTGGGTGGCAAGCGTCCGCGACCATGGCAACATCCAGTTTATCATAGTAAAGGATATGCACGGCGAAATGCAGGTCACTGCAAAAAAGGGCGAGTGCACAGACGAGCTGTTCCAGATGGCCAAGGAAGTCAAGGAGCATAGCTCCATTGGCGTGCGAGGCAGGGTAAGGCCGCAGGAAAAGGCGCCAAACGGCACCGAAGTTGTGCCAGTCGAGTTGAAGGCGTTTTCAATAGCAAAAAAGGCCGCGCCATTTCTGGTGCAGAGCAAGACCTCTACTGTCGGCATTGACACAAGGCTTGACCTGCGTGCAGTTGACCTCCGGCGCAACTACCTCGGCTCGATATTCCAGATTCGCCAGACTGTGCTCAACTCGGTTAGAGAGTTCCTTGCAAGGCAAAAGTTCATTGAGGTCAACACGCCCAAAATGATAGCTACCGCCACTGAAGGCGGCGCAGCGCTCTTCCCGATATTCTACTATGACAGAGAGGCGTACCTTGCCCAGAGCCCCCAGCTTTACAAGGAGCAATTGACGATGGCTTTTGAAAGCGTTTTTGAGATTGGGCCGATATTCAGGGCAGAGCCCTCGCGCACCAACCGCCACCTGTCAGAGGCGATATCAATAGACGTCGAGCGGGCGTTTGTCGACTACAAGGATATCATGTCATTGCTTGAGAGCATGATAGTCAACATCGTGGATTCTATCAAGGAGAAGAACCAGGACGACCTGAGGTACCTGGAGCTGCAGCTGCCAAAGGTAGAGCTGCCGTTCCCCAGATACGCCTACTCTGATCTCATCGACAAGCTGCAGCAGCAGAAAGAGGCCGGCGAGTGCATCCAGTGGGGCGACGACGTGTCGCCGCAGGTGCTCAGGAGCCTGCAGGACGAGCGGCTAAACGGCTTTTACTTTATAATCGACTGGCCGACTTCGACAAAGCCGTTCTACGTCAAGCCCTCTGCCGACGACTCGGGCAGGGTATGCGAGTCGTTTGACCTGATGTACGGCCCACTTGAAATATCGTCAGGCGGCACGAGGATAAACCGCAAGGATCAGCTGGTGGAGCGCATGGCAAAGCAGGGATTAAAACCTGTGGCTTTTGACTACCACCTCAGGGTGTTCGACTATGGCGTCCCGCCGCACGCCGGCTTTGGCCTCGGGCTTGAGCGGCTCATGATGGCGCTGACAAAGATTGAAAACATCCGCGATGCCACACTTTATCCAAGGGACATAGACAGGCTGGCTCCGTAGCATGGCAGCAGTCACGAAAGATCAGGTAAAGCACCTTGGCTGGCTTGCAAGGATCGAGCTGTCAGACGCAGAGCTCGATCGTTACACCGCGCAGATAGAGGGGATAATCAAGTATCTTGACAAGCTGGACAGCATACCACTTGAAGAAGCCAAGCCCATAGTGGCGAAAAAAAAGTTCTCGAACTTGCGGGCAGACGAGCCGGCTGCCTTTAAAGGAGACGCCCTTGGGACGAAGTACAGGAGGGACGGCTTTGTGAAGGGGCCGAGGATGGTCTGAATTGGAGCTCTTCAGGCTTTCCGCCGGGCAGGCGGCCGGCGGCATCAAAGGCAGGGAGTTCTCTGCCGAAGAATATGTTTGCCAACTGCTTGAGCGGATCAAAAAGGTAGAGCCCAAGGTAAACGCGTTTGTGACAGTCAACAGCAAGGAAGCGCTTGAGCAAGCGCGGGCGCTCGACAAAAAAATCAGGGACGGTCAAGATGCCGGCGCGCTCGCCGGCGTCGCGTTGAGCATCAAGGACAACATTTGCGTAAAAGGGCTGAGGACGACATGCGCCTCAAAGATGCTTGAGAGATACGTCCCGCCCTATGACGCGACAGTAGTCAGGAGGCTGAAGCAGGCCGGCGCGATAATAATCGGCAAGGTGAACCTTGACGAGTTTGCGATGGGATCGACGACAGAGTTAAGCAGGCACGGCCCGACGAGAAACCCGTGGGACATCAGCAGGGTGCCTGGCGGCTCATCAGGGGGAAGCGCCGCAAGCGTCGCCGCACTCGAGTGCGCAGCCTCACTTGGCTCTGATACCGGCGGCTCTGTCAGGTGCCCGGCCAGCTTTTGCTCTGTTGTCGGGTTAAAGCCGACGTACGGCTTGGTTAGCCGCTACGGGCTTGTGTCGTACGCAAACAGCTTGGAGCAGGTAGGGCCGGTCGGCAGGACAGTGGAAGATGTGGCCGCGGTCATGAACGTCATAGCAGGCACTGACGAACACGACCACACCACTGCTGCAGTAGACGCAAGGCCGGTGTATTCTGCGGGGCATGATGGCGGCAGGCAGCAGCAGCAGCTTCGCGTCGGCCTTGTCAAGGAATTTGTGGAAGGCGCAGACTCTGCGGTCGTCAAGGTAATTTATAGCGCAATGGACACGCTTGCAAAGCAAGACTGCAGATGCGAGGAAACCTCGCTTGGCGCTGTAAAGTATGCGCTTGCCTCCTACTACACGATAGCAATGGCAGAAGCAAGCAGCAACCTTGCCAGGTACGACAACGTCCGCTATGGCTTTGACGACCTGAACCCTGAGGGTTACGAATGGAACTCGTATTTTGCCAAAGCGCGCAGCAACTTTGGCGAGGAGGTAAAGAGAAGGATTATTGTTGGCTCGTACGTACTGTCGTCAGGCTATTACGGCAAGTACTACCTGAAGGCACAGCAGGTGAGGTCAATCCTCAGGAAGGAGTTGAAGTCACTCTTCAAGCACTATGACGTTTTGATAGGGCCGACGATGCCAATACTGCCATTCAAGATAGGAGAAAAGATAGAGGACGACCCACTCAAGATGTATCTAGTCGACGTTGACACTGTGGTGGCAAACCTTGCAGGCAACCCTGCAATTTCGGTCCCTGCAGGCTTTGTTGCTGCTGCTGCTGCCCCCGGTGACGATGGTGGCCTGCCTGTCGGCCTGCAAATGATGGCAGACGAATTCCAAGAGCAAAAGATGCTCGATGCTGCGTTTCTGTTTGAAGGCGCTGCCAAGGTACAAAGGAGCCCCGAACTGTAATGGAAACGAAAATCGGTCTTGAAATCCACTGCCAGCTGACCGGCGTCAAGAGCAAGCTTTTTTGCTCCTGCAGCTGCGACTATCGCGGCAAGGGCGCAAATGCAAACGTCTGCCCAATCTGCGCAGGCCTGCCCGGCACGCTCCCGCTTCTGAACAGAAAGGCAGTGGAATGCGCAGGCATGATCTCGCTTGCCCTTGGCTGCAAGATACCAGACGAGATCGCGTTCTACCGCAAGAACTACTTTTATCCCGACCTGCCAAAGAACTTCCAGCTGACGCAGTATAACGCCTATGGAATAACGAGCATCGGCGTCGAAGGCAAGCTAGAATATGGCGACGGCGGCAGCAAAAGCACAAGGATAAGGCGCGTGCAGCTAGAGGAGGACCCGGGCAGGCTCGTCTACGAGGGCGGTAGCATGGAGACGAGCATCTACACGCTGATTGACTACAACAGGGCCGGCGTCCCGCTGGTTGAGATAGTGACAGAGCCGGACTTTTCTGACCCGAAGGACGTGCGGCTGTTTCTTGACAAGGTAACGTCGATAATAGAGCACTTGGAGGTGTGCGACACAAAGCTGGAAGGATCGGTGCGCTGTGATGCCAACGTGTCGGTCGGCGGCGGCGGCGGCAACAGGGTGGAGATAAAGAACGTTAGCTCGTTTGCCGACGTGGAGAAGGCGCTGCGCTATGAGATAACAAGGCAGAGGACGATGGCTTCGCGCGACATCGAGGTCAAGGCTGAGACCCGTCACTGGGACGACGCAAGGAAGGTGACAAAGGAGTCAAGGACAAAAGAAGAGGAGCAGGACTACCGCTACTTTCCCGAGCCGGACATCCCGGCAGTGGTGCTTGGCAGTGAATTTTCGTCGTCTGTCATGCAATTGATGCCCGAGCTCCCCGATGCCCGCAAGGATCGCTTTGTTTTAGACTACGACCT
>Ga0126312_10001326_pt1 | contig 16109 bp, 12 predicted proteins | sample Plot104A_FD_92537 | JGI IMG/M metagenome (GOLD analysis project Ga0126312, IMG submission 92537) | Serpentine soil microbial communities from UC McLaughlin Reserve, CA, USA - Plot104A | ecosystem: Environmental > Terrestrial > Soil > Grasslands | place: USA: UC McLaughlin Reserve, Lake County... | reverse complement strand
GGCGAGTTGCGGGGATCGCGGCGGAAGAAGGCGTTCGCCTTGCGCGGAGTGGGCTTGAGCGTCGTCGCCGCGGCGCTCGCCATGCCGAAGCTGCGCGCGCGGCTCGAGTTGCCGCGTCCGCTCGCTCTGGGCGTCGTCGCGGCGGCTCCGGCCGGCGCATCGGTCGGCCTCCCGCGGAGCAGGTGGTGGTCCTGGGCCTACGCGCGTCCCGAGCAGCTCCGGAAGCGCCTCGTCGTCGACGCGCCGATCGCGGTCGACAGGGCGCTAGGGGCGGGGCGGACGCCGACGCAGCGGCTACAGCTCGCCCGGGACGGGTCCAGCTGGGCGACCACGGCCGACCGCATCCTCGGCTGCGTCTACTTCGCGTGGGCCCCGCAACGGCACGCGGTGCTGCTCGCTCGCGAACGCCGGCGCCTGCCGCGCCGGAGCGATGCCGCCGAGCCGCTTGAGCAGCTTGCGGTTGGCCAGGAAGCTCGCCAGCCGCGGCGCCAGTGACCCGAGGCGCGCGTGGAACATGATCGGGCCCATCGAGTAGGCCTCGCGCGGCCGCAAACGCCGCTTGTAGTGCTTCGACAGGAACTCGGCCTTGTACGTGGCCATGTCGACCGAGACCGGGCAGTCGCCCTTGCAGCCCTTACAGGAGAGGCAGAGGTCGAGGGCGTCGGCGACTTCGTGCGAGCGGAAGCCGTCCTCGATGACGTCCCCCTGAGCATCTCGTAGAGGACCCGCGAGCGTCCCCTGGTGGTGTGCTTCTCCTCCCGGGTGACCATGTAGCTCGGGCACATCGTGCCGCTGTCGGTCTCGCGGCACTTGCCGGCGCCCACGCAGCGCAGCGCGGCGTGCGCGAACGAGCCCCCGTCCTCCGAGTAGGCGAAGTGCGTCTTCGGCTCGGGCGGGTTGTAGCTCGCTCCGAGCTTGAGGTTCGAGACGATCGGATACGGGTCGACGACCTTGTGCGGGTTCATGCGATTGCCCGGGTCCCAGCTCCGCTTCAGGTCGCGGAACCCCCCACGAGCTGCTCGCCGAACATCTTCGGCAAGAGCTCCGCGCGCTGCTGGCCGTCGCCGTGCTCTCCGGAGATCGATCCCCCGTGCTCGACGACGAGGTTTGCTGCCTCGTCGAGGAAGTTGCGCCAGTCACGAAGGCAGGTACTCGCCGAGCCGGGCAGGCTGGACCGCTGCGTCCTCCCAGCCGGGCCAGTGGTCGCGCTCCATGGGGACGTGCCGGCGGTGCGCAGGTCGAAGTCGATGCGGCAGTGGACGCAGCCGTCGCCGAAGTGGCCATAGAGCGCCGCTCGGTAGTCGTACTTGTCGAGCAGCGCCTGGAAGCTGCGCTAGGCCGTTGCGCCGAGGCCGTTCTCGCGCACCTGCCAGATCGTCTGGGCGGCCTGCTCGTCGTCGATCAGCTTCATCGAGGGGCAGACGTCGTCCTTCTCCAGCCGGGCCATGCACTCGTGCGCGCGTCCGTCGGCCTCGTTCGTGGTCTCGCCGCCGAACTCCGCAAGCAGCCAGCCCTCGCCGTCAGGAAGTTGCTCGATCCCGTCCATCTCGTTGCCGCCGCGCCGGAGGTCGCTGATCAGGTGGCCGTCGATGCCCTCCAGGCCCGTCGGGCCATACCCGAGGATCTCCATCGTGTGGTCGCCTGCGTCGTAGATGGTCGGGTAGCCGAGTACGAGCAGCGCCCGCTTGGGCGGCGAGTGGACCAGCCTCACCTTGGCCCGCAGGACGGTGACGAGGGTGCCCTCGGACCCGACCAGCGCCCGCGCCACGTTGAACCCCCGCTCGGGCAGCAGCTCGTCGAGGTTGTAGCCGGAGACCCGCCGCGGGATGTCCGGGTAGCGCTCGCGGATGAGGTCGGCGTAGCGCTCGCGCAGGTCCAGCATGGCGGCATAGATCTCGCCGCGCCGTCCGCCCTGCTCGACGATCCGCTCGAGCTCCTCTTCGCTCGTCTGCCCGACCGTCATCCGCACCCCGTCGTAGGTCACTACGTCGAGCTCGTAGACGTTGTCGGAGGTGCGGCCGGCCATGATCGAGTGGATCCCGCACGAGTTGTTGCCGATCATCCCGCCGAAGGTGGCGTACTCGTGGGTGGATGTGTCCGGAGCGAACGTCAGGTCGTGCTCGGCCTCGGTCCGGTTCGCCAGCTGGTCGCGGATCACGCCCGGCTGGACCCAGGCGTACCCCTCCTCGGCGTTGACCTCCTCGATCCCTCGCAGGTGCTTGGAGTGGTCGATCACGACGGCGACGTTGGTGGTCTCGCCGGAGAGGCTGGTGGCGCAGCCGCGGTTGAGGATGGGGGCGCCGTGCTCGTGGCAGACGCGGACCGCGGCGACGACGTCGTCGATCGTCTTCGGCACGACCACGCCGAGCGGGCCTGGCGGTAGTTGGAGCTGTCATGCGAGTAGATCGCGCGGGAGCCGGCGTCGAAGCGGACCTCACCGGAGATCGCCCGCGCGAGGTCGCGCTCCAGGGCGACGGTGTCGACGTCCCCGGCGCCCTCCGGCCCGAGGAGGTTGTGACCGGCGCCGTTACGCCACGCCGCGACGGCGGGAGCCGTCCAGCGCTGCGGCGTCTCGACCGTGCTCACGGGCTCGACCTGCGCTCGATACCGAGTCCCGGGCGGGACCGATCGGGGCGGAGGGTGCCGCCGCTCGGGTCGAGGGTCCCGTCGAACATCAGCCTCTCGGCCTGGACGTGGTCGTGGAAGTACTCGACATGCCGGAGCGACTCCATCCCGCAGCAGACGTGAGCCGAGATGGCCGGTGCGCAGTGGGCGGAGAAGGGCAGGTTGCGGGCGCTGCAGATCCCGTCGACCCGGAGCAGGCTCGTGATGCCGCCGCAGCGAGTGACGTCGGCTTGGAGCACGTCGACGCAGCTCGCGACGTCGGCGAGCCGGGGAAGGGTCCATTCGTACTCGCCAGCGGCGATCGCCATCCCGGCCGGCCCGTGGTCGCGCACCCGCCGCAGGCCGTCGCGGTCCTCGGAGCTCACCGGCTCCTCGAAGTAGCTGAAGCCGAAGTCGGCGTAGCGATCGGCCCAGCACAGCGCCTCCTTGGGGGCGAAGGCGCCATTGGCGTCGACGAACAGCTCGACCGAGTCGCCTATCGCCTCGCGTGCCACCTCCAAGCGGCACGGATCGCTCTGCGGCTCGCGACCGACCTTGATCTTCACGCGCGGGATGCCCATCGCCGCCCAGCTCGCGAGCTGCTCGGCGAGGCGTTCGTCGGAATACGAGGTGAAGCCGCCGGAGCCGTAGACGGGCGCCTCCTCGTGGAAGCGCGGCAACAGGTCGGCCAGCGCGACACCGAGCAGCTTGGCCTTGAGATCCCAGAGCGCCACGTCGACGGCCGACACCGCCATCGCTCCCACGCCCGGACGGCCGGCGTTGCGGATCGCCCGCTGCATCGCGGCCCAGGTCGATGCGGGGGAGAGGGCATCAGCCCCGCGCACCTGGTCCGCCAGCTTCGACTCGATGAAGTTCGCGACCGAGGCGTCGCCGTAGGTGTAGCCGAGGCCGGTCTCGCCGCCGCCCTCGACCTCGACGACCACCATCGTGAGCGAGTCCCACTCGAGCGTCCCGTCGGACTCGGGCTCGTCGGTCGGGACCGTGTAGATGCCCAGGGAGAGGTCCCCGACTTCGATCTCCGCCCGAGTCGCGACGGGCACGGCCATCAGCGGTTCACGAACTCGTGGAGCTTGCCCTTGGCCGACTCCTTCATGATCTGGGCGGCGTTCGGCTCGCCCTTGACGATCGCCTTGGCCATGTGCTTGGCCTGGGTCCACTTGACGTCCGGAGGCAGCGGCGGGTACTCGGGGTCGGTGATCGCCTCGTAGACCACCGGGCGGTCGGCCCCGAGCGCCTGGTCCCACGCGTCCGCCACCTGGTCCGGGGAGTCCACGCGGATCCCGCGCAGGCCCACCAGCTCGGCGTAGCGGGCGTAGTCGAACGGCGGGAGCACCTGTGAGACGTCGAGCTTCGGGTCGCCCGCCAGCACCCGCTGCTCCCACGTGACCTGGTTGAGGTCGCGGTTGTTCAGGACGACCACGACGAGCTGCTTGTTCGACCAGCTCTCGTAGCGGTAGGCGACGTCGATCAGCGCGTTGATGCCGAGCATCTGCATCGCTCCGTCCCCGAGGGCCGCGACCACGGGCCTGTCCGGATAGGCCATCTTGGCCGCAAACGCGTAGGGCACTCCCGGACACATCGTGGCAAGCGTCCCGGAGAGCGCGGCCTTCATGCCCTTCCGCAGCTTGAGATGGCGGGCCCACCAGTTCGTCGCCGAGCCCGAGTCGGCGGTGAGGATGCAGTTGTCCGGCAAGCGCGGCGACAGCTCGTGGAATACGAGGAGCGGGTTCAGGGGGTCGGCGCTGCCCTGGGCCTGGTCCTCGAGGATCCGCCACCAGCGCTCCACCTCGTGCTCGATCTCCTCGCGCCAGGAGCGGTCCTCCTTGCGCTCGAGACGCGGAATCAGCTCGCGCAGGGTCTCCGCCGAGTCGCCCACGAGGTTGACCTTGTTCGGCAGCCGGATCCCGATCAGCCGCGCGTCGATGTCGATCTCGACTACGTCGACCTTGTCGGGCTCCGGGAGCCACTCCGCGTAGGGGAAGCTCGTCCCGATCATCAGCAGCGTGTCGCAGCCCATGACCATCTCGTGGCTGGGCTTCGTGCCCAGCAGTCCGATGCCGCCGGTGACGAAGGGGAGGTCGTCGGGAAGCGCGTCCTTGCCGTTCAGCGCCTTCGCCACGCCGGTGCCGAGCAGGTCGGCGACCTGGGTGACCTCGTCGGCGGCCTTCGCCGCGCCCTGTCCGATGAGGATCGCCGGCTTCTCGCTTCTGTTGAGCAGCTCGGCGGCCTTCAGTATCTGCGCCTCCTGCGGGATCACCCGCGGCCGCAGGCTGTCCTCGACGCCGGTGAACACGGCGCCGTGCTCCCGCGGCGGGTCCTCGTACGGCGACTCCTGGATGTCCTCGGGAACGATTACGCAGGTAACAGTCCGCGACGCCTTGGCGACCTTCACGGCACGGTCGATCAGGTGCCTGATCTGCGGCGGCGACATGCAGTACTGGACGAACTCCGAGGCGACGTCCTTGAAGAGCGCCTGCAGGTCGACCTCCTGCTGGTAGTTCGCGCCGACGGAGAACGTCTTCTGCTGGCCCACGATCGCCACGACCGGCTGGTGGTCGAGCTTGGCGTCGTAGAGGCCGTTCAGCAGATGGATCGCGCCAGGGCCCGAGGTGGCCATGCAGACGCCCACCTCGTCGGTGAACTTGGCGTGGGCGGTCGCAGCGAAAGCGGCGATCTCCTCGTGGCGCGTCTGGACGAACTCCATGTCGGACTCGTGCAGCGCGCCGAGGAAGCCGTTGATCCCGTCGCCCGGGTAGCCGTATATCCGTTCGATGCCGTGCTGCTTCAGGCGCTCGAGCGCGAAGTGGGCGACCGTTCCTGACTGTCCCTTGGGCATCCGTCCTCCTAGTCGCCCGCGCGGGCGATCGTCGAGAGCACCGACCGCTTACCCGCGGTGCGCAGCGACGAACAGGCACGCTGCAATCCGGTCACCGCGGTGACACCGGGTGCCCGGGCGGCGGCGTCGCGAGGTGCTCCCCGGAGTCGGGAGTGTCTACATGCGGGGGGTCCCCGTCATCGCGCGACTGGGGCCCTGGTGGGCGACATCCGCCGGAGCGCGATTGACGGCTCGCCGAGCGGAGTCACCCCCGGCACGCCGCCGGCACGCGAACCGGGTTGTCCGTGAGGTCACACTTGCGCGGGGTTCGCCGCCCGAGCCGGACACGCCGTACCCTTTGTGGCACTGCTTGGGGGGACCGGGTACTGGCATCGGCACGGAGAGGGACGCCGGCGAGGCGCGGCTCAGGCAGCTTGCTCGCGCCGAGGCGGCCGTCGCCGACCTCGGGCGCCGCGCCCTCCTGGGCGCCGACACGGCCGAGCTGATCCAGGCCGGAGCAGAGACCGCGGTCGGGATGCTCGACCTCGACCTCGCCGCAGTCCTCGAGTTGGCGCCGGATCGGGACGGGCTGGTGGTGTCCGCGGTCCACGGCTTCGAGCCGGAAGTGGTCGGGACCGTCATCCCCGGCGGCACGGCATCGCTGAGCGGCTTCACGATCGTCGAGAACGGCCCGGTCGTCGTCGACGACCTCGAGGCTGACGACCGCTTCACGCCCGAGGGCCTGCTGACACGTCACGGCGTTCACAGCGCCGTATCGGTCCCGCTGCGCGGCCGCCCCCGGCCGCTGGGGGTGCTGGCGGGCTACAGCCTCGAGCCGAGGAGCTTCGGCGAGGACGACGTCAACCTCATGCGCAGCGCGGGCAACATCCTGGCTGCGGCGATCGCCCGGGCGCGCACCGAGGACGAGCTCCGCGACACGCACAACCTCCTCCACGGCGTCGTCGAAGGCTCCTCGGACAGGGTCTTCGTCAAGGACGCGGGCGGCCGCTACCTCCTCATCAACACCGCCGGCGCCGTCGCGGTGGGCCGGACGCCGGAGGACGTGGTGGGCCGTACCGCGGCCGAGATCTACGAGCCGAAGACGGCCGCCGCCCTGGATCGCAACGACCGGGAGGTGATGGAGGCGGGGGAAGCGCGTACTTTCGAGGAAACGATCCCGCTCGATGGCGTTGATCGGGTCTTCCTCACGGTCAAGAGCCCCTATTTCGACAGGGAGGGGCGACTGGCCGGGATCATCGGCATCGCGCGTGACATCACCGCGCGCAAGCGCGCGGAGGAGCGGCAGCGCTTCCTTGCCCAGGCGAGCGCCGTGCTCGACACCTCGCTCGACCCTTCCAAGACGCTCCAGACGATCGCGAACCTCGCCGTCCCCGGCGTCGCCGACCTCTGCGTGATCGATCTGAGGGAAGACGACGGGGCGCTCCACGGCGTCGCCGTGGCGGCACTCGAGCCCCGCGTGGGCGAGCGGCTGATCGATCTGCGCGCCGGATTCCCGATCAACCCCCACGGCAGGCATCCCGTCGCGCAGGTGCTGCGAGTCGGGCAGGCCCAGGTGTTCGCCGAGCTCGAGTCCCACTACAACGAGATCGCGCAGAGCGACGACCATCTCGCATTCGCGCGGGAGCTGGGCTACCGCTCGGCGGTGGTTGCGCCGCTTACGGCACGGGGACGAACCCTGGGCGCGATCTCGCTCATCCGCTACCAAACCGTCGAGCGCTACACCGACGACGACGTCGAGCTCGCCCGCGATCTGGGGCGGCGCGCGGCGATGGCACTGGACAACGCTCGCCTCTATGAGCATGAGCACGACGTCTCGGAGACCCTCCAGAGGAGCCTCCTGCCGGAGGCCTTCCCCGAGTTTCCCGGGCTCCGCTTCGCCGCGCGTTACGTACCCGGCGGTCCGGGCGTGGACGTGGGCGGCGACTGGTACGACGTCCTGAACCTGCCCGGCGATCGCGTGGGCCTCGCGATGGGCGACGTGGCCGGGAGGGGCCTGCGTGCGGCGAGCGTGATGGGCCAGCTGCGCACGACGGTTCGGGTCTGCACTTCGGGCGAGGCCTCGCCCGGCGACGCCCTCGGGCAGATCGACCGCCTCTTCCAGCGCCTCGAGCCGGGCGAGATGGCAACGCTGGTACTGCTCTCCGCCGACCCGGCCACGGGCTCGGTGACCTACTCCGCTGCCGCGCACCCGCCGCCTCTCGTCGTCTCGCCCGAGGGCGAGGTGCGCTATCTGGAGGGGGGCCGGGGGCTGCCGCTGGGCGTCGCGCCCGCCCCGCGCTTCGAGGAGGCGCGGAGCAGGCTGCCGGCCGGCTCGATGCTCCTGCTCTACACCGACGGCCTGGTCGAGCGTCCCGGCGAGAACATCGACGAGAGCATGGACCGCCTCAGCGCCGCGGCTGCCACCGCTCCGGCCGATGCCGCTCTTCTGGTGAACCACATTTGCGACGAGATGCTGGGCGACGCGGCTCGCCCGGACGACGTCGCGATGCTCGCCGTTCACCTCGCCCCGGTCGAGCCGGAGCTCGACATCCGGCTGCCGGGCCCCCGTGACGACCTGTCGACGCTACGCGAGGAGCTGCGGGTGTGGCTGGGCCGGCAGGACGTGCCGGCCGCGCATGCGGAGGAGCTGATCCTCGCCTGCAGCGAGGCCGCTGCCAACGCGATGGAGCACGCCTACGGCCCGCGCGAGGGACCGGTGCGGGTTCGGGGGCGCAGGGAAGGCGACCGGATAACGGTGAGCGTTCGGGACTCGGGCAGCTGGCGGGCGCCGCAAGAGAGCGAGCGCGGACGCGGCCTCGGGGTGATCGACGCGATGATGGACAGCGTTGAGATCGTCAAGGGGTCGGACGGAACCGAGGTACGGCTCGTCCGGCACTTGTCCGCGAACGATTGAGCGCGCCGCCCCGCGTCCCGGTGGTCCGCGGGACGACCACGCCTCGGTCCGGTTACCCGGGAACGGCCTCCTGATTGAACTGGGCCGCCGTCAGCATCAGGCCGCCGTCGACGACGAAAGACGTGCCGGTCGTGTAGCGAGCGTCCGGCGAGGCGAGGAACGCCACCATCGCCGCGATCTCGTGGGCGTTGCCGGGCCGGCCGAGGGGGAGCGCGGGGCGCTCCTCCTCCGACGGGTCGGCCTCGTGCGCGCCGGTCATCGGCGTGGCGATCTCGCCCGGAGCGATCGAGTTGACGGTGATCCCGTGCTCGCCCAGCTCCAGGGCCATCACCTTCGTCAGGAGGCCGAGCCCGCCCTTGGCCGCGCAGTAGGCCGCCGCCTGGCGGAGGGGGATGTGTTCGTGGACGGAGGTGACGTTGATGATCCGCCCGGCGGTGCCGGAGTCGACCATGATCCGGGCCGCCCGCCGGGCGCAGACGAACGGGCCGGTCAGGTCGACGTCGAGGATGGCCATCCAGTCCTCCAGCGGGAACTCGAGGAAGGGATGGCTCTTTCCCATGCCCGCGTTGTTGACGAACACGTCGAGGCCGCGCAGCTCGACGGCCAGCTCGCCCACGACCGCGACGGCGCGCTCGAAGTCGCCGACGTCGAGCCGGCGCACCACGGCGCGCCGGCCGAGGTCGCCGATCTCGGCAGCGGTACCCTCGGCACCCTCCTCGTCGGTGTGCCAGGTGACGCCCACGTCGAAGCCGCCCCGGGCCAGCGCGACCGCCGAGGCCTTCCCTATGCCGGAGTCGGAGCCCGTGACGATCGCCGTGCCGGCCATTGACCGCCGATACCCGGAGGCGGACGCGCCTAACGGAGATCGCGCGGCTCAGCGCTCGGCGAGGGCCTCGGCGGCGGCCTCGGCGTGGTGCTCGCGGAGCCCGTCCAGCTGCGCGTCGGCGCGGACGACGAGCTGCCGCAGCTGCTCCTCGTCGAGCCGCGGCTCCCTCGGCGCGATCTCGAGCAGCGCGAGCCAGCCGGTCCGCTTGCCCCACACCCCGATCAGCAGCCCCTCCAGCTCTACGAGCCGGCTGAGCGGCGAGTAGCTCGTCAGGCGGCCGTTGAGCTTCAGCCGGCCGGCCTTCTCGGACGCCCAGCCGGCGGCGACCTTGACACGGTCCGTGCCGATGCCGAGGCCCTCCATGATTCGCTCGAGCGTCTCCCTGTCCTCCTCGATCTCGGCGACGAGGCCGGTGAGAAAATCGCCGACGGGCGTGCCCGCGTTGGAGCTCTGCACCCGGCGGGCCAGCTCGAGCCCCGCGGTGGAAGCGCCGAAGTGATCGTTCAGGTAGATGGCGAGCAGGTCGCTCCCGAGGAGAGGAACCATGGCCGGCGAGACTAGCGCGCAGGTGCCTCCCGCATCCCGGCCAGCCGCCGGCGTGCGGGACGGCGGCGCTTAGTACGACGAGTATCGAACACTTGCTAGGGTGTTCGTGTGGACGCGGAGAAGCAGCAGCGACCGCTCTGGCCCACGCTCGTCCTCGTATGCGTGGCCCAGTTCATGGTCATCCTCGACATCTCGGTGGTGAACGTGGCCCTGCCCTCGATCCGGACCGGCCTCGGCTTCAGCCAACAGGATCTCCAGTGGGTGGTCAACGCCTACACCGTCACGTTCGCGGGCTTCCTGCTCCTGGGCGGCCGCGCCGCCGACCTGCTCGGACGCCGGCGCGTCTTCGTTGGCGGCCTACTCCTGTTCGCGCTCGCGTCGCTCGTGGGGGGCGTCGCCGGCAGTCAGGGCATGCTGATCGCCGCCCGCGCCGCCCAGGGAGTCGGCGCCGCGGTGGTGTCGCCGGCCTCGTTGTCGATCCTCACCCACTACCTTCAGGGAGGGGCCCGAGCGCAACCGCGCCCTCGGCGCCTGGGGCGCGATGGGCGGCGCGGGTGGCTCCGCGGGCGTGCTGCTCGGCGGCATTTTCACCGACGCCCTGAGCTGGCGCTGGATCCTCTTCATCAACATCCCGATCGGCGTGATCGCCGCTGTGTTCGCGCTCCGTTACGTGGCCGAGGGCCGCGACGGCAGGCGGGCGCGGCATTTCGATCTGGCTGGCGCGGGCAGCGTCACGCTCGGGCTCATGGTCCTGATCTGGGCGATCGTCCGCACCGACGTGAACGGCTGGGGCTCGGTCGAGACGCTCGGCGTGATGGCGGTCGGTCTCGCCCTCATCGGCATCTTCCTCGTGATCGAGGGCCATCTGGCCGCGGCGCCGCTGATGCCGGTCCGCATCTTCTCGTCTCGCATGCTCAGCGGTGCGAACCTCACGATGTTCCTGCTCGGCGCGGCGATGTTCGGCATGTGGTTCTTCGTCTCGCTCTACCTCCAGCAGGTCCTCGGCTATTCACCGATGGACGCCGGGCTGGGCTTCCTGCCGATGACACTGTCGATCGTGGTGGGCTCGACGCTGGCCTCGCGACTGGTCAACCGGGTGGGTGTGCGACCCCTGCTCGCGACCGGCATGACGACCCAGGCCGTCGGGTTGGCGCTGTTCGCCACGGTGTCCGCCGACGGCAGCTACCTCGGCGACGTCCTCCTGCCGTCGCTGCTGGTGGCGGCCGGTATCGGCCTCTCCTTCGTCCCGGTCACGATCGCCGCGGTGTCAGGCGTCGAGCCCGCCGAGGCCGGTCTGGCGTCGGGCCTCGTCAACACCTCCCGGCTCGTGGGAGGCGCCCTCGGCCTCGCCGTGCTCGCCACCCTGGCGACCTCGCGAGCCGACGGCGAGCTGCCCTCCGGCCACGTCAGCCCCGCCGCGCTGCACCACGCGATGACCGACGGCTACCACCTCGGCTTTACCGTAGGGGCTGGCTTCGCGATCGCGGGGGCCCTGGCCGCTCTTCTCGTGCTCCGGCGTCCCGCCCGCGAGCGCCGGCTCGAGCCGGCGCCGGCCGAGAGCGGTTAGGCCCGTTTGTGGGCCACGCCAGCGGGTAGCCGGTCCGCGTGCGAGGCCCAACCGACGTCCGCGGCGCTGTTCGCCAGGGGCTCCGCTGGCTCGACCGCCGGCGCAGTCTCGTGGCCGCGGTTCAGGCTGCCAGGGAGGTCATCCCCGGGGACAGCGACTTCGGCGATCCGCTCTCGACCTCCGGCACGACGCCCGCCCATGTCCTCGGGCGCGGCGCCTGGACGTTGCGGAGCCGCCTCAGCCTTCTCGCCGAGCTGGCCCTCGCCGGGTTGCAGGTAGCCGACTGGCTCGGGGAGGACCTTCGCGGGGTCTCCGCCGCCCCCGAGCAGTCGATCCTGTTCACCGACCTGGCCGGCTTCTCGGAGTGGGCTTTGAACGCCGACGACGAGAAGGTCGCGGACCTGCTCCGGCGGGTCGACGCTCTCATCACCGACGCCGTGGAGACCCGCGACGGTGTGTTGGTCAAGCGCCTCGGCGACGGCGCGATGGCGATTTTCCCGGACTGCCAGCTGGCCCTCGAGGCCGCCTTCGCCGCGATCGCCGAGGTCCCGCGGTCGCAAGTCGACGGCTACCGGCCAGCGCTCCGTGCGGGCTTGCACGTCGGTCAGCCGCAGCGGATCGGGCAGGATTTCGTCGGCGTCGACGTCAACATCGCCGCGCGGCTGTGCGAGGCCGCTTCCGACGACCAGGTCTTCGTCTCCGGCGCGGTCCGCGAGCGCATCGGCGACGTCTGGCCGACGGTAGCTGCCGCGGAGGCCCGTCTCCGAGGTGTTCCGGACGACGTCTCGATCTACGTCGCGCGGAACTGAGGCATCTCAGGCACCGGACGTGGCCGCGGCACCGGCCTCGGCGGTGGCGTGCTCGCCGAGCGCCAGCCCGGCCTCGATGTGTGAGAGGTGCGTGAGCGTCTGCGGGAAGTTGCCGAGCAGCTCGCCCGCGTCCGGGTCGTACTGCTCCGAGAACAGGCCGAGCCCGTTCGCACCCGCCATCGCCCGATCGAATGCGGCGCGCGCCTCGGACAGCCGGTCCTGATTCGCGAGCGCCGTCACGAGCCAGAACGAGCAGGCTAGGAACGCGCCCTCGCTACCCGCGAGGCCGTCGTCGACGGTGTAGCGGCGCAGCAGCCCGTCCCAGTCGAGCTCGGCGCGGATGGCGTCGGTGGTACGCACCATGCGCTCGTCCTGCCAGTCGAGGAGGCCCATCCCGGGTAGCCGGAGAAGCGCGGCGTCGAGATCGCGGTGCCCGAAGGCCTGCACGAATATCCCGCGATCGCGGTCGTAGCCGTCAGTCGCGATCGCCTCCCTGATCTCCTCGCGGGCGCTCTTCCAGCGCCGCTCGGGGGCTTTACGCATGCACTCCTCGGCCAGGGCGAGACCGCGGTCGAGCGCTACCCAGCACATCGCCTTGGAGTGGACGAAGTGCCGTGGCTCACCGCGCCACTCCCAGATGCCCGCATCGGGTCGCGGCCAGCGCTCGACCACGGACTCGATCAGGCTGACGAGGAAGCGCCAATAGTCGTCGTCCGGCGCGTGTCCGCGCCGGTGCCAGTCCCAGCTCTGCATCACGAGGTGGCCGCAGGTGTCGAGCTGGATCTGGCCGACCGCCGCGTTGCCGGTCCGAACCGGGCCGATGCCGCGCCAGCCCTCTAGCCCGTCGAGGTCGGCCTCCTCCAGGCGATGCTCGCCGCCAATGCCGTACACGATTCGCATGTCCTCCGGCTGGCCGGCGGCGGTGCGCTCCACGAAGCGGCGGAACGCGTCGGCCTCCGCCTCGCAGCCGAGCCGCGCGAGCGACCGGCTCGCGAGGGCCGAGTCCCGGATCCAGCTGTAGCGGTAGTCCCACGTGCGCCCGCCCTCGGCGCCTTCCGGCAGCGAGGTGGTCGGCGCGGCGACGATCGCCCCGGTGGAGGCGTACGCGAGCCCCTTTAGCACGAGCGCAGAGCGTGCCAGTCCGGCCGCTGCCTCGCCCTCGATCCGGAGGTTGTCGGTCCAGTCGTGCCACCAGCGCACGGTCGCGTCGAGCGCCTCATCGAGCGCGGCCGGCTGGGGTTGGTCCCAGTCCCGGTCGTCGATGTCCTCGGGACGGACGAAGTCGACGAGCAGCCGCATTCGCTCCCCCGCGCCCACGTGGAACCGGGCGCGGAGGTCGCCCTCGTCGCCGGGCTCGAGCTCGGCGTCGCTCCAGGCCATCAGCCCGTCGTCACCGCCAGTCGCGCCGAACGTGTTGCGGCCCTGGTGGCGGATCCAGGGGTGGAGCTGGCCGAAGTCGAATCGGGGCGAGATCCGCGCCGTGAAGGCCATGGTCCCGCGCGTGCCCTCCACCACGCGCAGAATGCGCCGGCGCTCGTCGGTCCGGCGGGTGCCGGGCGGGCCGAGGAGGCAGTCTGTGACCACTGCCTCGCCGCCCTCCGCGCGCCACGAGGTCCTCAACACAAGAGTGTCTTCGAGGTAGTCGCGAAACGGCTCGCTCTCCCCCGCCTCGGGGACGACCTCGAAGAAGCCGCCCCGCTCGTGGTCGAGCAACCTGCCGAACGTGCTGCCCGAGTCGAAGCGGGGCAGGCAGCACCAATCGATCGAGCCGCCGAGGGAGACCAGTGCCACCGAGTGGCAGTCGCCGATCAGCGCGTAGTCGCCGATCGGGGAATAGTCAGCTGCCGCCAAGCCCGCGGTCCTCCGCGGCCTTGTAGGCGATCTGGAGGAAGTCCGAGATCGTGAGCGCCGTGAAGGTCGACGCCACGACGCGCGTTGTCTTCGGCGCGAAGAGGAGGCCGACGTGCATCCCCGCCGACACCCACAGCCCGAGACAGTAGGGGCACGCGAGCAGCTCGCCGATCCCTTGGCGCAGGCCCGTCCCGCGCACGCTCTCCTCGAGCTCGCCCGGTCCGCCGCTCCCCTCGTACTCCGTGAACGGGGCACGGATGAACGCGGTCACCTTGTCCTTGGAGATCAGCCTGCTCAGCTTGTGGCTGGCCACGCCGATGAGCGCCACGTCGCCGGCGTCGATGTTCTCCGGAAGTCGGTCGCGGCGCGCGGCGGCCACCAGCGCGGCCCCGAAGCCCGCGTTGAAGATGCCCGTGAAGGCCGCGAACGGTCCGAGCGGCGGTCGCTCCTCCGGCGGCGCGTAGCCCGCGAAGGGGCTCTCCTGGGTCTCTATCGAGGACGTCAGCTCGGCGCCTCCCTCAGCGGGAGGAGCGGCCCGTCCGTCGTCCGCCGATTCTCGGTCATCGCTCTCGTTTTCCCCATGGAGTCAGGCGTGACACACGGTTTTCGCGCTACCGGTTCTCCGATGAAGCGAGTGGCATTACTCGGAGCAGGCGGGACCATGGGCCGATGGCCGTCGCGGTGACCTTCACCACGAGCTCCTCGCCGTCGAGCTCCTCGAGATCGATGTGCGGGTCCCAACATGTCTGGGACCAAACAGGCGCGGGTTTTCGGCGCCTCGGGGCGGGTATTGTGCCGTCCGCGTTGGCAGTCCGAGTTCCACCGCTCCTCAAGCAGCTCCGCGACCCGCTGGCACTCGGCCGCGCCGCCCGCTCCAGGCGGTCGGAGATGCTCAAGCCGCGCACGGCCACAGCCGACCGCGTGGTGCAGTCCGTCTGCCCCTACTGCGCGGTGGGCTGTGGCCAGAAGGTCTACGTCAAGGACGAGCACGTGGTCCAGATCGAGGGCGACCCCGACAGCCCGATCTCCCGAGGCCGGCTGTGTCCCAAGGGCGCCGCCTCGGAGCAGTACGTCAACAGCCCACTGCGCGAGTTCAAGGTCAAGTACCGCCGTCCCTACGGCACCGAGTGGGAGGAGCTCGACGTCGAGACTGCGACGGACATGATCGCCGATCGCGTCATCGCGGCCCGACGCGAAACGTGGGAGGAGCACCAGGACGGCAAACCGGAGATGCGGCTCAACCGGACGCGGGGCGTCGCCTTCCTCGGCGGCGCGACGCTGGACAGCGAGGAGAACTACCTGATCAAGAAGCTGTTCACGGCGCTGGGCGCGCTCCAGATCGAGAACCAGGCCCGCATATGACACAGCTCCACGGTCCCCGGTCTGGGGACCTCGTTCGGTAGAGGCGGCGCTACCACCTTCCAGCAGGACCTGCAGAACGCCGATTGCATCGTCAACCAGGGCTCGAACATGGCCGAGTGCCACCCGGTCGCCTACCAGTGGGTGATCGAGGCCAAGGAGCGCGGCGCGAAGATCATCCACGTCGACCCGCGCTTCACCCGCACGAGCGCCATGGCCGACCTCTACGTGCCGATCCGCGCCGGGTCGGACATCGCCTTCCTCGGCGGGATCGTCAACTACATCCTCCAGAACGGTCGCGAGTTCCGCGAGTACGTGCAGCACTACACGAACGGCCCGGTGATCATCGGCGAGGAGTTCGCCGACACGGAGGACCTCGACGGGTTCTTCTCCGGCTGGAACGCCGAGGACTGCGCCTACAACATCGACAGCTGGGCATACGCGGGCGTCGAGCAGGAAGCCGCGGCGGGGAAGAAGGAGCAGGAGGGAGACGTCTCGGGCGAGCAGGCGCACGGCGTGCACGGCATGAGGCTGAGGAGGGGCGAGCCGCCCGAGCTCGACACGGACATGGAGCACCCGCGCTGCGTGTTCCAGCTTCTGAAGAAGCACTTCAGCCGCTACACGCCCGAGGTCGTGGCGGAGATATGCGGCATCCCCAGGGAGCTCCTGCTCGAGACGGCCGAGGCTCTCTGCGAGAACTCGGGCCGCGAGCGGACCTCCTCCTTCTGCTACGCCGTCGGCTGGACGCAGCACACGGTCGGCGTCCAGTACATCCGCACCGCGGCGATCATCCAGCT
>Ga0126312_10001325_pt1 | contig 16113 bp, 19 predicted proteins | sample Plot104A_FD_92537 | JGI IMG/M metagenome (GOLD analysis project Ga0126312, IMG submission 92537) | Serpentine soil microbial communities from UC McLaughlin Reserve, CA, USA - Plot104A | ecosystem: Environmental > Terrestrial > Soil > Grasslands | place: USA: UC McLaughlin Reserve, Lake County... | reverse complement strand
CTGTCAGCTCGAACAGGTGCTCGAGCATCCGGGTGGCGATCCCGCGGCTGCGATATTCCGGCGCGACGGCGACGTTCATCACGTGCCAGGCGTCGACGTAGCGGGAGATGATCAGATAGCCGACGAGAGTGTCCGTCTCGCTGTCGTACGCGCCGAGGCAGACCGACGACGACTTCGCGAGCTCGCCCGCGAACATCGACCGGGACCAGGGCGTCGGATACGAGCGCCGCTCGATCCGCTCGATCGCCGCGAGGTCACGAAGGCGGAGGTTGCGAAGCTCGATCATCGGGCCAGCGCGTGTTCGGCGTCGGGGACACGGACGTAGATCGGCTCGACCGCATCCGGCGGCCCGAAGTCGCGGGCGAGCGCCGCGTGGAACCGAGCGCGCGGCAGGTGCCGTGGATCGTCGTCGGGCGGGATCGCGGCTCCCGCGGCCTCCAGCTGCGGCCGGTAGCGAAGCGCGCCGTCGCCGACGAGCGTGGCCGGCGGCAGCTCGGTGGGCGGGAGGCACCGGAGCTCTCCCTCGAGGAGGGCGAAGACCTCGCGGCGGCGGGCGTCGACGACGGGGATCGCGCCGGGCGCTCCCGCCGCGAGCGCCGCGAGCGTCGAGATCCCCGCCAGGGGCACGTCGAGCCCAAGCGCGAGGCCGCGCGCGGCGGCGATCCCCATGCGGATCCCGGTGAAGCTTCCCGGGCCGACGCCGACGACGATCCCGTCGAGCCGCTTCGGGTCGTCGAGGAGCCCGTCGATCGCCGCGTAGAGCTCGCGAGGTGGGACCGCGGCCTCGGCGAGCACGTCGCCGTCACGCACGAGCGCTGTCGTCGCCGTCGTCGTCGCGGTGTCGAGAGCCAGGATCAACACGCCGTCGCACCCGTTCTAGCAGGGCAGCTTCGGCTGCCGCGAGCGAGACGCGGCGGCGGTCCAGGGCGGAGTGGCGGAGGGTGACTCGGAGCCTCGCGGGTGGAAGGCCGTCTGCGGCCGCCTCGGGCCACTCCACGAAGACGACTGCGTCGTCGAAATACGGCTCGAGGTCGCCCCACTCCGCAGCGGAAAACCCCTGGAAACGGTAGAGATCCAGGTGGGAGACGGGCACGCGTCCCGCGTAGCGGTTGCCGACGGTATAGGTCGGGCTCGTGACCGGGGCTTCGACGCCCAGCGCGCGGCACGCGCCGCGCACGAGCGTCGTCTTGCCCGCGCCGAGCTCGCCGGAGACGGTGACGACGTCGCCCGGTTGGAGCTCCTGGGCCAAGGCGCCGCCGATCGCCTCGGTCTCCTCGGGCGAGGCCGTCTCGAGCTCCATCGTGGGGAGGCTAGAAGAGGCCGAGCTGAACGGTCGGCTCCGCGACGAGCGCGGCCGGCTCCGGCGCCGGCTCGGGCTCCGACGGCGCTGCGGACGGTCGGCCGAGGATCGCCGGTAGGCGCGCGAAGTCCTCCTCGAGCACCTTCAGCATCGCGGGCGTGTAGAGCGCGGCGGCTGGGTGGTAGAGCGGGTAGAGCGTGACGCGGTTGCCGCCGAGCGTCGTCTCCTGCTCCACCCCGTGCACGCGTGTGATCCCGGTCGGCTTGGCCGAGAGGAGCTTCGTGGCGAAGTTGCCCAGCGTCGCCACGACCGTCGGCTCGATCAGCTCGACCTGCCGGAAGAGATGCGACTCGCACGCTTCGATCTCGTCCGGCTGCGGGTCACGATTGCCCGGCGGGCGGCACTTCAGGACGTTCGCGATGTAGACCTCGGAGCGCTGTAGACCGATGCCGGCGAGGAGCTTGTCGAGCAGCTTTCCCGCCTGGCCGACGAACGGGTAGCCCTGCTTGTCCTCGTGGAAGCCCGGCGCCTCGCCGACGAACATCAGGTCGGCGTGCGGGTTCCCGACGCCGAACACGACCTGGGTTCGCCCCTGCGCCAGGCGGCAGCGCGTGCACCCCGAGACCTGTTCGGCGAACGCTGCGAGCGCGGCTGCGTCGGGCATCGGCGTGAGTGTAGGCCCGTGGGCGGACGAACGCCGAGATCCGCTCGAGAGGGGCCAGACCCCTCACAAATCGACCCGAAGCCTGAGGGGCCAGACCCCTCACAGATCGACGCGGACCGTGAGGGGTCAGGCCCCTCGCAATTGGAGATGCGCTCCCTTCGTGGAGCGAGCGCTAGACGGCGGCTAGTGGCCGCAGCCGCAGGAGCCGCCGCAGCAACCGTCGCCGGCGGCCGTCGGTCCGAAGCTTGGCTGGTCGCCGCCGGCGTGCGTCGCGAAGACGGAGAACTGCTTGCGCACGTCGGCGGCCCCGCAGTCGGGGCAGTCCGGATCGACGCCCCCGCGAACGAGCTCCTCGAAATGCGACTCGCACTGCATGCAGACGTACTCGTAGATGGGCACGCCAAGAGTTTAGTCAGCAGTTCAAAGAAGGCCGGGTCAGAAGAACCTGCAGGAAGGGGTTCGCGGGGGACCCTTGGGTCCCCCACGTGAGAGGAGCCGGCGTGTCCGCCGGCTCCTCAGCTCGACCTCGCTAGGCGGGGGGAGGCTAGTGCGGAACCTCCACGACGGCCAGCTCCGACTTGATGAAGCCAAGCCGGAACTTGCCGTCCAGGCGGTGGCAACGCAGCTTGACCTGCGCGCCGACCGGGAACGCCGAGAGGCCGAGACCTCGGGGAACGTGGCACATGAAGTCGGCTCCGCCCGCCGAGCCGCCGAAGCGGGCCGCATCGAGCGCGCCGGGCGCAGCAGTGAACGGCCGAGGGGCGCCCAGGACGGATGCCTTTGTCAATCTCTCTCCCTCTCCCGGCGCTCGGTTGTCACCTGGCGCCAGCTCCCCCTCGTGCGGTCCGTGTATCGGCTCGTCCCCGCAGCGGGTGAGGAAGATCACTCCCCCGGGGTACACTTTCGGCGCCCGGTATCCCGCTTGGGAGCTGGAGCTGCGAAGTGATCGAAACAGTCACAGTCATCGGACGCGGGCGCGTCGGCGCGGCCATAGCGGCTCGGCTTGCCGCGCGCGGCATCGAGGTACGCGGCGAGGGAGACGCCGACGTCGCGCTGCTGTGCGTTCCGGATTCGGCCATCGCCGCGGTTGTGAGGGGTCTGGCCCCTCATGACGGCTGGATCGGACATGTCAGCGGGGCCACGCCGCTCTCGGCGCTCGATCCACACACGCGCCGCTTCTCGCTCCACCCGCTACAGACGTTCACGCGCTCTCGCGGGCCGGAGCAACTCGACGGTGCGTTTGCGGCCGTGTCCGGCGAGACGCCCGACGCGATCGCGGTCGCCCGCCAGCTCGCCGAGCTGCTCGGCCTCGAGGCGTTCGAGCTCGCCGACGACCGGCGGGCGCTCTACCACGCGGGCGCGGCCGTCGCCTCGAACTACCTCGTCACGCTCTACCGGATCGCCTCGCGCCTGTTCGAAGAGGCAGGCGCCCCGCCGCGCGCGCTGGTGCCGCTGATGGAGCGCACGATCGAGAACGGCTTCGAGCTCACCGGCCCGATCGCCCGCGGCGACTGGTCGACTGTCGACGCGCACCTCGAGGCGATCCGGGCCGCCAGGCCCGAGGTCGAGCCCGTCTACCGGACGCTGGCTGAGGCGACCGCGCCGTGAAGACGATCCGGACGATTCCTGAGTTACGCGCCGAGCTCGGCGGCCGCCCCGGGATCGGCCTCGTCCCCACGATGGGCGCGTTCCACGAGGGCCACCTCTCATTGATCCGCGCGGCCCGCGAGGAGTGCGAGACCGTCGTCGTCAGCATCTTCGTCAACCCGGCTCAGTTCGCGGCCGGTGAGGACTTCGAGCGCTACCCGAGAGACGAGGATCGCGACGCGCGCCTCGCCCAGGACGCAGGCGTCGACGCCCTCTTCGCGCCGTCCGCTGAAGAGCTCTACCCGCCGGGCCACCAGACGTGGGTCGAGGTCGAGCAGCTCGGGGCGATCCTGGAAGGCGTCCACCGGCCCGGTCATTTCCGAGGCGTCGCGACCGTCTGCTGCAAGCTCTTCAACATCGTCCGCCCGGAACGCGCCTACTTCGGCCAGAAGGACGCCCAGCAGGTGGCCGTGATCCGCCGGATGGTGCGCGACCTGAACCTCGACATCGAGATCCGCGCGCTCGCCACCGTCCGCGACCCGGACGGGCTCGCACTGTCGTCCCGCAACGTCTACCTCTCGCCCAAGGAGCGCGAGCAGGCACTCGCCCTCCCGAAGGCGCTCGCAACACGCGACCCGCGGCAGGCGCGCGCACTGCTCAACGGCCTCGACGTCGACTACCTCGAGGTCGCCGACTTCGACCCGCCCGTCCTCGCGGCGGCAGTCCGCGTCGGCAGGACCCGCCTCATCGACAACGTCGTCCTGGAAGGAGACCCCGCATGACCACACGTCCCGACACCACCGGCAAGCTGCCGCTGACCGAGCTTGCGGAGATGAAGAGCCGCGGCGACCGGATCGTGATGGTCACCGCCTATGACGCCCCGGGAGCGCGCTTCGCGGACGGCGCCGGGATCGACATCGTGCTCGTCGGCGACTCGGCCGCGATGGTCGTGCTCGGCCACGAGTCGACGGTGCCGGCCACGATGGACGAGATGCTCGTCTTGACGCGCGCCGTCACACGCGGTGCGCGACGGCCGCTCGTCGTCGCCGACATGCCGTTCGGCTCCTTCCAGGTCTCGGACGAGGAGGCACTCGGAAACGCGATCCGGTTCGTCAAGGAGGCCGGCGCCGACGCCGTCAAGCTCGAGGGCGCCGGCCCGATGCTGTCCCGCGTCCGGGCGCTGGTCGGCGCAGGGATCCCAGTCATGGGCCATATCGGCTTGACGCCTCAGTCCGCGACGATGCTCGGAGGCTTCAAGGCGCAGGGGCGTACGGCCGAGAAGGCGCGTCGGCTGGTCGAGGACGCCCTCGCGCTCGAGGCCGCCGGCTGCTTCTCGCTCGTGCTCGAGGCGGTGCCCTCTCCCGTCGCCACGCGTATCACCGAAGCGCTGGCGATCCCGACCATCGGGATCGGCGCCGGCGCGGGCTGCGACGGCCAGGTGCTCGTCTACCATGACCTGCTCGGCCTCTACGAGGCGCGCGCGCCGCGCTTCGTCAAGCGCTACGCGATGCTCGCCGACGAGATCCGAGCGGCGCTCGAGAAGTACGCCGAGGACGTGCGCGCGGGCCGCTTCCCCGAAGACCAGCACGGGTACTCGATGCCGGACGACGAGCTCGAGGCCTTCAACGGCGAGCTACTGGAAGCGGTCGAGCCAGACCGCCAGCCCGGCTAGCGTCAGCGGCAGCACCGAGACCGCGGCCGCCCTCGGCCAGGTTAGGCGGAAGGCGTAGCGCGCGCCCACGATCAGGAGCGCCGCAGACCAGACGGCCAGACCGAGCTCGGTGATCGCGAAGAAGGTCCCGCCCGCCCCGCTGTCCGACCCGCCGGCGCGGAACAGGTCGCTGCCGTGCACGGCAAAGCGCACGGGCCACAGGGCGAGGACTCCAAGTGCAAGCGGGGCGGCGGCGTACGCGACGACGTGCCGGGCGAGACGGTAGTCCGCGCCTGACGCGAGCTTGAGCGCGGCGCCGAGCAGGAAATAGCCGACGAACGCGTACGCGGCGGCCCCGATCAGCGCGAACACGGCCACGGCGAGGCCGTCGACTTCGGGCTCGTCGAGCAGGCCGGCGAAGCGCGGGGTCGAGAGAACGGTTAACAACCCCATGAGGAGGACGAGAGCGGCCGCCGGCTCCTGACGTTCGTCCGCGCCGCCACGCGGCATCGCTTCGAAGACTCCGCGAGGAGCCGACAGCACGAGTGCCGCCCGCAGCCACCACTCGCGCTCCCCCACGCGCGCGAGATTACTCACGTAATCCCCCGTTCGGGTGACGGCTTACGTCCGATCGGGGGAGATCAGCACTCCATTCCCTGTCGAAGCTGTAGTTGCGGGGCGATGCCATCGATTCGACTGCGGCCGAAGGAGTCCACTGCGATGACTGCACGACACAGGAAGATTCTGCTCACGCTTCTCTTGATCGGAGCGACGAGCGCGCTCGCCGGGTTAGGAACGTTCTCGGCGTTCTCGAGCACGACCACCAACTCCGGCAACTCGTTCGCGGCGGGCACGGTGTTCGTCGACGACAACGACGCCGGGTCGGCGATGTACACGGTCAGCAACCAGGTGCCCGGCACGACGGTCGAGCGCTGCATCAAGCTCACCTACGGCGGCACGCGCGCAGCCGATGTTCGGCTGTACACGCCGACCGCCTCGGTCGGCGCGGTCGCCGACTACATGAACCTCACCGTCGAGAAGGGCACGCTTGCGGGCAACCCGGCGTTCCCCGGCTGCGGTGCGCCCGGCGACTTCACCGCCCAGGGCGGAGCGCTCTTCAACGGCGCGCTCGACGACTTCGTGTCGGCGAAGAACTCGTACGCGAACGGGATCCCGGCGTTCCCGGGCGCCCAGACCCAGTGGAACCAGAACGACACCCTCGTCTACCGGTTTACGCTGAGCCTGCAGGACGACAACAACGCAAACGGCGGCGCGACGCCGCTCTCGACTGGTTCCCACGCCTTCACGTGGGAGGCAAGGAACCAGTAGTGCAGGCCCGACTCCTTTGGTGACGCCGTGAGGGCGGCCCGGTAGGGGCCGCCCTCGGGCATTTCTGACAGGAGCGGGAAGGCTCCCAATGGAGAGCGGAAACCGCATCGAGTGGTACGTGCGCCGGGTCGGCGTCTGCGTGGGCATCGCGCTCGTCGCCGCCGTCGTGCTCGCGTTTCGGGTGCCCGACGGAAGCCGGACGCTCGGCGCCGACGTGATCTTCGCGATCTCGCCGACGGGCGAGCTCGGCGTCTCGCGTCCCGGGCCGTTCATGAGCGCTACGGGGCTGCGGCCCGGCGGCTCGTTGAAGGGCGAGGTCGATGTGGCGAACCAGACCGGTCGCCGCCTCGCCGTGCGCCTGCGGGCGCTCCCGGACCGGAACGATCTCGACCGGCTCCTCGTCGTCGACGTGCGGGCCGGAGACACCTTGCTCTACCGCGGGCGCCTCGGCGGCCTACGCGCCAAGACGCGGGCAGTCCGAATCGAGTCCGGACGGAAGCGCGCGCTTCGTCTGCGCGCGGCGCTGCCCGCCGATGCCGGCGCCGGCTGCGCGGGCCGGATCGAGTCGATCAGCTTGGAGCTTTCGAGCACGGTCGAGGACCGGCGTGGCTAGGAAGATCCTCCTCAGCCTTTTGGTGCTCGGCGCGTTGGCAGCCGTTAGCGGCGCCGCCACGTTCTCGGCGTTCTCGAGCCAGACCACTAACGCCGCGAACTCGTTCGCCGCCGGAACGGTGCATCTCACCGACAACGACCTCGACGGCGCGATGCTCTCGCTGTCCAACGTGCAGCCCGGCGCGAGCGACATCAGCTGCATCCTCGTCACGTACTCGGGGTCAGTGGCGTCCACTGTGCGGCTGTACGGCTCGGTCGCGGGTGCGCTTGCGCCGTACCTCACGCTGACGGTCACGCGCGGCGACGACCCCTCGCCGGTCTTCGACGACTGCGTCGGCTTCGCGGCCGATTCGACGGACTACATCGGGGCGGGCGCCGGCATCGTCTACCAGGGTCCGCTGTCCTCGTTCCCGGCGAGCTACGGCACGGGTCTCGTCGATCCGATCCCCGCCTCGCCGGAGACGTGGACCACGAGCGAGGTCCACACCTATCGCTTCTCCGTGAGCGTCGTTGACGACAACGCCGCTCAGGGCCAGAGCGCGACCGCTTCGTTCAGCTGGGAGGCGCGGAACCAGTGAGCGCGTCGTCGCAGCTCGTCTTCGTGGTCGCCAGCGCGAAGTTTGGTGTGCCCACGTGAGGGACCAGGCCCCTCACAATCGTGAAGCTTGGCGTCCTCGCTTGAGGGGCCAGACCCTTCACAATCGCGTTGGTGCCTCGCTTCGCCTCGCTCGCGTCGCGGCCGTCTCGGTGTCGCTCGGCGTCGCGATCGGCATCCTCGGCGTGATCGTCGCGCCGTCGCTCTTCGGCGGCCGCTCGTTGACGGTGATGTCGGGCTCCATGGAGCCGGCGCTCGGCGTGGGCGATGTCGTGATCACGAGCGGCGTCCATCCGGCCGACGTTCGGGTCGGCGACATCATCACGTTCAAAGATCCCGAAGGCACGGGGAAGCTGATCACTCACCGCGTGCGCCGCATGCGGATCGAGAATGGGACCGCGCGCGTGGTGACAAAGGGCGACAACACCAACGCCGTCGAGCGCTGGGACATGGCGGCGACGGGCTCGCTCGGACGAGTCGAGTACCACGTGCCGCTGCTCGGCTTCCTCGTGTTCTGGCTGCACGGACCGCTGGCCCGCTTCGGCTCCATCGTGATCCCCGCTCTGCTCCTGGCGGGCTTTGAGCTATGGCGCATCTGGCGGCCGCAGCGCCCCGGACCTCTCGGCGATGCCCCCGCCTAACTTCCGGGCGCTCCTGGTGGCCGCCGCCTTCACTCTCTCCGGCTTGGTCGTCGTCGCCGCTGCGTTCACGCTGCGGTAGGAGCGGTATGCCGTGCAACGAATCGGTTCTCACGCACGACGAAGCGAGGTGCAAATGAGTCGGCCGGTTCGGCTCGGGCTGCTGCTCGTCGCGGCCACGGCGCTCGTTGCGACCGCCGCAGGGATCACGTATTCGGCCTTCAGCTCGACGACGTCCAACCCCTCGAGCAGCTTCACGGCGGCCACGACCTTTTGCACTCGCACGTCTGCCGTGTGGCTGACCGGCTTCGAATCCGGCGCGGTCTCCACCGCGGGCGGCGGGCTCTTCACGACCCTGACCGGCGCCCCGACCGCGGACGCCGCGACGTTCAGGAGCGGCGCGTACTCGCTACGGATCGCCGACGCGGCGGCCGGATCGACCGTCGGCGCGCTGAAGACGTTCACGGCGACGAACGTGGTCGTGGCGCGGTTCGCGATCCGGTTGAGCGCTCTTCCGAGCGTGAGCTCCAGCCTCGTCTACGTCGACTCGGGCACAGACCTCGTGTTCGGGTACGACCAGCCGTCGCAGAAGTTCTCGCTGACGCTGGGCGCATCCACCGCGACCTCGGCGAGCACCGTCAGCGCGGGTGCCTGGTACGTCATCGACCTGCGCTATGACCTCCGCGCCAACCCCAACCTCGGGGACTGGCGCGTCGACGGGGTCGCCCAGACCCAGGTGACCCGCGCGGCGGCCGCTTCGACGGCCACCGGCTTCGGGCTGGGCTCGACGACGAACCCGAGCATCTACACCGCGAACTTCGATGACCTGCTCGTGGCGAACCAGGCGAAGGCCTACCCGATCGGAAACGGCAAGGTTGTCCGCCTGATCCCGGACGGCGTCGGAACGCACAACACGCCCGGCGACTTCCGCGACGACGACAGCACGGCCGTCGACGCTGCGTCGTGGCAGCGCATCGACGACGTGCCGATGACCGCGACGACCGACTACGTCCTGCAGCTCAGCAACAGCGCGACGAGCTACCTCGAGTTTTCCTTCGGAAATACGACCGAGACGTGCATCCGGGAGGTCTCCGCCGTCGTGGCCTACCGCTCGGCGACGACGGCGGCCAACACCGGCAAGACGAGCATCTTCGCCGGCGGCACCGAGTCGATCGTCTTCTCCGGCGACATGAGCGAGACGACGCTCACCTACGCGAGCGCCGTCGTCACCCCGGCCGCGGCGCCGTGGACGCAGGCGGCGGTCAACGGCCTGCTCACGCGCATCGGCTACGCAGGCGACGCGAACCCCGACCCCTACTGGGACGGGCTGATGCTGGAGCTCGCCGTGCCCTAGGCCGCGGCAGCGGCCTTCGCCGGGAGGACTGCCCGCAGGAATTCTCCGGTGAAGCTCCCATCGACCTCGGCGACCTGCTCCGGCGTTCCGGTCGCGATCACCTCGCCGCCGGCTTCGCCGCCCTCGGGCCCGAGGTCGACGATCCAGTCGGCGTGCTTGATCACGTCGAGGTTGTGCTCGATCACGAGCACCGTGTTTCCCGCGTCCACCAGGCGCTGGAGCATCTCGAGCAGCTTCTCGATGTCCGCGAAGTGCAGGCCCGTCGTCGGCTCGTCCAGGATGTACAGCGTCCGCCCGGTGGCGATCTTGCTCAGCTCGGCCGCCAGCTTGACCCGCTGCGCCTCACCCCCGGAGAGCGTGGTCGCCGGCTGCCCGAGCTTGATGTAGTCGAGGCCGACGTCGTGCAGCGCCTGAAGCCGCCGCCGCAGCTTCGGGATCTTGGCGAAGAACTTCAGCGCCTCCTCCACCGACATCTCGAGCACGTCCGAGATCGACTTGCCCTTGAAGCGGACCTCGAGCGTTTCGCGGTTGTAGCGCCTGCCGTGGCAGGTCTCACACGGCACGTAGACGTCCGGCAGGAAGTGCATCTCGATCTTGATCTGACCGTCGCCCTTGCACGTCTCGCAGCGCCCGCCGCGCACGTTGAAGGAGAAGCGACCCGGCTTGTACCCACGAACCTTGGCCTCGGGCGTAAGCGAGTAGAGGTCGCGGATGTGATCGAACAGCTTCGTGTACGTGGCGGGGTTCGAGCGCGGCGTGCGGCCGATCGGCGACTGGTCGATGTCGATCACCTTGTCGAAGCACTCGATCCCATCGACCGAGTCGTGATCCCCGGGCTTTACCCGCAGACGGTGGAGTCGGTTCGCGAGCGCCTTGTAGACGATCTCGTTCACCAGCGTCGACTTGCCCGAGCCGGACACGCCGCTGACGGCGACGAACTTCCCGACCGGGAACTCGACGTCGATGTCCTTGAGATTGTGCATCCGGGCGCCGTGCACGGTGAAGACGCCGTTGTCCTCCCCGCGTCGCTCTGGAATCGCGATCTGACGCTTGCCGGCGAGGAACTGTCCCGTCACGGACCCCTTCGTGCTCGCGACCTGCTCCGCCGTTCCCTCGGCCACCACGTGGCCTCCGTGCTCGCCCGCCCCCGGTCCCATGTCGACGAGCCAGTCGGCCGCGCGCATCATCTGCTCGTCGTGCTCGACGACGAGCACCGTGTTGCCCAGATCGCGGAGCCGCTCGAGGGTGCCGATCAGCTTGTCGTTGTCGCGCTGGTGGAGCCCGATCGACGGCTCGTCGAGGATGTAGAGGACGCCGACGAGTTGGGAGCCGATCTGGGTCGCGAGCCGGAGCCGCTGCGCCTCGCCGCCTGACAGCGTCGCGGCGGCCCGGTCGAGCTGCAGGTACCCGACGCCCACGTTGTCGAGGAACGTGAGGCGTTCGCGTATTTCCTTCACGATCCGATCGCCGATCAGGTGCTCGGTCGGGGTCAGGTCGAGGTCGTCCAGGAATCCGAGCGCCCGCGACACCGACATCTGGGTGAACTCGTGGATGTTCCGGTCGCCGACGGTCACGGCGAGCACTTCGGGCTTGAGCCGCGCACCGCCGCACTCCGGACACGGCCGGAAGCTCATGTATTCCTCGATCCGCTCGCGTACCTGCGACGAGTCCGTCTCGCGGTAGCGGCGCGAGAGGCTCTCGACAATGCCTTCGAAGGCGAGCATGTACGAACGCTTCCGACCCATCCGATTCCTGTACGTCACGTAAACACGGTCGCCGTCCGTGCCGTAGAGGAAGTAGTCCTGTTGGTCTCGGGTCAGCTCCTGCCAGGGCGCGTCGAGGTCGATCTCGTAGCGGTCGGCGATCGCCTGGATCACCGACTCGTAGAAACTCGAGCTCCCGACCGACCACGGCACGAGCGCGCCCTCGCCGATCGAAAGGGTGGGGTCCGGCACCAGCAGGTCGGGGTCGATCTCTTGCTGCGCGCCCAGGCCGGTGCAGCGCGGGCAGGCCCCGTGCGGTGAGTTGAACGAGAAGATCCGGGGCTGTAACTCGGGTAGCGAGACGCCGTGCTCGGGACAAGCGAACTTCTCGCTGAAGGTCAGCGGCTCGGCGTCGTCGAGGCGGTCGATCACGACGAGCCCGTCGGCAAGCGCGACCGCCGTCTCGATCGACTGCGCGAGCCGCGTGCGCAGGTCCGGCTTCATGATCAGCCGGTCGACGACGACCTCGATCGTGTGCTTGAACTTCTTGTCGAGGACGATCTCCTCCTCGAGGAGCCGCTGCTCACCGTCGACCTTCACGCGCGTGAAGCCGTCGCGGCGCAATTCCTCGAATACGTCCCTGTACTCGCCTTTGCGGTCGCGGACGACCGGCGCGTTGACCGTGAACCTCGTCCCCTCGGGCAGACGGAGGACCTGGTCGACGATCGCCTCGATCGACTGTCCCGCGATCGGGCGGCCGCAGACCGGGCAATGCGGGCGACCGACCCGCGCGTAGAGCAGGCGCAGGTAGTCGTAGATCTCCGTGACCGTCCCGACCGTCGACCGCGGATTCCGGCTCGTCGTCTTCTGGTCGATCGAAATCGCCGGGCTGAGGCCGTCGATCGAGTCGACGTCGGGCTTCTCCATCATCTGAAGGAACTGGCGGGCGTAGGCGGAGAGCGACTCGACGTACCGCCTCTGACCTTCCGCGTAGATCGTGTCGAAGGCCAGGCTGGACTTGCCGGACCCTGATAGGCCGGTGATGGTGACGAGCGCGTGCCGCGGCAGCGAGACGGTGACGTCCTTGAGGTTGTGCTCGCGCGCGCCGTGGACGACGAGGGCGTCTGCGGACATCTCGGCCAGTCTAGCCGCCGAACGTGTGTTCGCGCGAGCATCGTCGCGGCGCCGATCGCCGGCGCCGGACGCACTCCGATTGCTCCGCTCCACGGCCACCTCGTCCTGTCGTCCACGAGGCCCGCACGAACCGGGTTGTTCAGGACGTACTCGAGGGTGCGCTCGTAGTGGTCGTCGTCGTGGACGATCCACGACGCGAAGCGAGACCCGAAGACGTGACCGTGGCGCTTGTGGCGGGCGTTGAAACGCTGTGCGTAGACGCCGTTGAGGTACTGCATGCCCTCGGAGAGACGACGATCGACGTCTCGACGACGAGGTGGTAGTGGGTGCCCATCAGGCAGTACGCATGCAATTTCCAGCCGTGGCGGCGCGCGACGAGCACGAGAAGCGCGAGGAACATCAACCGGTCGAGGTCGTCGAGGAAGATGGCGCGCTCGAAGACGCCCCGTGTCGTCACGTGGACGATGCCATCCGGGAGCTGCGAACGGCGGAGGCGCGGCATGTGCGCGAACGTAGCTGCGCGCTCGCGTCGAAGCCGGCGATGGGGATGGATCTTCGCAATGTCTCGACGATCGCCATGTCCGCTTCGGCCGAGATGAGGGGCCAGGCCCCTCGCATTCGCTTCGGTGTTGAGGGGCCAGGCCCCTCACAGTCCGTTGACGCGTTTACGACGCGAGGCGCTCGAGCAGGCGGCAGACGCTCTTCGGCTCGGCGACGTTGTCGAGCGCGAGCGAGCCGACGACGACCGTTCCATAGCCGAGCAGCTGCCCGGCGAGCGACTGATCGACTTCGACGGCCCCGACGGCACGCAGCCGCACCGACTTCGCCCGTCGGCGCCACGTGCCGTGCACGACGAAAACCTTCTCGCTCGTGACGACGACCCGCGTGCGGTGCCAGGCCCACACCGCGCGCAGAAATACGATCGCGCCGAGCGTCATCAACGCTGCCCCCGCCACAGCCAGCGGCCATGCGAACGCGAGCAGCGCCCCACCGATCATGGTCGCGACCAGCGCACGGGAGAGCGGTCCGAGGAGCACGATTCCGTGGCGGCGCGCGTCGAGGAAGACGTGCTCCTCAGGGTCGGCCAGCATGGAACAGCGCCATTCGTCGTGGTCGCGCCCGATTCCTCCCGCGTTTGCCTCACCGCCACTAGGGCGAGAAACCCTCCAAATGCAGGCAACTGCGAAGCAGGCATTCGTCGCGGCGGCGATCTTCGTCGCCGTCGTCGCGCTCGCGCTCGCGCTGTGGAAGCTCCGCGTCCTGATCGCGCTTCTGTTCCTCGCGTTCATCGTCGCGGCCGCGATGCGCCCGACGGTCGAGACCCTGCGGACGCGGTACCGAGTGCCGCGAGGCGTCGGGATCCTCGTCCATTACGCCGGACTCGCGGCACTGCTCGGCTTGCTGCTTTGGCTCGTCGTGCCGCGCGCGATCGACCAGATCCAGCGGGCGACGAGCTCGGATCGCCTCGAGAGCCAGGCACGCGAGACGTCGGGCGTGAAGCACGACGTCCTCGTCAGTCTCCAGACGCGTCTCGAGGACCTTCCATCCGGAGCTGAACTGGTCGACCCGGCGGTCGAGCTGACGCTGACGGCGTTCGAAGTGGTCGTCGGCTTCTTCTTCGTCCTTGCCGCGGCCGCCTACTGGATCTTCGAGCGCGACCGCGCCGTCGATCTCGTCGCGTCGCTCGCTCCCCGGCCGCGCCGGCGGGTTCTGCGCGATACCTGGAGCCTGATCGATCTCAAGCTCGGCGCGTATGTTAGGGGTCAGGCCCTTCTTATTCTGGTCGTCGCTACCGCGCTCTCGACGATCTTCTGGGCGATCGGCCTCCCGTTCTGGCTGCTCATAGGTACGTTCGCCGGCGTCGTCGAGATCGTTCCGGTGGTCGGCCCGCTGGCTGCAGGCGCCCTCGCGATCGGGGTCGGCCTCACGGTGTCGTTGGCGGTCGGGCTCGCTGCCGGAGTCGCGGTCCTCGTCGTGCGGCTCCTCGAGGACTACCTCGTGATCCCACGGGTGCTCGGCGAGGCCGTCGGCTTGTCTCCGCTCCTCGTCCTCACCTCGGTAACCGGCGTCGCGCTGCTCTTCGGCGAGTTCGCCATCCTGCTGGCGATACCGATCGCGGCCGTCGTCGCCACCCTGGTCGACGTCGTCGTTCTCGACAAGGATCCGGCGAAGGAAGAGGTGCCGACCGTGATCTTCCCGGCGAAGGACGCCGAGACGGCGGGCTAGCTCTACGCCTTGCGCCAGCGGCCGAAGACCAGGCCGCCGAGCGTGAACCCGAGCCCGAAGGTGCCGACCGCGAACGCACCGAGCGTGATCGCCTTGCGCACGCCCGACAGGCGCTGCCAGCGCCCGAGCGCCTCCTCTTCCTCGGTCGTGAGCGGCTCGCCCCGCCGCTTCTTCCGGAGCGCGCCCCCCGCGCGAAGGCCGAGGTAGAGATCGTCGAAGATCTCGGCCGACTGATCGCTCACGAAAACTCAGTGTATAGCCTGCACCGGCTGTGGCCGGCCGCCTCCTCCACGTCTCCGACCTACACGTGGGCAGCGTCGAGGAGTTCACGCTGGAGCCCAGCCTTGCGGCCCTCGTGGAGCGGGTTCAGCCCGAGCTAATCGTGGCCAGCGGCGACCTCACGCACCGCGGCCGCGTAGACCAGCACGATCGCGCCGCCGAGTTCCTGCGCAGCTTCGGCCTGCCGCTCCACGTGATCCCGGGCAATCACGACATCCCCTACGCGTTTCCGGCGCGGTTCACGCGCACTTGGCGTCAGTTCGAGCGCTGCTGGCAGACCACGCAACCTGTCTATAGGTCGGACACGCTCTTCGTGGTCGGCCTCAACTCGGTCCGCGCCTGGCGGCAGCAATCCGGTGGAATCCGGGCGCACCAGCTCGCCTGGGCCTCGGAGCAACTGGAGAAGGCGCCGGCCGGCGCGCTACGCGTCGTCACGCTCCACCATCACCTCCTCGGCGCGCCATGGCGCTCGCGTAAGAAGCCGGTCGCGCGGCGAAACCACGTGCTGGCTTCCCTCGTCGAGGCAGGCGCCGAGCTGATTCTCGCCGGCCACATCCACCAGGGCGCGATCAGCGAGCGCCGCGAATTCGAGGTCTCGCGGGGTGGAGAGCGGTCGGTGACGGTCTCGATTGCTCCGGGGCTCGGCCAGCCACGTCCGCATCGGCGAGGCGAGGCCCGCGGCCTCCATGTCTACGACTTCGACGAGAGCTCGCTCCGCGTCCAGACGTATGTCTGGCGTGACGGTGACTGGGGGCTCACGGCCGTCCGTCGCTTCGGACGGGGCCGTGAGCCGCTCGCAGTCGAGGCTTGAGCCGTTACGCCGTTCGCGGCGCCCTGCCCGGCAGGACGCGTTGGACGACGGTCACGAGGATCGCCGCCACGATGACGGCCAGAACCCAGCCGAGCCACCCGGAAATAAGCAGCCCGACGATCAGCATCGAGGCGATGCCGATCGCGATCGTGACGATCCAGCCCATGGGGTCCGGCCCTGGATTGATCAGGCGGCCGAGAGCCCCGACGATCAGGCCTCCGATGATGAGT
>Ga0126312_10001323_pt1 | contig 16121 bp, 15 predicted proteins | sample Plot104A_FD_92537 | JGI IMG/M metagenome (GOLD analysis project Ga0126312, IMG submission 92537) | Serpentine soil microbial communities from UC McLaughlin Reserve, CA, USA - Plot104A | ecosystem: Environmental > Terrestrial > Soil > Grasslands | place: USA: UC McLaughlin Reserve, Lake County... | reverse complement strand
GCCCGGCCACGGCCAGCTTCTCGCGACGATCGAGCGCTGGCGCCGCTTCCCCGGTCGCGAGCGAGTGGACGCGGGCGTGGCGCTCAGCTTCGACGACGGCCCCGATCCGGACGCGACCCCGGCTGTGCTCGAGGTGCTGGAGCGGGCCGGTGTGCGGGCGACCTTCTTCCTCGTCGGCGAGCAGCTGCTCGTCCACCACGAGCTCGGCCGAGTGGTGGCGGAGGCCGGCCACGACGTAGGCCTGCACGGCTTCCGCCATCTGGAGCACGACGAGCTCGACGACCCGCGGGAGGACCTGCTCCGCGGGCTCGACGCGATCCAGTCGGCCACCGGTGTCCGGCCGCGGATCTGCCGGCCGCCCTACGGCCGTTTCAGCGAGGCGTCGTACGCGGCCTGCCGGGACCTCGGGCTGGAGCCGGTCTACTGGTCGGCCTGGGGGATGGACTGGGAGCCGCTGCCGCCGGAGCGCATCATCGACCTCGCGGCGAGGGACCTGAACGAGGGGGCGGTCCTGGTGCTCCACGACTCGGCGCGCTACGCGCCGCGCCCGAGCGCGCGGCCCACGGCGGAGGCGCTCGCGGCAATCCTCGGGCTGATGCGGGAGCGCGGCCTAGAGCCGGCGGGCGTTTAGGCTGCGGCCAGCTGCTGGCCGTCGAACTCCTCGGCCACGTCGCCGAGGATCTGGAGCATCGCCTCGCAGGCGGGCGAGCGGTAGGCGCTTGCCAGGCGGGCGGCCCAGATGCGCCGCACCAGCGAGCCCGGCGGCAGCTCGCGTACCACGACGCCGGGGTGGACGGCGCTCAGGGCCAGGCGCGGCAGCATCGTCACGCCCACACCCGCGGCCACGAGCGCCTGCACGGCCATCGTCTCGTCGGACTCGAACGCCACCTTCGGCTCGAAGCCGACGTCCTGGCAGGCGCGCTCGTGGATACGGCGGCAGCCGCCGCCCTGTGTCGAGGAGATCCAAGACTCGTCCGCGAGGTCGCGCAGCCGCAGCGTCTTCCGGTCGGCCAGCCGGTGGCCCCTCGGCAGGATCACGTCGTAGGGGTCGCGGAGAAGGGGTGTCAGCTCGAGCTCAGCGTCGAGCATCGCGCCGATCGGCTCGTAGTCGTACAGCAGCGCCAGGTCGATGTCGCCGGCGTACAGCCGCTCGGTGGCGTCCTCGGGCTCGGCCTGGACCATCGCAAGCTCCACGCCGGGGTGGTGGTCGCGGAAGGCGGCGACCGCGCGCGGCACGAGGGTGGACCCCGCGCTCTGGAAGGAGGCCAGGCGGAGGCGTCCCTCGCGCAGCCCGGCGATGGCCGCCAGCTCCTCCTCCGCGTCTTCGATCCGGGCGATGATGGCGTCCGCATGGGAGACCAGGGCGCGGCCGGCGTCGGTGAGCCTGACGCCGCGCGGACCGCGGTCCACGAGCTGCGTCCCGGTCTCGCGCTCGAGCGCCGCCACGTGCTGGCTGACGGCCGACTGGGTGAAGCTGAGTGCTTCGGCGGCGGCCGAGAACGAGCCTCGCTGCGCCACCTCCCGGAGCACCCGCATCCTGCGCACGTCCAGCATTAGGCCAGCTTATCGCGCTCGCAACGGATCGCACTAGGGCTGATGGATGGCGTCTGCCAAGATCGAACGGTGGGACGCCGCGCCTGGATCCTCTTCACGCTCCTGGCAGCCTTTTGGGGCGCCTCCTACCTCTTCATCAAGATCGGGCTGGAGCACGGCCTGCCGGCCCCCGTGATCGTCTTCTCCCGCGTCATGCTCGCCGCCGTCGTGCTCTGGCCGCTCGCCCTCCGCACGGGCGCCCTCGGCGGCCTCCGCTCGCGGGTCGGGGCCGTCGCGCTGCTCGCGGCGGTGCAGGTCGCCGCGCCGTTTCTGCTGATCACCTTCGGCGAGCGACACATCTCCTCGTCGCTCACGGGGATCCTTGTGGCCACCACGCCGATCTGGGCGTTCCTGCTCGCCTTCGCGATCGACCGCGAGGAGCGCGCGGCCGGGCTCGGACTCGTCGGCGTCGTCCTGGGGATAGCCGGCGTGGTCCTACTGCTCGGCGTCGACACCGGCGGCAGCGGTGCCGCGCTGCTCGGCGGCCTGATGATCGTGCTGGCCAGCCTTGGCTACGCGCTCGGCGCCTACTTCCTCAAGGCCCGGCTGCGCGGCGTCCAGCCGGTCGGGCTCGTGGCCGCCACGATGGCGGCGGCGGCGCTGATGACCGCGCCCTTCGCCGCGTTCGACCTGCCGGCCCACGCTCCCGGCCTCGGGCCCATCGCGGCGGTGGGCGCGCTCGGCGTCCTGGGGACCGGCATCTCCTTCGTGATCTTCTACGAACTGATCGGCGGCATCGGCCCGGCCAAGGCGTCGCTCGTCGCCTACGTGGCCCCCGGGTTCGCCGTCGTCTACGGGGTCGCTCTTCTCGGCGAGAGCTTTGCGGCCGCCACCGCAGCGGGCCTCGTGCTGATCATCGGCGGCTCCTGGCTGGCGGCCGAGGGCCGGCTACCGGCGCGCCGCCAGCTGCCCGCAGGCGGCGTCGATGTCTCGCCCGCGGGTGAGCCGCACGGTGGCCGGGACGCCGCGGTCGGCGAGCGCGCGCCGGAAGGCCGCGATCGCGTCGCGGCTCGAGCCTCGGAAGCCTGAGTCCGTCGGGTTGTAGGGGATCAGGTTGACCTTGAAGGCCCGCCGCGGCTCGAGCAGGTCGGCGAGCGCGAGGGCCTGCTCGTAGCGGTCGTTGACGCCGTCCAGCATCAGGTATTCGACGAAGACGGGGTGGCGGCGACGCTCGTGCCAGCGGCCGCAGGCGTCGAGCACGTCGGACAGCGGGTAGCGGTCGTTGACCGGCATCAGCTCCGAGCGGAGCGCGTCGTCGGCGGCGTGCAGCGAGAGTGCCAGCCTCACCGGCGGTCCCTCCGCCGCAAGCCGGTCGATCCCCGGGATCCAGCCAACCGTGGACACCGCGGTGTTCGAGCTCGCGATGCCGATCTCCGGCAGGCGCTCGCAGGCGGCGAGCACCGCGTCGAGGTTCATCAGCGGCTCGCCCATCCCCATGAAGACGGCGTGGTCGACCGCCCCGATCCTCCTGAAATGCAGGGCCTGGTCGAGTATCTCCGAGGCCGTGAGGTTGCGGCCGAAGCGCATGCTGCCCGTCGCGCAGAAGGTGCACGTCAGGGGACAGCCCGACTGGCTCGAGAGGCAGAGCGAGCGGCGGCCGTCGCGGTAGCGCATCAGCACCGTCTCGAGCGGTCGCCCGTCGCCCGTGTCGAACAGCACCTTCTCGGTTCCGTCGGAGGCTCGTGCCTCGCGCAGCGGCATCAGGGAGGAGAACGGCACCGCGCCCGCGAGCGCCTCGCGCAGCGCCAGCGGCAGGTTCGTCATCTCCTCGTAGGAGGAGGCGCCGCGCGCGGTCCACTCCCACACCTGGCGCTCGCGGAAGCCCGGCTCGCCCAGCGCCTCCAGCCGCCCACGGAGAAGCTCGAGGTCCATCAGTCGAAGTCGATCGCGTCGATCAGGCAGCCCAGCCGGCGGTGGTCGCCGTCCTCGCGCGGCACCCACGTGTCCTCGGCCTCGAGGGTGAGGCGGACGGTGCGGCCGCGCACCGAGGCGGGCAGCGGAGCGACGAGCTCGAACGGCCCTCGCTCCGCCACCTCGAGCCGGCCGAGCGGCGCGCCGCCGACCCGCGCCCTGAGCCGCAGAGCCCCGTCCAGGTAGGCGTGATGGCGGCCGGCCACCCGGAGCCTGGTCGCATCGGATGGGACGGCGTGCTCGCTCACGTGGAGCCGCGAGATCCAGCCGTCCTCCCAGCGACCTGTGAAGTCGGCGCTCAGGCCGGCGGCGAAGGCCCACTCGCGCCAGAAGCGCCGGCCCTGCCGGGGGTTGTGCCGCAGCCCCAGGGCCAGCGCCAGCGCGTACGACTCGCGGCTGCGCCGGTGCGGGACGAAGAAGCCGTCGCTGCCGTCCACGAGGTTCATGGCGTAGGGCTCGATCCAGCTGAGCGGCACGTAGCCGAAGTGGCGCTTGGCGACATCGAGCGCCTCGCGGTAGGCGCCGCCGCGGCTGCCCAGCGTCTTCGTGTCCCGGCGCATGCCGACCACGGCCAGCGCCCGCCGAAGCCGGCGCGCCGGGACGATCCGGCAGAGCCGGATCCAGAGGTCGTAGTCGAAGGCGAATTCGAGCCGCCGGTCGAGGCCGCCGGCCCGCTCGATCGCCCCGCGCCTGACGAACGCGGCCGGCTGGCAGATCGGGCACTGGCCGGAGAGGGACTCGGCTGTCGGGTCGGCGGTGGGGTAGCGGCCGAGCGATGCCCCGGTCTCGTCCACCAGCTCGCCCTCCCCGTAGACGAGCCCGTTGTCCGCCATCGCCTGCACTGCCGCCGAGATGGCGCCGGGCAGGTAGGCGTCGTCCGCGTTGAGATAGGCCACCAGCTCGCCGTCGACGAGCCGCCAGCCGCGGTTGACGGCGTCGGCCTGCCCGGCGTCCGGCGCCGAGATCCAGCGGACCCGGTCGCCGTAGCCGGCCAGCAGGTCGCGGGTACCGTCGCTCGAGCCGCCGTCCATGACGAGGTAGTCGACGAGGGGGTAATCCTGGGCGAGCACGCTTTCCACCGCCGAACCCAGGAAGCGGGCCATGTTGAGCGTCGGGGTGACGACGCCGACGGTGGGCGGTTCGCGGACCACGCGGGCCATGTACCTGGAGAAGCTACGCTGACGCGGTGGCGAACGCCCTCCAGGGGAAGCGCGTCATGGTCACGGGCGGAGGCGGCTTCGTCGGCCGCCGGGTTTGCGAGCGCCTCGGCAAGCGAGGGGTCGCCGAGCTGTTCGTCCCGCGCAGCAGGCAATTCGACCTGACCGACCCGGCGGCCGTGGCCGCCGCTTTCAACGCAGGCCGTCCGGACGTGGTCGTCCACCTCGCCGCGGAGGTGGGCGGAATCGGCGCCAACCGCGCCAATCCGGGCCGCTACTTCTACGCCAACATGGCCATGGGCCTCCATCTGATCGAGGAGGCGCGGCGCCGCGAGGTGGACAAGCTCGTGCAGGTTGGCACCGTCTGCTCGTACCCCAAGCACACGCCGATCCCCTTCCGTGAGGAGAACCTCTGGGACGGCTACCCCGAGGAGACCAACGCCCCCTACGGGGTGGCGAAGCGGGCACTGCTCGAGATGCTCCACGCCTACCGACGCCAGTACGGCCTAAACGGCGTCTACCTCATGCCGGTGAACCTGTACGGGCCCCACGACGACTTCGACCTCGAGACGAGCCACGTGATCCCGGCCCTGATCCGCAAGTTCGAGGAGGCCCGCCGGGCGGGCGACCGCTCGGTGAGCTGCTGGGGGACCGGCCGCCCCTCTCGCGAGTTCCTCTTCGTCGACGACTGCGCCGAGGCGATCGTGCTCGCGGCGGAGCGCTACGACGGCGCCGAGCCCGTGAACGTCGGCTCGGGCGACGAGATCAGCATCAAGGACCTGACCGACAAGGTGGCCCGTGTGACCGGGTTCGAGGGAAACATCGAATGGGACGCCTCGAGGCCCGACGGCCAGCCGCGGCGCAAGCTCGACACGAGCAGGGCGCGGGAGCTGTTGGGCTTCGAGGCCACGGTCGGGCTCGACGACGGCCTCGAGCGCACCATCCAGTGGTACCGCGGCGAGGCGTCCACCTCGAAGCCCGGCAACGGGCAGCGCCTCCGCCAGATCGCCTAGGTGCCAGGCTTCAGGGCGATGCGGCTGGCCAAGTTCCTCGCGCACGCCGGCGTGGCCTCCCGCCGCGCCGCGGAGCGGCTCGTGGTGTCCGGACGGGTCCAGGTAGGCGGCGAGGTGGTCACCGACCCGGCCCGCGACGTCGATGGGTCGTCGGCCGTCGAGGTGGACGGCAAGGCCGTCGCGGCGGAGCCGCGCGAGGTGCACGCGCTGAACAAGCCTTCCGGCGTCGTCTCCACCGCGCGGGACACGCACGGCCGCCCGACCGTGGTCGACCTGGTCGACTCCGACCTCCGGCTTTACCCGGTCGGTCGCCTCGACGCCGACACCAGCGGGCTGATCCTGCTCACCAACGCCGGCGAGCTCGCCGAGCAGCTGACCCATCCGCGCTACGGGGTCGAGAAGGTCTACCGGGCCCGGGTCGATCCCCAGCGCATGCCGGAGGGCGCGCTCCGGGCCCTGAGGGAGGGCGTCGAGCTGGAGGACGGTCGCACCGCTCCGGCACGCGCGCGTCAGCTCGGGCCGGGACGGGTCGAGATCGTGCTACGGGAGGGCCGCAAGCGCCAGGTGCGCCGCATGTGCGAGGCGGTCGGCCACCGGGTCGTCGAGCTGGAGCGGATCGCCTTCGGTCCGCTCCGCTTGGGCGAGTTGAAGGCCGGCCAGTCCCGCCGCCTCTCGGCCGCCGAGGTCGAACGGCTCCGCCGGTCGGGGGCCGGCTCGGATCGTCGCCGTGCGCGCACGTCCCTAGAGTCGTCGCCGTGAAGCTCACGGCCCTGAGAGGCGCGATCACGGTGGAGGAGAACGAGGCCGACGCCATCCTCGGCGCGACCGAGGAGCTCGTCCACGAACTGCTCGAGCGGAATTCGCTCGAGTCCGACGACCTGGTGAGCTGCATCTTCACCTGCACCGAGGACCTCAACGCGGCCTTCCCCGCGGAGGCCGCCCGGCGGCTCGGGCTGAACTCGGTGCCGCTGCTCTGCGCCCGCGAGATCGGCGTGCCCGGGGCGCTGCCGCGGGTGATCCGGCTGATGGTCCACTGCTACGTGGACGGGGAGCCATACCACGTGTACCTGCGCGAGGCCGAGGCGCTTCGCCGCGATCTCCAGAGCGCCCAGTGACGCCGATCGAGTTCAACCGCCGGCTGGAGTCGATCCCGGTATACCCGGTGGCGGAGAGCTACGAGTACGACGGCGAGCTCGTCAAGCTCGCCTCCAACGAGACGCCGTGGGGCCCGCCGCCCGAGGTGCTCGAGGCCGCGCAGGCCGCCCTACAGAGCCTGAACCGCTACCCGGACCCGGAGAAGTCGCTGCTCAGGCGCCGGATCGCCGAGCGCTGCGACGTCTCGCCGGCGATGGTCACCGCGGGCAACGGCTCGTGCGAGATCCTGCTGGCGGCGGCGGAGGCAATGCTCGAGCCGGGCGCGGAGGTGATCTACGCCTGGCCATCGTTCTCGATCTACCCGCACATCGCCTCGGCGAGCGGGGCCACCCCGATCACGGTGCCGCTGGACTCCGAGGGCGTGCACGACCTGGAGGCGATGGCCCGCGAGGTCACGGCCGCCACGCGCATGTTCGTGATCTGCAACCCGAACAACCCGACCGCGACGGCCGTGCCGCCTGCGGAGATCGACGCCCTGGTCGCCGATCTCCCACGCCGCGTGGCCGTCATCGTGGACGAGGCGTACGTCGAGTTCTCGACGGCGCAGGACCCCGAGGAGTCGCTCGACCTCGTACGGCGCCATCCCAACCTGGTCCTGCTGCGCACCTTCTCGAAGGTCTACGGGCTGTGTGGCCTGCGGGCCGGCTACGCGATCGGGCCGGAGAGCTTCCGCCTGGCGGTCGACCGGGTCCGCCAGCCGTTCTCGGTCAACGCCCTCGCCCAGGCTGCTGCGGCGGAAGCCCTGCTGCACCAGGACGAGGTCGAGCGACGGGTCGAGCGGACCGCGGTCGAGCGCCTGCACGTCGAGTCCGAGCTAGAGGATCGCGGGCTCGAGACGACCGACAGCCAGGCGAACTTCTCCTGGTTCTCCCTCGGGGATCGCGACGAGGGCGGCGTCGTGCGCGCCCTCGCCGAGCGCGGTGTGATCGTGCGCACCGGCGCGGCCTTGGGCCAGGAGGGCTGGATCCGGGTGACCTACGGGACGCGGGAGGAGAACAACCGCTTCCTTGCGGCCCTGGACGAGGTTCTCTAGCTGCCCAGCGGGGCGCCGCGCAGCTCCGGCAGGCAGGCCGCGTGCACGTTGACGCCCCCAAGCTGGATGCAGCCTTCGCTCGCCGTGGCTTCCCTGCCGCATCCCGGACAGCAGCGAGGGTTCTTTCCCCGGCCGCCAATTGCGGCGGCCCGGGCACGCAGCCGAAGCTCGAGGCGATGAACATCGTCCCACGACATGGTGGGCGTAGCTTCCATCTGCCCCAGAGGGTTACCCCCCGAATCCCGCACGAAACTGACATGCGGGCCAAACTTCATGCGGGCGGTTGGCCCCACCGGCTATACGCGCGGTTGGCCCCACCGGCCGTACCTGCTAGAAAGACTCCTGTGACGCGGTCCTTCGCAGCGCTCGCCTATCCGACCGTCACGGTCGACGGCCGCGAGCGCGCCTACGCGTCCCACGGTGCCCGCCGGGCCAGCACCCCGGCTGCGCTCCTTGGCTGGTACTGGCGATTTACCTAGGCGTCCGGCCTCGCGGCCGACCGTAGGCCGCACCCCCCGCGATCAGACGCCCCCGCCGGACGCCGCCCTCTCTTGCCCGTACCACGAACTTGAAAGGCTTAGGACGCAGGATGACGGAGACTCGCTACAGGCTGGCCGCCGGCACGGGCGAGCGCACGGTGGTCGACGTCGCCGGGCGCGCGATCGGCGGCGACCACTTCACGACCATCGCGGGACCGTGCGCCGTCGAGTCCCGCGAGGTGATCCTCGAGAGCGCCCGGCTCGTCCGCGACGCCGGCGCGCAACTGCTGCGCGGTGGCGCCTACAAGCCGCGGACCTCCCCCTACTCGTACCAGGGCCCGGGCGAAGCCGGTTTGCGTCTACTGGCCGAGGCCAGGGAGGAGACCGGCCTGCCGGTGGTCACGGAGCTCATGGACGTGCGCGACCTCGACGCGGTGGCCGGAGTGGCCGACGTGATCCAGCTCGGCGCGCGCAACATGCAGAACTACCCGCTGCTCACCGAGCTCGGCCGGACCGACAAGCCGGTTCTGCTCAAGCGCGGGCCGGCGGCCACCCTGGAGGAGCTGCTGCTCGCCGCCGAATACGTGCTCAAGGGGGGGAATGGGGCGGTAATCCTCTGTGAGCGGGGGATCCGGACCTTCGAGACCGGCTATCGGTTCACGCTCGATGTGACTGCGATCCCTGTCCTCAAGCAGCTGACGCATCTACCGGTCATCGTCGACCCGAGCCACGCCGCCGGCCGGCGCGAGCTCGTCGAGCCGCTCTCGCTGGCTGCCGCGGCCGCCGGGGCGGACGGCCTGATGGTCGAGGCGCACCCGCGTCCCGATGAGGCGGTCTGCGACGGCCCTCAGTCGCTCGTGGGCGAGGAGCTCGCCGGCTTCGTGCGGAACGTCGAGCGGGCTGCCGAGCTGGCCGGCAAGGAGCTGGCGGCGGCCGTTTGAGCTCCTCGCGCCTCAACGACCACGTCCGCGACCAGCGGATCGAGCGGGTCGAGCCGCTCATCGCGCCGTCGGCGATCCTCGACGACCTGCCCCTGACCGAGCGCGGCACCGGGGTGGTCCTCCGGGGCCGCGAGCAGGTCCACGCGATCCTCGACCGCGAGGACGATCGCCTGCTGGCGGTGGTCGGACCCTGCAGCGTCCACGATCCCGAGGCGGCGCTCGACTACGCACAGCGGCTCGCCGCCAAGGCCGAGGAGCTGAGCGAGGACCTCTGCATCGCGATGCGTGTCTACTTCGAGAAGCCGCGCACGACGATCGGCTGGAAGGGCCTGATCAACGACCCGCACCTGGACGGGTCGGGCGACGTGAACGAGGGCCTGCACAGGGCGCGGCGGCTCCTTCTCGAGGTCCACGGGCTCGGCCTCCCGGTGGGGTGCGAGTTCCTCGACCCGATCACGCCGCAATACATCTCCGATGCCGTTTCCTGGGGCGCGATCGGCGCTCGCACCACCGAGAGCCAGATCCACCGGCAGCTCGGCTCGGGCCTGTCGATGCCGGTCGGGTTCAAGAACCGCACCGACGGGAACGTGCAGGTGGCGGTCGACGCCGTCCGCGCCGCCTCGGTGCCGCACGCCTTCGCCGGGATCGCCGAGGACGGCACCCCTGCGATCCAGCACACCCGCGGCAACCGCGACTGCCACATCATCCTGCGCGGCGGCAGCCATGCGCCGAACTACAACGCCGACCGCGTCGGGAGCGCGCTCGGGATGCTGCGCGCGGCGGGACTGGCGGAGCGGCTCGTGATCGACGTCTCCCACGACAACAGCGCCAAGGACCCCCAGCGCCAGCCCCCGGTCGCAGCCGACGTGGGCGCGCAGGTCGCACGGGGCAACCGCGCCATCGTCGGCGTGATGCTCGAGTCGTTCCTCGTCGCGGGCCGCCAGGACCTGGATTCGGGGCGGCCGCTCACCTACGGCCAGTCGATCACCGACGCCTGCATCGACTGGGACACGACCGTCGGCGTGCTGGAGGGCCTGGCCGCCGCGGTACGGGCCCGCCGCCGGCGAGGGGCGGAGCAGCCGCCGGGATGAGGATCGCGGTCCTCGGCGTGGGGCTGATAGGCGGCTCGATCGGCCTCGCCGCCCGGAAGCAGCTCGATGAGATCGAGGTGGTCGGCTTCGGCCGCAGCCGGGACAAGCTCGAGCGGGCAATGGAGCTCGGCGCGATCGATCGTGCCTCGGAGTCGCTCGAGTGGTCGCTCGAAGGGGCCTCGGCCTGCTTCGCCTGCGCCCCGGTCGGCGCCCTCCCGGAGCAGGTGACCGCGGCGCTCGAGGCGGCGCCCGACGACTGCGTGGTCACGGACGTGGGCTCGACCAAGCAGCGTCTCGTGGCGGCAGTCGACGACGAGCGCTTCATCGGCGGCCACCCCGTGGCGGGGGCGGAGACCGCGGGCGTGGAGCACGCCCGCGACGACCTGTTCCAGGGAGCGGTCTGGTACCTGACCCCCCTCGAGCGCTCCTCCGGGCTCCTCTACGAGCGGCTGCACCGGATCGTCGTGTCCCTCGGCGCCCGTCCCGTGGCCATCGACGCCGAGACCCACGACCGCCTCCTCGCCACCGTCTCGCACCTCCCGCACGTGCTGGCCAACGTGCTGGTCTCCCAGGCGGCCCGCGAGCTCGCGCGCGGTGACCAGCCGCTGCCGCGCGCCGGCCCCAGCTTTCGCGACGCCACCCGCGTGGCCGGTGCCAGCTCGAGCGTCTGGGGCGACATCTACCTCGCGAACCGCGAGTCGATCGCCGCCGAGATCGACGAGACGGTCGACCGCCTGAGCGAGGTGGCAGCCCTCCTGCGCGGCGGGGACGCCGAGGCTGTCGCCGCGTGGAACGAGTGCGCGGCCGGGGATCGGAGGCGGTTGCTCGAGGCGGACCTCGCCGGTGGGCAGGTGCACGAGCTTCGGCTGACGGTCCCGAATCGCCCCGGTATCGTCGCGCAGGTGGCTCTGGCCCTCGGGAAGGCCGACGTCAACATCGTCGACATGGCGCTCGCGCCCGCTGCGGACATGCGCTCGGGCGCGATGACGCTCTGGATCGCCGGCGACGACCAGGCCGCGCGCGCCACGGAGCTGATAGGCGAGCTGGGCTTCCCCGTCGGGTGAACCGGCGCTTCGAGCCGTCCGGATCGCTCCGCGGGGACTACGTGCCGCCCGCCGACAAGTCGATCTCGCACCGCGCGGCCCTCTTCGGCGCCATGGCCGACGAGCCGGTGGCCATCGACAACTACCTCGACTCCGCGGACACCCGCTCGACGCTGAGCGCCCTCCAGACGGTCGGCGCCGGGATCGTCGAGGAGAACGGTCAGGTGATCGTCCGGGGCGTAGGGCTGCACGAAGCCCGTCCGGCCACCGGCGGCCACCTCGACGTGGGCAACTCGGGCACGCTGCTAAGGCTGCTGCCGGGCTGGCTCGCCGGGCAGCCCGGCGGCGTCTGGACGCTCGACGGCGACGAGTCGATCCGGCGCCGCCCCGTGGACCGTGTCGTCGAGCCGCTGGCCGCGATGGGCGCTGAGGTGGAGGCGCGAGAGAGCCGCTTCACGCCGCTCACCGTGCGGGGTGCTCCGCTCGAGGGAATCGAGTACGAGATCCCGGTCGCGAGCGCCCAAGTCAAGTCGTGCGTGCTGATCGCGGGCATGCTCGCCGCGGGCGAGACCACGGTCACCGAGCCCCGGCCGAGCCGCGACCACACCGAGCGCATCCTCCGCCGCGCCCGCGTCCCCTTCGAGCGGGACGGCCTCCGCATCAGCGTGGCCCAGGTCGACGAGCTGGAGCTGGACGCCGTGTCGGTGCCGGGCGACCCCTCCTCGGCGGCGTTCATCGTGGCCGCCGCCTGCCTCGTCGCCGGTTCGCGCGTGGTGGTGATGGACGTGGCCCTCAACTGGACGCGGACCGGCTTCTTCCGCATCGCCCAGCGCATGGGCGCCGTGATCGTGGGCGACCTGGAGGAGCCCGGCGCCAAGGAGGACCTCGAGCCGGTGGGGGAGCTGGACGTGGCGGCCGGCCCTCTCGAAGGGACCGTGGTCGAGCCGGAGGAGGTGCCGCTCGCGATCGACGAGCTCACGCTCGTGGGCCTGCTGGGCGCCTTCGCCGACGGCGAGACGGTGGTCCGCGGCGCCGAAGAGCTGCGCCACAAGGAGTCGGACCGGATCGAGGCCGTGGTCGACGGCCTGCGCGCCATCGGCGCCGACATCGAGGACACCGGCGACGGCTTCGCCGTCCACGGCGACGGCTCGCCGCTGCCCGGCGGCACGCTCGACGCGCGCGGCGACCACCGCATGGCGATGCTGGGCGCGGTGGCGGGCCTCGCCTCCCAGGAGGGAGTCGAGGTAGTGGGAATGGAGGCGGCGAGGGTCTCCTACCCCGGCTTCGAGTCCGACCTGCGGTCACTGCTCGGGTAGCCTCGGTCGAGGTGACCTCGTTCGGCACGGTGCGCGTCGCGGCGGTGCAGGCCACGCCCGTGATCCTGGATGCGGAGGCCACCGTCGACAAGGCGATTCGCCTGATCGGCGCCGCCGCGGCGGACGGTGCGGAGCTGGTGGTCCTGCCCGAGACCTTCGTGCCGCTCTACCCGTCGAACGGCTGGGCCCGCCATGCCGCGCGGTTCGGCGGCAGCGACGAGCTCTGGGAGCGTCTGTGGGAGAACTCGGTCGACGTGCCGGGACCGCTCGTGGACCGCCTGGTGGAGGTCTGCAGCGAGCGGGCTCTCTACGTGGCGATCGGCGTGAACGAGCGCGAGTCCGAGCGCCCCGGCTCCCTCTACAACACCCTGCTGCTGGGCCCGGAGGGGCTCGAGCTAAAGCACCGCAAGCTCGTGCCGACGCAGCACGAGCGCCTCTTCCACGGCGCCGGCGCCGGCGACGACCTCGAGGTCGCCGAGACCCCGCTCGGCCGCGTTGGCGGCCTGATCTGCTGGGAGAACCGCATGCCGATCGCCCGCTGGAGCGTATACCGCAAGGGACCCCAGATTTGGGTCGCCCCGACCGCCGACGACAGCGACGGGTGGCTCACCACCGTCCGCCACATCGCGATCGAGTCGGGCGCCTACGTCGTCTCGGTGCCGCAGTACATCCCCAAGGACGCCTTCCCGGACGACTTCCCGCTCGAGCTGCCCGACTACGACGTCCTCGGCCGCGGCGGGGCGGCGATCATCGAGCCGACCGGCGGGGAGGTGATCGCCGGTCCTCTCTACGACGAGGAGGGAATCGTCACGGCCGACTGCGACCTGCGGGAGGGCCTGCACGCCAAGCGCTGGTTCGACGCCGTCGGCCACTACAGCGGCGAGGCGGCGCTCGGCGCGGCGCCGCCACCCGGGGGCGACGGCGCCGCGGACCCCCAGCCCTAGCAGGAGAGCACCAGGTGGAACGAGCGGTCCGTCGGAACGCCGCCCTCGAAGGTGGACACGAGGACCGCGTTGGGGTTGCTGCTCGAGTCGTTGACGACGATCCGGCCCGAGCTGCCGCCGGTCAGGAGCGCCATGTCGACGCACTTGTTCGCCTGGCGGTCGAACACCACCGTGTAGTCGCCGGGCCCGGAGCGGCTGACAGAGGTGACGCCCCGGCCGCGGAGCACCTTGGCGCTGGCGCCGTCGATGAGCGCCGCATCGGAGAGCCCGGCCGCGTTCGGAACCGTGCCGAGCGCCTCCTCCTTGATCTGCTGGCCGGTGAAGCCGCCGCCCCTGTCGGTGTCCTCCAGCGCCTCGTTCGGCCCGACCGAGTCCCGCCCCGCATCGGACTTGTGGACGGCGCCGGTGATGATGTCGTTCGACGAGACCAGATTCACGCCCTTGAGGGCCGCGGCGCTCGGCGCCAGGGCCGCCATCAGGGCGACGAAGGCCACCACCATCGCCGGCGAGGGCCTCCCCGAGATCAGTCGTCGCATCGGAATGCCTCCTTTTGTCTGCCTGAGCCGCCACAAACACGCAAGTAGCCTCCGAGTCGTGGTCGTCGCGATCGACGGGCCCGCGGGAGCGGGCAAGAGCACTGTGGCGCGCGCGGTGGCGGACGCGCTCGGCTTTCCCTACCTGGACTCCGGCGCGATGTACCGGGCGGCGGCGCTCATGCTGCTCCGCCGCGGCGGCGCGGCGTCCGAGCGCGCCGAGGAGCTCGACCTGGAGCTGGGGGCCAGGGTGATCGCGAACGGCGAGGACGTGACCGACGCCATCCGCGACCCGGAGGTGTCCGAGGCGGCGTCGCGGATCGCCACGAATGAGAGGGTGCGCGAGACGCTCGCCGCCAAGCAGCGCCAGCTGCTCGAAAGCGGCGACTGGGTTGCCGAGGGCCGCGACATCGGGACCGTGGTGGCGCCTCAGGCCCCGGTCAAGGTCTTCCTGACGGCGAGCCCGGAGGAGCGGGCGCGTCGCCGCGCCGAGGAGCTGGGCGCGGACGTCGACACCGTGCTGCGCGACCAGGCGCTCCGCGACGAGCAGGACCGCTCGCGCGAGCACTCGCCGCTGCGGGCGGCGCCGGATGCGGTCGAGCTCGACACCACCGGGCTCAGCGTGGACGAGGTGGTCGAGCGCATCGTCGACCTCGCCCGCATGGCCGAGCGGCGCCTGGGCGCCTGAGGACGATGCACCCGCCCAAGGTCGCCGTCGTGGGCTACCCGAACGTGGGCAAGTCCACGCTCGTCAACCGCCTGACCGGGACACGCGAGGCGGTGGTGCACGAGCAGTCGGGCGTCACGCGCGACCGAAAGGAGCTCGAGGCCGACTGGAACGGGCGCGTCTTCATCCTGGTCGACACGGGCGGTCTGGACGTTGCGGAGCCGGGCGAGATGGCCGAGGCCGTGCGCGCGCAGGCGCGGGCGGCGCTCGCCGAGGCGGACCTGGCGCTGCTCGTCGTGGACGCCGGGGCCGGTCTCCGCCCCGGCGACGCCGAGCTGGCCGCCGAGCTGCGCGCCGGGCCCGTTCCGGTGGTGGTGGCCGCCAACAAGGTCGACGCCGCGAGCCAGACCGGCCTGGCCGCGGAGTTCTACGGGCTCGGTCTGGGAGACCCGCTGCCGGTGTCGGCGACCCAGGGCCTCGGAACCGGCGACCTCCTCGACCTGATCGTCGCGCGACTCCCGGACGAAGCCGTGGCCGAGGCCGACGAGTCGACCCGGCTGGCGGTGATCGGGCGGCCCAACGTCGGCAAGTCCTCGCTCGTCAACCGGCTGCTAGGGGAGGAGCGGGTGATCGTGACGCCACAGGCGGGCACCACACGGGACGCCATCGACACCCGCATCGAGTTCGAGGGCCGGCCGGTGACGCTGGTCGACACGGCCGGCCTGCGGCGCCGCACGAAGGTCGCCGGCACCGTCGACTACTACGCGCAGATTCGCTCCGAGCAGGCGGCCGACCGGGCGGCCGTGGCGGTGGTCGTCTGGGACGCCACCGAGGGGGTCACGAGCGAGGACCTGCGCGTCGCGGACCTGGCCATGCGGGCCAAGTGCGCGACCGTGATCGCCCTCAACAAGTGGGACGTGACGGGAACGGACCTGGACGACGCCGGGGCCCGCGTGGGCCGCAAGCTCCGCCAGCGCCCACGGGTCCTCGCGGTCTCGGCCAAGACCGGGCGCGGCATGCTCCGGCTGGTGGCCCAGGCCCTCGATGTGGCCGACCGAGCCCGCAGCCGCATCCCCACGCCCGAGCTCAACCGGTTCCTGAGTGATCTCCACTCCGTCCGCGAGCCGCCCGCCGTGCGCGGCAGGCGGCTGCGCCTCCTCTACATGGCCCAGTTCGAGACCGCGCCGCCGCGCTTCGCCGTCCAGGTCAACGACCGAAGCCTCCTGACCCGCGACTACGCCTACT
>Ga0126312_10001322_pt1 | contig 16126 bp, 15 predicted proteins | sample Plot104A_FD_92537 | JGI IMG/M metagenome (GOLD analysis project Ga0126312, IMG submission 92537) | Serpentine soil microbial communities from UC McLaughlin Reserve, CA, USA - Plot104A | ecosystem: Environmental > Terrestrial > Soil > Grasslands | place: USA: UC McLaughlin Reserve, Lake County... | reverse complement strand
CGAGCCGATGCTAATGAAGCGGTCTGGCTCTACCGGCCGTGACCGCGTGAAGCGGCCCCGCGCGCATCGTCGAAAACCGCTGGCACGCCCCCAGCCGTTGCGCGCGGAGCCGGCCCCCGCGCGGCGGGAGCGCCGCTCACCAACCACGGTCGGCCAACCAGGCGGAAGGGGGACTTATGGAGGGAAACGCAGGTTTCCCTCATGCCCTAGAACGGGGGCCGCCCCGGCGTTCAGTTCCGAAAAACCACACGCCGGGGCGGCTGGACCGGGTCGTTGGGTCAACTGCGGCGTCGACCCTATGAGGGCATCCCGGTTGTGGCCGGATCATTTGGCGCCTAAACATCCGGGACGAAACTTTCTTCGCCGCGGCGGCGGCTAGTCGCGCAAGAAGCTCGGAACGTCCAAATCCGCCGGCGTGTCGAAGCTCGGCTCTCGCTCGCGCTCGCGTCGCGTGGGCTCCTCCGTGATCAGCGCGGGGACGTCGCGCCGCCGTCGGCGCTTCCGGTCTCCGAAGCCCGTCGCAATCACGGTCACCGTGACCTCGTCGCCCTTGGCCTCGTCGATCACGGCGCCGAAGATGACATTCGCGTTCTGATCCGCCGCGCTCGTGACGACCTCGGCCGCCTCGTTGACCTCGAAGAGCCCGAGGTCGCCGCCGCCGGTGACGTTCAGGAGGACGCCCGTTGCGCCTTCGATCGTCGCCTCGAGCAGCGGCGATGACACAGCGGCGCGCGCAGCCTCCGCCGCGCGGTTCTCGCCCGACGCGACGCCGATGCCCATCAGCGCCGAGCCCGCGTCGCTCATGATCGTCCGGACGTCGGCGAAGTCGAGGTTCACGAGACCGGGAACAGTGATCAGATCGGTGATCCCCTGGACGCCCTGGCGCAGGACGTCGTCGGCCATGCGGAACGCCTCGATGATCGAGGTCCGCTTCTCGACCACTTGGAGCAGGCGGTCGTTCTCGATCACGATCAGCGTGTCGACCTGCTCAGAAAGCGTCGAGATCCCCTGCTCCGCCTGCTGAGCGCGCTTTCGGCCTTCAAAGGTGAACGGCCGTGTGACGACGCCGACCGTTAGCGCCTGTACCTCCTTGGAGAGCTCGGCGACGATCGGCGCGCCCCCCGTCCCCGTGCCGCCGCCTTCGCCGGCGGTCACGAACACCATGTCGGCGCCCTTCAGCGCCTCCTTCAGCTCGTCGCGACTCTCGGTCGCGGCGGCGATTCCAACCTCGGGATTCGCGCCCGCTCCGAGCCCGCGCGTCCCCTTCGAGCCGATCTGGATCTTGACGTCTGACTCCGACATCAGCAGCGCCTGCGCGTCGGTGTTGACCGCGATGAACTCGACACCCGATACGCCCGCCTCGACCATGCGCGTGACGGCGTTCGTCCCGCCGCCGCCGACGCCGCAGACCTTGATCACCGCGATGTAGTTCCCCGTCTGATCTCTCATGTCGCCTCGACCTCAAGCTGTAGTGGAGGATAGGGGCAGTCGCAGTCCGTTCGACCGCAGAGGGTAGGCGCTGTCGTCGAGCATGTCAACACGAAGCCGAGGTTTGCAGGCTAAACCTCAACCTGAGAGTTGAGGGTCGAGGATCCCGACTGGTCGCGCGGGCACGCTGACGTCGAGGTATTCGCGTACGGCGTTCTGCTCGAGGATCCGCGCGCTGATCGCCAGCTTCAGGCGGAGGTTCGCCAGCCGGCCTGCACGTAACTCGACGCCGTTGCGGAGCTTGTACGTCACGCGTCCGCGGGCGACACGGACGGTCGTGACCCGGCCGGCAAGCCCTGCTCCCGCGACCGGGAGCAGCGCGGCGACCTCCGCGGCTCCCCCACCCGCTGCGAGCGTGCTGCCGACGCGCACGTCGACGTCGGCCGGCAGCCAAAGCCGCGCCAGCCGCCGATGCGCTCCACGCGGAACTCGTTCGAGGACGCGGCCGTTTGTCGAGACGAGCCACCCCTCCGTACCGCTGCGTGCGACCGCGACCGGCCGTTCCGCCTCGACGCGGAGCACCAGCGCGTTGGGGAACGCGCGGTCGTAGCGGACCGACGCGATCTCGGGCAGTGCGAGCACGAGTCGGTTGACGTCCTGCGGTCGAAGCACGATCAGACTCGTCCCCACGAGCGGCTCGAGCGCGGCGCGGACGTCGACGGCCACCGCCGGCGAGACGCCGCGAACGTCGATCGTCCTGATCGCAAAAGCCGACGACTCGCGGGCTCCCCAGTAGCCGCCGAACGCACACAGCGCGAGCACGAGACCTACGGCCACCGACCGTCTGCTCGGGAGCAGCGTCAACGAGCGGCGAATGCGACCGAAGTCGATGCGGGCGCGCGGGCGCAGTGTGCGTCGCACCGTTTTGACGTTCGGCGCGCGTCGCGCGCCTCCTACGAGATCGGCGCTGGCTCCGGAAGATCGAGCAGCTCGACCTCGTGGCGGAGGTCGACGCCGAACTGCTCCCACGCACGCCGACGCGCCTCGTTGATGAGCGCGAGGGCCTCTGCGCTCGTCGCGCCGTCGGCGTTCTCGATGAAGTTCGCGTGCACGGGCGAGATCTGCGCGCCGCCGATGCGGTGGCCCTTGAGACCGCACGCCTCGAGCATCCTGCCGGCGCTCAGCTCGTGGTCGGGGTTCTTGAACACGCTCCCGAACGTCCGCTTGTTCGTCGGCTGGGCCGCCTTCCGTTTCTGCTGCATCGCCGTCACAGTCGCCTTGATCTCCTCGACCGGCCTCGGCCGCAGCCGCAACTCGACCTGAGCGACCACGCGCCCGTGGTCGAGATTCGAGTGCCGGTACGTGAGGCCGAGCTGCTCCGGCGTCAGCCACTCGCAGCCCGTCGCCGTCACGACGAGCGCTCGCTGCAGCACCTCGGCGATGTCCCCGCCGTATGCACCGGCATTCATCCAGACGCCGCCGCCGATCGTCCCCGGGATCGCGCAGGCGAACTCGAAGCCGCCGAGGCCGGCTGCGCGGACGCGGTGGAGGATGACGGCGTTCGCGGCTCCCCCGCCCGCGACGACGCGGTCGCCGTCGACGGCGACCGTGGCGAGGTCGTCGCTCAGCTTCAACACGAGGCGGTCGACGCCCGCGTCGGCCGCAAGGAGGTTCGACCCGAGCCCGACCACCGCGACACCGATTCCCTCCGCTGCCGCGAACACGAGTGCCTGCTCGAGCTCGGCAAGCGTCGCGGGGCGGGCGAAGAACCGAGCCGGGCCACCGCTGCCGATGGTGGTGAAGCGCGCAAGCGACACACGCTCCTCCACGTTCACCGAAGCTCCTCGAGGATCATCGGCACGACGGAATCGACGTCGCCGGCGCCGACCGTGAGCACGACGTCGCCCTCACGCGCCTGCGACGCAAGCCAGCGTGCTCCCTCCTCCGGCCGCGGCGTCCACGCCAGCCGCGCCCCCGGCCGCACCTCGGCAGCGGCGTCCACGACGAGCTTGCCGCTCACCCCCGGTTGCGGCTCCTCGCGCGCTCCGTAGACATCCGTGACGGCGACGGCGTCGGCGCTCACGAGGGCGCGGCCGAACTCACGTGCCAGGTGCTCGGTGCGCGAGTAGAGGTGAGGCTGGAAGAGCACCAGGACGCGGCCGCTCGTGAGCGTACGCGCCGCGCGCACCGTTGCCGCGATCTCGGCCGGGTGGTGCGCGTAGTCGTCGTAGACGGAGACGCCTCCGGCGTGACCGCGCAACTGGAACCGTCTCCCGGCGCCCGTGAACCTCGCCAGCAGCGGCTCGGCTTCCGCGCGCGGGACGCCCACGTGAGCGAGGGCTGCGAGGGCGGCGGCCGCGTTGCGGCGGTTGTGCTCGCCGGGGACGGCCAGCTCGAACGCCACCGGCTCGAGCTCCTCGGCGCGCACCACGTGCGGGACGTGCGCCGTCCACCCGTCGAAGAGGCGCTGAAGCTCGGTGCGCGAGGCGAACTGCGAATGGTGGTCGAGGTCGACGTTGAGCACGACCGCGACCTGCGGCCGGAGAGACTCGATCGTTCGATCGGACTCGTCGCCTTCGACGACGAACCAGCCGCTGCCGCCGCGTGCATTGCCCTCGAGCTGCGGAACTTCGCCGCCGATCGCGTAGGCGGGGTCGCGCCCGAGGCGGTCGAGGACGAACGCGATCATGCCGGTCGTCGTCGTCTTGCCGTGCGCGCCCGCGACGACAATCGAGTCGCGGAGCGACACGAGCTCAGAGAGGAAGTCGGCGCGCGATCGCCCGGACACCGTCGACGCAAACGCCGTCGACACGACGACCTCCCACCCGTCCGGCACGGCTGGATCGGGCGCCACCACCAGCTCGTGTCGGCGCAGCCGCTGGAGATACGGCGTCTCGACGCGATCCCATCCGCCGACGGTGGCGCCCCAGTCGGCGGCGACGGCCGCGTACGCAGATAGGCCCGCGCCCCCGATGCCGACGAACCAGATCCGCCTACCGCTGAGCAAGCGCCAGCAGATCCTCCGCGATCAGTCGCGCCGCGTCCGGTTTCGCCAGCCGCAGCATCGCCGCGCGCATCGTCTCGAGCCGCGGCTTGTCGGCGAACAGCGAGCGAATGACGCGGTCGACGTCGCGAATCTCGGTCTCCGGAACCACGACCGCGCCTCCGCCCGCCTCGAAGTAGCGCGCGTTCTTCGTCTGGTGGTCGGCGGTGACGTTCGGAGACGGAACCAGCACCGCCGGTACGCCGGCGGCTGCGACCTCCCATACGGAGCCGCCGGCCCGCGCGAGCGCAACGTCGACGGCCGCAAGCGCGCCCGAGAAATCGTCCGTCCACGGCAGCAGCCGGTACTCGTCGCGTCGTGGCCGGTTACGCAGCGCGTCGAAGTAGCGCTCGCCGCAGAGGTGCAGGACGGCCGGGCCATCGTCGGCGAACGCTTCGAGCGCGGCCTCGTTGAGCGCGGCCGCGCCCTGGCTGCCGCCGAGCACGAGCAGCGCCTGCATGTCCTCCGGGAGGTCGAACCTGAAACGAGCCTCGCGGCGCGAGACCGGCAACGACGACCGGATCGGCCGGCCGACCACGCGGTACTTGGCGCCGTGCCGGTCGGGGAGGTCGTACGCGAGGTAGACGCGCTCCGCGAACCGCGCGGCGAGCCGATTCGCCAGCCCCAGGTGCGCATCGGCCTCGCTGACCGCGGCTGGAATCCTCCTCCGCCACGCCGCGAACACCATCGGGCCGCCGACGTAGCCGCCGGCGCCGAGGGCGACATCCGGGCGTCGCCGCTCCAGGATCCTCGCGCACGCCCGCGGGGCGCGTGCGGCCTCGAGCAGGGCACGCGGGAGGTCGGCCGAGACGCGGCGCGGCACGCCCGAGACGCGGAAGAAGTCGATTTCGTAGCCGGCGTCAGGAACGAGCCGCGCTTCGGCGCGATCCGGCGACCCGGCGAACGTCACCCGCACCGCGCGGTTCCGCAACTCGTCCGCGACGGCGAGCGCCGGCAGGACGTGTCCCGCCGTCCCGCCGGCCGCGATCACGCAGGTGAGCTGTTCGCCTGCCACTGGCCGCGATGTTAAGGAGGACGCCGACGGCGACGAGCTGCACGACGAGGCTCGACCCACCGTACGAGACGAACGGAAGCGGGATGCCCGTCAGCGGGGCGAGCCCGAGCACGGCCGCGAGGTTGACCGCAGCCTGGCCGCAGACGAGCGCCGTCAGACCGGCGGCGAGCCGCTTCCCGAACGGGTCTCGACAGCGGAGCGCGACGGTGAGCCCGGCCCAGGCGAACGCGGCGTAGGCGAGGATGACGGCGCCGGTGCCGAGCAGCCCGAGCTCCTCCCCGATGACTGCGAGGATCATGTCCGTGTGCGCCTCGGGGAGATAGTGGATCTTCTGCACGCCCTGACCGAGGCCTTCGCCGAACAGCCCTCCGGAGCCGAGGCCGATCTGCGCCTGGATCGTCTGGAAGCCGGCTCCCTGCGCATCGCTCCACGGGTTGAGGAACGAGAACACGCGCGCGCGGCGGTACGGCTCGATCCACACCGCGACGAAGGCGGCCGCACCGGCAACCGCGCCGGCCGATACGAGCGTGAGGGCAGGCGTGCCCGAGATGAGCAGCACGGCCGCCACCATCACGCCGATCGCAATCGTCGTCCCGAGGTCGGGCTCCAGCAGGATCAGACCCGCGAACACCCCGACGAGCAGCCCGATCGGCCGCCACAACTCGGATAGGTTGCGCGGGGGCTCTCGCTTCGCCAGGTGCGCCGCCAGCCACAGCGCGAGCGCGAGCTTCGCGAGCTCGGAGGGCTGGAACGACGCCGGGCCGAAGCCGAGCCAGCGCCGCGCGCCGTTCACCGGCTCCCCGAGCACGAGCACCGCCGCGCAGAACGCCAGGGCGGCCACGACGAGCGCCGGCGCGACCAGCCGCAGCCGTCGATAGTCGACTCGGGTTATTCCGAGCATCGCGAGCAGGCCGATGACGGCGAACGTCCCCTGGCGCGTCAGGTACTCGACCGGGTCGCCGCCGCCGACGGCCGCGGAGGCGGACGTCGCGCTGTAGACCATCACGATTCCGAAGGCGACGAGCCCGAGCGTGACCAGCGTCAGGGCGTGCCAGTCGGCACCCCGCCTCGGAGCGCGATCCATTCAGGGCAGGTTCGCCACCAGCCTCCTGAACTCCTCGCCGCGCTCCTCGAAGTTGCGGAACTGGTCGTAGCTCGCGCACGCGGGCGAGAGCAGGACGACCTCGCCGGCCTGCGCGTCGCGGGCCGCGGCCTCGACGGCGCCGGCGAGCGTGCCGCTGCGGACGTAGGAGCGACCGGCGGCGTCGAGCGCCGAAGCAAGCTCGTCCGCCGCCTCGCCGATCAGGTAGATCGAGCGCACGTTCTCCGGAAGGTTGCGCGCGAACGGGACGAAATCTTCACCCTTCGCGCGGCCGCCGAGGATCAGCCGCAGCGGCGCGTCGAAGGCCTGGGCGCCGTGCCGGACGGCGAACGTGTTCGTGGCGATCGAGTCGTTGACCCAGCGGACGTCGCGATGCTCGCGCACGAGCTCGAGGCGGTGCGGAACGCCGCGGAAGCTGCGCAGGGCTTCGGCAAGCGCTTCGTCGCCGATCCCGGTGGCGCGTGCTGCGGCCACGGCGGCAGCGGCGTTTGCGCGATTGTGCCGCCCCGGGATCAGCGGCTCCGCCGGCAGCGGGTCGTCGGCGGAAAACTCCGTGCCCGCGATCCTGAGCCCGCGCGGGACGACCTTGTGGCGCGCGCGCTCGAAGACTCGAAGCTTGGCCGCCCGATAGCGCTCGAATGTGCCGTGCCGATCGAGGTGGTCCGGCTCGAGGTTCAGCAGCACCGCGACGTCGAGCGCGAGCTCGTGGACGTCCTCGAGTTGGAACGACGACAGCTCGCAGACGATCCACGCGTCCGTCGGCGCCTCGACAGCGCTCAGCGGCCGCCCGACGTTCCCCGCGACGACGACGGCGCGACCCGCTGCGCGGAACATCGCGCCCAGGAGCTCCGACGTGGTCGTCTTGCCCTTCGTTCCCGTGACGCCGACGAACGGCCGCGGTCGCAGCAGGCGGTAGCCCAGCTCGACCTCGGCCCAGACGGGGATCCCGCGGCGTCGTGCCTCGACGACGAGCGGCCGCTCACCGGGGACGCCGGGGTTCTTGACGAGCACATCTGCGTCTTCGAGTAACGCAAGCGCCTCCTCGTTGCCGAGCGTCGCGTCGACGCGCACCACGTCGACGCCGTCCCGCGCGAGGGCCGCGGCGGCCGCCGCGCCCGAGCGCGCGAGGCCGTACACGACCGCCTTCTTCACACCCGGAACGTGAGGTAGTACCGGTAGTAGAGCGCGAACCCCGCCGCGCAGAGGATCCCGGACAGGATCCAGAAGCGCACCATGATCTTCGTCTCGGACCACGCCTTCATCTCGAAGTGGTGGTGGATCGGCGTCATGAGGAAGACCCGCCGACCGAGGTACTTGAACGTGAACACCTGGATCATCACGGAGAGCGCCTCGATCAGGTAGACGCCCCCGATCAGGAGCAGGAGCAGCTCCGCCTTCATCATGATCGCGAAGCCGGCCATCGCTCCCCCGAGCGCCATCGCGCCCGTGTCGCCCATGAAGACTTCCGCGGGGAACGCGTTGTACCAGAGGAACCCGATCGCACCCCCGATTAGCGCCGCGCCGACGATCGCCAGGTCGAGCCGGCTGAGGTTGCGCAGCTCGGGGTTCTGGGGGTTCGAGCGAATGAACGCGACCACGGCCATCGTCGTAAAGGTGAAGAGCGAGATGATCGCTGTCCCCGCGGCAAGGCCGTCGAGGCCGTCGGTGAGGTTGACGCCGTTCGCGGCGCCGGCGATCACGATGAAGAGGAAGACGTACCAGCCGTACGAGAGCGGGACGCGCGCGTCCGTTCCGGGGATCAGGACGTCCGTGAGGTTCGGCAGCGCGGCCCGGTGCGCGAGGTAGCCCGTCAGCGCGGCAACGGCCGCGAGCAGGAGCAGCTTCCAGCGCCCCGACAGCCCGAGCGAGCGGCGGTGCGTGAACTTGATGTAGTCGTCGAGGAAGCCGATCGCGCCGCAGCTCAGCGTCAGGAAGAGCACCGTCAGCCCGGTAATGCGGTAGCGCGAAAAGAGGAGGAACGCCGCCGCGGCCGCAAGCACGATCAGCACTCCCCCGGCCGTCGGCGTCCCCTGCTTCTGAACGTGTCGCTTCGGTCCCTCCGCGCGTATCTGCTGGCCGAGCTCGCGCCGGCGGAGAAATGCGATGAACCGCGGGCCGATGACGATCGACACGACGCCGGCAATGATCCCGGCGAGTAGAACCCTGCTCATCGTGCGGGAACGCCTACCAGAGCCGCAGCGACGCGCTCGAGCCCGAGCGCCCGGGCGCCCTTGATGAGCACGCAGTCACCCGGCTGCAGCTCCGCGCGAACAATCTCGATCGCTTCGTCGACGCCGGCCGCGGTCCTCCCTCCGTAGGCGCGAGCACGGTCGCCGACGGCGACGAGGAAGTCGACGCCGACCTCTTGGACGGCTCGCGCGACCTCCGCGTGCGCCTCCTCCGCATAGGCACCGAGCTCCGCCATCTCGCCGAGGACTGCGATCCGGCGCCGGCCCGAGGCGACGTGAGCGAGGTGCTCGAGCGCGGCGCGCATCGAGATCGGGTTCGCGTTCCACGCGTCGTTGATCAGGACACCGCCGCCCGGTAGCTCGAGCTCTTGGTTCCGCCACTCCGCAAACTCGACTTCGAGACGCCGAGGGATCTCGAGCCCGATCGCGGCCGCCGTCGCCAACGCCGTAAGGGCGTTGAGAGCCAGGTGCCGAGCCGTGAAACTCACCTCGACCGTCCCGAGCGAGGTCCGCAGCTCGGGCGGGTCGAACGACTCCAGCCGGACGTCCTCGCCGACGCGGACGATCTGCAGGTCGCCGCGTTCCACGACGAAGTCGCGCGGGACGACTGCCGTGCCGCCGGCAGGCAGCGCCGAAATCAGCTCGGTCTTCGCCCGCACCACGCCTGCGACGTCCCCAACCTTCTCGAGATGCACCGGCGCGATCATCGTGATCACGCCAACGTCGGGGCGGGCCACGGCGCAGAGCTCGGCGATCTGTCCGAACCCGCGCATCGCCAGCTCGACCACGACGAGCTCCGTGTCCGGCTCGAGGCGGCACAGCGTGAGTGGGACGCCGATCTCGTTGTTGAAGCTGCGCTCGGCGGCGACGGTACGCCGTTGCGGAGAGGCAATTGCCGCGAGGATGTCCTTCGTCGTCGTCTTTCCCATCGAGCCGGTGACGGCGACGACCTGGGCCGACGAGCGATCGCGCACCGCAGTTGCGAGCGCCGCGAGGGCGGCGTGCTCGTCGCGCGGAACGAGCGTCGCCGCCGCGCCACGAGCAAAGGCGTGCTTGCGGAACGCGGCTCCGTCGCCGACGGCGACGAACAGATCGCCCTCCTCGATCCGGCGCGAGTCGACCTGAACGCCCGTGACGACGTCAGTCCAGGGCACGCGGTCGAGCTCGCCGAACGCCGCGATGACGTCGAGCGGTAGCGGGATCATGCGCGTGCGGCTGCGGCCAGAAGCGCCGCGCGAACGACCTCGCGATCGTCGAACGGGTACTTCACACCGCCGATCTCCTGACCCTGCTCGTGCCCCTTCCCGGCAATCACGACGACGTCTCCCTCGCGGGCGCAGCCGACGGCCATGGCGATCGCCGCGCGACGGTCCGGCTCGACCTCGAGCTCCGGAGCGCCGCGGACGATCTCCGCGATGATCGCCAGCGGATCCTCGCTCCGGGGGTTGTCTGACGTGACGATCGCGACGTCGGCGAGATCCTGAGCGATCGCTCCCGTCACCGGCCGCTTCTCGCGGTCGCGATCGCCGCCGCAGCCGAACACGCAGATGACCCGGCCACGCGCAAGGTCGCGGGCGGCCCGCAGGACGTTCTCGAGCGAGGTCGGCTTGTGCGCATAGTCGACGAAGACGCGAAACGGCTGTCCCTCGTCCACCTCCTCGAAGCGCCCGGCGACGCCTTCGACGGCGGCGATCCCTGCCCGGATCGCAGCGCCTTCGATGCCAAGTGCCCTCGCGGCAGCGGCGGCGGCGAGCGCGTTCTCGACGTTGAACTCACCGCGCAGCTTGAGATCGGCGTCGAGCCGGTCGCGCGACGGGTCGAACGTGACGACGCCTGGGATCGTGTCCGCGAGCCTTCGACCGTACGGATCGGCCACGTTGACCACAGCACGGTCCGCCTGCGCGAACAGGCGCGCCTTCGCCGCGAAGTACTCGTCCATCGTGCCGTGGAAGTCCAGGTGCTCGTGCGCGAGGTTCGTGAACACCAGCACGGTGAACCTGGTGCCGTCGAGCCGCCCCATCGCGGAGGCGTGCGAGGTCGCCTCCATCGCGCACGACTGGTTGCCCGTTTCGAGCATCTCCCGCAGCAGGCGCTGCAGGTCGATCGCCTCCGGCGTGTTCAGGTCGACCGGCCGTGTCTCGTCCCCCACACGGCGTTCGATGTTGGTGAGGAGGCCGGGCTTGCGGCCCGCCACGCGCAGGATCTCGTAGAGCAGGTAGGTCGTCGTCGTTTTTCCAGCCGTGCCCGTCACTCCGACGACCGCGAGCGCTCCGGTGGGGTCCTCGAAGAAGCGCACGGCCGCGGGAGCCATCGCCGCCCGCACCGACGGCACGACGATCTGCGGGACAGGCGAGTCGACGGGACGCTCCACCACGAGCGCGACGGCGCCGTGCTCGACGGCTTCGGCGGCCAGCTCGTGCCCGTCCATATGTGCGCCGGGGACGCAAAAGAAGAGCGAGCCGCGGACGACGGAACGCGTGTCGTACGCGAGGTCTGCGACCTCGACCGGCGCCCCGTGCACGACGTCAGCCGGCGCGAGCGCGTCGATCAGGCGCTCGAGCTCCACGCGGGGCAGGCTATCCGTCTCGGCCGACCTCGCCCTCGGCCTACTGCGCGCGGCCGGCGGCGTCGGGCGGAACCTCGAGGTACTGCAGCGCGAAGCGCGCGATTTCGGCGAAGGCGGGAGCGGCGACGACGCCTCCCCAGTACGTCACCGTCGGCTCGTCCACGACGACGAGGATCACGAGCTTGGGATCGCTCGCGGGCACCATGCCCACGAACGACGCGACGTACTTGCCGGTGCCGTACCCGCCATACGGCGACGGCTTCTCGGCGGTGCCGGTCTTGCCGGCGACCTTGTAGCCGGGCACCGCGGCGGAGGTTCCGGTTCCGCCCGACACGACGTTCTGGAGCATGGCGTTGAGCTGCGCGGCGACCGTGGGCGAGACGACGCGGCGCCGCTGCGGCCGCACCGGTCGCGCCCCCTGCACGCGCTTGACGAGGTGCGGCTGCACCCACACTCCGTCGTTCGCGATCGCTCCATAGGCGGCCGCCATCTGGACAGGCGTCACGGCGATGCCCTGGCCGATCGGAACGTTGCCGATCGTCGACCCGGACCACTCGTCCGGCGCGAGAACGAAGCCACGCGCCTCGCCGGGATAGCCGATCCGCGTCTTGCGGCCGAAACCGAAGCGCGTGATCCAGCGGGACAGCCGCTCCTTGCCGAGCCTCTGGGCGAGCGTGATCGCGCCGACGTTCGACGAGTGCGACAGGATGCGCGCGACCGACATCGTCTCCGTGCCGCGCTGCTCGGCGTCGTGGATCACACGGTCGGCGACCTGGATCGAGTAGGGGAGCACGAACGACGTCTGCGGCGTGACGAGGCGGTCGGAGAGGGCTCCGGCGACTGTGATCAGTTTGAACGTCGACCCGGGCTCGTAGACGTCTGTGACCGTGCGGTTCCGCGAGGTCTCCGACGGCGTCGTGCCGAACCGGTTCGCATCGAACCCAGGCGCGACTGCCATCGCGAGCACGTCGCCCGTGTGCGGCGCAAGGACGATCGCCGTCGCCGACCGGGCGTCCCAGCGCTCGACCGTGTTCCGCAGCACGACCTGCGCGTTCGCCTGGAGCGTGTGGTCGAGGGTCAGAGACACGCTGCGGCCCTCGTGCTCGTCCTCCTCGGCGAGGAAGTCGATCGCCCGTCCGAACGGATCGCGGACGACGGTCTCGCTGCCGGGGCGTCCGCGGAGCACGCGGTCAAGCCGCAGCTCGAGCCCCGCCAGACCTTGGTTGTCGAGCCCCGCGTAGCCGAGCACGTGTGCCGCGATCCCGCCCTGCGGGTACGAACGGCGCTCTTCGGGGTAGAAGCCGACGCCGTCGAAGCCCTTCTTCTCGAGCAGCTTCGCCTGCTCGGGATCGGACTTGCGTTCGATGTAGACGAAGCGGCTCCGCCGGTCGCGCAGCTTCTGATAGATCCTCCCGACGTCGACGCCGAGGAGGCGGCCCGCCTCGTACGCAACCCGCCGCGGGTCCCGGATCAGCCGCGGGTCCGCGTAAACGGTCGTCGCCTGTTCGCCGATCGCGAGCTGGAGGCCGGTGCGGTCGTAGATCGTCCCGCGCGTCGCAGGGATCGCGACCGTCTGCCGGTGCTGCTGCTCCGCCATCCGCGCCAGCGATTCCGCGCGGACCCCCTGCAGCCACGCGGCGCGGCCGAGCAACGCGGCGAATGCGAGGATCAGGAGGGCGAGGAGGAACCGGATCCTGCTGTCGACCGGATTCCGGCGCCTGCTCCTCACGGACCGCCGAGATCGACGTACGTGGTGGCTTCGGGCGGCGCGGGAACGAGGCCGAGCCGCTTTCGGGCGAGCGTTTGAATCCGCGGCGTCGCCTTGCCGCTCGAGAGGCGTGCCGCCAGCGACGCGCTCTCCGCGCGAAGCTGAATGCGTTCGTGGCCGAGCTGATCCATGCGCACGTTCAGCTGGAGGACGGCAACGTTGACAGCGACGAGGCCGCCGAGGAGCGCTGCAAGCACCACGATCCACGTGACGCCGCCGCGCAGGATGCCGCCGCCGCGGCGCGCGGCACGGCGCGCGCTCCGGCGGGTCAGCGCCGCGACGGTCTCGTGCCGTGCGGCAGCGGCCGACGAAGCCATCAAGTCTTCACCGCGGCTCGCAGCCGCGCCGAGGCGGCGCGCGGGTTGCGGGCCACCTCGTCCGCAGACGGCCGGATCGGCTTGCGCGACAGCGCGCGCAGGAGCGGCTCGTTGCCGCAGACGCAGATCGGGAAGTCCGGCGGGCACGTGCAGCCGCGTTCGGTGTCCCGCATGAAGTTCTTCACGATCCGGTCTTCGAGCGAGTGGAACGAGATCACGGCGAGGCGTCCGCCGGGGCGCAGCATTTGGAGCGCTGCGGGCAGCGCCCGCTCGAGCGCGTCGAGCTCCTCGTTCACCGCGATTCGCAGCGCCTGGAATACGCGACGCGCCGGATGGCCCTCGCCGAAGCGGGCGGGCGCGGGGATCGCCGCCCTGACCACGTCCACTAGCTCCGCGGTCGTCTCGAGCGGCCGGTTCCGCGCGATCGCCCGCGCGATCTGTCGAGCGTACCGCTCCTCGCCGTAGCGTCTGAAGATCTGCGCCAGCTCCTTCTCATCCGCCTCGTTCACGACGTCGCGTGCGGAGAGGCGCGCCGACGGATCCATGCGCATGTCGAGCGGCGCGTCGGCGGCGTATGAGAAACCGCGCTCGGGTCGGTCGACCTGCATCGACGAGACGCCGAGGTCGAGCAAGACGACGTCCGCCTCGACGCCGTTCGCGGCAAGCTGCTCGAGCACGAGCGAGAACTCGCCGCGCAGGAGCCGCGTCTGCAGCGAGCCGAACCGGCGGCGGAAGCTCTCGAAGTAGGGACGCACGGTCGGGTCACGATCGATCGCGATCAGCTTGCCGTGGCCGCCGAGGTCGGAAGCCAACAGGGTCGCGTGCCCACCGGCCCCGAACGTGCAGTCGACGACGGTCTCGCCGGACCGGACGGCGCACGCGTGCCGCACCTCCTCGGCCAGGACTGGAACGTGATCAGTCGTGCTGCGCTGCAAGACGCTCGGCAACATCTTCCGCGCTCCCTTCGAGCCGTTCGAGCTCACGTCGCCAGGCGGCGCGATCCCAGATCTCCAGATGATCGTGGATGCCGATGACGACAACCTCTCGCCCGAGCTTCGCGTGCCCGACCAGATGCGCCGGAACGATCACGCGGCCCTGCCGGTCGAGGTCGGCCTCGGCCGCTCCCCCGAAGAAGTACCGCCGCATGCGCCGGCCCGCCTCGCTGAGCGGATCCAGCGCGGCCAGTCGAGACTCGACGGATCGAGCCCAATCCTCACGACGATAGGCGAAGACGCAGCCGTCGAGCCCGCGCGTGAGGATCGCTCCTTCCGCGAACGCTTCGCGGAACTTGGCGGGGAGAGTGAGGCGATGCTTTTCATCGATCGTGTGCTCGTACTCGCCGACGAGCAACCGCTGGGCGTCCACTCCGAACCACTTTGCCCCACATTACCCCACCTGTCAACCGCACTAAACCACTTCGTGCTCCTTCAGCATCCGTCCATAGGGGCCGTGTCCCGTGACGACGTAGGCGCCGCAGCGGGCGGCGAGCGCGACGGCGGCCATCGGCTCGGAGCCGGAGGCGAGCGCGTAGGTGAGGCCGGCGGCGAAGCAGTCTCCGGCCCCGTACGCGTCCTCGACCGGGCCGGGACGATCGGCGGCGGCGAAGGGACCGCCCGGCTGTGCCCACCCGCCGAGCGAGCCGGAAGTCTGGACGACGAGGCGCGGCGGCGGATCAAGATCGCCGTGGCGGTACTCCTCGCCGACGTCTCGGGCGCTCCCGACGACGGCGTCGAGCTCCTCCCGAGCGCCGCGCAAGGTCTCGAGCTCGCGCGCCGTCGCTACGAGCACGCGCGCGTGCCGAGCCTTGCGCAGCGCAACCGTGTCGCCGCTGACGAAGTAGACGCCTTCGCAGCGACGCAGCTCCTCCCACGGCAGCGCCGCATCGTCGCCTTGCGGTCGCAGCTTCGCGCCGAGCACCGTGATCGTCCGCTCGCCGGCGCGGTCGACGTGCGTGAACGCGCGTCGCTGCGGCTCGGGCGAGGTCGTCGCGAGCACGCGGACGCCCTGTCGCTGGAGCTGCTCGCGTGACTTCCGGCCGAGCTCGTCTTCACCGAGCGCCGTGAACAGCAGCGTCTCGCAGCCGAGGTTGGCGAGCTGGACGGCCGCGACGGCGCCGCCGCCTGCGGCCTCGGACCACATCGACGAGGTGTGCACGATCTCCCCCGGATTCGGGAGCGCTTCGACGCGCGCGAAGTCGACCCACTCCACGTGGCCGATCACCGCGACGCGCATCAGACGTCGCCCTGTACCGCGGCGTAGAGGTAAGCGTCCCCGACGCGCTCGCCGTACAGGACGTACGAGCGCAACAGGCCCTCGCGCTGAAGGCCCGCCTTCTCGAGAACGCGGATCGACGGGCTGTTCCACGGCTCGACCGTCGCCTGAACCCGGACGTATCCGCCCTCCGTCAGCGCCCAGCGCACGAGCAGGCTCGCGGCGCGGGTCGCGGCGCCTCGACCGCGAGCGCGTTCCACGACGAAGTAGCCGAGACTGCCCATCCGTGGATGGCGAGATGCGACGGCCACACCGCCGACGACGTCGCCGCCGACGACGATGGCGTGCTCGCCGCGCTCGCGGGCGCGCTCGAGCCACGCGGCCGGATCGTCCATGTGCTCGATCTCCCGCGTGTACGGGTCACCGGCAGCCTCGGTGACGGCGGCGAGGTCGTCCCGCCGCCACGGGCGCAGCTCGAGGTCGCCGT
>Ga0126312_10001321_pt1 | contig 16136 bp, 16 predicted proteins | sample Plot104A_FD_92537 | JGI IMG/M metagenome (GOLD analysis project Ga0126312, IMG submission 92537) | Serpentine soil microbial communities from UC McLaughlin Reserve, CA, USA - Plot104A | ecosystem: Environmental > Terrestrial > Soil > Grasslands | place: USA: UC McLaughlin Reserve, Lake County... | reverse complement strand
CGGTGTGGCCGCCGTGATGTCCGACGCCGGCTTGACCAACGGTGCCTTCTACGCCCACTTCACGTCCAAGGAGGACCTCGTCGCCAACGTCCTGGCCGACCAGCTGCGCGCCCAACGCGAGAGCTTCGACGCCCAGCCCTCGGATCGGGCGGGACTCGAAGCGCTCATCCGCGCCTACCGGTCCCCGCAGCACCGCGACCAGTTCGCCGACGGCTGCCCCTCCGCCGCGCTGCTCGACGAGATCGTCCGCCGCCCCGCCGCCACCCGAGACGTGTTCACCGACGAAGTCCTCGCAACCGCCGACGACATCGCGGCCCGCCTGGACCCGACTGAACCCGACGCGGCGGGAACCGACGCGCTCACGCTCTTCGGCCTGCTGATCGGCACGCTCCAGCTCGCGAGGGCGCTGAACGACCGCGACCTCTCCGACCAGCTCCTCGCCCACAGCGTCGAGGCAGCCATCAAACTCGTCGACGATCGGGCGTGACCACATCGCAACACACTCCCCACCAGGCAACGACGACAGCCGAGGTCCGGGCCATCGCCTCGCCGACTGGCACGGCGCACGGGACTGAGCAGGCTCCCGCCGCTCTCGAGTACCTCGAGTGCGCCCTGCGCGACAGCCGCCTCGACGCAGCCGCTCGAGACCGAGCCGGCGATTTCGCCGCCGCCTGGCGCCGGAAGCGGACCTGCTTGCACGGATCGTCGATCAACACGGGGTCGGGCTTCGTCGCGACGGCGATCGCGGCCTGGGCCGGCCATGAGAGCGCGTGCTCAGGCAGATCCGGGCGCGCTGAGCTCGGCGAGCCGCGCTGCGCTCTCGGGGTCCATCGGCAGGAAGGTCTCGATCGCGAGGTTCGCCGCCGTGACGTCGAGCGGGGCTCCGAGTGTGGCGATGACCGTGAACAACTTGACCTCGCCGAGGGGGGTCTGCAGCCTGAGCGAGACCACCGGCTCGGTGGCCGGGCCGGCCGGCGGCTCACCGGGGAGGTAGGACTCGACCTCCTCGATGAGCTTGGCAAGGGCGGGATCGGCATCCTCGCGGCTCCTCCGCTTCAGCCGGTGAATCAGCGGCGCGTTGCACGCGGCGGTCATCGACGAGATCCGCGGCAGGCCGCCCGGGTGAACGCCGAGGCGGAGCATGTTGATCGGTGGCTCGAGGAGCTCCGGGTCCACCCCGTCCCAGAGAAGCGACGCGGCTCGATTGGACTCGATCAGGTTCCAGAGCCCGTCGACGATCAAAGCCGGGTTCGGCTCGTGTGCCTCGAGCAGCCGCTCGAGCGACTCCCGAAGCGGCTGCATCACCTCCCCGTCGTAGGGCAGCTCCAGATAGGGAGGCGCAAAGCCGCCAGCGAGCAGCAGTCGATTGCGCTCGGTGATCGGCAGATCGAGATGCTGGGCCAGGTGGACGAGGAGCTGGCGACTGGGGCTGGACCGGCCGGTCTCGACGAAGCTCAGGTGCTTGGTAGAGACGTTCGCGTCCAGGGACAGCTCGAGCTGGCTGAGGGCGCGTCGCGTGCGCCAGAAGCGGACCAGCTCGCCCGCGGACTGGGGCTCCTGCTCGGTCTGGACGACCACCCGATTGAAGGTACCGGGGCGTCCGCTCCCGTTCCATTACCTAGCGTGTAAAGCCGGCCGGCGTTACACGAGAGGTAATCGACGCGCGGCCTTTCCTCCGGGACCGTTGAAGGCGAAGCAGTCAGACGATCAACGGAGGTGACCGATGACCGAGACACAGGCTTTCGTCGAAATCTCATCCCGGAGCGCGGCCGAGTTGGCAAAGAAGTACCTCGCGCTCTGGAACGAGCCCGATGCCGACCGGCGCCGGCGGGTGATCGCCGAGCTCTGGACGGAGGACGGGAGGCATATCCTCCAGCCGCCGCAGGAGATCCGCGGGATCGCGGCGCGGCCCGGGCTCGCCATGACGGCGATCCTCGAGGCACGGGGATACGAGGAGATAGAGGCTCGCGCGGCGAGCGCGTACGAACACTGGGTCGCCTCCGAGGGGCTCAGCTTCCGAGGGCGCGACGACGCCGAGCGACTCGGCGACGTCGTCAAGTTCCACTGGGAGGCGGTCGCCAAGGATGGCGAGGCGTTCGCAGTCGGGCTCAACTTCCTCGTCCTCGCAGCGGACGGGCGGATCGAGCGCGACTACACGTTCGTCGTCGCTTAGGCGGGATGGCGCCATGAGTTTCCGTCGCGCGTGCTGCGAGGTGGCGAGCCTGCCCGGTGCCGAGCTCGGGCGCGGAGCCGATCGCCAGCTTTACGGGACGACGGTCTCGCTTGGCGTCGCCTGCTCGCGACCTCGCTCTACCGATGCCTCGCCCGCCACATCCCGGGCGGCGCGATCGTGTCGGTCGGCTGGCATGTCGCCCAGCACCCAGAGCCCGGAAGCGGCGGTGAGTCCCGCGACGATCGCGATCGCGCCGCCGTAGCCGAGCGCGTCGGCGACCCCGCCGGCGATCAAGGCGCCGAAGACGTAGCCCATGTCGCGCCAGAAGCGGTAGACACCGACGACCGGAGCGCGGGCGACGGGCGAGACCGCGTCGGAGATTGCTGCGATCAGGGTTGGGTAGACCAGCGCGGTGCCAAGGCCGAGCAGCGCCGCGGTCGCTGTCGCGGCCGGGACGGCGCCGTCGCTGAGCGCCAGGCCCGCCAGCGCGGCGGCCTGGAGGAGCATGCCCGCGACGATCAGCGGCTTGCGTCCGGCGCTGTCGGACCAATGACCGGTGGCGATCTGGGCGACGCTCCAGACGCCGGGGTAGACGGCGGCCACGAGTCCGACCTCGGCGGCGCTGGCGCCGTGGGCGGCCAGGAATAGGGGTACCAGGCCCCACGCGAGCCCGTCGTTGAGGTTGTTGACGAGGCCAGCCTGAGAGCTGGAGCGCAGCGCGGGCACCCGGTAGCTGGCCTGGGCGAACGCCGGACCCAGGCCCGGCGGGGTGCGGTCCGCGTCGGGATGGTCGTGTGCCTGCTCGACCGCAACATGCGCAGCGGTGTCGCGGACGAACAGCAGCGAGAGCAGGAGCCCGGTGGCTGCGATCGCCGCGCCCGCGACGACGAGCACGTCGCGAGCCGCGAAGTCTGCCGCCAGCCAGCCGCTCACGCCGGCCGCGAGGGCAACGCCGCCATAGCCGGCGGCCTCGTTGAGGCCGAGCGCCAGGCCTCGCCGGCGGGGGCCGACGAGGTCGATCTTCATGACGACGGTCATCGACCAGGCAAGTCCCTGGTTGACGCCGAGCAGGATGTTGGCGGCGACGATCCATCCCCAGCTGGGCGCGGTGGCGATCAGCAGCGGCACCGGCAGGGCGACCGCCCAGCCGGCGATCAGCAGCCGTCGGCGTCCGGCCCGTTGCGCCAGCGCGCCGGCGCCGAGATTGGTGAGCGCCTTGGCTAGACCGAAGGCGACGATGAACGACAGGACGGCGGCGCTCGAGGCGAGGTGGAAGTCCTCGCGGCCTATGAGCGGCAGGGTCGAGCGCTCGAGGCCGACCATCGCGCCGACGAACGCGTTGACGGCGACCAGCAGCGAGAACTGCGCGAGGTTCTCGCGCAGCCCCAACCGCACGCGGCGATCGCTCACGGGCTCATGACGAGCGGACGGCCGGAGCGGTTGGCGGCGACGATCGCGGCCTGCTGGTCGGGCGCGGGCGGGATGTCGCGCAGCAGCGCCTCCACGAAGGCGTCCTCGGACTCGAAGCCAAGTGCGGTGTTGTGGCGCCGCTCGAAGCCGACGCTGGAGATGGGGTTGGCCGACAGCCCGCGCCCGCACACCGAGCCCGAGTAGTGCGACGGGTAGAGCACCAGGTGGTCGGGCAGCGCCAGCAGCCGCTCGGTCAGCGAGCGATAGAGCCTGCGCGCCATCTCCTCGACGGTCTGGTCGCCGTGAGCGTGCAGGTCGGGACGGCCGGCGTCGCCGACGAGCAGCGCGTCGCCCGTCAGCACGAGCCACGGCTCGTCCGAGCGCCGGTGGTCGGTCACGAGGTAGGCGTGGTGGGCGAGTGCGTGCCCGGGAGTCGCGATCGCCTCGATCTCGGTGTTGCCGAGCGCCACGGTCTCGCCGTCGAGCGGGCAGTCGACGGCGAACACGTCCCAGCACCTGCAGGCCCTGCACGCAGCCGGGATGGTCACGCGCAGGCGTGAGGGCACGCGCGTCCGCTACGCGCTCGCGGGACGCGATGCGCTGCGGATGTGGCTGGCGCTGCGCGACGTCTCGGCCGCCAACTTGGCCGAGGTCGAGCGCGCCGCTCGCGACTACCTCGGCGAGGACGTGCAGACGATTAGTCGCGAGGACCTGATGGAGCGGCTGGCACGCGGCGAAGTGGTGCTCGTCGACGTACGGCCGCAGGAGGAGTTCGCCGCCGGCCACGTCGAAGACGCGCTCTCGATCCCGCTCGAGGAACTCGAGCGTCGCCTGGCGGAGCTTCCGCCTGACCGCGAGGTCGTCGCTTACTGCCGCGGCCCGTTCTGCGCCTACGCGCACGCGGCCGTCAGGCAGCTGCAGGCGGCTGGACGCAGCGCCCGACGCCTCGAGGACGGCTGGCCCGAGTGGCGGCTCGCCGAAGAGCGCGAAGGCTCAGGCCGGGCCGCATGACCGACCACAAGAGGACCAGGTGACAGCCGGCGCCTGCATGCGCGCCATCGTCACGGCCCCCAACCTGCGCTTGCCCTCGGAGGCACTCGGCTGGTGGGAGCGCCGCGGCAGCGGGCCTACGCCGTCATCGAGCAGGGCGAGCTGATCGACTTCGCCGCAGCCGAAGATCTCGGCTATTGGCCCTGGCCTGAAAACTCGTCCGGGATCGGAGTGCTCGTTGGCGAGCCGGCAAAGAAGAAAAACCAGACGATCACCGTGATCAGCGCCAGCACAGCCGAAGCAATCAGCAGCACATCAAGCAACATCACCGGGCGCCTCGTACCGGCCGACTCCGGCCAGTCCCTGCGCTGCGCGGCGACGTCTCGGCCGCTCAGCCGCAGGTACACGGCGTTGATGCGGTAGAGGCCCCACCCCCAGAGGACCATGGTGAGCGGGCATCCGAGAAGCGCGACCCAGTAGACCGTCAGATAGCTGTCGCTGAGCGACGAAGCGATCCAGAACCAGCCCATGGGAACCACCGTCCAGAGCGCAAGGCTGCCCAACCCGAGCAGTGGGACGAGCGCCGCCGCCGCCACCCGCCTCGATAGTGCGCCAGGAGCGTGCTGCGACGTCCACTCCTGGCGTCCGAGCGGTGCCCGCCCGGAGGCAGTCTTCCCCTTGCCGCCGATTTTGAGGATGGGAGACCCGCGCTGGATGTTCCACCTCCCGAATCGCCCAAGGTGTCCGATTTACCCGTGTGCCACGCTGCCACACTCGGAGTCATTCGGGACACGATTGATTGATGCATGCTCCTGCGCCGATGACTTCGGCTCAGGACATACCAAGCGGCGCCTCAGTGAGCACCGTGCAGTGACCGGGCGGGTCAGTCACCCCCAACCGACTGCGTCGTTCGTGTCGAGCGTCCGCCAGAACGTCACGTCCGGCGGTGAGGTCGCACCCGTAGCCTGCATGACCGGGCCGATGTCCGGCTGCGCCTCCTCGAAGAACGCTTGGAAGCTCGCCGCGTCGGGCCATTCATCGACGGCCATGAACTCGCCGTCCGCTCCATACCAGCGGTGCGCGATGAGCCCGCGGCGCTTGGCAAGGTCCATGATCCGACCGATCGCCTCGGCTTGCGCAGCGACCTGCTCCTCGAATGCGGCCGGATCGCCGCTCACACGCACAGTCACGATGATTGACATGGCTCCTCCTCGTCGTTGACCTCGGGCGACGCTAGCGCACCGCGCCGACTGCGAGGGCCGGACACTGCTTTCGCCTAGAAGTAGTGACCTACAGCCGGCGCGGCAGCACGCCCGCCGGTCGACCACCGGCTGCTCAAGCGCCCCCGCTTCGCTGGGCGTAGCGAACCGCGTCGTCGCGGTCGGCGAAGGACTGCAGCCTTATCGCCCGGCCGTCACGGAGGGTCCAGACGTGGGTGAAGCGGTGGTCCACCTCGGCCCCGCTCGCCTTCCCGCGGCCGCGCTGGCGCATCAATGCCACGACGTGTCCGCCGAGCTCCTCGGCGTCGAGCAGCTCGACGGTGAAATCGTCGAAGACGTCGTCGCCCTCGTCGAGCCACTCGAGCAGAGCCTCGCGGCCGCCATAGGCCTCGACCGTGGTCCCCACGACGATGTCGGGGGCACTGAGCGCCGTGATCGCCCCGCGGTCACGCCCATTGATCGCCGCGTAGACACGCGCCACGAACTCGCTTCCCCCGGGCACCACCCCAAAGCTATCGACTCTCCCAGCCCCGCACGGCGAGGCACCAATGGACCGGTACGGCTTCGAGGCCGCGTCCCCGTAGAGGCGCGCGGTCGCTATCCGACCCTTAACGTCATCCGCATGTTCGGCTGGTGGATCGTGCAGATGATCTTGTACGTCCCGCGGCGGGTCAGCTTCTTGCTATACGTGCCCGAGCGCTTCGTGCGTGAATGGAATCGCACGGGCCCCCGCGCCACCGTCACGTTGTGGGGGTTCCTGCCCTCCCACTCCCATTCGACGGTGCCGTTGCGGTTCACTCGGACCGTCGGCGTGGCGCCCCGACGCACGAAGTAGTTGTCGTCGACTTTGACGCTCTTGCCCGCGGACAGGGCGGGGCCGACGGCGAGCAGCGTGGCGAACAAGACGGCCAGCAGGCATACCACGAGCAGCTTCCGCATAGCGACCTCCGGTGAGTTTGGCGTCACGAGACCGCGCGACCCGCGAAAACCGGCGACTGTGCGCGATCCCTCATCGCTGGCATACGTACGCGCAGCTCAAAGGGTTGGCCGGCAGGCTCAGAAGACGATCAGCCGGTCCTCGCGGGCGGCGTCATCGGCGCTGTAGGCGACACCGTGCACCTTGCGTCCGGTCGCGTCCAGGAGGCTGATGCGCCCGCCCCTATTGGACAGGGGAGCAGTGGGCGGCATCGAGAGCACGAGCGTGTCGGCGGGTGGGACCGCCCCTGTCAGCGGAGCCACGCCGGCGTCGGTGGCGATGCTCCACCCCGTGAGCTCGACCGGCTCATAGGTCGTGCCCAGCAGCACCACCCGCTCGTGCTCGGGAGCGGGACCGGGCGGGTTCACGACCGCTGCGACGATCCGCACTGCGCTTTCCGCATCCGGCTCGGGCCCATCGGGCAGCGTGTGCCCGGTGGCGTCGTCGGTGTGCCACGCCTGTGATTGGAAGCGGAGGAGAATCGCCGTCCATGCGACGCCTGCGTGCACGAGCAGCCCGCCGTCCTGCCAGATGCCGTCATCCCCGATGAAGCGACCCGTGTTGCCCTGGTTTTGATGGATGTCGTGCACACCCTGACCCGGCGTGAACCCGAAGTACCGGTCGGCCGCCTCCTCGGGTCCCCAGGCCTGACCGAATGCGAACACGCGCGCACTCGGGTCGTCGATGAGCGGGCGCAGATGAAAGTCGAAGAGCTCGTTGAGGTCGTTGGCGGGCCCCGCCTTCGACAGCGGCAGTGGGAGGAACGCGTCCGGCTGAGACAAGTTGCCGCGCACGAAGTCCAACCCTCCGCCGGCCGCGTCGCGTTCGGGCAGCGCTCTCCAGCCGTCGGGCAGCGGCTCGACGCCGGCGACCAACGGATGCGCGAACGGGCTGACGACTGCATACGCGACCTCGGAAGGCGCCAGCTGCGAAAGTGCGTTGATCGCGATCCGCCACCGCCGGTCGCCGACACCGCAGAGCAGCTGGTAGTGAGGGCTGTCCTCCCTCGCCGGCTGGCGGTCGAGCACCGCCGCCTTCAGCACCCCGTAGTCCCTCAGCGGCACGGCACTCGCGCTCCTGCGGCGGGCAAGGCGCTCCGCTTGCTGTCGCCGGTCATCAAGCGAAGGCTGGGCATACGCTGGTTTACGCTACTGCGAGACTCGTCGGAGCGGCCGGGATGACCCTTGGCGTGGAGCCGTGTCGGTCCACTTGACACGACTGGCGGGATCGGATACCAGACACTATGGGCTCGCGGATCGCGCCGCGAACCGCGAGCTGAGATCGACCACGGAGCAGACATGAGCGAAGCAGGTATACCGACTCGTAAAGACCTGGAGGCCAAGGTCGTCGCCCGCGCCTGGGCGGACGAGGGCTTTCGCGAGCGACTCAAGACCGATCCCCGCGCTGCGGTGGCCGAGGAGACCGGCATCACGGTGCCGGAATCCGTCGCAATCGAGGTGCTCGAGGAGACGCCGGAGCGGGCCTACCTCGTCCTCCCGATGGACCGAATGGCCATCGCCGACGAGGCGCTCGACGTTGCCGGCGGTGGCGAGTACGACCGGCAGCCGCGAGGCGACCCAAGCTAGTGGACCTCCCGGAAATGTTCCACCCGAAGCCTTTCCGGTCGGCCCACTAGAGCAGCGGCAGAACCGGATGGCCCGGATAAGCGAGCTCGAGCGCCCGCCTGAGCCAGGCACGGCCCTCCTGGCTCAATTTCCGCCTCGCGGCGAGAAAATCGGCCTTTGCCTTGGGCGTGGGCCGGACGAGCATGTAGAAGAGCACGATCTCGGGTGATAGGTATGGGAGTCCCTCCTCGGTCCTCCGACCGAGCCGTCCCAAGGGGAGCGAGACTCGCTCGTCCTCCCGATAGACCCACCGATCGTCTCGCGCTTCCTCGAGATAGCTGTCGCAAAGCCACGGCGCGCCTCGGGCCCGTCGGATCCAGACCCGCGCGATCGGCGGCTCGAGGAAGCGACCGTCCCATGGCTCGAGGCGGCGGTCGGGCATCGCGACGTGGAGATCCCAGCCGGCCAGGTGGCGTCGGAGCGCGTGCTGGTCGCTACGGAGGATGGCCAGGTCCAGGTCGTAGTGATGCCTGGTCGGGCCGCCGAGGAAGAGCTCTATCGCCCACCCGCCCGAGATCCACCACGGGACGGGCAGCGCGCGAAAGACGTCTCCCGCATCGCTCGGCGTGATCGGCTCCCACGGCCACAGCCCCGCGAAGGCCGGATCCTCCAGGGTCATGCCCCGGCATCCCGCCGCCTGCACCAAGCGTCTGATGGCCTTCGCCGGGGCGCCGCTTCGCCGAGCACGGCTGCCGAGCCTAGTGGGAGGAACGAGTGCTTGACCCGTTCAGAAAGCAGGCCCTCGACCGGCTCTCGTCCGCAGAAGAGCTCGATCGTGTCGTTCGTGTGTCGCGCCCCGGTACGTGGATCGCCCTCGCCGGGCTGCTGCTGGTTGTCGCCGCCGTCGTCCTCTGGGCAACCCTGTCGAGCATCACGACGACCGTCTCTGGGCTCGGCTTCGTCCTCCCCGAAGGAGGATTGATCGAGGCTTCGGCGTTGCGCCCCGGAATCGTGCAGCGGATCGACGTCGACCCGGGTCACCGTGTCAAGGCCGGCGACGTCGTGGCGGAGCTCGAGACGTCCGACGGCAGCGAGCTTCACCTGACCGCACCGACGAGCGGCAGGGTGACGGAGGTGGTGCGAGCGATCGGGGACTTCGTACCCCAAGGCGGCGAGGTCGCGATCCTCCAACCGGCCCGGGAGCTGGTGGTCGAATCCTTCGTGCCACAGTCGGACGCCAAGGAGGCCCGCCGTGGCGACGAGGTCTGGGTCGCGCCGTCGACGGCGGCGGCCTCCGAGTTCGGGTACGCGCGCGGGCGGGTCGCTCGGATCGGTGACATCCCGCTCTCGGACGCGAGAGTCGAGTCGCTCCTCGAGAGCCCATCCAGCGCCAGGCATGTGGGAGATCTCGGCCCCGTGATCCACGTCGTGGTCAAGCTGAGCTCCGCCGACACGCCCAGCGGACTCAGCTGGACGGCCTCGAAGGGACCGGCGGCCCCGGTCACGTTCGGCACCCCCGCCGACATTCAGGTCGTTACCGGCCGGCGCGCACCCATCGACTACGTCCTCGGCTGATGATCCGCCTGCGCCGCGACCGGCCCCGCCCCCCATTCGCGGCCAAGCGCGTGCGCACGCCGACGATCGTCCAGCAGGAGGCCGTCGAGTGCGGCGCGGCGGCGCTCGGCATCGTTCTCGGCCACCACGGCCGAATCGTCCCGCTCGAGGAGCTGCGCGTGGCGTGTGGCGTCTCCCGGGACGGCGCGAAGGCGTCGAACATCCTCAAGGCTGCCCGCACCTACGGCCTCGAAGCGTCCGGAATGCGCACCGAGACGGGTGGCCTCGCCAAGACCCCACTACCCGCGATCGTGTTCTGGAACTTCAATCACTTCCTGGTCGTCGAGGGCGCAGGGCCGCGAGGCGTCTGGGTCAACGACCCGGCGCTGGGTCCCCGACGGGTCTCCTGGGAAGAGTTCGAGGGGTCGTTCACCGGCATCGCACTCGAGCTCGAGCCGGGCCCGAATTTCGAGCCGGGCGGAAGCCGCCAACGGCTCGTGAGCGCGCTCGCCGCGCGCCTCTCGATCGTGGCCGCGGCGGCACCCCTTGTCCTATGCGTGATCGCGGGGCTCGCGCTGGCGATACCGGGGCTCATCGTGCCCGGGTTCCTCAAGATCTTCGTGGATCTCGTCCTTGGCGAGGGCGATCGCAACCTCGTGGTGCCGCTGAGCCTGGGGCTCCTCGCCGCGGCGCTCGCGCAGGCCGGGCTCACCTGGCTCCAGCAGATGGTGCTGATACGCCTCTCGACGAAGCTGTCGCTGTCGATGTCGACGCGCTTTGTGCAGCACATGCTGCGCCTGCCCGTCGGCTTCTTCCTACAACGCTTCGCCGGCCACCTCGTGGCGCGCGTCGCGCTGAACGACCAGGTCGCGAGCCTGCTGTCGAGCCAGCTGACGACGACGCTCCTGAGCCTCGTGTCGGCGGCCGTCTACGGCGTCGCGATGCTGGTCATCGATCCGCTGCTCGGAGCTGTCGCAATCACGCTCGGCGCCGCGAACTTCGTGGCTCTGCGAGCAGTCTCTCGGCGTCGCCGCGACGTCAACCTGGTGCTCGTCTCCGAGACGGCGAAGTTGAACGCGGTCTCGTTTGCCGGGATCCAGGCGATCGAGACGATCAAGGCATCCGGCTCCGAGGACGACTTCTTTTCGCGCTGGAGCGGGCAGCAGGCCAAGGTGGTGAACGGGCGTCAGGAGCTCGGCGTCGCGACGCAGGCCTTGGCCACGGTCCCCACCCTGCTGGCCGCTCTCTCAGGCGCCGCCATCGTCACGCTTGGGGCACTGCGGGTGCTCGACGGGTCTCTGTCGCTCGGCTCGCTGCTCGCGTTGCAGTCCCTCGCCATCTCGTTCACCGTCCCCATCCAGTCGCTGGTCACGCTCGGCGAGACCCTCCAGGAGGCGGAAGGGAACCTCGCGAGCCTCGACGACGTTCTGCGCTACCCCGCCCAAGCGGCGAACGGGCGCCCGGCACTCGAGGACGGGCCCGCCCGGCTGAGCGGACGTCTCGAGCTCGAAGAGATCACCTTCGGCTACAGCCCGCTCGCTCCGCCGCTGATCGACCGGCTCTCGCTGGTTGTCGAGCCGGGCCATCGAGTCGCGATAGTGGGTCCGACCGCGAGCGGGAAGTCGACCGTCGCTCGGCTGGCGGCCGGCATCTATCGACCCTGGAGCGGGCGCATACTGCTCGACGGGACGCCCAGGGAGGAGCTGCCGCCCGACGTCATCGCCGCGGCCGTGTCGCTCGTGGATCAGGAGATCAACCTGTTCGAGGCGAGCATCCGGGAGAACATCTCCCTCTGGGATCCCACGATCTCCGAGCAGGCGATCGTCCGCGCGGCTCGCGACGCTTCCATTCACGACGACATCACCCGCAGGACCGGCGCGTATGACCGCCGCGTGGAGGAGGGAGCGCGAGACTGGAGTGGCGGGCAGCGACAGCGACTCGAGATCGCCCGCGCGCTCGCGACCGATCCAGGGCTCGTCATCCTCGACGAGGCGACGAGTGCACTCGATCCGATCATCGAGCGAGAGATCGACCAGGCCCTGCGCTCGCGCGGCTGCGCCTGTCTCATCGTCGCCCATCGGCTGAGCACGATTCGCGACTGCGACGAGATCGTCGTCCTCGACCAGGGCCGCGTCGTCCAGCGCGGACCTCACGACGAGCTGATGGCCGAGGGCGACCTCTACGCCGAGCTCGTGACCGCGGATTGATGGCCACACTGCGCGGATCCACTCCGTCCGGTGAGGAGCTCTCCGCCCGCTCCCCGTTGCTACTCGACGATCCGGGTACCGCGTGCCGAGTCGTCTCCGGACATGTCGACCTCTTCGCGGTCGAGCTGGTCGAGGGGGAGGCCCGGGGGCGCCGCCATGGAATCGGAAGGGTCGCCGCCGGCGAGGCGCTTTTCGGTGTGAAGCCGCGTGGAGGCGATCTCGCGCTGATCGCCGTCGGCTCGAGCGGGGCGCACGTCGAGGCGCTCGATGAGAGCCGACTCGAGCCGGTGGAGCGGATTCGCCTCGCCGAGAGCTGGGCAGGCACGTTGGGGGCAGTTCCGCTCGCCGCGTCGCAGCGTGCGGGTGTCCTGCTGCGCCCCGGCCGGACGGCGACAGCCCCAGCCGGCGAGACCGTCGGCTCGGTGCGGGGGGTCGTGTGGATCGAGGACGCGGGCGGACTCGCCCTCTGGGGCACGCCCCTGTCGGGCGCGATCCCGATCGTCTCCGGAGTCGTGCTCGAGGCGCGCACGGACACCGTGCTGGAGCCGGTCGAGACGGTCGCGCCGGAGGCCCCCTGGCAGGAAGGCCTCGCGGCGCTCGGCGCCGCCGTCATCGCCGAGCTGAGCCGGAAGGTCGCATCGGCGGCGGATAGCGAGCGGACCACTCTAGCGCGGCGCAAGGAGGAAGAGCGCAGGGAGACGGAGCAGGTGTTCCAGGGCCTTGCCGGCATAGTCGAGCCGCGCGGAGAGGCCCTCGCGGCGCCGGGCGAGAGCTCGGTTGCGGCCGCCTGTCGGCTTGCGGGCCTTCGGCTCGGCCTGGGCGTCGTCGATCCTGCCCTCCTGCGCGGCGCCTCGTTCGTCGCGCGCCTGCGTGAGGTGGCGCGCGCGTCCGGGTTCCGGTTCCGGGAGGTGCGACTCGACGAGGGCTGGTGGCGGGGCGACGTCGGCCCGCTGGTCGCCGCGGCGGGCGAGGACGCGCGTCCGGTCGCGCTGGTTCGCAGGAGAGGGAGCTACGAGCTCTTCGACGTCGAGCGCGGCGCTCGGTCCATGGTGGACGAGACCACCGCGGCGACGCTTCCTCCGACTGCGTACATGCTCTACGCGTGCCTCGGACGCGGGCCGGCCGACGGCCGACGGCTGCTCCGGCTCGGGCTTCTGCCGGCTCGCAGTGATCTGCTCCGGCTGCTCGCGTCCTCGATCGTCCTGGGACTCCTTTCGGTCGCGACGCCGATTGCGGCTCAGGCGGTCTTCACGAGAGTGGTCCCGCAGGGAGATCGAGGTCAGCTCCTCTGGATCTCTCTCGTGCTCGTCGGAGCCGCCGTAGGGACGGCGACGGCCTACCTCATGCAAGGCCTAGCGCTGCTTCGGGTCGAGGGGCGCGCCTCGACCGGCAGCCAGGCCGCGGTCATCGATCGGCTCCTCGACCTGCCGGCTTCGTTCTTCCGGCGCTATTCCGCGGGCGACCTCGGCACCCGAGCCCTGGGCGTCGAGACGATCCGTCAGAGCCTCACGACCTCGGTCACCGCCGCGCTCGTGGCCCTGCTCATCGCGCTGTTCAACCTCACGTACATCCTGATCCTCGACCTCTGGCTCGGACTGCTCGCGATCGGCCTGCTGTTGGCGGCTGTGGCCGTGCTCGCTTTCCTCATACGCCGGCAGGTCCCCCACCAACGCCGGCTGCAGGCCGCGCGCGGTCAGATGCAGGCACTGGCGCTTCAGATCCTCGGCGCCGTGCCGAAGCTCCGCGTCGCCCGTGGCGAAGGCCGCGCGTTCGCACGCTGGGCGGCAGCGCTCGGCAGCATGAAGGAGGCCTTCGTCGCCAACCAGCGCGTCCTCGCCGGCCTGAGCGCCTTCGCCGCCGCGTGGCAGGCGCTCGCGATCTCGCTCGTCCTTCTGGTCGTGGGCGAGGCCGGCGCCACGAGCCTCTCAGCCGGCGACTTCGTCGCCTTCACCACCGCGTTTGGATCCACCGCCGCGGCCATCCTCGGCCTGGTGAGCGTGCTCTCGGCGACGACCCAGGCGGCGGTCCTGTGGGAGCGCGCGCGACCGATCGTTCGGACCGGACCCGAGACCGAGGTGGGCGAAGCCGACCCCGGTCAGCTGAGCGGCGCGGCCGAGCTCGCGCACGTCTCCTTCCGCTACGGCGGCGAAGGACCGCTCGTGCTCGAAGACGTCTCGTTCGCGGCGGCGCCCGGGGAATTCGTCGCGCTCGTCGGGCCCTCGGGAGCCGGCAAGTCCACGGTCCTCCGCCTGCTGCTCGGCTTCGAGCGACCGGACACCGGAACGATCTCCTATGACGGTCAGAGCCTGGCCGACCTGGACGCCCGTGCGGTCCGCCGCCAGCTCGGCGTCGTGATACAGAACGCGCGCATCCTCTCCGGGACGATCTTCCAGAACATCGTAGGGGCCGCGAACCTGACGGTCGATGAGGCCTGGCACGCAGCGCGCATCGCCGGGATCGACGAGGAGATCGAGCGCATGCCGATGGGGATGCACACGTTCGTCTCGGACTCCGGGGCCGCCTTCTCGGGTGGCCAGCGCCAGCGCCTGCTGATCGCCCGCGCCGTGGTCGCGCGGCCGCGCCTGCTCCTCTTCGACGAGGCGACGAGCGCGCTCGACAACCGCACCCAGGCCGCCGTGAGCACCGCGCTCGATGACCTGCAGGCGACCCGCATCGTGATCGCCCACCGTCTCTCGACCATCCGCACGGCCGACCGGATCGTCGTGCTCGACCGCGGCCGTGTGGTCGAGCGGGGCGGCTACGGGAAGCTGATGGAGCACGACGGCCTGTTCGCAGCCATGGCCCGCCGCCAGATCGTTTGATCGGTGGCGGCGATCGGGCTCAGACGGGCGAAGCCGCGATGAGCGGGTCGGGCAAGGTCGAGATCTGCCTCGACCCGATCTTCGTCGTCGGTTCCCCGAGGTCCGGCACGACGATCCTCGCGAGGTCGCTCGGAGAGCACAGCGCGCTCTGGGCCTCCGACGAGTCGCACTTCCTCGCGCGGCTGGTGGAGGCGGCCGAGGACGTCTACGCCAGCGGTCTCGAGGGCCACCGTCAGAGCTGGTTGTGGGCGCAGAGCGTCGGCCGAGCCGAGTTCATCTCCTGGCTCGTGACCGGTGTGAACGCCCTCTTCACCAGCAGGAGCGGCGGGAGGCGCTGGATCGACCACACTCCCTACTACCTCGACATCGCCGAGACCCTCGTCGAGGTGTTTCCGGAGGCCCGCTTCATCCACGTGCTCCGCGACGGCCGGCGGGTCGTTCATTCGATGCTTCATCTGCTCGATCGTCCCCGGTTCGTGGTGGGCAGGCGGCGTTCGGGCGGGCCACGTCTGGGGCGCTGGGGAGAGGACTTTCGAGCCGCCTGCCGGCTGTGGTCTAGCTCCGTACAGGCCGCGACCAGGTTCGTGGGGCAGCACCCGGAGCGCGCCCGCACCGTGGTCCACGAGCGGCTGGTGGCAGACCCCGAGCCCGCGTTCGAGGAGCTCTTCGACTTCATCGGAGTGGAGTCGGAAGCGAGCCCGCTCGAGGTCTTTCGCAGCACGCTCATCAACTCGAGCTTCGCTGCCGATGGCGCCGTCCCACCGGGAGGACTGGACGAACCGTGGCTCGGCTGGAGTCGGGAGGAGCGTGCCCAGTTTGCGAGCGAGGCTGGGCCGACCATCATCGGTGCAGGGTTCGTCGGGAGGGACGAGCTCGCGGCATGGGAACAGGCAGCCGGGCCTGCCCCTTGACACGGCACGCCATGAGGTACGACACTGCTCCGCTCGCTTCCATGATCGTCGAGGAGGGACATGAGCGCCGCAGAGAGACCGACCCGACGCGACCTCGAGAGCAAGGTCGTCGCCCGGGCGTGGGCCGACGAGAGCTTTCGTGAGCGACTCAAGGCCGACCCCCGCGCGGCTGTCGCGGAGGAGACGGGAATCACCGTCCCCGAGTCGATCAACGTCGAGGTCCTCGAGGAAACTCCGGAGACGGCCTACCTGGTCATTCCGACGAACCGGGTCGCGGTCGCCGACGAGCAGCTCGACGCCGCCGGCGG
>Ga0126312_10001319_pt1 | contig 16171 bp, 14 predicted proteins | sample Plot104A_FD_92537 | JGI IMG/M metagenome (GOLD analysis project Ga0126312, IMG submission 92537) | Serpentine soil microbial communities from UC McLaughlin Reserve, CA, USA - Plot104A | ecosystem: Environmental > Terrestrial > Soil > Grasslands | place: USA: UC McLaughlin Reserve, Lake County... | reverse complement strand
CTGCGCGACGCCGGCTTCGAGGTCGAGCTCGGCGTCGACTGGGCGGGGGACGAGCTGGAGAGGCGGATCGGTGAGTTCGACGGCATCCTGATCCGCTCCGGGACAACGCTGACGGCCGACCTGCTCGAGAAGGCCGGGCGGCTGCGTGCAGTGGGCCGGGCCGGGGTGGGAGTCGACAACGTCGACGTGGACGCCGCCACCAAGCAGGGCGTGGTGGTGGCCAACGCTCCCCAGTCGAACGTCATCACGGCAGCCGAGCACACGATGGCGATGCTCCTCGCCCTGGCGCGCAACGTTCCCCAGGCCCACTCGTCGCTCGTGGGCGGCGCCTGGGAGCGCTCGCGCTTCAGCGGGGTGGAGCTGAACGAGAAGGTGCTCGGGATCCTGGGCTTCGGGCGCATCGGGCAGCTGGTCGCGCAGCGGGCGCTCGGGTTCGGCATGCGCGTGGTCGCCTTCGATGCCTACGTCGGCGAGGAGCGCTTCCGCGAGCTCGGGGTCGAGCGCGCCCAGACATCCGACCAGCTCTACGCCCAGGCCGACTTCGTGACCATTCACCTTCCGCAGACCGCGGAGACGCGGGGTTGGCTCGACGCCGATGCCTTCGCGAAGATGAAGGACGGCGTACGAATCATCAACGTCGCCCGCGGGGGGCTGCTCGTTGAGGAGGCGCTCAAGCAGGCGATCGACGCCGGCAAGGTCGCGGGCGCGGCCCTCGACGTCTTCCCCGAGGAGCCGGTCACCGAGCACCCGCTCTTCGGCTACTCCAACGTCGTGGTGACGCCGCACCTCGGTGCCTCGACGGCCGAGGCCACCGACCGGGCGGGCTACCAGGCCGCCGAGCAGGTCGTGGCCGCGCTCAGCGGCGGCGTGGTCACGAGCGCCGTGAACGTCCCCGCCGTGGCGGCGGAGGACCTCGAGGCGCTCGGGCCGTTCCTGCCCCTCTGCCGCCAGCTGGGGCGCATAGCGGCCGCCCTGGCGGAGGGCAGCTCGGTGGACCGTCTGGAGGTCGAGTACCTGGGTAGCGTCGCCGGGCGCGACACCCGGCTGCTCACCGTGCAGACGCTCCAGGGCGCCCTGGCCGGCCATATCGAGGAGCCGGTCAACGAGGTCAACGCCACGGCGATCGCCGACGAGCGCGGCATCGCGGTCGCCGAGACGAAGCAGGCGCACGCCCGCGACTTCACGGACCTCGTGCGGGTCTCGGTGGTGAGCGGCGACGCGCGCAGCCGGGTCGTGGGCACGGTGTTCGGCCGCCGCCATCGGCCGCACCTGCTCGAGGCTTGGGGCTCGCGCTTCAACGTGCAGCTCGAGGACCACCTGACCGTCTTCCGCTACCGCGACCAGCCCGGGATGATCGGCAGGGTCGGCACGATCTTCGGAGAGGCGGGCATCAACATCGTCTCGGCGGCGGTCGGGCGCCATCCCGACGGGGACGAGGCAACCCCCGACGCGGAGGCGACGATGGTGATCACGGCCGATTCGCCCGTGCCCCAGGCGGTGGTCGACGAGATCGTGGCCAGCGACGGCTTCGTGGACGGGCGGGCCGTGAGCCTGTGAAGGCGCTCGTGATCAGCGAACATGGGCCCCCGGAGGTGCTGCGCGTCCAGGAGCGGGATGACCCCGAGCCCGGGCCGGGCGAGGTCAGGGTGAGGGTGCATGCGGCAGGGATCAACTTCGCCGACCTGCTCGCCCGAGTCGGCCTCTACCCCGACGCGCCGAAGCCGCCCTGCGTCGTCGGCTACGAGATCGCGGGTGACGTGGAGTCGCTCGGCGAGGGAGTCGAGGGGTTCTCGGTCGGCGACCGGGTGCTCGGCGGCAGCAACTTCGGAGGCTACGCGGAGCTCGTCGTGACTCGTCCCAGCGAGCTGGTGCCGCTTCCCGCGGACTGGAGCTACGAGGAGGGCGCGGCCGTACCGGTGGCCTACGCCACCGCCTACGCGGGGATCGTCCGCTACGGCTCCGTCCAGCAGGGGGAGCGGGTTCTGCTTCACGCCGCAGGGGGCGGGGTCGGTATCGCCGCCACACAGGTCGCCAAGATCGCGGGTGCGGAGGTGTTCGGCACGGCGTCGGCCTCGAAGCACGACGCCATCAGGGGCTTCGGGGTCGACCACCCGATCGACTACCGAACCGAGGACTTCGTGAAGGAGGTCCGTCGGATTGCCGGGGAGAAGCGCCCCCTCGATCTGGCGATGGACGCGATCGGCGGCAGGAGCTTCAAGAAGAGCTTCTCGCTCCTGCGGGCGGGTGGCAGGCTGGTCTGCTTCGGCGCCTCGTCCGTGCAGAGCGGCGACCGGCGCAGCAGGCCGCGGGCGCTCAAGGCGCTCGCCCAGATGCCGCGCTTCCACCCGCTCAAGCTGATGAGCGAGTCGAAGGCCGTGATCGGCCTGAACATGAAGACGCTCCTGGACTCGAAGGGGTCGCTGGAGGAGTACGTCGCGCCGCTCCGGGGCTGGGTCGACGAGGGCCGCATCAGCCCGGTCGTGGCGAAGTCGTTCCCGCTCGAGCAGGGCGCCCAGGCGCACCGCTTCCTGCACGAGGGCCGGAACGTCGGCAAGGTTGTACTGACCCTGTAGCCTGTGCAGCGCATGTCGTCCACGCTCGACCTGCGACTTCTCCTCCTCCCCCTTCGGGGGGAATAGCGCGTGGCGGCCGCGTAGCCGCAAACCAGCACAGGAGAACTCAGGCGGGACACAGAAAGGAACGGCATGCCAGACGAGGCGAACCGAGTACGGATCTTCGACACCACTCTCCGCGACGGGGAGCAGTCGCCGGGAATCTCCCTGAACAAGACGGAGAAGCTCGAGATCGCCCACCAGCTCGCGCGCCTGGGGGTGGACATCATCGAGGCGGGCTTCCCGATCACCTCACCCGGCGACTTCGAGGCCGTCCAGGCGATCGCCCGCGACGTGGAGGGACCGGTGGTCTGCGGCCTGGCGCGGACGTCCAAGGAGGACATCGACGCCGCCTGGAACGCGGTCAAGGACGCCGAGAGGCCACGCATCCACACCTTCATCGCCACCAGCGACATCCACATCGAGCGCAAGCTCCAGACCACCCGCGACGACGTCATCGGCCAGGCTCGCGCCGCCGTCGCGCACGCCAAGCGCTATACCGACGACGTGGAGTTCTCGCCCGAGGACGGCTCCCGCTCGGACGTCGAGTTCATGGCCGAGGTAATCCAGATCGCCCTCGACGAGGGCGCCACCACGATCAACGTGCCCGACACCGTCGGCTACACGATGCCGCATGAGTACGCCGCGATGTTCGAGGAGCTCTACCGCCTCGTCCCGGCGCTTCGCGACGTGGTCCTGTCGGTCCACTGCCACAACGACCTCGGCCTGGCCGTGGCCAACTCGTTCGCGGGCCTCACGGCCGGGTGTCGCCAGGTCGAGTGCGCGGTGAACGGCATCGGCGAACGGGCAGGCAACGCCTCGCTCGAGGAGATCGTGATGCTGCTCCACACGCGCAAGTCGAGCGTCGGTCTGTGGACCGGGGCCAACACCCGGGAGATCGCCCGGACCAGCCGCCTCGTCTCTCGCCTGACCGGCTACACGGTCCAGCCGAACAAGGCGATCGTGGGCCGCAACGCCTTCGCGCACGAGGCGGGCATCCACCAGGACGGCGTGCTGAAGGAGCGGACGACCTACGAGATCATGGACGCCACCACGATCGGGCTCGACGCCAACTCGATCGTGCTCGGCAAGCACTCCGGTCGCCACGCGCTGCGGAAGGCGCTGGAGGAGCTCGGCTTCGAGGTGGAGGGCGCGACGCTCAACCAGGCGTTCAAGCGCTTCAAGGACATCGCGGACAAGAAGAAGAAGGTCACGGCGCTGGACCTGGAGGCGATCGTCTCCGACGAGATGCGCCAGTCACCGGCCGCCTTCGAGCTCGAGTGGTTCGAGGTCGAGGCGTCGTCCAGCCGGGGCCCGCTCGCTCGCGTACGCGTCAGCATGCCCGGCGGCGGGGTGGGGGAGGGCAGCTTCACCGGCGACGGCCCGGTCGATGCCTTCTTCAGCGCGATCAACGCCGCGGTGCGCCAGGAGGCGCGCCTGAAGGAGTACCACGTGAGCGCGGTCACGGGCGGGCGCGACGCGCTCGGCGAGGTGACGGTGCTGCTCGAGCTGGCCGGCCGGATGGCCTCCGGGGTGGGCGTCTCAACGGACATACTGGAGGCCTCGGGCAAGGCATATCTGCGGGCGATCTCGAACGCCCTCGCGGAGTCGGCCGCGGCGGAAGCGGAGCACCACCTCTCCCGGGCCGAGCCGGAGCAGACCCCGACGCCATAGTGAGCGCGGCCAACGACGTCCGGTTCGGGAGAATCGCGGCGTGCCGGACGGCTTCACCTTTCGCGACGGCGAGCGCCTGATTCGCTTCGGCGACGGCGTTCTGGCGGAGGCTCCGGGACTCCTGGGCGAGCACGGCTTCGAGCGGTACACCCTGCTGACCACGCCCCGGGCGCAGGAGGCGGCGCCGGAGCTGACGGCCGGGGCCGCCGCGGTGAGGCAGGTGCCGCCCGGCAAGGTCGATCAAATCGCCGCGGAGTTGCTGCCGCATGCCGGCGGGGGGCCGCTGGTGGGACTCGGCGGCGGCCGTGTGATCGATACGGCCAAGGCCATCGCCGGAGCGGGCGACGGGCGCTGCGCGGCCATCCCCACGACCCTCTCCGGCGCCCCGGTCACGCCCTTCCACCGGCTGCCCGCGGACGTAGAGGGGGCGCGAATGGTCAGACCGGCGCTCGTGGTCGCCGAGCCGGCCCTGATGGCCTCGCAACCGGGCCCGCAGCGGGCCGCCAGCGCCATGAACGCGCTGGCGCACGCAATGGAGTCGCTCTACACGCCCCTCGCCAACCCGGTGGCCGAGCCGGCGGCCCTGAGGGCGGCGGAGCTCTTCGCCGAGGCGCTGCCGCGCGACGACGCCGAACCGGAGCCGCTCGCCCTCGCGGCGCTGCTGGCGGGATACGCCGTCGGGACCACCGGCCTCGCGGTGCACCACGCCCTGTGCCAGACGATCGTCCGCCTTTGCGGCGCCCCGCACGCCGAGACGAACGCGGTGATGCTCCCGCACTCCGCACGGCTCGTGGCCCTTCGTGCCCCCGGGCCGATGGGCGCTTTCGCGCACGCACTCGGCGACCAGGTCGGCGATCCGGAGGCTGCCGCCGGCCGTGTTGCCAAGCTGGCCGCTCGGTCGGGGCACACGAGGCTCTCGACGCTTGGCGTCGAAGAGTCTCGGCTGACGCAGGTCGTGGAGGCCGTGCTAGCCCACCGGGGGCTCGCGGCCACGCCCGATCCGCCCGGGCGCGAGGAACTGCTGGAGCTGCTCCGGGCGGCGCTCTAGCCACCGGCAAGACCCCGTGCAGGTCGACATAGACGCGCGCGTACGGCAGGGGCCGGCGGCCGTGACCGCGAAGCCGCGCCCAATCCTTCGAAAGGGGCACAGCTTGAGCGCTTCTCTGAAGAGCGCGGCGACCGCCGCGCTCATCGGCCTCTTCCTACCCGCTTCGGCGGCTGCGCTCGTCCCGCATACGGTCCAGCCCGGCGAGACACTCTGGTCCATCGCCGCGGCCAACAACTTCACGACGCGCGCGCTCGCGGCAGCCAACGGGCTGCCGGAGACGGCGGCGGTCGTGGCTGGTCAGACGATCCAGATCCCGAGCGAGGGCCAGGCCGGCGCCGCCGTCCAGGGCTCGGCCCCCGCCGCCGCCGGCAGCGCGCCGGGACCGGCGGGTGCCTACGTCGTCCGCTGGGGCGACACCTTGACCGGGATCGCGGCGCGTAGCGGGATCAGCGCGAGCCGGCTCGCCTCGTTGAACGGTCTCGACCCGTCGAGCACCCTCGTCGCCGGAACCCCGCTCAAGGTTCCGACGGGCGCGCCGAGCGCGGCCGCCGCCTCGCCCGCGGCGACGCCGAGCGCCGTTCCCGCGGCCGCCCCTCAGCCCACCAGCGAGCGGGTGAGCCCGGAGCTGGTCGGGAACCTCGCGCTGACCCACGGGGTGTCGCCGTCGCTGGCCAACGCGATCGCCGAGCAGGAGAGCGGTCACAACAACGCGTTGGTCTCGAGCGCCGATGCCCGTGGCGTGATGCAGATCCTCCCGGGCACCTGGGACTTCGTCGAGCGTGACATCGCGGGCAAGCGCCTCAATTCCGCCTCCGCGTCCGAGAACGTCCATGCGGGGGTGATGTACCTCGGGCGTCTGATGCAGGACACCGGGAACGTCTTCACCGCCACGGCGTCGTACTACCAGGGTGAAGCGTCCGTGCGGCGCAACGGGATGCTGCCGGAAACCCGCCGCTACGTCGACAGCGTGATGTCGCTGCGCAGTCGCTACGGAGGGCCGCAGTAGCAGACGATCGTATGTGATAACGTACGGCGCCCTGTGGCTGTCGCGGCCGAGTCCAGCGCCCTCGGACCCCGTGTCCGCGCCCTTCGCGAGGGCATGCAGCTATCCCTGCGGGATCTGGCCGAGCGCAGCGGAGTCTCGGCGCCGATGCTCTCCCAGGTCGAGCGCGGCGAGACCAGCCCGACGCTGTCGGTGGCCACGCGGATCGCGTCCGGGCTCGAACTGTCCCTGTCGCAGCTTCTACGGCTGGACGAGGGCGACGGCGTGACCGTGGTCCGTGCCGCCGAGCGCCGCTCGGGCGGCGGACGCGGGCACCGTTACGAGATCCTCACGCCGCCCGTCCCGGGCCAGAGAGCCGAGGTCTCGCTCCACACGCTCCCGCCCGGCGCCGCCACAGGCGGTCGCGACGATCCGCCCATGCACGAGCCCGGCGCGCGCGAGACGGCGGTCGTGGCCGAAGGGCGGCTGCGGCTCGTCTGCGGGCCCGCAGCGCACGAGCTCGGCGAGGGCGACGCCGTGACCTTCGACTCCGACCTGCCGCACCACTTCGAGAACCCCGGCGACGAGCCGGCGCGGTTCTACGCGGTAGTGGCCGCCGGGCTGAGGAGGTCGTGATGGGTCAGGGCCAGAACGGCGAGCAGGCGGTGCCTGCGAGCGCACGAAGTCTTTTCGACAAGATCTGGGACGCCCACGAGGTCGCCGAGGGCCTGCTCTACGTCGACCTGCACCTCGTCCACGAGGTCACCTCGCCGCAGGCGTTCGCGTCGTTGCGGCTGGCGGGACGAAAGATCCGGCGCACCGACCGGACCCTGGCGACGGCCGATCACAACGTCCCCACCGACGGGTCGAAGGTGGCGGCCCAGATCGCCGACAAGCTCTCGCGGGTACAGGTGGAGACGCTCGAGCGCAACTGCGAGGAGTTCGGCATCCCCGTGTACTCGATCGGGTCGGAGCGGCAGGGGATCGTCCACGTGATCGGGCCGGAGCTCGGCCTCACCCAGCCCGGGATGACGATCGTCTGCGGCGACTCCCACACCTCCACCCATGGCGCCTTCGGGGCCCTCGCCTTCGGGATCGGCACGAGCGAGGTGGAGCACGTGCTGGCAACGCAGACGCTTCAGCAGCGCAAGCCGCGGTCGATGCGCATCCGCTACGAGGGCCAGCTCGGCTATGGCGTCTCGGCCAAGGATCTGATCCTCGGCACGATCGGCCGGATCGGCACCGACGGCGGGGTCGGGCACGCGATCGAGTACGCCGGCCCGCCGATCGAGGCGCTCTCCATGGAGGGGCGGATGACGGTCTGCAACATGACAATCGAGGGTGGGGGGCGCGCCGGAATGATCGCCCCGGACGACACCACCTTCGATTGGGTGGAGGGGCTAGGGGCGGCGCCCGACCCGCTCCCGCTGGAGGAGTGGCGAGCACTGCGCAGCGATCCCGAGGCGCGGTTCGACAAGGAGGTGGTGATCGACGCCACGGAGATCTCGCCGCAGGTCACCTGGGGGACCAACCCCGGCCAGGTCGTCGACGTGACCGGGGCGGTGCCGGAGCCCGGCGCCGAGGCGGAGGAGCGGGCGCTCGACTACATGGCCCTCGAGCCCGGCACCCCGATGAGCGAGATCGAGCTCGACCGCGTGTTCATCGGCTCCTGCACGAACTCGCGCATCGGCGACTTGCGCGAGGCGGCCGAGGTCGTCCGCGGCAGGCGCGTCTCCCCCAAGCTGGAGGCGATGGTCGTCCCGGGCTCGCAGCAGGTGAAGGCCCAAGCGGAGGCCGAGGGCCTCGACGAGGTCTTCCGCTCTGCCGGCTTCGACTGGCGCTCCGCGGGCTGCTCGATGTGCCTGGGCATGAACCCGGACATCCTCGAGCCAGGCGAGCGCTGCGCCTCGACGAGCAACCGAAACTTCGAAGGCAGGCAGGGAAGAGGCGGCCGCACGCACCTGGTGAGCCCAAAGATGGCGGCAGCAGCAGCGCTGGAAGGCCACTTCGTAGACATCAGGGAGTGGAGCGAATGAGCGGCCCGCACAAGAGCTCTGCCAACTGCCAACCGCCAACTGCCAACCCAGGTTGATGGAACCAATCCGCCTGATAGAGGGACCAGTGTCGGCATTGAATCGCGCCGACGTCGACACCGACCAGATAATCCCCAAGCAGTTCCTCAAGCGCGTGGAGCGCACCGGGTTCGGCGAGTTCCTCTTCTACGACTGGGCCAAGCGGCCGGGCTGGGACCTGCCGGCCAACCCGATCCTGGCGGCCGGGCGGAACTTCGGCTGCGGGTCCTCGCGCGAGCACGCCCCCTGGGCGCTCGAGGACTACGGCTTCAAGGCGATCGTGGCGCCCAGCTTCGGCGACATCTTCTACTCCAACTGCACCAAGATCGGGCTGCTGCCCGTGGCGTTGCCGGAGGAGGAGGTCAAGGCGCTCATGGAGGCCGGCCACGCCCGGATCGACCTGGAGGAGCAGGAGATCTCGTTCGCCGGGCGCCAACTGCCCTTCGACATCGATCCGGAGACGGCGCGCCGCCTGCTCGAGGGCCTCGACGACATCGGAGTCACGCTCCGGCAGACCGATGCGATCGACCGCTACGAGCGCGAGCGGGAGCGCAACGGCCCGAGCACCGCGGTGCTATGAGCCGCGACTGGGACGCGGCGACCTACGACCGCGTCTCCGAGCCGCAGGTCGCGATGGCCGGCGAGGTGCTGGCCCGGCTCGATCCGAGGGGAGACGAGACCGTGCTCGACGCCGGCTGTGGCAGCGGCCGGGTCACGCAGATGTTGATGGAGCTGCTGCCAGAGGGCCGCGTGATCGCAGTCGACCTGGCCCCCTCGATGGTCGAGCAGGCGCGAGCGGCGCTACCGGAGGATCGGGTCGAGGTCCTGCCGCCCACGGACCTGGTCGAGCTCGAGCTGGCCGAGCCCGTCGACGTGGTCTTCTCGAACGCCGTCTTCCACTGGATCGACGACCACGACGCGCTGTTCGCCAGGCTCCATGCCGCCCTCGAGCCGGGCGGCCGGCTCGTCGCGCAGTGCGGTGGAGCGGGGAACGTCGACCGCTTCCACCGCGCCGCCACCGAGGTGGGCTCGAGGCCACCCTTCGCCGAGCACCTGAACGGCTGGACGGGACCATGGCGGTTCGAGGCCCCGGAGCCGACTGAGAAGCGCCTCGGCCGCGCCGGCTTCGATGAGGTCCGCTGCTGGCTCTCGCCGCATCAGGTGGTCCCGCCCGAGCCGCTCGAGTACCTGCGGGCGGTCTGCCTCGGCTACCACCTCGAGGCGCTGCCGGAGGAGCTGCGCGACGACTTCGTGACGGCGGTCGCGGGGCGCTGCGGTGAGCCGCTGGAGCTCGACTACGTCCGGCTCAATATCGAGGCTCGCGCGGCATGACCGAGAGGAAGGCGTATCGCGAGACCATGTGGGGCAGCCCGGCTCTGAAGGGCAAGAGGTGCGTCGTCTTACTACCGGGCGACGGGATCGGCCCCGAGATCATGGCTGCCGCCCGCAGGCTGCTCGCCCGGGTCGGCGACTTCGAGCTCGAGGAGCACCTCGTCGGCGGCGCCTCGATCGACGCCAGCGGCACGGCGCTGACTGACGAGGTCCTGAAGTCCTGCCGCGAGGCCGATGCAGTACTGCTCGCCGCCGTGGGCGGCCCCAAGTGGGAGACGACGGATCCCGACGCACCGCGCCCCGAGCAGGGCCTGCTCGGCCTGCGCAAGGGCCTGGGGCTGTTCGCCAACCTGCGGCCGGTACGACCGAGCCCGGCGCTGCTCGAGGCGAGCCCGCTCCGGCCCGACCGGATCGGGGGCACCAACCTGCTCGTGGTGCGCGAGCTCACCGGCGGCATCTACTTCGGCGAGCGCGGGCGCCGCGACGGCGGCGCGTTCGACACCTGCGTCTACAGCGTCGGCGAGATCGAGCGGATCGCGCGTGTCGGCTTCCGCTCGGCCAGGGCCCGTGTGACGAGCGTCGACAAGGCGAACATCCTCGACACCTCGCGCCTGTGGCGTGAGGTGGTCACGCGTGTGCACTCGAAGGAGTTCCCGACGGTCAAGCTCGAGCACATGTTGGTCGACAACGCGGCCATGCAGCTGGTCTCCTCGCCGCGACACTTCGACGTCGTGCTCACCGAGAACATGTTCGGCGACATCCTGAGCGACGAGGCGGCCATGCTTACGGGCTCGCTCGGGATGCTCCCGAGCGCCTCGCTCGGCGAGTCGGGGCCGGGTCTGTTCGAGCCCGTGCACGGCTCGGCGCCCGACATAGCGGGCTCGGGCAAGGCCAATCCGCTGGCCATGTTCGGGTCGGTGGCCATGATGCTCCGGCACGGACTTGACATGGAGCGCCAGGCGGCGACGGTAGAATCCGCCATCGATCGGGCGCTCGACGCCGGCCTTCGGACTCAGGACCTCGGCGGTGACGCCACCACAGAAGACGCCACCCGGGCGGTCCTCGCGTACCTGTAATCGATGAAAGACCAAGAGAGGAGCAAGTGACCACCGCGGACCTCATTTGGCTGAACGGGGAGTTCGTCGCCTGGGAGGACGCGAAGGTACACGTACTCACTCACGCCCTTCACTACGGAACCGGGGTGTTCGAGGGCATCCGGGCCTACGAGACCGACCGCGGGACGGGGGTGTTTCGCCACCAGGACCACCTCGACCGTCTCGAGCAGTCGGCGGCCTTCTACTACATGGACATGCCTTACCCGAAGGAGCAGCTGCGCGAGGTCACCCACGAGCTGATCGCGCGCAACGGGTTCAAGAGCTGCTACATCCGGCCGCTCGTGTGGCGCGGCTATGGCCCGATGGGGCTCAACCCGCTCGAGAATCCAGTCGAGGCGATGATCGCGGTCTGGGAGTGGGGCGCCTACCTGGGGGAGGAGGGCAAGCGCAACGGGATCCGTGCCAAGGTCTCCTCCTGGCGCCGCATCCCGCCGGAGTCGCTGATCCCGCACGCCAAGGCGTCCGGCCAGTACCTCAACTCCGTGCTCGCCAAGATCGAGTCGATCAAGGCGGGCTACGAAGAGGCGATCCTGCTCGACCGTCACGGGCACGTCTGCGAGGGCACCGGTGAGAACGTGTTCATGGTCAAGGACGGCGTGATCGCCACTCCCGGCCACTCGTCCAGCATCCTCGACGGGATCAACCGTAAGTCGGTGCTGGAGATCGCCGCCGCCCTCGGCTATACGATCGAGGTTCGGGACGTGGCGCGCTCGGAGCTGCCGCTGGCCGACGAGCTCTTCCTCACCGGCACCGCCGCCGAGCTCACGCCGGTGAGGGAGATCGACGACATCGAGGTAGGGCCGCCCGGCCCCGTCACGCGAGAGCTCCAGCGGGAGTTCGACGACGCCCTGCACGGGCGCTCGGAACGCTTCGCCAAGTGGCTCGACCTCGTGCCGGTACCATCCAAGGCGTGAGCGCCCCCGCGTTCGGGCGAATTACCTAGGCGGCTCCCCGCCCCCGCTCGTTCCCGAACCCAAAGGCGCTCCCATGGCAGAACAGGTACTTCTCTACGACACCACCCTCCGCGACGGCATGCAGGGCGAGGGCATGTCGATCTCGGTGGACGAGAAGGTCCGCGTCGCGCATGCGCTGGACTCGCTCGGAATCCACCTGATCGAGGCCGGCTTCCCCGCCTCCAACCCAAAGGAGGAGGCGCTCTTCGACCTCCTCTCGCGCGAGCGCTTCGAGCACGCGGACATCGCCGCCTTCGGAATGACGCGCCGGCGCGATGTGACCGCCGCGGAGGATGCCGGGCTGCGGCTGCTCGCCGACTGCTTCGCGCCGGTCTGCACGCTGGTCGGCAAGACCTGGTCGCTCCACCTGGAGAAGATCACGAAGGTGGAGCCGGAGGAGAATCTGCGGATGATCGCGGAGTCGGTCGCCTTCCTCGCCGGCCGGGGCAAGCGGGTGATCTACGACGCCGAGCACTTCTTCGACGCCTACCGCGACGACACCGCCTACGCGCTCCGCTGCCTCCGGGCTGCGGCCGAGGCCGGCGCGGAGAACCTCACCTTGTGCGACACGAACGGCTCCTCGATGCCGTCGCAGGTCGCCGATGCCACGAGCAGGGTGGTGCAGGAGCTCGGGGACTCGGTGCAGGTTGGGATTCACACTCACGACGATGCCGGCTGCGGAGTGGCCAACTCGCTGGTGGCGGTGGAGCACGGGGCCCGGCTGGTGCAGGGAACCATGAACGGGTACGGCGAGCGCTGCGGGAACGCGAACCTCGTCGCGATCGTGCCCGGCCTCGCGCTCAAGCTCGGCTTCGACTGCATCGAGGGCGACCGCCTGACGCACCTCACCGAGGTGTCGCACCTGATCGACGAGCTCTGCAACGTCACCCCGAACCCCAACCACCCCTACGTGGGCGCCAACGCCTTTGCCCACAAGGGAGGCATGCACGTGGCCGGAGTGAGCCGGGACTCGCGGACATTCGAGCACGTCGATCCTGCGCTGGTGGGAGCCGACAGCCGGGTGCTCGTCTCGGAGCTGTCCGGCAAAGGCAGCGTTCAGGCCCGCGCCGCAGTCGACGACGCCACCGCGGCTCGCGTCGTGGAGCGGGTCAAGGACCTGGAGCACCGCGGCTACCACCTGGAAGCCGCCGACGGCTCCTTCGACCTGTTGATCCGCAGGGAGACCGGGGCGTACGAGCCTCTGTTCAGGCTCGAGGCCTGGCGGGTCATCGCCGAGAAGCGCGAGGACGGCAAGGTCCAGACCGAGGCCACGATCAAGATCTGGGTCGACGGCGAGCGCTACGTCCGCACCGCCGAGGGCAACGGTCCCGTGCACGCGCTCGACCGCGCCCTGCGCTCGGCCATAGGCGAGCGCTACCCGCACCTGCACGACATCGAGCTGGTCAACTTCAAGGTCCGCATCCTCGACGAGACGAAGGGCACGGGCGCAGTCACGCGAGTGCTGCTCGACGCGAGCGACGGCAGGGCGACCTGGGGCTCCATAGGGGTGTCGGAGAACATCATCGAGGCGAGCTGGGAGGCCCTGGTCGACTCGCTCGAGGCCGGGATGCTTCCCGGCCGCGCGGATCACCACCGAGCGCGCCGCGCGGCGGCATCCGGCCCCGGCGGCCACGCGGTGCCGGATGCCGAGAGCTCCTCTCAAGATGCGGGGCTGGACGCTCCGCGGAGGTAATCGTTGACGGAGTTCGTCCCCCTCGCCCGACCGCTCGTCGGCGAGCGCGAGGAGGAGCTCGTTCTGGATGCGCTGCGCTCGCGGCGTCTCGCGCTGGGGCCGAAGCTGCCCGCCTTCGAGAAGGCCCTTGGGAGGCGCCTCGGCGTCGAGCACGTCTCCGCCGTCTCGAGCGGTACCGGGGGCCTCCATCTCGCGATCCGCGCCGCCGGCCTCGAGCGCGGCGACGAGGTGGTGACCACCCCTCTGAGCTTCGTGGCCTCGGCCAACTGCCTGCTCTACGAGGGCGCCCGACCCGCCTTCTGCGACATCGACCGTCGCACTCTCAACATCGACCCCGCCGCGGCCGAGGCGGCCCTCACGGAGCGCACCACGGGCCTTCTCCCGGTGCACCTGTTCGGCTACCCGGCCGATCTGCCGGCGCTCGAGCGCATCGCCTCGGAGCGCGGACTGTGGCTCGTGGAGGACGCCTGCGAGTCGCTGGGAGCGACGCACGCGGACGGGATCGCCGCGGGCGCCCGCGGCAACCTCTCAGTCTTCGGCTTCTATCCCAACAAGCAGCTGACCACGGGCGAGGGTGGAGCCGTGGTCGCCCCGATCGCCGGGCTCAAGGAGCGGATCGACTCGGAGCGCAACCAGGGCCGCGCCGCCGACATGGGCTGGCTCGACCACGATCGGCTCGGCTTCAACTACCGCCTCGACGAGCTCTCCTGCGCGCTCGGCCTCGCGCAGTTCGAGCGTCTCGACTATTCCCTATCCGCGCGGGCGCGGGTGGCGGCGCGCTACTCGGAGGGGCTGGCTGACGTGGAGGGGATCGAGCTTCCCTGCCCGGACCTGGGCGGTGACCGGCGGAGCTGGTTCGTCTATGTCGTCCAGCTGCCGCCCGAGGTCGATCGCGATACCGCGGTTCGGGCGATGCGCGAGCGCGGTGTGGACTCGAAGCCGTACCTGCCGGCGATCCACCTGATGAGTTTCTACCGCGAGCGGTTCGGGCATCGCGAGGGCGAGTTCCCCGTCTGCGAGGACGTGGCGCGCCGCTCACTGGCGCTGCCGTTCTTCCCCGAGCTCACGGAGTCTCAGATTGAGAGGGTGGTCGCCGCCATACGCGAGGTCGTTGCAGCGCCTGCCATTCTTCGGCCATGAGGTGAGACGTCCCGGCCGAATGGCCGTGGTCGCGTGCCTCGCGATCGCGGCCGTCACGCTCCTGCTGCCCTCGGCGCCGACCACCGATCCGTGGGGCTGGATCGTGTGGGGTCGGGAGGTTGCGCACCTCCAGCTCTCCACGGCCATCGGCGGCGCGCCCTCGTGGAAGCCCCTGCCCGTCCTCGTCACCACGCCGCTCTCGCTGTTCGGCGGCGCCGCACCCGATCTCTGGCTGCTGTTCGCGAGGGCCGCAGGCCTGCTCGGACTGGTCGCCGCGTACCGACTCGGCTGGCGGCTCGCCGGCCGGGCCGCGGGCGTCGTTGCGGCGGGCGGGCTGCTTCTCAGCAGCCACTGGGTTCGCACCTGGCTGCACGGATACTCGGAGCCCCTGGGGGTGGCGCTCCTGCTGTTCGCCGTCGACCGCCACTGATCGGGACGGCCGCGTCAGGCGCTGCTGCTGGCCGCCTGCGTCTCGCTGCTTCGGCCAGAGGCCTTCCCGTTGGTGCTTCTGTACGCCGCGCTGCTGTGGCGCCGGCGGGAGCTCTCCGCTGGGGCGGTGGCTGCGACTGGCCGTGTCGGTGCCGGCCCTCTGGATCGTCCCGGACTGGATCGGCTCGGGCCAGCTCTTCCACGCCGGTGACGTCTCCCAGAGAGTCGAGCCGAGCGGGACGAGCTCGCTTCTCGCGGCGCTCGCCGAGGCGGCCACGATCGTTCCGCTGCCGCTGCTGCTGGCGGCGGCCGGGGGGCTGCCGATCGCGCGCCGCATCGCCGACCGCTGGGTGCTGGGCCTATCCGCCATCGCCGTGGGGTGGACAGCGCTTCTTGTGGGGCTGATGCTCGGGGGCTACCCGGCCTCGGCCCGCTTCTTCGTGCTGCCGGCCTCGCTGCTAGCCGTGCTGGGCGCGGTCGGCGGTGTCCGGGCGGTGGGGCTTGTCATGGCGGGCGGCCGCCGGGTCGCCATCGTAGCGCTCATCTTCCTGGCGACGCTGCCGGCGGTCGCGACGAGGATCGATGGGGCCGGGACGGAGGCGCGCGCCTCGATCGATCGCGCCCGCGTTGAGGAAGCGCTCGGACAGGCGATCGCGCGGGTCGGACCGGGGCGCCTGCGCGCCTGCGGGGTGCCCGTGCTTCCGCGCGGGCTGGGCTGGATCCGCGGCGAAGTGGCCTGGCGCCTGCGGCTGAGCCTGCGCGACGTCCGCGGCGTCCACACCACGGGGGCCGGATACCTCGCTCGTCTCAGCCGTACCGGCAAGGCGGCGGCGCCCCGCGCGGTCGCCGTACGGAGGCTGCACCCTCGCTTCGTCCTGCTCGATCCGTTCGGCCGCTCGCGCCTGGGGGCGCCCTCGCCCGTGGTCGAGCTCGGGCCGCGTGATCGCACGTCCCGCTGGCGAATCGAGGTGCCTCGCTCCGGCCCCTGCGCCGGGGGACGCCGAACCTTCGCTAGAGCTGCTTGACGAGTGCAACGAAGCCTGGAAGGCCCCGCCCGGCGGGCCGGTAGGCCACCTCGTCGTAACCGGCGCTCAGGTAGAGGGACCTCGCCGGCTTGTTGT
>Ga0126312_10001318_pt1 | contig 16183 bp, 19 predicted proteins | sample Plot104A_FD_92537 | JGI IMG/M metagenome (GOLD analysis project Ga0126312, IMG submission 92537) | Serpentine soil microbial communities from UC McLaughlin Reserve, CA, USA - Plot104A | ecosystem: Environmental > Terrestrial > Soil > Grasslands | place: USA: UC McLaughlin Reserve, Lake County... | reverse complement strand
TGCCCCGGAGGTGGTGTCGGTCGCGGTATCGGTTGCGCCCGAGGTGGTATCGGTTGCCCCGGAGGTGGTGTCGGTGGCCCCCGAGCTGGTGTCGGTTGCCCCGGAGGTGGTGTCGGTGGCCCCGGAGGTGGTGTCGGTCGCGGTATCGGTTGCGCCCGAGGTGGTATCGGTTGCCCCGGAGGCGATGTCGGTGGCCCCCGAGCTGGTGTCGGTTGCCCCGGAGGTGGTGTCGGTGGCGGTATCGGTTGCGCCCGAGGTGGTGTCGGTTGCCCCCGAGGCGGTGTCGGTCGCGGTATTAGTTACACCCGAGGTGGTGTCGGTGGCCTCGGAGGTGGTGTCGGTGGCCCCCAGGGTGGTGCTTGTGGTGGTGGGAACCTGTGCGGAGGCGCTCCCGCACAAGACGGTGAAGAGGGCGCCGAGCGCGGCGATGGCAGCGAGCCGGAGACACCTGGAGCGTCGGTCAGGCCGATAGCTAAGTGCGCCAGACAGCAATATCTCTCCACCTGTGTCTGACCCGTGCGATGTGTCACTACCCTGCTCCCTGCCTTAGGAGCCCCGAAATATCGTCAAAATTCGCGAATTTCTCCGCAAATTGCGAGTTTTATTCGGCCCGCAGGGATCATCTTTAACAGCACCGGTATCGAACATGCGTTCGTACAAATAGCGGCTAGCGCGGCCCGACCAGGCGATCCGCTATTCCGGCTCCGGCCGGTCGCTGGGGTCTCGGATCGGTCATCGTCGTGTCTTATTGTCCTGCCGTAAAGCCGCTGCTGCTCGGAAGCGGTCATAGCGGCAGCGCCTCCTCGAGCGAGGCGATCGCGTAGTCGGCGCCCGAATCTCGGAGCTGGTCGACGGCGAAGTGGTGGCTTCCGACGCCCACGCACTTCATCCCCGCCGCGTGCGCGCCCTCGACGTCGTGGGGGCGTGTCGCCGACCACAATCGCCCGCTCGGGCGTCACCGACTCGCCGTAGACGAGCGCGGCTCGCTTCAGCGCGATCCTTGTCAGCTCGCCGTGGTCGGTCGAGTCAGAGCCGTAGCCGCCGAAGGAGAAGAAACGGTTGATCCGCGCGCGGTGGAGCTTGATGTGGGCCGCGGCCTCGAGGTTGCCGGTGACCAGTCCGAGCAGGTAGCCGTCCTCGATCAGCTTTGGCAGCAGCTCCTTCACGCCGGCCAGCACCCTATAGCTATCGGACTCCGCCACCGTCTGGTGCAGGTAGAAGAGGCGGCGCTCGAGCAGGCGCGTGAACTCCTTGCGCTCGGGCTGGCGGTGCAGCACTGCCTCGAAGGTCTTGCGCCCGACGTCGGGGTCGGTCATGCCGGTGTCGGTGACCTTGACGATATCGGCCAGGATGCCGTACAGCTCATCGAACGCGAGCCGCTACGAGGCGGCCCCGGCCGCGCCGGTGATGATCAGCGTGCCGTCGATGTCGAACAGGATCGCAAAACCTCCAGGTCGCCGTTCCGGGGCGGACGCGGGCGTCCCAGCGTGAGCCTGAAGTTAGGCCGCTTGCTCAGCTCGGATTGGCCGGAGCCTCGAAGTTGGCGAGCTCGGGTAGCTCCGCACCCGCCGCGGCGGGAAAACCGACCTCGATCTTGTCATCTCGCACCCGGGCTTCGAGGCGCGGCTGGACGAATACGGCCGGCCCGTCGACGACCGCGCCGGTGCGAAGGTCGAAGCGCGAGCCGTGCCACGGGCAGGTGACCGTGTCGCCCTCGCGCGAGCCCTCGGCGAGCGGTCCGCCCAAATGGGTGCAGGTATTGGCGAGCGCGCACACCTCGCCGGCGCGGGTGCGGGCGAGCAGCACCGGCACGCCATCGACGTCCACACGGCGGAGCTCGTCGCCCTGCAGCTCGGCCGCATCGAGCACGGGGACGAACGAGCCGGGCACGCTCTGTCCGACGGTGCGGTTGACCCTGATCCCGAGCGCGAAGCTGAGCTTGCCGCCCAGGTGGGCTGCAGTCGAGCTGGTCAGGAAGCCGAGGCCGCTCAGCCCGCGCGCAAGGCCGCGCCGTCCCTTGTGGCGGTAGGCGAGCGAGGCAGTGCTCAGCGTCAGACCGAGCACGTTCACGAGGGCGTGCACCATGGCGATCCGCCTGCTCTGGCCGATGAGGTCGCGGAAGTCGTTCAGGCCAGTCACGGCCGCCGGCACGGCAGCGATCGTGCCCACGGCGAGGGCGCGGTCGGCGGCCGCGGCGAGGGACTTGTCCCCGCTCAACGCGGAGCTACCGTCGAGCAGCAGGGCGGTGGTCCAGGCTCCGACCGGGACATCGGTAAGCGCGGGGTGCAACGGCGCTCCCAGCCAGACCCCGTCGAGGGAGTTGCGAACCGGGGGCCGGCTGACCGCGCGCTTGATCAGCGGCTGGAGCCGTGTGGCGAGCGGGTCGGTCCAGCGTTGCGAGACGGCGAAGCGGCTGGCGAACGTCAAGGGCATCGGGGTGCTCCTTTGTCGGGCGGTCGAATCGCGACGAACGGTAGCGTCGATCAGGGTTCTCTACCCCTCCAGTTGGCAGCGAGATGAAGCCGCCGGGTGGGGCTCTCAGCTCGGGGTTCGGCGGCGTACGGGTCTGCGTCTCGCTGGTCTGGACGCCCGCGGGAAGGTGGGAGAGGAGGACCAGATCACGGCGATTGGCGATGCCCTGGCGGACTTCGATGCTGATCTCATCGTCCTGAGGCTGCACGTCCCCGGCAGCGAGGACGAGAACTGGCGTGAGCACCGGCTTGCCCAGCGGGTGCGCTCGCACTTCGACGTCTCGACGACGGTGTTCTACTTCGACAGCGAAGGACACGTCGTGGAGCGCGACGACGCCTGACGGCCGGGGGTGAGTAGTGTCAATGAGACAAGGCCACTGACTGAGATGGCGCTCGACGTCCGCACCAAGCGCGCCTACGATCCTGCCGAGGCAACCGACGGCCACCGGGTGCTGATCGACCACGTCTGGCCGCGCGGCATCAAGCGCCAGGACCTGAGCCTCGACGAGTGGGCGCGCGAGCTGGGGCCGAGCGACGAGCTGCGCAAGTGGTTTGACCACGTGCCGGAGCGGTTTGACGAGTTCCGCGCCCGCTACCGCGCTGAGCTTTCATCCCACGGAGAGAAGCTCGAGGAGCTGCGCCGCCGTGCGCACGAAGGGCCGCTGACAGTCGTCTACGCCGCCCGCGACCGCGAGCACAACAACGCCGCCGTGCTTGCCGAGCTGATCCGCGATGGCTGAGCCGACGGTCGGAGACGACCGGGAGGGCGCGCCCCGCAGGATCGAGCGCCACGCCCACACGCTGTGGATCGCCAGCGAACGCGGGGAGTCCGGGCGACTGCGCGCCGATAGCCGAGCGTTCTCGTCGCTCCCCGTCTCCCTCGCCCGAGACACCCCCTCGAGCCGCGAGGCGACAATCCCGGGCGAGCTTCTCGCCGCCGCTCAGAGCGCGTCGTTTGCTGTGACGCTGGCCGACCTGCTCGCGCACGACGGCAGCCCAGCACACGAGCTCGCCGTCGACACCACCTGCGAGCTGCGAGAAGAGCCGTCTGGTACCCGCCAGATCACCGCGCTGCGCCCTGCGCCTCTCAGGTCGAGCACCAGGACTCGACCGCAACAGCTTCCGGGAGCGCGCAGAGGCGGCACTGGCGAGTTGCCCGGTTTCTCACGCCCTCAGCGCCGCCATCCCGATCCCCATCGATGCCCAGCTTCTCGCGGGGCCCTGATGCCGGCCCTCGACGACGCACGAGCGACTACCCCCGATGCGCCGCACCAGGCGGGGAGCTTGAAGGCGGCGGACCGGATCCTGGAGATCACCCGCCGAAGCGATCACTGATCTTGGAGAATCGAGAACGCATCAATACGGGCGCGCGACACCGGTCAGCCTGCCTCAACCGACAGCTCGAGACGCGCAACCGAGACGGAACGAGGGTGAGCGTGAACAGCTGGGATCTGAAGGCGCTCAATCTGAAGCGCGGCTGCCGGCGATCCTCTCCTCAAGCGAAGTGGCACGCGCCATCGTGCTCGACCTCGCGGCGGGCGAGAGCCTCCCGGACCATCAGGTCACGAGCCGCCTGGCTGGTCGTGCTCGGCGGCGAGATCCAGCTCGCGACCGCCGAAGGCGAGCGCACGAGCGGCGGCGTCGGGCTGTTGGTGGAGTTCGCTCCCGAGGAGCGGCACGAGGTGGTCGCCTCCGCCGACGCGCGGCTGCTGCTGTTGCTGACGCCGTGGCCCGGTAGCGGCCATCCCGGTGCGATGACGATCCGCGAGAAGCTCTACGCGCGCCGCCACGCGGCCAAGCAGGCGAAGTGAGCCAAGCCACCCGGCAAGGAGCCCTCACCCTCACCCGCGGACACCAGCACCACCGTCCCCCAAAAACGCCTCGGCGTCCGACTTTCAGAGCTAGCGACTACCAGACCGACATCGTCCACGTGATCAAGGGCGTGACCGAGGCCGAGACGGGCGCGATCGATCACTTCAACCGCATCATCGAGTCAACCGACGGCCTCGACTGGGTCACACAGGACATGGTGATCTCGATTCTCCGCGACGAGGAGCGACACCGCCGTCTGTTCGAGGGCTACCTGCGCGAGTACCGCGCCGAAGGGTTGACCTGATACCTACGAGCCTCACGCGGTGCGTTCCGCGTGTCCTGAGTGCTCGCGGGCTGTGATGGCGGCGTCCGCGTACACGTCGATCATCTGCCGGTAGTTGGCGGCGACCTGCGCGACCGCGGCCTCGCGCTCGAGGCGGCCGGCTTGGTGCTCGCTCAGCGCCTCCAGCCAGATCGTCCGGCCGATCGCGAGGCCCACATAACCAGCCACCGGAGCGGCGACCCTCAGCCAGTGCGCAACGCGGCCGAGATCCGCCCCGCGGCCGAGCACCACGCACCGCACGTCCTTTCGCTCGCCGGCTTGCGCCTGATCGACGACGCGCTCGCAGTCCTCACGCGCTTCCAGGCGCTCGATCTGCGAGATTTGCGGCTCGACGCCCGCCCGTTGGAATTCCTCGATCGTCCGCACGACGAGCGAGGTCGCACGTCGCGGTCATAGACGTGCTGATCGCCGGCGACCTGGTCGAGCTGCGTGACCGTCGCGGGGACGAGCAGCTCGAAGAGGAACTTGCGATTGTGCGCGTGCAGCCATTCTGAGAGCCGCGCGAGCCGCTTGGCCTGCCGGCGGTTGAGCTCCGCATCGCCGGCCGGGTTGTAGCGCACGAGCACCTTCGCGAAGTCAGGGTCAAACGCCGCGATGTGCTCGGCGAACTCCTCACCGAACTCGAAGTCGAACTCGTCCTGGCCGGAGCGCTCGACGGGCATCGCCAGGCTTACACCTTCTGCCCGAGCCGAGCCGGCGATGCCGGCGCCGAACTCCTCGTCGACGAGCACCCCGCAGGACTGCCGTGGCGCGCCGTCGGCGATCGCCCGCTCGAATCCGTCGTAGATCAGCGCCTTCAGCTCCGAGATACGCTCGCGCTCCTCGCTGGTCGGCTCTCCGGCGATCCCCATCAGCTCTTTCTTGAACGAGCCCCGGTGGTCGAAGGAGAGGATGCGTCAGCCGCGCAACCGCTAGGTCCTGACGGGTTCAGGCACGGGATCGCGCTCGAGGACCGGTTCCGTCTGGAGAAACCCCGCGCAGTTATCCTAACGGCGAGAGCCATGCGATCGTGGGTGGTCTCACTTCCATGCGCCCTGCACGGCCCTTCTCAACTTCCATGAGATCGTGCACGAGACAGTCTTTGGAACCTCTGGCCACAGGGCCCTGAAGAATCCGAACGGGCCACTCGCCGCCCAGCTGCACCCCGAGCTGGGAACCTGCACGCCAGATCCACAGCGCTCGGACGCGCCTACGCGCCCGTAGTTCAGTTGGATAGAGCGTCGGTCTACGAAACCGAAGGTCACAGGTTCGAATCCTGTCGGGCGCGCTCTGACTGGGCGGAAACCGCAGCCAGACGGGGGTTTTCGCACGTTGGCACGATCTCCGGCCAGCTCGGTTTTTTTCCGGCCCTCGCCGTCTAGGCGACGAAGGCCCATCGCGCAACTATCGCGCGCTAGGCAATGCTGGAGCCAAGTTCTTGGCAGAAGGCGCGCAGCAAAGCTCGCACGCGACTACCTTCAACCTTGAGATTCGAGGTCCGGGAGGTCGTTACTCCCGCAGCCCGGCGGCTTCGAGGGCTTGACTTCAGACAGGCTCCGCCCAGCGCGCGGTCAGGTGGTAGATGATGATCACGTCGAGCAGGATCACGATGAACGCCCACAGCGGCGCCGCCGGGAAGATCCAGACCTGCTCGATTGCGTTCAGGCCGACGAGGAGTACCCCGGCCCAGCGAGCCCACTCGGCGCCTGTGAGCAGCCCGTAGCCCGTCCACATAAGGATCACTGCGAGGATCAGCGTGACCCACCCCCACGCGGTGATGTCGGCGACGAGCGCCCCGTGGCCCCCGACCACGACGACGGTGTCGTTGAGGATCGCTGCCAGACCGTAGAAGAAGTTCAGCCACCCGATGATCAGAATCATCGCCCCGGCGAACGTCACCCAGCCGGTCGGCCCTCGGGTCCCTCTCGTCCTCTCGGGAGTCGACATTCGTTGCTCCTTTCGCGATTAGCGGCTCAGCCGAGCAGCCGGGCTTTGGCTCGCTCGAACTCGGCGTCGGAGATTGCGCCCCTGTCCTTCAGGTCGCTGAGCTTGTGGAGCTCGTCGGCTGGTGAGGTCCCACCGGCCTCGCGGATGTAGGCGTCGAACTGGCGCTTGGCCGCCGCCTGGTCCCTGGCCGCCCGCTCGCGCATCCCCTCCCCGCGTGCGATCAGGTAGACGAGCACCCCGAGGAATGGGAGGAAGATCAGGAAGAAGACCCACCCGGCCTTCGCCCATCCCGACGTCTCGTGGTCGCGGAAGAGGTCGCCGATGACGGTGATCAGGATCCAGAACCACGCCACCAGCAAGAAGATCTCGAGGACTGTCAGCAGGGCTTCCCCGAGACCGAAGTCGGCGATCACCAAAGCGAACTCCTTTCACTCAGTGGCTTGGCGAGTCCCTTCCGGGCTAATATCTCACATCGTCGTCGGCGGCGGCTGCGGCGGGGTCCCTTCTCCTCGGCTGTGCGAAATTCGTGCCGGTGAGCGAGTCGGCTCCCCCGGGTGCAGCGACCGGTCGATCTCCTCGGTTTCGGTTAGGTTTCTCCGGCGCCGGGCGACCACGGACTAGCTACTGCCCGCTCGTCCGCCACAAGCGACGATGACCCGCTCGTGAATACCAATCGCGCGCCATACCGGCGGACCGTCGTCCTGATCCTCGTCCTCGCGACGGTGGTCGCCTCCGTGTCGGTGTTCGCGGTGTGGGCGAAGCGCCAGCTCCTGGAGACGAGCACCTACACCGAGACCAGCACGGAGCTGCTCGAGAACGAGGAGATCCGCAACGCCGTTGCGGCTTTTCTCGTCGGCCAGCTGTACGCGAAAGTCAACGTCGAGTCCGAGCTCGCCAAGGTGCTTCCTCCACGTGTCGACCCGATCGCCGGCCCGGCCGCGGGAGCCCTGCGGGCTTTCGTCGACACCGCCGCCGTCAGGATCCTCGAGCGGCCCCGGGTTCAGCAGCTCTGGGAGCAGGCAAACGAGCATGCCCACGCGGCCCTTCTCACCCTGATCGAAGGCGGCGGCGCAGCTGTCTCGACGCAGGGCGGCGACGTCACGCTCAACCTCGGGGAGCTGGTTGAGCAGCTTGGCAAGGAGGCGGGCGTTGACGTTGCGGGGAAGATCCCGCCCAGCGCGGCCCAGATCGAGATCATCAGCTCCAACGAGCTCGGTCTGGTGCAGGACCTCGTCAACCTGTTGCGCAAGCTGGCGCTGCTCCTCCCGCTCGCCGCGCTGGCGCTCTATGGGCTTGCGATCTACCTCGCCAGGGGCCGGCGGCGCGAGACCCTGCGGACGATCGGCTTCTGCTTCGTCGGGATCGGGATCGCGGTCCTCATCGGGCGCCACCTCGCCGGGAACTACCTGGTGGATTCGCTCACGACGACCGCCGCGGCGGAAGATCCCGCCAACGCTACTTGGGACATCCTTACCTCGCTGCTGCAGGGAATTGGGATCGCGATGATCGGCTACGGCGCCGTGATCGTCGTCGGTGCCTGGCTCGTGGGCTCGGGCACGGCCGCGACGGAGCTCCGCCGGGGGATGACGCCGGCCCTGCGCGAGCGCCGGATCGCGTACGCCGGCCTCGCCGTGATCCTGTTGCTCGTCTTCTGGTGGGCGCCGACGCAGGGGACCCAGCGCCTGATCCCGTCGCTCATCCTGATCGCTCTGGCGATCGCGGGCCTCGAGGCTCTTCGCCTCCAGGCCTTACGTGACTTCCCCAATAGAACCTGGCAGCCCGGAGGGATCCGAGCCGCGTTCGCTGGCGCGCGGGACCGCCTCCAACGCCGCCCGGCGCGTGCCTCTTCGAGCGAAACGCGGCTCGACGAGCTGGAGCGGCTCGCCAGACTCCGCGACTCGGGAGCGCTCGACGCGGAGGAGTTCGAACAGGAGAAGCGGCGCATCCTGGCGGGAGAGTCGGGTCCTCCCTAGCATCCCGTCGTTCCCGCCCGCGCCAGCTCAGACTCCTGAAGGCCTCTCCTCCTCGCCGTACACGATCAGCCCGTGGGCCACCCACAGGCAGATCGCGAAGACCCCCAGCGACCAGAACGGAATCGTCCCGATCGCCAGCAGCGCCCCGATCGCACCGAAGCTGGCCCCCACGATCCCGATCACGCGGCCATAGGTTCCGCCGCCGAACAACGAGAACCCGGCGGTGAGCTGAATGATGCCCAGGATCAGGGTGATCCAGCCCCAGGTGTGCAGGCTCCCGAACACGTAATGCGTTCCGGTGCTGGTGTAGAAGTTCGCATCGTCGATCGCGGCGATGCCGTAGATGATGTTGAGCGTGCCCGCGATCAGCAGCAGGATCGCCGCGAATACGACGCGTCCAGCACCTCTCACTTGGCTCTCCTTTCTGTAGCTGGTCCGCTTCTCCGCAGCCTCATCTCGGGAGGCTGGGAGCGCCAGGATGACGTAGCGTGATCGTAACCGGCGCCTCGGTCACGATCCTGACCGGATGGGGTGGTCGCCCTGGAGCGTCCTCCGCCAGCGCGAGAGCAGCTCGTGGACCGACGCGGCGGCGATGATCGGCCCGGCCGGTCCAGGCAGTCGAGCCGGATGGAGTATGAACGGCCGCGTCTGGGGGCCTCCGAGGCCGCCGTGGAACGAGATCAGCTCCTCGAACGCGCAGCCCTCGTCGAGCACGGGGTCGTAGAAGCTCCCGACCATGATGTCGGCGACGTGGGCGAAGCCGTCCGTCCTCAATAGGTGCCGAGCGGCGGTCGAGGGAAAGGTCCCGAGGGGGTCCTCCCCCTCCACGCGATCGTCGCGCAGGTAGCGCGCTCCAGCTGCGCCGAGGACGACAGGCCCCTCCTCGCTCGAGCGCACAAGGAGCCAGCCGATGTGCGGATGGCTCCGCAAGGCCGGGATTAGGTCGGGGTGGCGCTCATCCAGCTCCTCCAGGGCCAGGCGGCGCTTCTCCTCCATCAGATAGACCAGCCCGAGGTTACCCGAGCCAAGGACGACGGCCTGACGATCCGAGACGTCGTTGCGGGCGGCCTTCTTTGCCCGGCGGCCGGTGGCTTCGCTGATCGAGTGCTGCACCATGGCGGGCTGCTCGTCACCGCCGGCAAACGCGGCCACCTCGCCGGCGCGGAGCGATCCCTCTACCAGCTCGTCGAGGCCATAGCCGTTGCGCTGCTTGAACGTCGCCCCCTGAGTCTGCCCGTGGTCGGAGAGGACGACGATCTCGTACGGACGGGGCGCGTAGCGACGGGCACGCTCGATGCGGCCGAACTGCTGATCCAGCTTGCGCAGGGCCTCCATCGTGTCGGCCCGCTCGAGGCCAGAGTGGTGCGCGACTTCGTCGTAGCTCGCGAACGTCGCGTAAACCGCTGGTCGGCCCTCCATCATGTCGGTGAGGACCCCGAAGACGACGAGGTCGCGGACGACCACGCACATCGCCGCGCGGAGGAACGGATAGATGCCGCCGCGATGGCCGCGCGGGCGCACGTCGCGGCGGGCTTGGCGCGCAGCGGCTGTCCACTCGAGCAAGACCTCCCAGAGGAAGAGGACCACCGCGCGCGTGACATTGAACCCGTTTGAGAGAAACGCCCGGTAGCCGGGGTTGGCCCGCCTCTCCGCCTCCATGCGGCTGACGGTCAGGATGGTCTCCTCGGCCTCGCCGGAGAGGAGGTTGCCGCGGCTGGCGCCGCCATTCGCGAGCAGCCCGAAGCCCATCGCATGCTCTCGCTCGATCTCCGCGCAATCCTCCGGCGACGAGCACGTTCTGAGCATCCCGCTCTCCTTGTCGACCCAGCGAAAGGCGGGAATGTCGTCGTTCGACCCGAGCAGGATGCCCGCCTGGCTGGCCCCGGTCTGGGAGGAGAGATCCGGCTCCCACTCCGCGAGGGTGTAGCCGCGTTCGGCAAGCCATCGCGCCATGGTCGGCGCGCTGCCGCTGCTCAGCGCGTGCCGCAGAACGGGTAGAGCGAGCCCGTCGATCTCCAGGAAGACGATCCCCGGCACGTCGGTGCGCGCCACCGTGCGTCTGCGGCGCGCAACACGTTCGACCACGCGCAGCGTGTAGCGGTCGTCATCGTTCGTTCCCAGCACCGTCTCGAGCGCGACCGAGACGGCGGCCACGGCGACCGCCGCGAGGAGGGCGTCGCCGAACGAGTCGACGCCGATGAAGCTGGGGAGCAGGTCGTCGGCGACGACGAGCGCTGCCGCGTCGAGGAACAGCACCAGCACGAAGCCGATCGCCACCGTCCAGGGAAGCCGAAGCGAGGCGACCAGCGGCGGAAGCACCGCGTTCACCGCTGCCATGACCGCGGCGACGAGGAAGGCCCCTCCGGGCGCCTCCAGGTGGACACCCGGCACGATCCACGCCCCCAGGTAGACGGCAGCTGCGGCGACCAGCCATGAAAGGAGCACTCGCAGAGGACGCAGCCGAGGCTTCGCCGGGCGCCAGGCTAATTCCTCGCCGTATGGCGGGGCGTTCAGCGCCGTCTCCTTTCGTGCGCGAGCAAGGACGACCGCATCCAACCACTCCCGCACGATGCAACGGAGAACGCGCCGGCCAGAAGCCGCATCGCGCCTTACGCTGCTCTGATCGCCCCCGCCCTCTCGTACATCGGCCACGCGACGTTGCTTGTCGAGCTCGCGGACGTCCGGGTGCTCACGGACCCGGCGCTCCGCCAGCGGATCGCGCACATCCGGCGGCGGGTGCCGGCGCCTTCGTTGCCGGAGCTCGAGCCGTTGGACGCCGTGGTGGTCTCCCACGCCCACCACGACCACCTAGATCCGCCCTCCCTGCGCCTTGTGGCGCGCGACTGCCCAGTGATCGTGCCGCGGGGGTGCGGCGGAATTCTGCGCCGCCGGCGGATCCGGGAGGTCATCGAGGTCGAGCCGGGCGACCGCATCGCGGTGGGCGGCATCTTCGTCGAGGCCGTCCCGGCGCTTCACGACGGCCGCCGGTACCCGACGGGCCGCCAGCGGCCCGCGCTCGGGTACCTGCTGGAGGCACCACCACGCGTCTACTTCGCCGGCGACACCGATCTTTTTCCCGAGATGGACGAGCTCGCCGGCCGGGTCGACGTCGCCGCGCTGCCGGTTGGGGGGTGGGGGCCGCGCGTCCCTGCCGGGCACCTCGATCCCGAGCGCGCCGCGCGCGCCGTGGCCCTCATCCAACCCCGGATCGCGGTCCCCATCCACTGGGGAACGCTGTCGGCCATCGGCGCCGCACGGACCGCCGACTCCTTCGCGCCAGCCCGCGCGTTCTCCCGCGCTGTCGCCAGGCTCGCCCCGCAGGTGGACGTCCGGGTGCTCGCGCCCGGTGAACGCATCGCTCTGCCTCAATGCGCGAAAGCCGACTGACCCTACGGGCATACTGCCCGACCGTGGCGATCAGACGAGGCGGCAGGTCGATTCGCGGTCGGCTGCGCCGCCGGAAGGCCGATGGTGGCCAAGCGCCGGCCGAAGACGAATTCGTCGAGATCGACGCGGCCGAGCTGACCGGCGTCTTCGCGGCGCCGTCCTGGCTTCGCGACATCGGATTCACCGCCTGGCTCCTGGTCGGGGTGACGGCGTTCCTGGTCGGAGCCGTATGGGTGCTCTCGCTGACCCAGGTGATCGTGACCCCGGTGCTGACTGCGGCGATCGTGGCTTCGATCGCCTCCCCGCTCGTCGGGTGGCTCAAGGTTCGTGGGGTGCCCCGAGGCCTCGGCGCCGCCCTCCTGCTGCTCGCGATCGTCGCCCTCGGCGTGGGAGTGATCGTCGTGATCATCGCCGGGATCACCAGCCAGATCACCGACGCGAGTGCCCACCTGTCGGACGCCAAGGACACGATCGAGGGCTGGCTGAAGGACCTGGGGGTGGACCCTCAGACGGCACAGCAGGCGAAGGACCACGCCAGTTCGGCCACCACCGCCGCCGTGACGGACCTGCTCGATGGGTTTAAAACCGGCCTCACAGCGCTCTCCTCAGTTGTCTTCTTCTGCGCCCTTACGGCTCTGAGTCTCTTCTTCCTGCTGAAGGACGGACCGCAGATCCGGGCATGGGCCGAGCGCCGCCTCGACCTTCCCGTGCCGGCCGCTCACCTAGTCACGCAGCGCATCCTCGAGTCGCTGCGCGGCTACTTCCTCGGCGTCACGATCATCGCCGCGTTCAACGGAGTCCTGGTGGGGCTCGGAGCGCTCGTGCTCGGCGTGCCGCTCGCGGGGACGATTGCGGTGATCACGTTCCTCGCCGCATACGTCCCCTACCTGGGGGCCTGGGGCGCTGGGGCGTTCGCCGTGCTGATCGCGCTGGGCGGCAGCGGCGTCGAGGCGGCCGGCGGGATGGTCGTGGTCGAGCTCCTCGCGAACGGCATCCTCCAGCAACTCGTGCAGCCGTTCGCCTACGGAGCCGCGCTCGGAATCCATCCGCTGGCGGTGCTCATCGTCACCATCGGCGCCGGTGCTCTGTTCGGCGCGGTGGGATTGATCCTGGCTGCTCCGCTGACGGCCGCCGCCGTTCGGATTGCGGCCGATCTTGCGCGCGCGCGGCGCAGGGTCGAGGACCCGGAAGCCGGGGGGCCCGCGGAGGCGCCCGCCTAGCGCGCAGGCTTCCCCACTCCAGCACCTTGCGTTTCGCAACGATCAGGCGGGACACGTCAGGGCGGAGATAGGATGGTCCGGATGCCGATCGAGCCGGCAGGGATCCTGTTTCTGAGCACGACGCTGGGCGTCATCCTGTTCGTCCTGATCGCGATCGTGTGGATCGCCGGCCTCGTCGACGTGATCGCCAAGCGCCCCGACCTCGACCCGACGAAACGCCTCGCGTGGATCCTGCTGATCGTGATCCTGCCGGTCCTGGGGACGGTCCTCTATTTCCTCCTGCGACCAACTCTCCCGGACGAGGCCGAGAGGATCATCGCGATGCGCACCGGACGCCCGTTCGAATAGGGATGCGAGACGCCGACGGAGGGCTCATGCGGATCGAGGACTATGGATTGATCGGTGACATGCAGGCCGCCGCTCTGGTCGGTCGTGACGGAGCGGTCGACTGGTTGTGCCTGCCGCGGTTCGATTCTCCGTCATGCTTCTCGGCCCTTCTGGGGGACGAGCGGCATGGTCGCTGGCGGCTGGCGCCGCGGGGTGAGGTTCTCGCGAACTCCCGTCGGTACCGCCCGGGGACGCTCGTGCTGGAGACGGATTTCGAGACAGCCGACGGTGCCGCGCGCGTGATCGACTTCATGCCTCGGCGAGGTGAAGGCCCGCCACGTCTGATGCGGATCATCGAGGGGCTTCGAGGCCGGGTTCCGATGCGAATGGAGGTTGCCTTGCGTCCCGACTACGCGTCGATCACGCCGTGGGTTGAGCCTGCATCGGACGGGGCTGTCGTCACGGCCGGACCCGAGGCGTTCCGCCTCAGCACGCCGCTGCCGCTCCAGGTGGGAAACGGAACGGTCAGCGCCGACTTCGTCGCCGTCGAGGGCGCCCGTGAGCGGCTCACTCTCTGCTGGCATCCGTCGTATGAGGCAACGCCGCCGATCGAGGACGCCGACTCGGCGCTCGCACGCACGCAGGCGTGGTGGCAGGAGTGGAGCGGACGTTGCGGTTACCGTGGCCCGTACCGGGACGAGGTGCTCACATCGTTGATCGTCCTCAAGGCGATGACGTCGGAGACGACAGGCGGCGTGATCGCGGCGCCCACAACTTCCCTCCCGGAGGACGTCGGCGGGGTACGGAATTGGGACTACCGCTACTGCTGGCTCCGCGACTCGGTGCTCACCCTCGAAGCGCTCCTCGCCGCCGGGTACACCGAGGAGGCACTCGCCTTCCGTGACTTCCTGCTCCGAGTCGGCACGGGTGACCCGGCCAAGCTCCAGATCATGTACGGCATCGGCGGCGAGCGGCGGCTGACCGAGTTCGAGCTGGAGGAGCTTCCCGGCTACGAGCAGTCAAAGCCCGTCCGCATCGGCAACGCGGCATCCGAGCAATTTCAGCTCGACGTCTACGGCGAGGTCCTCGCCGTGGCGTACCTCGGGTCGGAGGCTCTGGGCAGGGTCGAGGAGCATCTCTGGCCGCGCTGGCGGACGGCTGTGGAGCACGTCGAAACGATCTGGCGCGAGCCCGACGATGGCATCTGGGAAACCCGGGGAGAGCGACGCCACTTCACACACTCGAAGGTCATGGCGTGGGTGGTCTTCGACCGTGCCGTGCGAGTCGCCGAGCGGTACGGCTTGGACGCTCCGGTCGAGCGCTGGAAAGAGACTCGCCACGAGATCCACCGGGAGGTCTGCGAGCGCGGATACGACCGCGAGCGTCGCACCTTCATCCAGTACTACGGATCCCGGGAGCTCGACGCGAGCGTCCTGACCATTCCCTTGGTGGGGTTCCTAGCCGGAACCGACGAGCGCGTTACCGGGACGATCGACGCCGTCTCACGCGAGCTCGGTCACGATGGCTTCGTCTCTCGCTACTCGACGGCGGAGACCGACGACGGACTGCCCGGCGACGAAGGGCAGTTTCTGGCCTGTTCGTTCTGGCTGGTTAGCGCGCTCGCGCTGAACGGCCGCGTCGAGGAGGCGCGCGCGCTGTTCGATCGGCTGTTAGGGCTGAGGAACGACCTCGGCCTCCTGTCCGAGGAGTACGACGTGAAGCGCCAGCGGCAGGTCGGCAACTTCCCCCAGGCCTTCAGCCACCTCGGGCTGATCGACGCCGCGTTCGCTATCTCGGAGGGCGACGCGGGGCGCCCTGAGGCGCCATCGCGGTAGTCGCCAGCCGCCACAGGCGCCGGCCAGCCGGCACGATGCTTACTTCAGCGCGACCTTGGCGATGATGAGCATTCCACCGAGAACCAGGGCGCCGGCGGCTGAGGCGGCCATGCCTAACCCGCCGGCTCCCCTGCGCTGAGCAGCCCCTGCGGCGACGAGAGCCATCGTCGCTATTGCGCTGATGAGCCCGGCGAGGCCGGTCGCGGTGACGCCAGCGCCCACGAGCCAAGCGATCACCAGCGCGATCAGAGTCGGTATCGCCGACGCCAGAACCGGCAGTTCGGTCCTCATCGCGTGCGCGAGCCGGCCGCCAAGCCCCGCGACGTCGACGCGCCCTCCGTGGCCGACGAAGGCTGCGTAGGAGTGGGCCAGCCAGACCACCGTCATCGTCGCGGCGGTATAGAGGAGCACCTGGCCCGGCGCGGAGGCGATCACCCCGGACGCGACCACCACCGCGGACGCAGCCAGGATCGACCCGTAGACCCAGGCAACCGCACCCTCGTCACGCTCCCACTCATCCGAGGGGCCGTCGTCGCGAGGCGCCACGGCGCGACTCTAGACGTCGCGCTCCCGGCGCTCGCCAAGGCCGGCCGCTAGGCCGGCATACCCACGGCCTGCCCGAGCCTCCCCGGCTTGCCGAATCCCCCCGATTTTGTATCCGCCACCGCTTACCCTCACGGGCTGGGTGAGCATCGCCGAACAGGCTTGCCGGGCAGCTGGCTGTCTCGATTTCGCGATCTCCGCCGATCTGCTCGACCTGGGGCCGCATCAACATCTTCGAGCGCTGGGAGTCGCAAGCGGCCCGCGAGACCTTCCGCAGCAGCGGCCCTGATAAGGAACAGCGCGCGGCGATGCTCACGGTGGCGGTTCAGGAGTACATCGCCGACGT
>Ga0126312_10001317_pt1 | contig 16190 bp, 13 predicted proteins | sample Plot104A_FD_92537 | JGI IMG/M metagenome (GOLD analysis project Ga0126312, IMG submission 92537) | Serpentine soil microbial communities from UC McLaughlin Reserve, CA, USA - Plot104A | ecosystem: Environmental > Terrestrial > Soil > Grasslands | place: USA: UC McLaughlin Reserve, Lake County... | reverse complement strand
TCGATGTAGGGGGGAGAGGTTGTCGGTGATGGAGTCCTCGCCGTAGAAGAACATCGAGTAGGTCCAGAGCGCGGACTTGCGCTGAACTTCGCTCAGCGCCCGCCATCCCTCCCGGTCCTTTGAGAAGTCGATCTCCGTCGCTCTCCAGTTCCCCTCCTCCCAGCCTCGGTAGAGATCGTCGTAGCTGATCCGCTCGACGTACGAGACCCCATCGTTCCGGGCAGCGCTCATCTCAACCTCCTCGGGCGACCGCCTTGCTTGCACCATTTGATGTAACTATTGAGCTTAGTCGAGGCGCCGCTGTTCGGCCAGGGAACGGTGATTGACGTCACACAGCGCGGGTATGGAGCCGCACGTGCCGCCCCAGCCACGTCCTCGCTACCTGCTAGCCGGCGCCCTCTTCACGGTCGCGGCGATCATCGCCCTGTTTGCGGGAGAGGCCGTGGTCGCGATCGTCTTGGCCCTCGTCGGCGCGGGATGTTCTACTTCGCGGGCAGGATCAAAACCGTCCCGTAGGACGCTCGAGCCAACCCGGCGCCGGGCATAGCCAGCCCGGACGCACGGGCTCCGCTCGCCGCCACGCTTAAACGCCGTTTCGCAGCGACACGAGCAGAACTTCCCAGTCGCCGGCGCTAGCGGTCCCACTGCACGGGCTCCACTCGCCGCCACGCTTCAACGCGGTGACACCAAGTCGAACACGGCGATCCGATCCTCGTGCTGGAGAGCGAGCAGGGAACGCAGGTCATCGGCGAGTGCCTCGCGGTGTGAGTGAAGCTGGCGCCAAGTGATCCGGACCACGCGCCAGCCCCCCGTGAGCAATGCCCGGTCCCGAGCTCGATCGCGCTCGAATGCGGCGGCGGTGTCGTGGGCCTCTCGGCGGTCGAGCTCGACGACCAACCGCTGCCGCCGCCATACGCAATCTGCCTCGACGAACCGATCGCCCACGAAGATCGGGACGTTCAGGCAGGGCCTTGGCAGCCCGCCGCGCTCCAGGAAGCGAAGTAAGCGCTCCTCGAGTTCGCTCTTCGTCAGCGTGGCACCGATCTCGCCGGCCCGCAGGAGGGCCCGGATCGTCGCGCCTCCGCGGCGCCGGGGGTAGCGCGCAAGGAGAGCGGGGAGTGATAGGCGATCGCGGTAGCCGCGGACCTCTGCCTCGTTGAGTGCCCTCTCCGTTCCCCGACGATCGAGGACCGCGGCGAGATCCAGGAGCGTGCGCGGGACCGTCGTCACAGGGATTGCACTGAAGATCGTTATCGTCGGGCGGTAGGGCGCCCGAATGCCACGCGATCTCGACGGGCTTGCGCCGCCGGCGCCAACGTGGGACCGTCACCTCCGGCGCACGGTTGCCCGGCGAAAGAAGGCCCCACAGCTCGGCCGCGGAGCGGTGGCTCAGTGCTGCGCCTTCACCGCCTGCAAGCACGGCGGCCATCCACCTGCCCTCCCGCGAAAGTGAGGATCGGCCGACGGCGTAAACCCCGCGGTGAGCTACATGCAGCCGACCGCACCCGACGCGGTGATCGATTGCGTCCTTGCCGAGGCCTGCGTCGCGCAGTTGCCGGCGCGCGACGACCCCGTGTTGCGCGTCGGCGAGCGTCGCGACGAGCCGATCGACACGAAGCCGCCTTTCACCGCCTATTTCGCGGTCAAAAGCGGGTTCGTCCGGCATGGCGCAACCCTGGCGGCCGGAGGCGCATAGGTGACGGCCGGATCGTCAAGGATCTGAAACGGGCCACATTCGAGACCTGCGCCGCCGCCCTGCGAGGAAGGAGAGCTTCGGCCTGCGCACGCAACGTAAGGAGAGCTTCGGCCTGTGCCCGGCCGCCCACAAGTAAGGAGAGCCGCGCGAGGGCTGCCCGCAAGGTCAGGAGGGTTGGGAGTGCGCCCGGGCCGCACGTAAGCCTGAGGAGAGGCTTCGCCTGCGCCCCGGCCGCCCGCAGGGTCAGGAGAGCTTCGGGCTGCGCCAGTGCTCGTCGAGCTTTGCGCCGAGACGCTCGGCGAGGTCCGCGACGGGCACGCGGACCTGCTCGAGGCTGTCGCGGTCGCGCAAGGTCACGGTGCCGTCTTCCGCCGTCTGGCCGTCCACCGTGATCCCCCAGGGAGTTCCGATCTCGTCCTGGCGCCGGTAACGGCGCCCGATCGAGCCGCCCTCGTCGTACTCCGCCGCCACCTTCCGCCGAAGCTCGCCGTAGATCGCCCTGGCCCGCTCCGGCATCCCGGCCTTGGAGACGAGGGGCAGGACCGCTGCCTTCACCGGGGCCAGCCGCGGATGAACCCGCAGCACCGTGCGCTTGCGGCCCTCGACCACCTCGGTGTCGTAGGCGTCGACCATGAAGGCGAGCATCGCTCGGTCCACACCTGCGGCGGGCTCGATCACGTGAGGGGTGTACGCCTCGCCCGTCTCGGGATCGAAGTACTCCAGCTTCTCGCCCGAGAACGTGGCGTGCTGGCGCAGATCGAAGTCGCCGCGATTGGCGATCCCCTCCAGCTCCGACCAGCCCATCGGGAAGAGGTACTCGATGTCGGAGGTGGCCACGGAGTAGTGCGAGAGCTCCTCGGGGCCGTGCTCGCGGAGCCGCAGCATGTCGGGGCGAATCCCGAGCTCCGCGTACCAGCGCATTCGCTCCTCAAGCCAGTAGTCGTGCCACTTCGGTGCCTCGTCCGGCGGGACGAAGTACTCCATCTCCATCTGCTCGAACTCCCGCGTTCGAAAGACGAAGTTCCCGGTGGTGATCTCGTTTCGGAACGACTTGCCGATCTGGGCGATCCCGAAAGGTGGCTTGCGGCGCGCGAACTGGAGCACGTTCTTGAAGTTGACGAAGATGCCCTGCGCGGTCTCGGGGCGGAGGTAGGCGATCGAGGCCGAGTCCTTCACGGGCCCGACGTTGGTCTCGAACATGAGGTTGAACTGACGCGCCTCGGTGAGGTCGCATTCAGAGTGCTCTCCGGGGTGCTTCGACGGCTTGCGGCCGCACTCGGCCTCCTCGAGCATGTCCGCGCGGAACCTCAGCTTGCACGTGCGGCAGTCGACGAGCGGGTCGGTGAACCCGGCGAGATGCCCCGATGCCTCCCAGACCCTCGGATGCTGGATCACGGCGGAGTCGAGCGCCACGATCTCCTCGTGGTCCTGAAGCATCGCGCGCCACCACTCAGCCTTGATGTTGGCGCGCAGGAGAACGCCGTAGTGGCCATAGTCGTAGGTGGAGCCGATCCCCCCGTAGATCTCCGATGAGGGAAAGATGAAGCCGCGCCGCTTGGACAGCGCGACGACCTCGTCGAGGCCGATCTCCGCGGAATTTCCGCGCTCTTGAGCTTCGGTGTCAGCCATCTTCTTTTCCAGCCGGCGGCCGATGCACTATATGAGCGGATAGAGAGGGCTTCGCGGATGCGCAATCTCGTCACAGCACCGCTGCGAGCAGGCCGACATCTGGCCGTCTGGGTCGTGTGGCACTCGACGGGCGTCACCCTGCTCCCCGCCGAACGCCGCTAGCTCGTCACTCCCGGGCGCCGAGTGCCAGCGACGGCGGGGGTGGCTGCCATAATCGCCCTCTAATGCCGATCTACGAGTACCGCTGCCGAAACGGACACCATTTCGAGGTCTTCCAGCCGATGTCCGAAGACCCGGTGTCCGCCTGCCAGGAGTGCGGCGCGCCGGTGGAGCGCGTTTTCCGGCCCGTGGCGGTCCACTTCAAGGGCTCGGGCTTCTACACCACGGACTACGCTCGCAAGACGGCCGCGAAGGCGTCCGCGGATGGCACCTCGGAGTCGAAGCAGGCCGACGGTGAATCGAAGAAGGCCGACGCCGGCTCTTCGGGCGAGAAGGCCGCCGCGAGCAGTAAGAGCGACGACTGAGCCGACTGAGCAGCAAGAGCGATGACCGAGCCGACTGAGCAGCAAGAGCGATGACCGACCCACTAATCGCCAAGGGCGACGACTGAGCCGACTAACGAGCAGCAAGCGCGACGACTGAGCCGCTAAGTCGCAGCAGCCACCAAGTCGCGGCACTCAGCTGGGAGGTGAGCACGCGGGGGTCTGCGGCGGGCTCTTGCCCAGGAACTGCTTCACCGCGCGCAGGCACTCGCTCTGCGGGATGATCAGGTTGCCGGCCGCGGTCGGGGGACCTGACGGCTTCAGGACGTCGGTGCCGCCGCCACCGCCGATCACAGCAGCGAACATGAGCTGCGGCATGGTCAGGGCACCCATGCTCGAGACCATCACCTTGGGCGCGTTCCAGCCGATGAACGGTCCCTTGATGAAGTTGTATGGAAGGCGCAGCGGGTCGGTGAGCCGGTCCTTGATCCCGTCGATGATGAGCTGCTGGAACTGCGTGCGCTCGAGGTCCGTGCCGCTGAACTGTTCCGAGCCGCAGGTGTTCTCCCGCGTGCGGGCCAGGGTGATCGCCTGGAAGCCGTTCAGGGTGTGCTCGCCTTCTGTGAGGTTCAGCTTGAAAGCCCCGCCCGAGATGGTCGAACAGACCGCGGTTGGGAGGTCCACCTTGACCCCGCCGATCGTGTCGATGAACTTGCGAAAGCCGTCGAAGTCCACGACGGCTACCTGGTCGACGTTGATTCCGAGGAAGTTCTCGACCGTCCTCACCGTGAGCTTCGCGCCCCCCACGGCGTAGGCCGAGTTGATCTTGTTCTCCGGTTGGCCCGGGATGCTCGCCAGCGCATCCCGCGGGATCGAGAGCTTCCGGAAGGCGCCGCCGCCGGCGCGTATCAACAGCAGCGTGTCGGAGCGATAGGGGCCGTGGTTGCAGCTCTTTGCGTCGGATCTGCCGCTCTCCACGGTCGCGAGGCAGTCCTTCGTGTCGGCCTCGGAAGGGCCGGCGAACTGTCCCGAGCGGACGTCCGTCCCGATCACCAGGATCGTCTGCGGGCTCACGGCGAGGAACGGGTTCCCATGCAGGGCATCGCCCATGTCCCGGAGCTTCCACTTCTGGATCTGCGAGGAGATCTCGAAGGCAAGGAAGCTGAGCACGACCCACGCGAGCGCGGCGATCCCGATCCACTTGAGGACGCGCCGCCACGGGGGCCGCGCCTCGGGGGCCGCGCGCTCGCCACGATCCCCAGCTCGCCCCGGCCATCTGCCCCGAGCGCGCTCACGGAGCTTGGAGAGGTCGGGAGCGCGCAGGCGGCTGAGGAGGCCAGGACGCGAGCGGTAGATCTTGTAATCGGGGCGATCGGGCGGCCCGCGCCGCTCGTCGTCGGCTGACATGGGCCGGTAATACTGCCGCATGGCCCCGTCGTTCATAGGCATCGACCTCGGCGGGACGAAGATGCGGGTCGGGGTTGTGGACGCGGAGGGCGAAATCGTCTACGAGACGACCGCGCCTAGCCAGGGGCTGCCGCAGGGCGCCTTGCTGGAGGCGCTCGAGCACGAGCTGCGGACGGCGTTCGAGACGCGTCCGGACGTGCGGGCGGCGGGCGTGGGCATCCCGTGCACGATCGATCGCGAGCGCGGCGTCGCGATCGCGGCCGTGAACATCGAGCTCGCCGACGTCCCGATCCGCGATCTCTTGACGGAGCGAATCGGGTTGCCGGTGTTCATCGACAACGACGCGAACGCCGCCGCTCTTGCGGAACACCGGTTCGGCGCGGCACTGGGAGCGCGGAACGCCGTCATGCTCACGATCGGCACCGGGATCGGCGGCGGGCTCATCCTCGATGGGCGCCTATACCGAGGCTCTACCGGGGCCGGGGCCGAGCTGGGCCACACCGTGATCGAGGCGGAGGGACCGCGGTGTCAGGGAAACTGCCCGAACCGCGGCTGCGTTGAATCGCTTGCATCCGGAACGGCGCTCGCGCGTGAGGCCCTGGCGGTCGCCGAGCGGGTCCCGGACTCCGGGCTTGCCCGCGTGCTCGACGGCGGCGCGAACCTCGAGGGCAGGGAGGTGACGAGCGCGGCCCTCGCCGGCGACGGGGCGGCGAAGCGTGTCCTCGAGCTGATCGGCAGGCGGATCGGAGTCGCCCTCTCGAGCTTCGCGAACGTCTTCGATCCCGACGTGATCGTGATCGGCGGTGGGGTGAGCGCGGCAGGCGAGCTGCTTGTCGCGCCCGCCCGAGACGAGCTCGCGGCACGAGCCCTGCCGCCCATGAACCGTACGCCGGTTGCCGTGGCCGCGCTGGGACCCGATGCGGGGATGATCGGCGCCGCGACGCTGGCGCGCCTCGAGCTGGAGGAGCGCCGCTAGTGCCCGGGCGGCTCATCGTCTGCCCGACGCCGATCGGCAACCTCGAGGACCTGAGCCCCCGCGCCCGGCGTGCCCTCGTCGAGGCAGATCTCATCGCCGCCGAGGACACCCGGCGGGCCGGGCTTCTATATGACCGGCTGGTGATCCCGCGCCCGAGGTTCGTCTCGAACCACGAGGGAAACGAGGCGGAGCGAGCGGTCCAGCTCGCGCAGCAGATCGAGCGGGGCGCGAAGGTCGTCTTGATCAGCGAGGCCGGGACCCCGGCGATCTCGGATCCCGGCTACCGGCTAATCCGCGCCTGCATCGATCGCGATCTCGATGTGGAGGTGCTGCCCGGGCCTTCGGCGGTGATCACGGCGCTCGTCGCCTCGGGAATGCCGACCGACCGCTGGCGCTTCGAGGGCTTCCTGCCGCGCCGCGCGGGCGAGCTCGAGCGCGCTCTCGGCTCCGCCGAGACGGTCGTGGCGTTCGAGTCGCCCCGGCGCCTTCCGGATTCGCTGGCCGCGCTCGCGGCGCTGGCACCCGACCGTCCCGCGGCCGTCTGCCGTGAGCTGACGAAGCTCCACGAGGAGGTCGCGCGCGGGACGCTCGGCGAGCTCGCGCGCCGCTTTCGCGACCAGGTGAAGGGTGAGATCGTGGTCGTGATCGCGCCAGCCCGGTCGGTGGCCGCCGCCCGGGCGGACCTCGCCTTCGCGGTCGACGCGCTCCGCCGGCTTGTGCAGTCCGGGGCGCGTCCCCGCGCGGCGGCAGCCGTGGTCGCGGCGCTCACGAACACGCGGGCGAACGACCTCTACCGCGCGCTCACCGGTCGCGATCCCCGGGAATAGCCGCGATGGTTTCGGGTGGCAGGCGGGCGCGAGGGATGGTTCGGCGGGGGGTTGACCCTACAGGCGACGAAGACTCCGGTCGCTGTCGATGAGGGCGGGAGCAATAGGATGCGGGCGAGGAGATCAGGTGGGCTTGCGCCGGAGCCGAATGCGCGACCCGGGACGGAAAGGATGACCCGGGGGGGAACGAGCCGGATGCTCGGGTCGTCGGAAAGAGGAGCGGGCGCGCGGCGCCGGACTGGTGGCGCCTGAACCACAGCTGAGGGCGGGACACCGTGCGTGGCTCGCCCGGGCCGCGTCCGGCGCGGCGCTCCTCGTGGGATTCGTGCTGGTGCTGGTCGTCCTGTTTGGCGGCGGCGGCGGCGGCCACACGTACCACCTCATCTTCGAGAACGGCGGCCAGCTCGTTCCCGGAAACCAGGTCCTCGTCGCCGGGCAGCCGATCGGGAGCGTCGATGACGTAACGCTCGACGACGATGCCTGGGCCGAGGTGACGATCTCGGTCGACCACCCCCTCCGCGAGGGGACGACCGCGGTGATCCGCGCCACGTCGCTCTCAGGTATCGCCAACCGGTACGTCTCGGTGACGCCGGGCCCCGACAATGCCCCGGAGCTTGACGATGGCTCCACCCTGACGGGTGAGAAGCCCACCGCTCCGGTCGATCTCGACCAGCTCTTCAACGCGTTCAGGCCGCGGACCCGGCACGCGCTGCAGGACGTGATCCGGGGCTCGGCGACGATCTACGCGGGGCATACGCACGGCGCTCGCCAGACCTACAAGTTCCTGGCCCCATCCCTCGCCGGGACCCGCCGCCTGCTCGCCGAGCTGACCCGCGACCAGCACGCGTTCAGCGAGTTCCTGGTGAACAGCTCGAGGGCGCTCGGGGCGATCGCCGAGCGACGTGACGACCTCTCCGCCCTCACCGCTAACGCCAACCTGGTGCTCGGCGCAATCGCCAGCGAGAATACCGCGCTGGACCGCTCGCTCGTGGCCTTCCCGCCGGCGCTTCGCCAAGCGGACACGACCTTCGTCAACCTGCGGGCCGCGCTCGACGACCTTTCCCCGCTCGTGCGCGAGGCAAAGCCGGCGACCCAGGACCTGACGCCGTTCCTGCGGCGGTTGCGCCTGGTCTCCCAGCGTGCCGTGCCGGTGGTGGGCAACCTCAGCAAGGCCGTTGCCCGCGACGGCCGGGCGAATGACCTGACCGACTCGCTGCGCGACCTGCCTGGCGTCCAGTCGAAGGCAAGCGTCGCGGTCCCGCACACGATCGAGGCGCTAGACGACTCCCAGCCCGTGGTCGAGTTCGCGCGTCCGTACACGCCGGACCTCCTCGGCTGGATCACGAAGTTCGCCGAGGTGACCGCGAACTACGACGCGAACGGCCACTACGCGAGGGTCTCGACGGCCGAGTCGAACGTCTTTCACTACTGCTCCACCGCGGACGACCCCAAGTGCGTGCCCGGCGGCTACACGCAGGGTGAGTTGGCGCCGATCCCGTTGAGCCAGCAGTTCGACGACCTCGAGTTTTCGAACTTCATCCGCTGTCCGGGCGGCGCAACGCAGCCGATCCCCGGCTCCAACCCATTCCTCGACGACGGCAACCTGTCGGGCAAGTGCGATCCCTCCGACGTACCCCCGGGACCATGAGGCGGGCGGACCCAGGTCAGCGGACGGCGGGTGCGCGTCGATGAGACGGGTCGGGGCGACACTGGGCGTACTCGCGGCCCTCGCCCTGTGGGCCTTCGGGGTCGGGAGCGGCGGCTCGGACGGCGACTATGAGATCCGGGCGATCTTCGACAACGGCGGCTTCCTGGTCGCGGGAGAAGACGTGCGCGTCGCCGGCGCGACGGTGGGAGCGGTGGACTCGGTGGACGTCACGATGCCGGGCGACTGGGTTCACCGCGACCACCGAACCGACCCCGGCAAGGCGGTCGTGGTCATGAAGATCGACGATCCCGGCTTCCAGGACTTCCGCCGCGACGCCTCCTGCCTGATCCGCCCGCAGTCGCTCCTGGGCGAGAAGTACGTGGACTGCGAGCCGACCCAGCCGCGGGCGCCGGGGAGTAAGCCGCCACCGCGGCTCGAGGTGGTCCCGGACGGTCAGCCCGGCGCTGGCCAGCGCTTCTTGCCGGTGGAGAGCAACGGCAAGGCGGTGGACCTGGACCTGGTGCAGAACATCATGCGGGAGCCCTTCGCGGACCGCTTCCGGCTGATCCTCAACGAGCTCGGCGCAGGGCTCGCCGCCCGCGGACCGGAGCTCCAGGCGATCGTGCGCCGCGCCGATCCGGCGCTGCGGGAGACGGACAGGTTGCTGGCGATCCTCGCCCGGCAGAACCAGGCGCTCGCCCAGCTGGTAAGCAACTCGGACACGATCCTTGCCCCGCTCGCTCGCGAGCGCCAGCACGTGGCGGGCTTCATCAACAACGCCAACGTCACCGCCGAGGCCGCAGCGGAGCGCTCAAGCGACCTCGAGGCCGGCCTCGAGCGCTTCCCACGGGCGCTGCACGAGCTGCGGCTCGAGATGGCGCAGCTTCGAGACTTCGCGACCCAGGCGACGCCGGTGCTCGCCGACCTCCGGGTCTCCGCGCCGGCGATCACGAGGGTGACGAAGGCGCTCGGCCCTTTCGCCCGCGCGGCGACGCCGGCGCTCACCACGCTCGGGAGCGCCGCGAAGCGGAGTCAGCGGCCCATCGTCCAGTCCGATCCGATCATCCGCAAGGTCCGCGACCTGGCGAAGAGGACGAAGCCGGGTGCAAAAAGCCTGGCCCGCCTGCTCGTGAGCCTGAAGAAGACCGGCGGGTTCGAGAAGCTGATGTCCTTCCTCTACAACTCCGTCGGCTCGATCAACGGCTACGACCAGTACGGGCACTTCCTCCGCGCCCAGCTCCAGATCACAGCCTGCACGACGCTGAACGCCATCCCGTTCATCAGCTGTGCGGCGAACTTCGGATCCGGGACGGCCGCCACGGCCAAGGCGAACGCCAAGGCCAAGGCGGCGGCGATCGCATCCGGCGCGCCTTCCGAGCGGGCCGGTCGAGGCGGAAAGGCGCCCGCGGGACTTCCGCGCGATGCCGAGGGAGACCTCGCCGGGCAGGCCCAACCCCCGCGCCGGTCCGGGCCAGCGCCCCTCGACCGGCGCTCGATAGGCGCCGTGCGCGCGCTTCTGGACACGGTGATCGGTCCCGCGAGGCCGTCGCCCTTGGCGAATCCGGCCCCCGCCCCCGGCCAGGGGGACGCAGCCGCTAGCGAGGGAGCGCAGCCGTGACCGGCCGCCGCGTGGGCCTGATCGCCTCCAGCCCGGTGATGGTCGGCGCGATCACGACGCTGATCGTGATCCTCGCCGTCTTCCTCGCCTACAACGCCAACAACGGGCTCCCGTTCGTACCCAGCTACCGGGTCTCCGCACAGGTCCCGAACGCCGAGACGCTGGTGCCCGGCAACGACGTCCGGATCGGGGGCGTGCGGGTGGGTTTCGTGGAGTCGGTAGAGCCCATCCAGCATCCCGACGGCTCGGTGAGCGCCAAGCTCGACCTGAAGCTGGACAAGGACGCCGAGCCGATCCCGAGGGACTCGAGCGTGATCGTGCGGGCCCGCTCGGCGCTTGGCCTCAAATACCTCGAGATCGACAAGGGGCGCTCGCGGCGGGGCTATCCCGAGGGGTCCACCTTGCCGCTGAGCGCGGCACATCCGCAGCCCGTGGAGATCGACCAGCTCCTGGATACCTTCAACGGGCCGACGCGGGTGGCCATCCGCCAGAACCTGGTCGCGTTCGGCGACGCGCTGGCCGGGCGGGGGCCGGACCTCAACGCGGCGCTCGGCCAGCTTCCGCCGCTGCTCCGGCGCCTCGAGCCGGTGGCACGAAACCTCGCCGCTCCCCAGACCGGCTTGGACCGGTTCATCCGGGCCCTCGCCGCCAGCGCCGCCGAGGCTGCCCCCGTCGCCGAGACGCAGGCGCGGCTCTTCGTCTCCCTGGACTCCACCTTCGCGGCGCTGGCCTCGGTTTCGCGGCCGTTCATCCAGGAGACGATCTCCGAGACGCCGCCGACGCTTGAGGTCGTGACCCGCACCTCGCCGCGGATCAGAAGCTTCCTCGCCCACAGCGCGGCTCTCTTCGCCGACCTGAAGCCTGGGGTCGACGCGCTCCGGCGCAACGCGCCCCAGCTCGCATCGGCGCTCAACACCGGCGCCAGGGTGCTCCCGGACGCCCCGGAGCTCAACCGCCAGCTACCTCCGACCGCACGGTCGCTGTATCGGTTCTCGCAGGACACGGGCGTTCAGGCCGGGGTCTCCCGCCTGACGCAGACCTTCGACATCCTCAGCCCGACTCTTCGCTTCGTCACCCCCGCGCAGTCGGTGTGCAACTACGCGACCCTGCTGTTGCGAAACGCCTCCAGCCTGACCAGCATCGGCGATCGCAACGGCACGGGCCAGAGGTTCCTGGTGATGTCCGCCGGCACCGGGCCGAACAGCGAGAACAGCCCCTCGTCGCAGCCCGCCAACGGCGGCTCGGACGTCAACTTCCTGCACGCGAACCCCTATCCGAACACCGCGTCACCAGGACAGCCGCACGAGTGCGAGGCAGGCAACGAGACCTACATAGCAGGCCGGAAGGTGATCGGAAACGTGCCCGGCAACCAGGGAACCGTCACGGAGGGGCAGAGGTGAGGATGTTGCGCCGCCGAAGGCGTCCCCCCATGCACCGCAAGCCGACCGACCTGGTGCCCGACGAGCGGATCTTCGGGCGCCACTACCGGGGGCCGAGCCCGGCGATGATCGGCCTTGTCGTCGTGCTGATCTTCACGGCCCTCGCCTACCTCGCATTCGCGAAGCGGGTGCCATTCACAGGGCACGGCTACGAGCTCCACGCCGTGTTCGGCAACCCGGCGACGCTGAAGCCGAACTCGCCCGTGCGGATCGCCGGGGTGAACGTCGGCGAGGTGACCTCGGTTGAGCCACACGGCGACATGGCCGAGGTGACGTTCACGGTTTCCGACGAGGGCCTGCCGATCCACGCGGACGCCCAGGTCACGGTCCGCCCCCGCCTCTTCCTGGAGGGCAACTTCTTCCTAGACGTGCGGCCGGGGAGCCCCAGCGCCCCCGACCTCTCGAGCGGCTCGACGATCCCGGTGACGCAGACGGCGACCGCGGTGCAGCTCGACGAGATCCTGACCGCGCTGCAGGCCAATAACCGCGGCGATCTCAAGCGGGCGCTGCACGGCTACGGGACGACGCTCACGCACGTTCCAACAGCGGCCGAGGACACGACCCAGGACCCCGACGTCCAGGGGCTGACCGCGGCGCAGGCGATCAACGAGACCTTCCGCTACGGGGGCAAGGCGGGCCGCACGACGACGATCGTCAACGACGCCTTGCTCGGTGAGCGCCCGCATGACCTCTCCAAACTGATCCGGGCTCAGAGGACGGTGTTCGGCAAGCTCGCCTCCGACGAGGAGTCGCTGAAGGGCCTGATCACGAACTTCAACGTCACCTCCGCCGCCCTCGCCTCCGAGTCCGCCAACCTCTCCGCGTCGATCCGCGAGCTGGCGCCGACGCTCGAGCTGGCCGAGCCGTCGCTGCGTCACCTGAGCCAATCCCTGCCGCCCCTGCGGGCCCTCGCGGTCGAGCTCCGCCCAGGGATCCGCCAGCTCCCGGCGACGATTCATGCCGGCAACCCGTGGCTCGTGCAGACCCACAAGCTGCTGCGCCCGAACGAGCTCGGCAACGACGCCGCCTACCTGGCCGCGGCGGCGCCGGGCCTCGCCAAGACGGCACAAACGTCGCTGGACCTCTTCCCGCAAACCGACCTCGCCGCCCGCTGCACCTCTCACAACCTGATTCCCGCCGGCAACCAGGTGATCGACGACGCCGGTGGCGCCTACCCGTTCACGACCGGGCAGCCGAACTACCGGGAGTTCTTCTACGGAACCGTCAATCTCGCCGGCGAGAGCCAGATGTTCGACGCCAACGGCCCATTCGTTCGATTCCAGGCTGGTGGCGGCCCGCAGCTCGTCCGGATGGCTAACCCCGGCGGAGGGCCGGAGAACAGTGTCGTCTGGGGGCACAACATCTCCGCTCCCGAGGGAACGCGTCCCCGAGTCGCGGCCGGTGGGGCGCCGCCCTTCCGGATGGACGTTCCCTGCTACCAAAACGCGGTCCCCAAGCTCAACGGGCCCGCCGGCGCCGTGGGGCCCCCTGACCCGAGGGCGTATCCATGAGCCGCGCGATCAGGGAGCACCTCAAGGACTTCGTGGCGATCCTCGTGCTGATCGTCCTCGGGCTCGTCACGACAGGGGTGATCCTCGCCAAGCAGCAGGCCAACCTGCCGAGCTGGATACCGGGTCTGGGCAAGGACCGCTTCGAGCTCAAGGCCGAGTTCAGCTCCGCCCAGGCGGTCACACCGGGTCAGGGACAGACCGTGAACATCTCGGGAATCAGAGTCGGCAGCGTCTCGGGCGTCAGCCTGGAGCACGGCAATGCGATCGTCACGATGCAGGTCGACAACGAGTACGCGCCGCTCATCCACCCCGACGCCTCGCTGCTTTTGCGCCCGCGCACCGGGCTCCAGGACATGACCATCGAGGTGGACCCCGGCACTCGCAGCCGCCGGGTGGAGGAGGGGACGACCCTGCCGCTCGCCAATACGCAGCCGAACGTGCAACCCGACGAGGTTCTGGCCACCCTCGACGGCGACACCCAGTCCTTCCTCCAGCTCCTCCTCCAGGGCGGCGCCAAGGGACTGCGGCACGCCCCCAAGCTGTCGTCCGGACTGCGCCGCCTCGAGCCAACGGCGCGCGACCTCGCCGAGATCGGCCGCGCGCTCGCCACGCGTCGTCAGAACATCGAGCGCGTGATCACCAACCTCGGCCTCCTGATGAAGGAGCTCGGCAAGCGCGACACGCAGCTTTCCGGGTTTGTCCGTTCGTCCAATGCCGTCCTCGCCTCGTTCGCGCGCCAGGAGGCATCGATCCGAGGCACCCTTCGCGAGCTTCCCGCGACGCTGCGCGAGACCCAGGGAGCCCTCCGGAGCGGCAACCGGCTCTCGCTCCAGCTCGGGCCGGCCTCGCGAGCGCTGATCCCGTCCGCCCGGGCGCTGGGGCCAGCGCTGCGCGAGACGCGCCCGCTCTTCCGCCAAACGACGGCGCCCATCCACGACGAGATCCGTCCCTTCGCCCGGGCGGTCCAGAAGCCGCTCAGGCACGTCAAGCAGGGCGCCGAGCCGCTCGCTGCCGCGTCGACGGGTCTGGACAGGAGCTTCGCCAACCTCAACCTGCTCCTCAACGCGCTCGCCTACAACCCGCCCGGATCGGCCGAGGAGGGCTTCCTGTTCTTCCTCGGGTGGCTCAACCACGACACGAACGCCCTGTTCTTCACGCAGGACGCGGGCGGGCCGCTGCGGCACGGTCTTGTGCTCCTGTCCTGCAGCACGGCGAACTTGGCCGACACGGTCGCCGGCGCCGACGACTTCCTGAAGACGCTTCAGCAGCTCTCGAACCCGCCCACCCGGGACGAGATCGCCAACGCCGACCCCTCCGACGATTGCGCTCCCCTTCCTCCCCCCTTGCTCCCATGATCTTCGACCGCGACACCGGAGCCTGCTGATGGAGACCCGCCCCCCCACCGTCACCCGCATCCTGGTGGCGATCGGCTTCGCGCTCTCGTGCTTTGGGCTGGCGCTGTTCCTATGGATCGCGTTCGGCGGCCCGCTGCCGCTGAAGCCGGAGGGCTACAGGTTTATGGTGCCGTTCAAGGAGGCGAGCCAGCTGTCGGTGGAGTCGGACGTGCGGATCTCCGGCGTCTCGGTTGGCAAGGTGAAGGCGATCGACCTCGACTCCAAGGGGTTCGCGGACGCGACTATCGAGCTCGACAGCCGCTACACGCCGATCCCGAGCGACACGCGAGCGATCCTGCGCCAGAAGACGCTCCTCGGGGAGACGTACGTGGAGCTGACGCCGGGCTCTGACGCAGCCGAGCCGCTGGATGAGGGCGCCTCTCTGCCGCGGGCGCAGGTCTCCAACGCCGTCCAGCTCGACGAGGTCTTCCGAACCTTCAACCAGCCGACCAGGGACGCCTTCCAGGCCTGGATGCAGGGATCGGCCGCGGCGCTTCGCGGTCGCGGAGCCGACCTCTCGGCGGCGATCGCGGAGCTCGATCCGTTCGCGGAGGAGGCAGACCGCGCGCTGCGAATCCTCGACACCCAGCGCCTCGCCGTGCGGCGACTGATCTCGAGCGGCGGCGAGGTGTTCGAGGCGCTGTCAGAGCGCCAGGGCCAGCTCCGCGGCCTGATCCAGAACGCGACCACGGTATTCGCGACGACGGCGCAGCGAAACCGCGATTTGACCGACACATTCCGGATCCTCCCGACCTTCCAGCGCGAGACGCGATTCACGCTCGAGCGCCTGGATCGCTTCGCGGCGCTCGCGGACCCCCTGGTCCAGCAGCTCCGTCCCGCGGCGAGAGAGCTCAGCCCGACGCTGGTCGCCGCCGGGAATCTCGCGCCCGACCTCCAACGTTTCTTCGTCGGGCTGCGGGGCGCGATCGCTGCATCAGACCCTGGTCTGCCGGCGCTTCGGAGGCTGCTCGACGAGGACCTGCCGCCGCTGCTTGCTCGCCTGAACCCCTATCTGGCTCAGCTCAACTCGATCCTCGAGGGCGTCAGGCTCTACAGGCACGAGATCACGGCGTTTCTCGGCAACGCCGCCGCGGCGACCAACTATGGCCAGTCGGCAGCGGAGAGGAACTTCAAGAAGGTGAAGATCCTCCGCACGACCAGCCCGCTCAACCCCGAGAGCCTCGCGGCATTCATGCGCCGGCTGAAGCCCGACCGCGCCAACCCCTACGTGAAGCCGCTCGGCTATACGAAGCTCGCTCACGGCCTGGAGACGTTCCCCAACACGCCCTGCGGAGCAGGGATCACCGCGACGCTGGACCCCAACAGCCCCGCGGACCCGAACATGTACAACCGCTTCCTGGGGACCACCGAAGAGAAGATCGCCGAGGCCCAGGATCTCTTCGACCGGATCAAGCAGTACGCGTTCGACAACCAGCTCTCGACCGACGACGTCCCCGCCCCGCCTTGCCGCAAGCAAGGGCCGTTCAGGTCGATCGGCGTCTTCCAGGAGTTCACTCCGTACCTCCACGTGCGGCGCGAGCCGTAGCCCATCGGCACGGCACT
>Ga0126312_10001315_pt1 | contig 16193 bp, 20 predicted proteins | sample Plot104A_FD_92537 | JGI IMG/M metagenome (GOLD analysis project Ga0126312, IMG submission 92537) | Serpentine soil microbial communities from UC McLaughlin Reserve, CA, USA - Plot104A | ecosystem: Environmental > Terrestrial > Soil > Grasslands | place: USA: UC McLaughlin Reserve, Lake County... | reverse complement strand
TGGGGCAGCGCGACCTTGCGGTTGGTCGTGATCCAGGGACCCTCGGGCAGGCCGTCCAGCGCCTGCTCGATGATCTTGATCGACTCCCGCAGCTCGGCGATCCGGACGCGATAGCGGTCGTAGTTGTCGCCGACCGTGCCGACCGGGATCTTGAAGTCGAAGTGGTCGTACGACGAGTACGGCATCGCCTTGCGCAGGTCCCAGGGATTGCCGGTCGCCCGCAGCAGCGGCCCGGTCACGCCCAGTCCCAACAACCGGTCCTCCGAGACGATGCCCGTGCCCTTGGTCCGCGCGAGGAAGATCTGGTTCTTGTCGAGGAGGTTCTCGAACTCCTCGATGCGGGTTGCGAACTCCTTGGTGAAGCGCCGGACCTCGCGGTCGAATCCCGGCGGGATGTCCTCCATCACGCCGCCGACCTGGACGTAGCGCGGGTGCATGCGCTGGCCGCCAGACATCTCGAACAGGTCGAGCACCCGCTCCCGGTCGCGGAGCGCGTAGAAGATCGGCGAGATTGCGCCGATGTCGAGGATCCCGGTGCCGAGCCAGAACAGGTGGCTCGCGATCCGGTTCAGCTCTAGGTGGAGGACCCGGAGGTACTGAGCGCGCGGCGGGACCTCCTCGTCGAGCAGGCGCTCGACGGCCATGGCGAACGCCGTCGCGTTGAAGTAGTACGCGAGGTAGTCCATGCGCTCGACGAAGGTGATGACCTTCCAGTACTGGTGGTCCTCGCACGACTTCTCGATGCCGGTGTGGACGTAGCCGACGATCGGCTTCACATCCCTCACGACTTCACCCTCGAGCGTGCAGAAGAGCCGCAGCACGCCGTGCGTCGCCGGGTGCTGGGGACCGATGTTGACCGTGAACAGCTCGGTCTCGGGCTCGACCTCCTCAGCGGGCGTGAGGTGTGTGCCGGTGATCGGCTCCTCGGGAGGCGTGTGAAGTACGCCGCGATCAGTCATACCAGCGCGGGAACTCGTGCTCGTTGTAGGTGAACAGGACCGGCTCGCCGCCCATCGGGAAGTCGCGGCGCTGCGGGAAGCCCTCGTAGTCCTCCGGCATGAGAATCCGGCGCAGGTCGGGGTGTCCCTCGAAGACAACGCCGAAGAAGTCGTAGACCTCCCGCTCCTGGTGGTCCGCCGTGGGGAAGAGGTCGACCACGCTCGGGAGCTTCGGGTCATCCACTCCCACCCGCGTGCGCACGGCCAAGCGGTCGAGCCGCTCGGTGGACAGCAGCTGGTAATGGACGCCGAAGCGTGGCTCGGCGGGCAGGTAATCGACTCCGTGCAGGCTCATGAGGTACAGCCACGGGTCGGGGTCGCGGTCGCGCAGGTACTCGAGCACCTCGTGAACGCTTGCGGGCGCCACGTCGAGGGTGGCCTGGTCGCGGTAGCAGACCGTGCCCGTTACTGCGTCCTCGTCGATGGCCTCGCCGACACGCTGGGCTATCAGCTCGAGCCCGGTGGCGTCAGGCACTCGAGGGTTACCTCCGCGGGGCATCCAGCCCCGCGTTCTGAGATGAACTCTCGGCCTCCGGCCTCGCGTGGCCGGGCGGGCTCTGCCCGCCCTCCTCCGTGCCCTCCGCCCGGTAGCGCTCGCGCCAGCCCAGGCCCGGGTCGTTCTCGATCTTGTCCTGGAGCTTGAGCACGCCATAGATCAGAGCCTCGGGCCGCGGCGGACACCCCGGCACGTAGACGTCGATTGGGAGGAACTTGTCGGCACCGGCGATCAGCGCGTAGTTGTTGAACATCCCGGCACTCGAGGCGCAGGCGCCCATCGAGATCACCCACTTGGGCTCGAGCATCTGGTCGTAGAGGCGGCGCGCCACGACCGCCCACTTGACCGAGAGCCGGCCGGAGAGAATCAGCATGTCCGCCTGGCGCGGCGAGGCGCGCACGACCTCGGCGCCGAATCGCGCCAGGTCGGCGCGAGGCCCGGCGGCCGTGGTGATCATCTCGATCGCGCAGCAGGCGGTGCCGTAGCCGAGCGGCCAGAGCGCGTTCTTGCGGGCCCAGTTCTGCGCCTTCTCCAGGGTGGTGAAGACGAGCCTCTCCTCGACCTCGCGCTCCAGCTCCTCGTCGGTGACCTCCCCCCGAAGCAGCCGCTGCGCGCGGACCCTCTGAACTCTCAGATCGCCGGAGCCGAGGCGGTCACGCCTCACGTCCACTCGAGCGCTCCCCTCCGCCAGACGTAGACGAAGGCGACCAGGAGCAGAACCACGAAGACGGCCGTTTCGCCGAGCGCGAACAGGCTCCCCTTCAGCTGGAGCGCGACGGGATAGAGGAAGACGACCTCGATGTCGAAGAGGATGAAGAGCATCGCGATCAGGTAGAAGCTGATCCCGAAGCGGAAGCTCTTGCGCACCTCGGAAGGCAGCCCGCACTCGTAGGGCTCCTGCTTGACCGTCCCTCGCCGCCGCGGTCCGAGCACGCCGTTGAGAAGGGTGAACGCGGTGCCGACTCCGATCCCGAGGACCAGGAAGACGAGAGCTGGCACATAGCTCTTGAGCACGCGGCCGGATGTATAACGAAGCTTGTGCGGGAGTGCTACATAGTGCGGAAGGGCGCATTGTGAGCGGCGTCCGCGCCTTGACTCGACCGCGCGCCACCTGCTAGGCACAGGCCGTTCGCCAAACCCGATCGAAGGGCTCTGAGAGGTCGAGGAAGCTGGTGCTCGCCGTGCTCACCGGGCTGATCATCGCGACGGTCGTCGCAACCGATGGCTTTACTCAAGGCTCTGGCGGGGTGCCAGGCGACGACACCGACAAGTGCCCCGGCATCCAGGGCACGGCGAGCGGATGCCCCGACCAGGACTTGGACGGCGTCGCCGACGGGGACGATCTCTGTGTCAACGAGCCGAGGAGCCTCAGCACCGACACCAACGGCGACGGTTGCCCCGAGCCGATCACCTCGCTGTCCTATCGCTATCGGCTGCTGACGAAGCCGGGGCTCCGTGTGGCCTCCCTGAAGCTCAATGTCATCACCAGGGCGTCCCCGTGGCTGCACGCACGGGGCCCGCAGGCGGGGGCGCACTCTCGTGTTCGGCGTCTCGCGCAAGCGCCTGCGTCCGGGAAAGAGGATCAAGATCACCACTCGCCATCCCCTCTTGCCGGGCTTCAGCACGGAGTGCTACAGGCTGAGGGTCACGCGAAGGAGCGGATTCCGCGTCAAGGTCCGCCGGACGGCCACCCTGGGCACGGCCCCCGTGAACTGTTGAGGGGGCGTCGCTGAGCGGCGTCCACGCCGCCATCGGCATCGGCCTGCTGGCGTCCAACGCGGTGGCTGCGGGCTGGGGCGCGGTGGCCTGGATGCGCAAGGACCCGTCCGTGGCGTTCTGGCCGCTGCTGCGCATCGCCCAGGCGTTCGTTGTCGTCCAGGCCGTGCTCGGCCTTCTGCTCCTCGCGCAGGGCGATCGCGCGCCCGACGACCTCCACGCGCTCTACGGAATCGCTCCCCTCGTGGTGTCGCTGGTGAGCGAGGGGATGCGCGTGAACGTGGCGGAGCGCGAGCTCGAGGGCATCGAGGACGTCGAGGCGCTCGAGCACCGCGAGCAGGTGACGATCGCACGGAGGGTCGCGCTCGGCGAGATGGGGATCATGACCGTGGGCGCGCTGCTGATCCTGACGCTGGCGCTGCGCGCCTACCAAACGGGCGGCTGACCTACCAAACGGGCGGCTGAGGTACACGCGCGCGCGTGGAGCTCGCGCCTCTCGCGGCCCACGTTGGCCAACGCCGAGCAGCGTAGCGGTACAACTCCGGGGGGTGGCCTTCGACCCGAGGCGGCATTCGATCACCGCGGATCTCTCGCGGCTGAAGGAGGCGCGCGACTTCGCCGAGCGAGCCTGTCAGGACTTCGGCCTGGGCGGCGAGCACCTCTACATGGTCAAGCTCGCGATGAGCGAGGCGGTGACGAACGCCATCCAGCACGGCTCCACGACGCCGTCCGATCCGATTCGGCTCACCGTGCTGGAGGAGGGGGGCGCCCTCGTGTTCGAGGTCGAGGACACCGGTCACTTCGTGCCCAGGGTGCCGCGCCGCGGCGAGGTGCCCGAGCGCGGCCGGGGCCTCGACTTCATGCGCCAGCTTATGGACGACGTGGACGTGCGGCCGCGGCCGGAGGGCACGCTGCTTCGCTTCGCCAAGCGTAAGTAAGAGCCCCGACGGCGGTTCGTATCGCCGCCGTTGGACGACCCCCGTCCATCCTGCTGGAGCCGTCGCAGACCGTCGCCGGGGCAAAGGGGGGATTCGTCGCCGGCGGGCGCGTTCCTTCAGCGGACCCGCAAGCTGCCCTTCATCCCGAGCTGCTCGTGATCGCCGACGCTGCAGAAGAAGCGGTGGCGGCCGGTTACGAGCCGTACCCGCACCGAGCGCCGACCGCGCTGGAACGCGGGCGTCCCGCCGATGTCGCGGCCGCCGCGCTCGATCCGGAGGTCGTGGGCGAGGTCGCCCTCATTGCGGAGGGTGATCCGGACCTCGCCGCCCTCCTCGACGGTGATCGCATTCGGATCGAAGGAGTACTCTCGGGCGCTCACCCGCACCGGGTTTCCGGCGGGAACGGTGACGGCTCGGCGGTTTCCGTCGTCCCTCCCACCGCATCCGGCGAGGGCCAGGCAGGCGGCGAGGACGACCCAAGGACGGCGCACGGGCGGCGGATAGTATGCCGCCGCGTGACACGCCCGACCCGCCTCGTCCCGCCCGTCGCGCTCGGGCTCGCGCTGCTTGCCGCGGGCTGCGGCCAGGGCGAGATCTCGGTCTCGGGCGACCAGCCGACCATGCGCTCGGGCGCCAAGCTCTTCAACGAGCGCTGCAGCGGTTGCCACTCGCTCGACTCCGCCAACGCGTACGGCTCCAAGCCCACGCGTCAGCTCCAGGGCGGCGAGCGGACCAACGGCCCCAATTTCAACCAGCGCAAGGTCAAGAAGGACGACGTGCTCTTCGCCATTCGCAATGGCGGCTTCTCGGGCGCAATCATGCCGGCGAACGTCGTCGTCGGTGGAAACGCCGACAAGGTGGCGGACTTCCTCGACGCCTGCTCGGGGAAGAAGAATCAGCGGGATCCTTCCTGCGGCCAGTAGGTGCTCGATCTAAGGCAGATCCGCCAGGAGCCAGAGCAGGCGAAGGCGGCGCTGGCCCGGCGCGGGCTCGACACCGCCCTGCTCGACGAGCTGCTCGAAGCCGACGGCCGCAGACGTGAGCTCCTGCCCCGGCTCGAGGAGCTGAGGGCGGAGAAGAACGCGGCCAGCAGGCGCATCGGCGAGCTCCCGGGGGACGAGAGGGAGGCGGCTATCCAGGAGGCCCGCGCGCTGGGGGATCGGGAGAGGGCGCTCGAGGAGGACGTGGCGGCCGCCGAGGCGCGCCGCGACGACCTGCTGGCCGCGCTGCCGAACCTGCCGGACGAGTCGGCGCCCGAGGAGGACGAGGTGATGCGCAAGGTCGGCGAGGTCGGAGCCGGCGGCCGCGATCACCTCGAGCTGCTCGGGTCGCTGGTGGACCTCGAGTCGGGCGCCCGGGTGTCGGGCGCGCGCTTCGCCTACCTGAAGGGCCCGCTCGTCCGCCTCGAGCTCGCGCTCGTCCAATGGGCGTTCGACAGGCTCGAGGGCAAGGGCTTCACCCCCGTTGTGCCGCCGGTGCTCGTCCGCGAGGAGGCCCTGTTCGGCACCGGCTTCCTACCCGATACCGAGCAGCAGATCTACCGGGTCCCGGACGACGACCTCTACCTGGCGGGGACCTCGGAGGTACCGCTTGCGTCCCTCCACGGCGGCCAGCTCCTCGTCGAGGACGAGCTGCCGCTCCGCTACGCAGGCTTCTCCACCTGCTTCCGGCGTGAGGCGGGCGCGGCGGGCAAGGACACCCGTGGCATCTTCCGCGTGCACCAGTTCGACAAGGTGGAGATGTTCTCGTTCGTGGTGCCGGAGGAGTCCGGCGACGAGCACGAGCGGCTGCTCGCCATCGAGGAGGAGCTGCTCCAGGCCCTCGAGATCCCCTACCGGGTGGTGAACATCGCGGTCGACGACCTGGGTGCCTCCGCCGCCAAGAAGTACGACCTCGAGGCGTGGCTGCCGGGCCAGGAGCGCTACCGCGAGCTCACGTCCTGCTCGAACACGACCGACTTCCAGGCGCGGCGCCTTGACGCCCGCTATCGGCCGGCCGAGAGCAAGGGCCCGCGCCACCTCCATACGCTGAACGGCACGGCCGTGGCGGTCGGCCGGACGATCATCGCGCTCGTGGAGAACCACCAGCGCGACGACGGCACCATCGCCCTGCCGGAGGTGCTCCACCCGTTCGGGGCGCCGGCCGAGATCCGTGCCGCCTGATGTCGAGAACGCGCCGCGGGCTCCGACACCTTTGTGAACGCGCCGAATTGGCGCAGCGAACGAAGGAGGCGCGGAGATGAAGTTCATGCTCACCCAGAGCTACGCCCCAACGGACGTGGCGCCGGAGCCGTTGAGCGAATGGCCGCCGGAGGACGCACAGGCGCACATCGACTTCCAGGTGAGGGTGAACGAGGAGCTGACCCGGAGCGGCGAGCTCGTCGAGGCCCAAGCCCTGACCGGACCGGACGATGCAAGGATCGTCGTGAGCGACGGCACCGGTGCGCCGGTGGTGACCGACGGGCCCTTCCCGGAGTCGAAGGAGTTCCTCGCCGGCTACCGGATCGTCGAGGTGGACTCGCTGGAGCGGGCCCTCGAGATCGCGGCGCAGACGTCGGCCGCGCCGGGACCCGGCGGCCAGCCGATCAAGCAGCCGATCGAGGTGCGGGAGATCATGGGCGCGCCCTAGGTGCTCTCCATGTACTCCCGGGCCAGCCGCTCGGGCGCGCGGTCGAGCCAGGCCTCGACGATCACCTCTTCCAAGTCCTCGGCGCCGATCTTGTCGAGCTGGACGAGGATCGCCGGATAGCCGTCGAAGTGCGGCGTGGTGAAGAACACGTCGGGGTCGTCGGCGAGGAGCGCCTCCTTGGCGACGAGGTGCTCAACTCGTGCGCCCAGGATCGGCCCCGTGGGAGCACTGCCCCCCAGGGCCTCCAGGTCCGACTTGCGCAGCGGCCGCTCCCAGACGAAGCCCTTGCCGCGGACCTCCCAACGGGCGTTCCGGCGCGACTCGCGCTCGCTCGCCTCGGGCAGCGCCAGCGCAATCCGCCGCACGTCGTCCCAGTCGGCCATGGGCTCAGGCGGAGGCTAGCCGCGCGAGCAGCTGCTCGCGGGGTGGGCCGGGCGGCGACGGCGGATCCGCCTCGGCGAGGATCCGCTCGATCCGCCCATGCAGCTCGTCGTCCTGGTCGAAGACCGCCGTGCGGTCGAGGAGGCCAATCCGGCGGATGGTGCGGCGTAGGACCCGGTCGTCGTGGGGGGCCGCGGCGAGCGCTCCCACGAACGAGAAGAGCGCATAGCAACCGTCGCGGTGCGCGGGGTCCAACGGCTCACCGGCCCAGCGCTGCGAGCGCGCCGCGTCGGTGGCGCAGGCGAGGGCATGGCGCTCGCGCGACTCGGGGCCGGCGTGCGCGCGGTAGTGCTCGGTCAGAGCGTCGACGTCGGGGGCCTGCCCGGCTGCCTCGCCCAAGGCGCGCGCGTGGATGACGGCGAACGACAGGCCCCAGGCGAAGGCGGGATCGGTGTGGCAGAAGGCGTCACCGACGGCGGCGATCGCGCGCACCCCCGGGTCGCCGGTTCGGTCGACGTTCATCAGCCCGCCCATGGGCATGACGCCGGTGATCGGCCGGGCGTGGTCGGGGGCGGTCATCGCGTCGAGCGGCGTGATCGAGGCGCAGGCCGCCTCCCAGGCACGCCCGTGTCGCAGGATTCGTAGCTCGTGGTCCGTCGACGGCGCGAGCAGGATCACGGCGAAGGTCCGGTTGTCGCCGCGGAACGTGTTGAAGCCCATGTAGCCGAGGTCGCCGCGTGGGTTGAGGAGCGGGGCCGGGAAGTGCTCCGCGCCCTCGGCGAGCTCGAAGCAGCGGCAGTAGTAGATGGCGCCCGAGTCCCTGGGCTCCCCGCTCGCCCGCGGCCACCCGGGCGGGGACCGGTAGCGGCCGAGGGCGTCGACCACCACGTCGCCGCGAACGGGGTCGCCGTCGTCAACCTCGACGCCCACGGCCTGCCCGCCTTCGTCGCTCGTCGCGAGGCCGGTCACCCGCACGCGAGGCCGGAGCTCGACCGCCGGCTTGGCGGCCGCCGCCCGGCGGAGTGCCCACTCGATCACGGGTCTTCGAACCCAGAGGTAGACCAGCTCGTCGTCGCCCGGCTCTCTCGGTCCGGACAGTCCGAGCGTCAGGTCCTGCGGGTCCGCTCCGGCCTCGAGCAGGGTGTCGAGCACGTCGGGCGCGCAATCGGCGAGCAGCCGTCGCCCGCGAGGGAGGAACGCGTGGGGCTGGAGGTAGTGCGGGATCCCGCGGCGGTCGACGTCGAAGACACCCTCGGTCGAGGACTCGGGATGAACGTCATCGCGCTCGAGCACGGTCGCCTCATGCCCCGCGCGCGCCACGGCGAGCGAGGCCGCGAGCCCCGCCACGCCGCCGCCGGCCACGACGAACCTCATGGAGAACACGCTATCCGGCCTAGGCGAGGCCGGCGTACCAGAGACCGAACGTCAGGCCGAAGAGGCCGAAGCCGGGGATGAGCACCGTCCGGTAGAGCGGCTGAATGAGGGGCCGGGTGAGCAGCCAGGCGAACGCCGTGGTGCAGAGAGCCATCGAGACCATCGACATCGGCGCGAACACTGCCAGCGCGGCCGCGGCCTCGAGCTGCGTGGGTAGCGCGGCGATCAGCAGCAGCACGACGGCGCCGGTGCCGGCCAGGCCGTGGAGCATGCCGATGCCGAGCGCCTGCTGCGGAGTGCGGACGTGGACGTGCCGGTGCCCGCGCTGGAGATGGCGGTCCGACGTGCCGTGTCCTCCTGTGTGGGCGTGCGGCTCGACGCGGTAGTCGCCGCGGACCCATTTCAACAGGACGCGGGCCGCGAGCACCAGGATGACCAGCCCGATCGCCCGCTCTGCGCCGCTCTCGAGCCATCCGGGCAGGGTCGATTTGACAAAGACGAGCGGCAGGCCGACGACGAGCAGCGTGCCGGCGTGGCCGAAACCCCACCAAACCCCGAGCCTGGCAGCTCCGCGGGCGTCGCCACGGTCGGCGGCGACGAGCGAGGTGACCGCGACGAGGTGATCGGGATCCGAGGCGTGGCGCAGGCCGAGGGCCGCGGCGATCGCCAAGGCTACGAGGAGCGGGGCGCCCGCAAACAGGTCGGTGAGCCAGGCGTCGGCGCCGATCATGCGCAGCCCTCGCAGAGCCCCACGAGCGGGTAGTGGTTGAAGCGGGGGCGCAGGCCGAAGCGGCTCCAGACCGCGTCCCGGATGTCGTCGAGGGCGCCCGGCATGACTGGCCGGAGCGCCCCGCAGCGCTCGCAGACGAGGTAGTCGCGCTCGCGGCCGGCCATCGCGTAGAGGCCGGGCCCGTGGACCAGATGGAAGTGCCGGACCAACCCGATCCGCTCCAGCGTTTCAAGGTTGCGGTAGACGGAGGCGAGGTCGGACCGGGGCAGGCGTCCGTGGAGCCCGTCCGCGATCCGCTCCGCCGACACGGGCTCCTCGGCGGCGAACAGGTTCTCCAGGACGAGCCGGCGCGCGCTCGAGGCGCGCAGTCCCTTGGCGCGAAGCACACCGACGGCGTCGTCGAGGGTCGGTGCTGAGAGCGCGGGGCCGGTATGCGTGGCGGTCACTGTCCCCCCAATTCGCAGCAGCGAGCGACCTGGATCAATAGACACGGGCTAGCTCACGTCAGGAAGTGCATTGGCAGTCATCACGAGCCCCACCGCGACGATCACGCAAGCGCTGAGCGCCGGCAGCAGACGCAGGAGGCGGCCCTCGAGGCTGAGCCGGCTGAACCTCCGCTTGGCGAGCACCGCCACCAGGCCGATCCCCGTGATCGAGAACGCGAGCCCGGCGCTGAACGCCACGATCAGGATCAGCCCGAAGCCGATGCGATGGAGCGAGATCGCGCCGAGCAGGACGACCAGCGCGCTGGGGCAGGGGAGGAGACCGCCCGAAGCGCCGACCGCGAGGAGCGAGCGGCGGCTCAGGCCCTCGGGGTGGTCGTGATGGTGATGGTGATGGGACTCCCGACGCAGGCGCGCCCACATGACGGACCCTCCGATCCCTACGACCAGCAGGCCCGTCGCCAGGGTCAGCCAGGGGTAGAGCGTCTCCGGAAGCACCCACTGCGAAAGCAGCAGCGTCACGATGCCGAGCGCGAAGACGCCGATCGTGTGCGTCACGGTCACGATCGCGCCGAGAGCCGCCGCATCCCGAGGGGTGCCGCGCTCGCCGACGAGGTACGCGGTCACGATCGTCTTGCCATGGCCCGGCGACAGGGCGTGCGCCACGCCCCAGAAGAACGCCAGTGCCAGCGACCCGAGCACCACCCAAAGGCCGAGCTTGTCGCGTCCGATCAGTGACGCGAAGCCGGAGTCGGCGACCCTGTCCGGTGCGCGCAGCGACTTGCGGCTGTCGAGGGCGGGCGGTGTGTCCGGAGCGCTTCCCGGCGCGAGTCTCGCCGACACCGAACTGACGTCGAGAGGACTCTTGAGCAGGTCCTTCGGATAGGCGCGGAGCTCGTGGCTCCGGCTTGGAGCTTTGCCGCCGACCACGATCTCCTTCCACCCGATCCGGCTGGAGTAGTTCGTGTCGCGGTAGCGGATGTCGCTCGGGCCCGAAAGCCGTGGACCCCGGAGCGCTGTCTCGAGGCGCGTAGTCCGGAGGCCGCCGGCGCCCCTCGGATGCGCGAGGGCGGTCCGGACCGGAGTGAGCCTCGCCGGCTCCCCATCGACGGTGAGCCGCGCACCCGCCGCGATCTTGCGCGCGTACCGCCGCGCATCGATCTTCCCGGCCTGGAGGGTCGGGATCTCCGCCATGTCCAGCACGTAGAGCACATACACGCGCGGGCCCGAGACCTCGACGCGGCTGAACTTGTTGGTCGTGAAGTTTCCGAGCGGGTGCGCTGAGGCCGGCGCGGACAGGACCAGCACCGCGGCCGCCGCGATGAGGAGGCCGAGCTTCTTCACGACGCGTACCTTCGGGTGACCGGCGTCCATAGGAGGGAGAAGTGGGGATTCGCCTCCAGCGCACGCTGGAACCAGCGGCGCGCTTCGGCGGGGTCGTCGAGGCAGCGCTCGATCATGCCTCGGTGGAAGAACTTGAGCGCGTCGCGCGTGCCCAGGCGAAGCGCACGGCGGGAGTATCCGAGAGCCTCGCTGCAGCGGCCGTTGCGCTCCAGCGCCCAGGCCAGCCCATCTGCGGCATCGATGCTCGGCGCGCGCCCATATGCCTCACGGGCTCGCCCGAGCGCGTCGCGGACCCGGCGACCGTGGTCGAGGTCGAAGATGGCCGTCTGGAGCTCCGTGCGGACGCCATTGGCCTCCTGGATCCGCTCGGTCGCCCGCACCAGCGCATACGCCCTACGAGCCTCGCGCCTCCTGCCGGCCGCCCGCAGGGTGTCGCCCTGCCAGATGACGTACTGCGGCAGCGGCAGGCGGTCGACGACGCGGCCGAATAGCACCACGGCCTCCCGGTAGTCCCCCCTGGCGGCCGCCACCCGCGCGAGACCCGCCTGCGCGTGGATGTACCCGGGCAGCGCCGAGCGCGCGTTGGCGTAGGCACGGCGGGCTCGCCCGAGGCGGCCCATGTTGAGCGCGATGTTCCCGAGCTGCACGAATGCGGCCGCGCGGTACTCGCGGACCGGGACGTCGAGCGTGAGCGCGAGCCGGAGCGCTTCCGCCGCGACGCCCGGACGGCCCGTCAGCTCCCGCGCATTGGCGATACGACCGTACGAGCCGACGCTCGGGGAGAGCTCCGCCATCCTGTCGTAGGCGGCGAACGCCTTCCGGTACCGGCCGAGGTTGAGGAGCGCGTCTCCGAGCGCGCCATAGGCCGTCCCGTTGCTCGGGTTGGCACGGAGCGCCGCCCGGGCGAGCGGCAGCGCGGCGGCGAACCGGTGCCGTGACACGGCGAGCCCCGCGAGGGCGGTGTCGGCCAGGGCTTTCGTGGCAGACGACAGCCGTCCTCTGCTCAGGGCACGCTCCGACAGAGAGAAGAACCTTGGGTCGCCGGTCTCACGGGCTCGCTGCTGGTAGGCGAAGCCGAGCAGGATCAGCCCGTTGGCGTCGTGCGGCCGGCGGTCCACACGCCGCTCGAGGCGGCGAACGTAGCCGGCTGTGTCGCCCTCCGCCAGCCCCGAGAGAAGCGAGCCGAGGACGGCCTTGTCGCGGCCGGTCGACTGCGCCCGAGCGCCGACGCTGCCGCTCCCTCCGCCGAACGCCCCGCCGAGGACGGCCACGACCGCCGTCACGATCGCGACGGCGGCGCCGGTGAGGATTCTGGTGCGCTTCATCGCCGAGCCCCGGCGAGCGGGGAGAGGGCGGCAGCGCCGCCCTCTCCCGCCCGTCATGTCCTACCTGTGCGGCCTCGCCAGGTACGGGAACGTACGGCGGAACGACCTGTCGTTGCGATCGACGCAGTCCGTCGTCACTGCTCCCTCGGTGATGAGGTTGAGCTCGGCGTCGATGACGTCGTTTCGCAGCCTGCGGCCATTCAAGAAGCCTTTCGAGCTCCTCGTGTCGTACGTCAGCAGGTCCGGCAGCAGGGTGTCCGCCAGGCCGCTGATCTTGGCCGCGTCATCCGACGTGTCGTCGCCCGAGCTGTCGTTGAGCGAGAACAGCGTCTGGAGGCTGTCGACCACCTCACCACGGAACCTCGCCTGGTCGCTGCTCGGCTTCCCGTGGTTGTAGGTGTTCTTCAGCGACGGCTCCGAGCCCTTGGCCTCGAACGGGTTGTTCGGGATGAACACGGTCGCGATCGCCGGCCGTCCCATGCGATCGACCTGGGAGCGACCCTTGTTCGTCGTCGCCTCGACGCCAATCGTGCCGCCTCGGCGCCTCAGAAGCGAGGACTTGAGCTCCACGACGATCGAGGAGACGTTGGTCCCCGCGAACTTGTCCTTGCGCTTCGACTTGCAGCCAATGAACGACTTGCCCGGATCCTTGCTGAGGATGTCGAGGAAGCCGTCGAGGTCGAAGAAGAACGGATCGTCGCGCATGCCCGCGAAGACGCGCACGCGCTTGCGCCTGTTCTTGTAGACCTTGACCCGACCGAAGCGGCTGGTCCGGCCCGAGACGAGCAGGCGTCCGTTCCGGCGAAGCTTCAGCTTCTGGACACCGCGGCGGGTCGGCTTTCCGAACCTGGCGCTCAGCACGACGTCCGGCTCCGCGTCACCGTTGTTGTCGATGCGGAAGTTGTAGGAGACGCGCTTGGTGGACCTGACGTTCGGGACGCCGGTCGCGAATCGCGCCTGCTTCCCGGGCTTCGTGAACCCGTTGACGTTCATCACGAGCACGGTCCGCCCGGGCCTGCTGCGGAACGCATAGATGTCCGTCAGGTCGAGCCTGACGTCGCCCCCGGGGGGCGTCAGGCCGGGTGCGTCCAGGTGATCTGCCGCCCCAGCGCCCGAGGGTCCGCCGCTCAGCACGATTGCTGTCGCGGCGCTGAGCCCGAGGACCAGGACGACCGAGCCCCAGGCGAGTGCCTTGCGACTCAGGGTTCGGGGAACTTCGGTCATTTGCGACCTCCTTGAGGAGAGGGACCACTACTGGAGCGGTGTGCGGCGACCCTAAGTCCCCGGATCAGGAAATTGCCCGCAAATCAGCCGTTTCTGCGAGGCTCCTGCTGTTGTGAGGCGTTCGCGATACGCGAGGGCGGACCCCAGGGTCTCCTGCGACCCCAACGTCGCCGGAGCGTGACCCAGAAGTTCAGCCCGAGCTGCGGGAGCGAGGCCGCCCGAGGCCGCCCACGCGCACCTCGGTGCCGAAGGTCAAGCTGCCGGGTTGGACGACATGAAGTCGTCCAGCCGGGCACGGGCGCGCTTGCGGACGCTGCCCTGGACGATCGGCGTCCAGCCGAGCAGCAGCCCGCTGGTGCCGAGTGCTTGGCGGGACCAGCGGTGAAAGCCGAACTCGTCGCGGTGCTCGGCGATCAGGCCGTCGCGGAAGCGAAACCTGGCACGGACGTCGTTGTCGACCCGTCGGCCGGTCTGCGTGAAGGTGTAGTGGGCGAGCCAGTGGGCCGAGCCCGAGTCGTCGTCGGCCTCGTGCTCGAGCAGCTCCACCGTCAAGTCGTCGGACGCCCGCGTGAGCATCCGCCACATCGCGCCCGGCTCACCGTCGCGGAGGTCGGTGAAGACCGGGTCGGAGAAGTGGGCGCCCGGGGCGTAGCAGGCTGCCATCCCATCGCCGTCGTGACGGTCGAAGGCGGCGTAGAAGCGCTGAATCAGCTCGTCGTTGGGGTGGGCCATCAGATGCGGGTCCGCTCGGTCGCCGCGCGCTTGAGACCGTCGACTGCCTCGTTCAGCCAGCGCCGGAAGAAGCGTCTCCCGACGGCGAAGTCGAACGCGCGGAAGCGCGGCCGCGCGGGGTCCATCCCGAACTCCGCGTCGATGAACGTCCCGCCCTGCGCATCCGTGAGCTGCCAGTGGACGAACATCCCGCTGATCCGGCAGTGCATCCGGATCTCGTGGAGGTCGCTCATGCGGTCGATGTGCATCCGTGCCTCGTCACGCCCGAAGACCGGCTGCTGCGAAACCATCACGAGCTCGGCGCCCTCCTCGTACCGCTCTCCCTGGATCTCGAACACCCGCGGGAACCACTCCGGATAGCGGTCCGGATTGCCGACGAGGTCCCAGACCGTCGCGACCGGGGCATCGACCACGGTCTGCTCGTGCACGGCGGACACGCTGCCAAGTATGGCTTAGCCTGAAGCCTCGGAGGGGTGGCAGAGCGGTTGAATGCGGCGGCCTTGAAAGCCGTTAGGGGCCTTCCGGTCCCTCGGGGGTTCGAATCCCTCCCCCTCCGCTCGGGCGTATTGACGCCACCCAGAGGGTCGCTGTAGGTTCGAACCCTGGCCGAATCACAGACAGCCGCGGCCTCGCGGGCGGAGCAGGTCACACCCGAGGCGATCATGCAACTCGGATTCGGCTTCTGGGGCTCCAAGACGCTGCTCAGTGCCGTCGAGGTCGGGGTCTTCGCGGAGCTGGCTCAGGCCGGCGCACTCGACGGAGAGGCGCTCCGCGAGCGCCTCGGCCTGCACCCGCGGAGCGCCACCGATTTCTTCGATGCGCTGGTCGCGCTGGGGATGCTCCAGCGGGAGGGGGGACGGTATGCCAACACCCCGGCAACGGAGCTCTTCCTCGACCCGGCCAAGCCGTCTTACGTCGGGGGCATCTTGGAGATGGCGAATGCCCGTCTCTATGGGTTCTGGGGATCGCTGACCGAGGGCCTGCGGACGGGGGTACAACAGAACGAGTCGAAGGAGGGCGGGGATTTCTTCGAGGCTCTCTACGCCGACCCGGCCCGGCTTCGCCAGTTCGCCCGCGCGATGAGCGCCGTCAGCGCCGGGGCCGCACAAGTGATCGCCGCCGAGTTCCCTTGGCAGGACCATTACAGCGTGGTCGACATCGGCTGCGCCGAAGGCGCCGTCCCGGCTCAGATCGCGCTCGCGCACGAGCACATCACCGGCGGCGGCTTCGACCTGCCCGCGTTGGAGCCGATCTTCGACGAATTCGTGGGCGGCCTCGGGCTCGGTGATCGCCTCAGCTTCACCGGGGGCGACTTCTTCGCCGACCCGCTGCCGAGTGCAGACGTGCTCGTGATGGGGCACATCCTGCACGACTGGGGCCTCGACGAGAAGCGGGTCTTGCTGCAGAAGGCCTATGACGCGTTGCCAGACGGTGGCGCGCTGATCGTCTACGAGTCGATCATCGACGACGAGCGGCGCAGCAACGCGTTCGGCCTGCTGATGAGCCTGAACATGCTGATCGAGACCCCTGGGGGGTTCGACTACACGGGCGCCGACTGCCGCGCCTGGATGCAGGACGCCGGCTTCCGCGAGAGCTACGTGGAGCACCTGGCAGGCCCCGACTCGATGGTCGTAGGGATCAAGTAGGCGATAGCGCGCTCGAGCGCCGGAATCCCGTAGATTCGCCGCCATGGCGGAATCGGTCTTCGAGGGCCCGGGTGAGGGCGCGAAGCTCGGCCACCCCCTCGGCGGGCAGGCCAGCTTCAAACTTCGCCCGGACCGCTCCGGCGGCAGCCTGATCGCGTTCGAGACCGTCGTCGCTCCCGGCCAGGGTCCGCCCCTGCACCTGCACGCGAACGAGGACG
>Ga0126312_10001314_pt1 | contig 16204 bp, 13 predicted proteins | sample Plot104A_FD_92537 | JGI IMG/M metagenome (GOLD analysis project Ga0126312, IMG submission 92537) | Serpentine soil microbial communities from UC McLaughlin Reserve, CA, USA - Plot104A | ecosystem: Environmental > Terrestrial > Soil > Grasslands | place: USA: UC McLaughlin Reserve, Lake County... | reverse complement strand
CGCTGCTAAGCGAGGCCGGAGAGAACAAAGCTGACTAACTGGCAAGCGAGGACCTGTAAGGCTCGAAGCGTGCTGACAAGGCGGCGCAGCCGCCGTGCTCGCATGATGCTCTACACCCCGCTGAAGGCGGAAAAACCGCCGTCCACGGGCACGACGATTCCGTTGACGAAAGCGGAGGCCGGGCTGCAGAGCCAGATCAGGGTCCCTCCCAACTCATCGGGTTTACCGAAACGCCCCGCCGGGGTGTGCTCGATGATAGTCTGCCCCCTCTTTGATAGGCTACCGTCTTCCTCGAGCAACAAATCCCTGTTCTGCTCCCCTATAAAGAAGCCTGGCGCTATGGCGTTGACCCTGAGGTCCGGGCCGTAGCTGCGCGCGAGCTCGACGGCGAGCCAGCGGGTGAAGTTGTCGACGGCGGCCTTGGCAGCCGAGTAGCCGACCACGTTGGTCAGGGTTTTGGTAGCGGCCATGGAAGAGATGTTCACGATGCACCCATCTGGCTCCTCGGCACCCTCGACCATGGCAGCCCCGAAAATCTGGCAGGGGAGCAGGGTTCCCAGGAAGTTGAGGTCCATAACCTGCCGCAGGGCCTTCTCAGGCAGTTGGAAAATACCGACGCCATTGCTGAGAGTGGCCCCGGGCACGTTCCCGCCAGCGGCGTTTACGAGGATGTCCACCCGGCCCCACCGCTCGAGCAGGGCGTTTCTGGCGTCCTGGAGCTGGCCGGTATCGAGCACGTCGGCAGGAAGGACGAGTGATTCCCCACCAGCCGCTTCTATCTCTCCTGCGACGCGGTGGGCCTTCTCCTCGCGACGACCGAGCACCGCCACCCTGGCGCCGCTGCGCGCTAGAGAGCGAGCCATCTCACCGCCTAGTACACCTGTCGCGCCAGTGACGACGGCTACCTTTCCCGCGAGGGAGAAGAGATCCTGCATCGATCCCTGTTCCATTGTTCTCCTCCTTACGTCCTGCCCACAGGCTTTCTCTCCGTAACCCGCAGGCCCTCTTTGCGAGCCCGTAGGCGAACTCGCGCCGCCATCTGCCCTTCAGGGCCAGCAGCGCGGTCGCCGTGTTCTCCGTCAGGCCCATTCGATACCCTGCCTGCGGAGTAGATCTTTGAAGGCTCCAGCGGCCTTGCGGAACAACGCGGGGCCGCTGAAACCCGAGTACGTTCCCACGGATGCGAGGTGCGGTTCCAGCGAGAAGAAACCATCGAAGCCGGAGTCGTGCAGCGCGGAGAGGGTCTCGGGCAACTGCCCGTCTCCTTCACCCGCCGGAACGACCCTGTCCGAGCCGGAGAGGGCGTCCTTTACGTGAATGTATTCTACGTAGGGCCGCAACGACGCGTATCCCTCTTTGTATGGTCTGACGCCGCACTGCACGAAGTTGGCCGCGTCCCACGCCGCCCGTAGGGCTGGCGAGCCTACACCCGCAAGTATGTCCAGGCAGCGGCTCGGCACATCGCCGTAGATCTCCTTCTCGTTCTCGTGCAGGAGCGTGATCCCGGAAGCCTTCGCCTCACCGGCCATAATCCCCATCCGGTCGATCACCTCTTCCCGGTAATGGCCAGGCTCCTGACCTTCAGGAATAAAGAACGAGAAGACGCGCACGTAAGGCGCCTCCATCACATCGGCGGCGTGCAGAGCGCGCCTGAAACGCTCTAGGTGCGGTCCGAACGGGTCCGTCACGGGAACTTTACCTATCGGCGAGCCAATAGAAGATATCCTGATACCGCGCTGCGCGGTCGCGGACTTTACTCTATCCAGCTCATCGTCTGACAGGTCGAGCACGTTGGTGTTCCACACGCTGCGCAACTCCATGTAGCCCATAGACTCCTGCGCTAGTGTCTCCAGTTGCTCCTCCGGCTCGGGAGAGATCTCATCTGCGAAACCCGTCAAGGTCCACACGTGTCATAACCCCTTTCCTGGGGGCGGTTCTCCCGCTGCCCGTCCCGGCTCGTTCTCTTCCTCGAGACGTACAGATCTGCCTGTCCGGGCCGACTCGTAGATCCCCTGTATTATCGCGAGCGCCTTGCGCCCTTCTTGGAGGTTTACGAGCGGCTCGCGACCCTCTCTGACTGCCTCGACAAAATCCTTTATCTGGTCGCGGTGCGCCATGGAGAGGCTGCCAGGGTCCGCGCCAGCGCCTGGTCCGGCCTCCCCCTCGCCGTATTGCTCCTTGAGCTTTTCGGCCTGGTTCTGGCCCGCGCCGTAGTCCTCTCCCTCCTGTCCCTCGCCGGCAGCATAGAAGTAGGTCAGTTCATCGTCGTCGATGATGGCTGATCCCCTATCTCCGTGCACAGCGATCCTGCTCGTGAGTCCCGGATATGCTGCCGTCGTCGCCACTATGGAGCCGAGGGCGCCGTTCGTAAACTTCAAGATGGCTACCGCCGTGTCTTCGACCTCGATCCTCTCGTGGGCAAGCAGCCCCGTGTGGGCTGTAACTTCAACTACCTGGCCCATCAACCACTGGAGGAGGTCGATGCTATGGATTGCCTGGTTGATCAAGACTCCCCCACCATCCAGCTCCCAGGTTCCGCGCCAGCCGCCCGAGTCGTAGTAAGACTGCGACCTCCACCACCGCACGTCGGCAGAGCCCGAGGTCAGGCGGCCGAACTCTCCTCTGGCGAGCGCCGCATGTACGGCCCGCGTGGCCGCGTCGAAGCGGTGCTGACTTACGACGGTAACCCTCCTGCCCGTGGCACGCTGTACCTCGATCAGGCGGTCCGCCGCCTCTAGCGTCACGTCGACGGGCTTTTCGATGACGACGTGCTTGCCGGCCTCGAGCGCCGTTACGGCGCCATCTGCGTGCATGCCGCTAGGGGTGCAGACGCACACGGCGTCGAGATCCACACCCGATAACATCTCTTGGAGGCTGGCGTAATGCGCGCACCCGTGCTCCTCTGCCAGCTTCTCGGCCTGTTCGGAGACGACATCGGCCACGGCATTCAGCTCCGCGCTCTGGAGGCCGGCGATGGCCCTCGCGTGATGAGGACCGATGACGCCGCATCCCAATATACCGAAACGCAGCTTTTCGACGGTCATGTATCTTCTCCCCCTTCGCTTCTGAATTCGGAATTAGGACTTGGTCCATAACATGGCCCTTGCCCAATTCACAATCTCAACATCACAATACATCCTGCGGATTCCGCATTTTGTGTTTGCGGCGCGCTCCCGAAGGTGGTGAGCGCCGGCGGGAGCAGGCCCACGAACATTATGTCACCACCTCCCACCACAGCGGTGTCGTAAGCAACTTTCAAGCCCACCACAGCGCAGGCCCTCAAAGCGTCGACGGCGATGGTGAGTCTGTTCACCCTCTCCCGCAATCTGGTAACAAGGGAATGGTAGTTGCGCTCGACCAATTTGTACACCCCGGTATTGATCCTGCAAAATTTAGCATCACAGTGCCTTACACAAGGCTGTTGAGGCTTATGTACGATGCGCACTTCGGTTTGCCAGGTTCAGCCAGGAAAAAGCTGACATGCTGAGTGCTGACCAGCGCGGGTTGGGGAAAGTCACTCTTTCCCCAACCCGCTATCAGCGGGAGATTTGGTGCAGGATTGTGGGGTCTTTTATGTTGGTATCTTCTGCTAGCAGGAAGGCTTTGCTGAGGATTATTGCCAGGGTGCGGTCGCCTTCAAAGGGTAGGAAGAGTTTGGTTCCGGGGTTTCCCGCCGTTGGTGCGCTGGTTGGTACGATGCAGAGGTACTGGTCGTTAGGTTCCATCAAGATGTTGCCGCTACCGAGGTGAATTCTGTATGTGCGTACATCGCCCTGGACGATGAGAAATCTGTCTTCCAGGCGGCAGCGGTCCGCTATCTTGAGGCGCGGGATCAGGCGTTGCAGCACTTGCCTGCGCGTCTTCGCCGTCTGGGAGAGGGCGCCGAATGAGTAGCTCGTCCAGTAATCGCTATAGCGTCCTTCTGGTCCGCCGTCAGCCCAGTTCGGGTCGTTGCCGACGCTGGCCACGCCCACGAACAGGTCAACGTCACGCATAACCTCGGAGAGGACGAGTGGAGGGATCTCTTCGAGAGCCAGTGGTCCTGTGGGAGCGCCTCGTCCGCGAAATCCGGTGGCGTATCCGCCGCCGCCAGCGTGGGCGTAATTCTCCCTGGCGTCGATGTTGTAGAAGCGGACCTGGTCTGTGGCGAGGTAGAGGTACGTACCCGCGTCTGTGGTGTCGGCTCCGTAGTTATCGCCGAGGCCCTCGACCCAGAACTCGGCCCTCAAACCCCAGGCCGGCAGCTCCCTGGTAGCCGGCGGGTATTCGTCGTCGACCATCAGCCTCAGTTTGTTCTTCCATCCCCGCGCCGCACACAGGGCGTTGAACTGGTGCTGCTTGATGACGTGGGCGGCGAAGCGATTGGAGTAGGTACTCGTTCTACGCTCCGCGTCCGTGAGCAGGTAGACTTCTCTGTGTGCCTGTTTGAAGGGCTGACGTATCGCTAGTTCGGCGAGCCAGTCGCGCCAGGCGAGGATCTCGCCTGTGTCCTCCTGCATGGGGTGCCACAACCCTACGCTGGTCGAGTCGTCCAACCAGTCCAGCACGTGGCCGTCACGACCCACGATCCGGCCTTCGTAGAAGACGCCAGCTCCTGTGCGTTCTTCGTTTGTGAACTTCCAGATCAAACGCCGCGCCAGCGTGCCGACGACCGGATGGTCGAGATAACGCTGGCGCCAGGTCCTGTACGTCCAGCTCTTCTGCTCCAGATACAGGTTCTCGATCCTGTCGCGCTGGGTCGGCAGCATCTTCCGCAGGTCGGTGGCCGCCGCCTTGATCTCCGTCAACTCCTCGGCGCTGTGCTCTTTGACGGCCTTGGGCACCGATTTCTGTCGTTTGCCATCAGGTTTTGTCCAGCGTAACTCAGTCGTGCTCGTACCGGTGACAACCAGCTCGACGCCGAACTCGCCCAACTTCGCGCGCCTCACACCTACCTCTTGCAAACCGTAAGCTGGGACCGAGATCTCCTCGATCTCCTGCAGGGGCATTCCGGCTTCCTCCGCTGCGGTGTTCAGCGCCTTCTCGATCCCCTTCTGCGCCGTGCCGAACTTCACCCTGGCTCGTAGCATCGCGAGCTGCCCCACTCCTCCTGCGTCTGGCATGGCGCCCAACGCCCACACGCAGGCGTTACCAAGCCTGACACACCTCGGGCCCATCTGCGGGACCTTACGATAAGCCGAGAGCGCTAGCGCCCCCAACGCACGCGCAACCTCGGCACTCCGGCTCCTCGCACACAGCCAGGCGAGCGCCTTGAGGATGTCCGCATTCTCGTCCTGCAAGAGCAGGTTGGGGTCTGGCTGCCACTGTGATCCCCGGTCGGCAGGTCTGGTGCGTGGCCTTTCTACCAGGGGAAACCAGCGCACGACGGTTCTCTCGAAGGTGGGGCGTCCGATCTTCTCCAGGACAGCTTCAGCATCTCTGGACCACTTCTGGCCGGGCTTCGCGCCTCTGGCCCTGGTGCAGCGTTGCAGGAGATCGACCCAGGCCACACGCTCCTCGCCTTCCATCGCCTCGATGTCGCTCTTCGCAACATCCGACCACGCTTCGCCGGGTACGAGGGGAAGTGTCGAAGTCGAAAGCCCCCCGAGCTCCCTCAGACGTGCCGTCCAGCGGCGCATCTGTTCTGTACTGTGGCCTTCTTCGAGACATTTAGTGAGTTTGGAGACCCGCTTGCGGAGATCCGGTGTGAGCTCGCGGTCTTCGAGGTGATCCTGGAGCAATTTGATCATCTGTGGTGTACCACGCACAAACGTATACGGCTGGCGGATGGACCAGTCCAGGAGGCGACAGACGTCGTCGTGGTCGAATGGGAGCCTTCTCCTTAGCACGGTCTGCATGGTTTGGCGGATCGCCCAGGTCTCGTAGAAGGCCGCAGACTGTTTCCTGTCACGGTGGTCCAACCACTCCGCCGCGGCCAGGACGAACCCACGTTGCTCTTCCTTGCTTGCCTCGAGAATTCTGCGCGTGGCCGATGAGTCTTTGTTGCTGAAGGCGTACCACCGGTACCCCCGGCCTTGCTGCTCGGCCACGAGGTCATCGATCCAGGCTCTGTAAGGTTGCTGGATGCGCCACCTGCGGAGGAACATGTTCATCCTCCGACGAGCGGGAGGAGCTTCAGGAAAGTGACCGTGGTGTCGGGCCTGATCTCGATCTCCTCTTCGAGCTCGTCAACCTGCCTGTCATCGACCAGCAAGATAAACCCGTTGCTGTAGAACGCTCTCTTCGCCAGCTCGAACTGTTTCTCGGGGTCTATCCTGCGCCTCCTGCGCATCTTGAAGCCGTTGAGGGATCTCTCTGCATCGGAAGGCTGCACGAGACCTTGGAAATACTCGGGCTGATCGAGGTTGTACTCGTGTACTTCCCAGTAGACGCGGGCGCGGATCAAGTCCAGCACCGTGATCCGCGCTTCCGGTACATCGAGCGTGAAGTCCCTATCGTCATCACGGCCGAGGCCGAAAGTCGTTTCGTCCTTGATCTTCAACGTCGTAGACATAGCCACACTCCGTCCTGGAAACCCTCTAGAAACGTATACGAAGCGTACGGCTTGTTGCACACCACGACAAGGGCCAAAGATGTGCCTACTCGCTTTTCGGTGGCGCTCTGGGGCGCAGCCACAGAGAGACGTGGACCGGTTGGATCGCCGAGTCGTCGTTCAGAGTGTGTGGGCCATCATCCACATCCCGTAGCGCGGACGCAGTGTGGCCATCGCCACCGTCTCGACTCGCCGACCGGGCACGAGATGTAGCTCGTAGTGTTGCGCCAGCAGTGTGAGCACGAGCGTCGTTTCCATTAGCGCGAAGCCCTTGCCGATGCATTGGCGCGGCCCACCTCCGAACGGGAAGTACGCGTAGTGCGGGCGCCCGGCCGAACGTTCGGGGACGAAGCGCTCGGGGTCGAAGCCTTCGGGGTTTTCCCAAATTGCCGGGTCTCGGTGTGTCACGTAGGGGCTGATGGAGACGATCGCGTCGGCGGGGATGTGGTATCCGCATATGGTGTCGTCCTGAATCGCCCGCCGGTTCGTGATCCAGGCGGGCGGGTACAAACGCAGCGTCTCGTCTACCACCATGCGCGTGTGGGCCAGGTTGGGCAGGTCGGCGGCCGTGGGGATACGTCCCTGGAGCACCTCATCGACCTCGGCACGCAGTTTGTGCGCAACAGCCACGTGCGTAGAGAGGAGGTAGGAGGCCCAGGTGAGGGCGTTCGCGGTCGTTTCGTGGCCGGCTACGAAGAGCGTGATCACCTCGTCACGCAGTTGCTTGTCGCTCATCCCCTCACCGGTCTCCTCATCGCGCGCATCCATGAGGAGCGCCAGCAAGTCGTCGTGTTCGCCTGGCCTGCGCCGTCGCTCGGCGATGATGCCGTAGATGACGCCATCGAGGGTTGCGCGGGCGGCCAGGAAACGGCGATTGCGGGGAGTCGGCACCTTGAGCGGTGGGTAGAAGGGGAACGTAAAACGGAAGGTCACTTCATGCAACAGAGTCGTGATCGCGCGGCCGATCGCATCCAAGTCGCGCTCTACAGAGGTGCTGAACAATGCCCTTGTGGCGACCTCCAACGTCAGATGCATGAACTCTGTCGCCACGTCGAGTGGCAGGCCTTGGGCCACGCTCGGTCGCCAGCGCTCTAGCATCACCAGGGTTGCTTCGGTCATCAAGTCGCCGAAAGCAGCGACACGCCGCCGGTGAAAGGCGGGCTGCGCCAGACGACGTTGACGCCGCCAGAAGTCGCCGTCGCTGGTGAAAAGTCCGTTGCCCAGGATCAACCTCAGCGTTCCGAACGTCGCTACGTCCTTCGAGTAGTTGCGGTGGTTGTCGTGTAAGAGGCGCCCGACGCCCGCCGGATCGTTGACCTGATACATCCTCATGTGCGCAACGCGATACTGCGCGACGTCGCCGTACGTGCGTGCTACGTCAAGCACGAAATGCAGGCGGTCGCGATAGAGATCGCCGATGCTGCCAAGCACGACGTTTCCACGTGGCCCCGGTGGCTCTGCTACGGTGGCGATGGTCTCTCTCCTCCTCGTGCCCATCTCTGCGCTCCCTACTAGTTTACGTCGGGCGGCTCGTCCTGCCTGGTCCTCGATCCGGCTTTTCACTTCTATCTTTCATACCAAGTCCGGATTGATGCCAACGCACGACAGACTCAGCCATTGCTCACCGTCATACTCGAAGTGGATTCCCACTGGCGCGCGAATGACTATAGTGAAGGAACGTAAATGATGCTCACGTGCTGGAGCCATAAGCTTGCTATGGAGGTTGTATCTCGCGGAAGTACACTCCTGATGTCTGTAGCCCTTCAATCAGAGCATCAGGAGGATAAACACACCGCAGACGATGATGTTTACGAGCCAGCTGTGCATGTTCATCCAGTCGCGTATCTTTGGTGCAAGACGCTGGCGGACATGATCTACGGCCTCGCCAGCATGGTAATGGCCAGAGGTAGGATTGCCAGGTTCATGATCCCTTGCCAATATACAGCGGCCAGGTTCCGGTGGCTACAACGAATCGTCTCATGTTCCGGCGCCGTAGCAGGGCATCCTGAGGATGCACAAGCTTTCTTCAGGTGAGATCATCGGCACGTTGACTAGATGAAGGGGCGTCGGGGTGACAGTGGGGCGCGGGAAGGAATAAAGCCGCTTGGAGACTCACGTTCTGTTCTTTATGGCCGCGGTGGTAGCCGGGCTGATCAACTCGCTCGCAGGCGGTGGCGGGCTGATAACGTTCCCGCTGCTGGCCCTGGTCGTACCACCAGTGGTTGCCGACGCAACGAGCGCCCTCGCCCTCCTTCCCGCCTACCCTGGCGCCGTGTGGCGTACCCGCGACACGTTGCAGGAGGTACGCCGACTTTGGCTTTGGTTGCTCCTCGTCACCAGCGCCTTAGGCGGACTGGTTGGGGCGCTGTTGCTGGTCTGGACGGGTGACCGCAACTTCACGTTCCTCGTGCCGTGGCTCGTGTTCGGCGGCACTGTCTTGTTCGTGCTGGAGCCGCGACTCTCCCGCCAAAGCGGGGCCGCCTACCAAGACCACGGCCTGGCGACGGCGCTGTGGCCACTTGCGGCGGTTGTCGTGTTCGTAGTGGCCATCTACGGCGGATACTTCGGGGCCGGTATCGGCATCTTGATGATCAGTGCCCTGAGCTTGCTGCGGATGGGAGACGTCCACCGCGTCGTGCCCTTCAAGAATCTGCTCGCCGGGTGCCTCAGGGGCGTGGCTGTGGTCGTGCTAGTGATCTACGGCGAGATCGCCTGGGGCTACGGAATTCCTATGGCCTTCGGGGGCCTCATGGGCGGCTACCTTGGGGGCGCGCTTACCGGCAGGGTAAACCGCACCATCCTCCACGCGATCGTCGCGGTTATCGGGATCGGGCTGGCGGCGTACTACTTCTGGACACTTTACGGCCGATCGGTACTACACGTCATCGGCGATTAGGCACGACCGGCTTCCGAGAAGCCTCCTACCCCCCGACCTACACTGCTGGACACCAATCAAACACTCACAGATGGAGGCATGAAGATTTTCAGACCAATAGAGGACGAGACCGGAAGGGACAGGGACCGCATCGTCAACTTGAGTGACGGCGTCTTCGCCATCGCCATAACACTCCTGGTGCTCGACATAAGGGCGCCCGACATATCGGAGAATATGGTGTCCAGCCGCTTACCCACCGCACTGCTCTCGCTGTGGCCCGATTACCTGGGCTACATTTTAAGCTTCGTCGGGATAAGTGCGTTCTGGTTGATCCATCACAGCATATTCCGGCCCATAAGGTCCTACGATCGAACCCTCCTGTATCTGAATTTCCTCTTCCTCATGGTCGTGGCATTCGTGCCCTTCCCCACCTCGCTCCTCGGGGATTACGGCGACCACAAACTACCTGTGGCCATCTACGCCGCCACCCTCGCCGTGGGCAGGTTGCTCTTGACGGCTATACACTGGTACTCGACGAGGAACAATCAGCTGCTCGACGAGCCCCAGGACCCCGCCACAGTCCGCTTCTTTCTGAGACGGGGCCTTACAATCCCGGCCATCTTCTTGCTCTCAATCGCCATCTCATTCTTCAGCGTCACCGTGGCCATCTGCAGCTGGCTGGTCATGCTCGCCGTGGATGCCGTCGTGATCCACAGGAGGTTTCGCTAGAGCTGCGCTGGAAGCTCGATTCTGAAACCGTTACAGGCATCAGGATTTCCCTGGACAGTACAAGCACCATCTGCGACATCCTCTTGCCTTATCACGTCATACTATAGTGGGGTGCGACAAGGCTCCATCATTCTGACGTTCCGACGGGCGATCGCAGGCGCGGTATTGCTCTTTGGCGCCGCGCTCCTCACCGCTTGTGGGAGTATGGAGCGAGTGGATCTCAGCCCTGCGTGCCCACCTGGCGTGGGCAGTGGAATAAGGGACCTCAGTCCCCTGAAAGGTGAGAACACCGGGCGGGGTGACATTGAGGTACGCAAGCTTCTGGAGAGCCCGAACTTCGGAACGACTCCACAGGCGGTGCGCGATCTGGAGAGAGGGGTTGTCGACCAGCGGCTCGTGGCAGCGCTCCGAGTCCTGACCAAAGGGCACCGCATCTGTGTCCAGACCTTCAAAGAGGGTCACTACTTCCTCCCCGGTGTCCCTGACGGCCCACGAATACCCGAGGGCTATGGCAAGGCCGGTGGTCTACCCAATACTCACTACTTTGGTAGGGCCGCTGATGTGAGGTGGGTTGACGGTAAGCCTGTCGAAGGCAACGCTACAGCACCGGACATCCTGGAGGTAGGCAAGATCCTCGCCAGCATTCCACCTGAGAGGAGGCCTGATCAGATAATAGGACCGCCCAGGTGGGCCAAGGCTCTGGGATACGGGCGCAATGTGGGCTGGGTACTGTCCCCTGAGCAGCTCGAATTGCACAGGGATCACATCCACATCGGTTACATCGAAGAGAGCGGCCCGGGTAAGGACTGAGCCTTCCGCGAACTTGGCATCAGGCGACAGGTAACAGGTTTCAGGCGCTACTTGGTGCTGGATGACCTCGGGCGATTCGTTTAGCGGGGGTACAAGGGCTCGTAGCCGAGGCTCCTAAGTTGCTCGGCTATCATCTGGTAACCCTTGTCGTTGGGATGTAATCCGTCCTCACTCATGTCCTCATCAGCGAGGCGGACTTCGACGTAGGGTATGCCGGCGTCGGCTGCCGACGAGGCGATATGATGTGTCACTCTGCCCAGATACGGGCCGAAGACGCCCTCGCTCCGCGGAGTGTACCCGAGCCCCACCGTGCGGACAATGGTGTTCTCTTTAGAACGCAAGCTCGAGATCCCCCTCATTATGGCATCCCAGTTCCGTTCGACCCTATCCACGACCTCGCGCAGACACGCTTCATTCTGCGTGCCCCCGCACGTGCCGCTCTGGTAGGAATTCCTCGCCTGTCCCAGGTCGTTAAGGCCGATGTTGATCGTGACGATTTCAGCCCTACCCAGCGCCTTTCGCAACTCCGGGTCGTTTCGAAGCGAGTGGAGCAGCTGGGTACTTGTCTGGCCACTTAGCCCCAGGTTGATGACTCTGAGGCGGGCGCCTGTGTCACTCTGCAGGTGCTCCGCGTAGCGGGGCACGTAACCCCGGCGCGCGCCCACCCCCGCAGCCAGGGAGTCACCGAGGGCCACGTACTCCCATCTGATAAGGGAGTCAGTAGTTGTGGTTTCGCTTTCGCGGGCAGGTGCATCCTCGACACGTTTACCCGTGGGAGTGTTCCCCTGATGCGCCGTCGTCTGACTCGCATCTCGGCCCGCATGCTGCTCCTCTCGCTCCGCTCCTGGGGAGCAGGCTAGCAGGGTGGTCACCAAGGCCGCCAGTAACATGAGGCCCGTTAGACCGGCCCCTCTCGGAACCAGGGTGGAGGCGTCGAGACGCGACTTACGCACGAGCCGACACACTATCCCGCTCCGCCAGAGGTAGGAGTCCGCAGACTCAGTGGATTCTCGCAGACCTCACTGCACGCTTACTCCTCACCCATCTCGGGCTTCAGTCCCTCGAGCAGCTTCTGGCGCAACATTCTGTAGGCCTGAGGATCTTGCTGTTGTATTCGTCTCATCCTGGCAAGGAACAGGTCGACACTAACTTCGTCAGGAGCCGTAACGTCGCCTTTGAGAGCAGAGATCTGGTCGGCCATTTCCAGCAACCGCTTCATTGCCAGCTCTTGGTCGGGGTGCAAGTCGGTGAATCGTTCATGGCGGAGCACCACGCTGAGGGCGTCTACAATACGACCCAGCTGCTTGCCGTAACTCGCGACCTCCTCGACGATCTTCCTTTCCTGCTCACTGTCGGAGGATTGCATCTCGTAGACATTGATGAACCCGACCTGGTTGCCTGTGAACTTGAACCACCACGTCCAGGGATTGATCGCCTGGGTAACGTTGCCCGACAGAGGGAACGCAATGCCGTTGCGCGGGCGCCTACTCGCCATGAGATGCCTCCCTTCCAGGTTATCGCTCCTTACACTAAGCAGTTTGCCCTAGACGGAGCACGGAGGTCAATCGTGATCGGAAGGTTGATTGCCACGTCCCGCCCTCCTGAAATGGGACGACGAGATCAGCCCACATACATTCAGGAAAGTGCCACATTGATGCAAGTTGCTCGCAGTGAGACAGACGTCGAGACCCACGAGGTCTACATCGGAGGATTGGATCATCCACAACCTTAATCGCACCCGGGAAAAGGCTCTAGGTAGTGCAGGTTAGCACGATCAAGACGCCTACACCACGCTAATGGCGCGCGCTCGGCTCCAGGTGGTTAGCTGGCATCTTCGCCTGCTTCCAGGCGCATTACCAACTCGACGGTGTGATGGTCCGGATTTCCCGAGACGCGCACCTCGTCGACCATGCGCTCGATCAGGAACACTCCCCATCCTCGCGGCGTCTGCGCATTCTCCAACTTAGCTTCCAGGTCCGGTCCTTTCGCCCTCAGGCTCGATAGAGGACCGCCACCCCGGTCGATAACACGCACCAGCAGGCGCTCTTTCAGCAGCCATACCTGGATCCTGACGGGGACTTCGGGATCGGACCTGTTGCCGTGTTCCATGGCGTTCATCGTCGCCTCGGCCACGGCTGTCTTGAGCCTAGCTAGACGCTGTTCGGACAGGGGCAGTCCCCTCACCGCGTCGGCGACCTTCTCCATGGCCGGGCGTTCGTTCCTAGGCTCGCTTGGAAGGCTAAAGTCGGCGAGGACTCGTCGACCGCCGTAAGTGTCCGTCGTATCCGGTTGCAGCGGGGCCTCGAGATCGCTCGTCGTGGTCTTAGATCGCTCCACGGTGACCAGGGTGATATCGTCCTCCTGTTCCGAGTCCGCTCCCGTGAAGCGGACCAGCTCGGCAAGCAGAAAGTCAACAAGCTCCTCGCCACTACCCCCGCTCTGGGCCATGATGAGCTTTCGCAGGCGCGGGAAGCCGAACATCTCGCCTTCAGGGTTATGAGCCTCTACCAACCCATCACTATAGAAAACGAGATCGTCCCCCGCGGCGAGAACGGCTTCTTTTTCCACGTAAGGCATGCCCGGCATCAGGCCGAGCGGCATACCCCTCGCTCTGAGCTCCTGTGCGTCGCCGCCCTGCTGGGAATAGGGGGGGTCGTGGCCGGCGTTGGCGTAGACGAGCCGGCCGCTCTCCGGGTCGAGGACGCCGTAGAAACAGGTGACGAACGTGCCGGACGGGATATATGCGTAGAGGACCTCGTTGGCCTCAGCCAACACCCGCCCTGGGGCGATGTTTCCCCTTCGGGCGACGGCGCGAAGCACGCTCTGGGTGTTGGCCATCACCAAGGCCGCCGCGATACCCTTGCCCGAGACGTCGCCGATAACGAGGCCCACCCGACCGTCGTCCAAGCGGAGGAAGTCGTAGAAATCGCCCCCCACTTCTCTTGCGGGTTGGTAGTGGTAGGCTATCTTCCAGCCCTCTAGTTTGGGCAAGTCCTTGGGGAGCAGGGCGTGCTGGATGCTCCGCGCCGTCCCCAGTTCCTGCTCGACCGAGTTGTGGAAGCTCTCCAGCTCCTCGTTGGCCACCTCCAGGTCCTTGCTGTAGTGCTCGGCTCTCGTGCGGCTGCGCACCACCAGCAGGGTGATCCCGAAGATCAGCAGGCTCATCACCAGGCCGCTGGCAAGTACAAAGGGTGGCAGGTTCCTCTCAGCCCCCTGTTCGAAAGCCGGCAGCGTAGTGAAGTACAGGGTCCACTCGCGTTTGGCCATCAGTATTCGACTCTCTTTGAAGTAGAGAAATTCATTCCTCTTCTTCTCGTCACGTCTTATGCCGTCGCGGTCGTAGAGCAGCGAGCTCGCTGCCGCATCTTCGCCGTCATAGACCTCGAAGTCTATGGCGGGGTGGAATGTTCTACCGAAGGTGTGGGCGAAGAGTTTGTCTGCCCTGAAGGTACCGACGATGAATCCTCTCAGGGTGCGCCTCCGTTCGGCAACCGTGTCCCTGGACTCCCCCTCCTGGTAAACCGGCAGATACACCACAAAACCCTCCCTCAAGGCGAGGTCAGCTGTAGAGTTTCGGGGAGCCTCACCGAGCACGTAGACCAACTTTGTGGCCCGCGGCTCTCCACTATCGCGCGCCAGATCCATAGTCTTCTTGTGCACATCTTCGGTATAGAAATCGTAGTTGAGCATGCTCTGATTGGCCTTGCCGAGGGGACCGGTGCGGGTCAGGGGGAAATACACGGAACGCTCCCCACCCGTGTTCACGTCGGGGCGCATCGCTGGCAGGTCTTCATCCTGCGTCCTGCGCATGAAGGACTCTCTTTGCTCGGGATCCACCCGCTGGGCGTAGCCCAGGGCTTGCAGACCTTTGAATCGATCTGCCGGGTCAATGCCCTTGACGTAATCGCTCCATTCCCTTCGGGTGACCGATTCGGAGGCGTAGTACAGGCCGCGGGCACCGAACATGGCGTCGAGGTAGGCTTTGGTGCGGCGCTCCACGGCCTCCTGGGTGGCCAAGGTGCTCTCCTTGAAGCGGGCGTGGTTCCGCTCTTCGACAACCTGGCGCACGTAGTACCAGGCGATGATCGTCAGGAGGAGTGCTATGAGCAGCACCCCGTAGGCTGCAGTCAAGCGGCGCAGGTAACGCCCGAGGCGGATTAACCCTGACCTCAGCACAGCCAAGCCGACATCGGACCGACTCACCTCAGACCCTGCTCGCGAGGTTTCGTAGTCTCTGGTGGGGTAGCAGGTGCTTTGCCAGGTTCACCGCAGATTCATCCTTCAGTCGTGTGCGGTCGGTTTCATCTCTACGTACTCGTTAGCTCCATCCTACACCCTTAGCGTCTCCGGTTCGTTACGAAAACCGTAACGAAGCTTGCCTAACCTCTATCCATCGCATTGCAGGTCGCATCAGAATTCCGTTACTCCTGAAGTGAAAGATACAGTTCCTGAAGCTTGAATGCGCATCCTACGCGCTGACGTACCAGTCAAACTTTGGCGTTCGATCCGTTTGGCGTGGTGGCGTCGTCGGGTGACTCGACCTGCCACTTTGGCTCTTATTCGGCGCCTACCATGGCAAGATCCACGGTGGTAGGGCTCAGGTGGCCCTGCCAGGATAACAATCGCCGGTCTGGACGAAGTAGTGTGCCAAACGTGAGGTATCCAACGAGGATTGGGGAGGGAATATTGCAGTGCAAAGCATCTGAAACGCGACCGACGTTGTTGGCCTCGAGGAAACCGACCAGTATGCTCGCTTTTCCTGAGGTGCAAGTATTCAAGTTTGCCGGCATCTGTGATCGGCTCGGTCAATAGGCTGAAACCACTCCCCAAGGCGCTAAGAGCGAAGTCTGTGGAGCGTCAGTAAGGTAATGTCGTCTTCTTGCTCCCAGTCTTCTCCGGTGAACTGCTCCAGTTCCGCCAGCAGAGAATCGATCAACGTCGCACCCTCTGAGTGTGCGCCGACATACCTTTGCATGCGCGGGAATCCAAACATCTCATGGTGCGGGCTGTGAGCTTCGACCAGCCCATCGCTGTAGAGGAGGATGCTCTCGCCGGGCTTAAGAGTGATCTCCTTCTGTTCGTAGGTCATGCCGGGCATCAAGCCCAGTGGCACGCCGGTAGCCTGTAGCTTGCTCACACCGGCGGCGTGCCGCACGTAAGGCAGGTCGTGTCCGGCATTGGCGTACTGTAGACGACCGGTGCTGCTATCCAGGAGGGCGGCCAGACAGGTAACGAACATGTTGGGAGGGATATCCGGG
>Ga0126312_10001313_pt1 | contig 16207 bp, 12 predicted proteins | sample Plot104A_FD_92537 | JGI IMG/M metagenome (GOLD analysis project Ga0126312, IMG submission 92537) | Serpentine soil microbial communities from UC McLaughlin Reserve, CA, USA - Plot104A | ecosystem: Environmental > Terrestrial > Soil > Grasslands | place: USA: UC McLaughlin Reserve, Lake County... | reverse complement strand
TGTGACCGGTTCCCCGTTTGCGCGGCGCCATCGCGGGCATTTTGTCCGATGGGGCGCAGCAGTCCCCGGCTGCGCCCCTTCTTTTTGCCACTTTTGCCACCAGTTCGTGCCTGTCAGGCAGGAACAGCGGGCGACGAGGGCGAACCCCTGCGCATGGACCAGAGCTTCTGGGACGCGAACGGCGACTGGATCTCGGCGGCGATCACGATGGCGCTGACCATCGCGATCGCGATCGCCGTCGACCGGCTGGTCATCGGCCGCGGCGCGCGCGTCGCCGACCGCGTTTCCGACGCCGGGATCTCGCGTACCACGCAGACCCGTCTGCGGCTGATCCGCCGCCTGGTGTTCGTGATCATCGTGCTGGTCGGGAGCGCGATCGCCCTGAGCCAGTTCGACAAGCTCTCCAAGCTGGCCACCGGCCTCCTCGCGTCCAGCGCCCTGATCGGCCTCGTGCTGGGCTTCGCCGCTCAGCGCGTCCTCGCGAACCCTCTCGCCGGGGTGATGCTCGCGATCACGCAGCCGATTCGCATCGGCGACTCGATCGTGATCGAGGACGTCGGTGGGCGCGTCGACGACGTCACCCTCTCGCACACCTTCGTCGACACCGGGGACGGCCGGCTGATGGTCGTCCCGAACGAGAAGGTCGTCTCCAACATCCTCTTCAACCGCTCCACAGGCGACCGGACGGCGCCGGCGAAGGCGTCGGTCTGGCTTCCGCCGGATGCCGACCTGGGCCGGGCACGCCGGGCGCTCGAGCAGCTGGACGTCAGCTCGGTCGACGTTGCGGAGATCACCGCCGACGGCGTGCGCATGGAGGTCCACGGCGCCAGCGACCCGGCGCGGACGGTGATGGGGGACGAGGAGGCCGCGCTGCGCGAGGGCTCGCACGAGGCCCTGCGCGAGGCCGGCGTCCTCAGCGCCTGAAGGGGTCAGACCCCTTGAGCCCTTGAGCCATGAAGGGGTCAGACCCCTTGAGCCCTTGAGCCTGAAGGGGTCACGCCACGCAAGGGGTCTGACCCCGAACCGTGTGGGTGGGCGCAAGCGCTCGCTACGCTTCCGGTGAGCAAATGAGTCCGCGAGCACGCAGACGGCATCGTCGCTCGCGAGGGTCCTCTCTCGGCAAGAAGGTCCTGCTCGGCCTGGCGGCAGTCTTCACCCTGATCGGGGTCGGCATCGCCTGCGTCGGGTTCTGGGTCCTCGATGTCGCGGCAGAGGCACCCTCCATCGACGAGCTGAAGCCCATCGACGAGGGCGAGACCTCGTTCGTCTACGCGGCGGACGGTACGGAGCTGGGCGCGATCCAGGCCGACTCGATCCGCGAGCGAGTGAACCTGAACGAGATCCCGAAGGACCTCCAGCGGGCGACCATCTCGATCGAGGACGAGAACTTCTACGAGCACAGCGGCGTCGACGTCCCGGCGATCGTGCGCGCCGGTGTCGAGAACCTCGAGGCCGGCGAGGTCAAGCAGGGCGGATCCACGATCACCCAGCAGCTCGTGCGCAACCTCTACATCCAGGACCCCCAGGACACGATCGAGCGCAAGATCCGCGAGGCAAAGCTCGCGATGGAGCTCGAGGAGGAGCACGACAAGGACTGGATCCTCGAGCAGTACCTGAACACCGCGTCGTACGGCACCAACAACGGCCGCACGGCCGTCGGCGTCGAGGCCGCCGCGCAGGTCTACTTCAACAAGCCGGTCGAGGAGCTGACCCTCGCCCAGTGCGCGATGCTCGCAGGCCTCCCACAGGCGCCGTCGGAGTACAACCCATTCTCGGCCGGCCGCCAGGCGATCCAACGCCGCAACGAGGTGCTGGGGCAGATGTCCGAGCAGGGGTACATCTCCCGCCAGCAGGAGACCCAGGCGATCCACAGCGACCTCGGGCTGGAGCGCGGGTACCGCTACGAAACGATCACGGGCGACCGTTACTTCTTCGACTACGTCGAGCAGGACCTGATCGACCGCTACGGCGTCAACACCGTCCGCCAGGGCGGCCTGAAGGTCTACACGACCATCAACCCCCGCCTCCAGGCGGTGGCGAAGCAGGCGGTCGACGCCGGGGCCGCTCGCCTGGGCGGGCCGTCCCAGGCCCTGACCTCGGTCGACGTCGCCACCGGCCACATCGTCGCGATGGCCTCGTCCGGGGACTACGCCACCAGCAAGTACAACCTCGCGGCTCAGGGCCACCGGCAGCCCGGCTCGTCGTTCAAGCCGTTCGTCCTCGCGACCGCGATCAGCCAGGGCGCCGATCCCGACTCCACCTACTACAGCGGCTCCAGCCCGAAGAGCCTGTCCATGGGCCAGTACGCCCCGCCATGGGTCGTCAACAACGCGGGCGACACCGAGGGCGGGGGCACCATGAGCCTGCGCGACGCCACCGTCGGCTCGGTGAACGTTGTCTACGCCCAGCTCGGGCTCGATGTAGGCCCGGAGAACTTCGCGAAGATGGCGAACGACCTGGGGGTCGAGGCGCCGCTCGACGGCTACCCCGCGGAGGCCATCGGCGGCCTCACCGTGGGCGTCTCGCCCCTCGACATGGCCGACGCATACGCCAGCTTCGCCAACGGCGGGGTCCACCACACCGCCACCGCGATCGGCCGCGTGGAGTTCCCCAACGGCGACGTCGACGAGCCCGAGGAGGGCGCCGGCAATCGCGTCCTCACCGAGGGCGAGGCCTACACGGTCACCGACATCCTCGAGGGCGTGATCACCGGCGGCACGGGCACCGCCGCGAACTACTGCGGCACCGGCACCGCAGAGGCGGGCAAGACCGGCACGACCGACGAGAACACGGACGCATGGTTCGTGGGCTACACGAAGAACCTCGCGACGGCCGTGTGGAGCGGTTATCCCGACGCCCGCACCTCGATGGGCTCATCGGCCTTCGGCGGCACCTACTCGGCGCCGACCTGGAACGACTACATGTCGGTCGCCGACCCGGCCTGCGAGGCGTTCGACGTCCCCACCGAGATGCCCGACCTCAGCCCGTTCTACGGTGAGCACGCCGCCTCCGGGTCCGAGACGACCACGACGACGAGCAGCTATCCGACGACGACCACCCCGGCGACCGCAGCCACCGAGGACGACGGCGACGGGCAGGGCGCCTACGACGAGGACCAGATCCAGCCCGGCGGCACGCCAGCCGGCGGCAATGGCCCGCCCGGCGGCACACCGCCCGGAGGCGGCAACGGCAACTGAGTTCGAGCTGATCGCGAAGCTGCGCGAACGGCTCGAGCGCGCTCGCGGCGAGCGCCTCGCGGGAACGGCGGCGGTCGTAGCCGGCAGCGGGGACGACGCGGCGATCACGGTGCCCACCGGCGCCACCGTCACCTCGGTCGACCTCGCGGTCGAGGGCGTGCACTTCCGGCGCGAGACCGCGACCCCCGAGGCGATCGGGCGCAAGGCGCTCGCCGCCGCGCTCTCGGACCTGGCAGCGATGGGAGCCATCGCAGGCGAGGCCTACGTCCAGCTCGGCCTTCCGGAGGACATCCACGAGGAGGAGGTCCTCGGGCTGGCGGACGGGATGGCGGGCGTCGCCGCCTCCACCGGGGTCGAGATATTGGGAGGCGACATCTCGCGTGCCCCGGTCGTGTTGGCGGCCGTGACGGTCGTCGGGCATGCGGGGTCGGCCGGCGAGCTGGTGCGTCGCTCCGGCGCCTCGGTAGGCGACGTCGTCTGCGTCACCGGCGACCTCGGCGCCGCGGGCGCCGGGCTGGTGCTGCTCGAGGATCCCGGGCTCGCCGACGCGATCGCGGCCGATTCGGCGGACGCGATGCGGTCACGCCAGCTGAGTCCTCAGCCGCGCCTGGCCGCCGGTCGCGCGCTGGCGGCCACCGGCGCGACCGCGATGATCGACGTCTCCGACGGCCTGGGCGCCGACGCCGGGCATCTCGCGGAGGCCAGCGGCGTGCAAATCGAGATCGAGGCCGAGGCGATCCCCGTTGCGACCGGCGTTGCCGAGCTGGCGGCGGCCGCGGGCGTCGATCCGATCGAGCTGGCCGTCGGCTCCGGAGAGGACTACGAGCTTCTGGCGACGCTGTCCCCCGCGGCCTTCGACACCGCGGCGGCGCAGGTCGCCGCCGCCGGCTGCTCGCTGACGCGGATCGGTCGCGCGAGCTCTGGCGGCGGGGTCGTGGTGCGCCGTGCTGACGGCGCGCTTGTCAGTGCAGGCGGCTTCGACCAGCTGCGCGACTAGGCCGCGCCGGCTGATGCGCGTGCTCGGCCTCGAGGTCCCGGCGCACTCGCTTGACCAGCCCCATCTTCCAGAGCACCGCATCGGCGAGCACGCCGGGGTCCACGGCGTACTCACCACATGCGATTCTCCGCTTGAGGTCTGCCATCGAGGTCTGCTCTGGTCTTGGCGGTGTGAGTGTCGTCATTGGCGGTTGGAGTGGTTCCCGCGAGTTATTTCGGCCGCAGGTGGATCCGGCCTGATAGAGACTGGCGCCGAACGCGAACGCCGGTGACCCCAGCAGGCCTGGGGGCGGGACCCTAGGGGGTCGCCCGCGCGTGGCCCGCGTCGGCGTCGACGACGCCTGAATCCGCCTCCGATAGGCGTGGTTTCGTGCGTGGCACCCCGCTTCGGGGCGCAGAGGCCCCTGCACGGATCTCGCTCCACGCGAGGATCACGAGCCCGACCAGCGCGCCCACGAGCGGGCACAGCGCGATCACCGCGAGAGTGCCTATGTGTCCATCCGCGATCATCAGGACGAGGTCCCACGGCCCCGCGCCGACCGCCCCGGCCGAGACCTTCAGCGCCAGCGCCGCCGGCAGCAGCGCGAGCGCGGCGAGGCCAAGAGTGAGCGCGCGTGACGGCGGCCGCCGTCGGGCCGCCACCAGCCACACGTGTGCCGCCGGCACCAGCAGCAGAGCCAGGTAGGGGTTGAGCAGCCAGCTCACCAGCGCGCCCGCGACGGCAGCGGCGCCCAGGGCCGGGACAAGCGCTTCGCCACGGGCCCGGCGGGGCGGATGGCCGAGGCCGGTGAACAGGTAGCCGCCGACCAGCGTCGCGGCCAGCAGCAGGAGGATCACCAACTCGCCGAGGCCGAGGCCGAAGCGCCCCGGGTCGAACGGATAGAGCGGCCGCACGATCAGGCCCATGACCGCGAGCACGTAGATGGCGACCACGGTCGCCAGCGGCGGCAGCGCGAGGCCGACCGCCCATGCCAGCGACCGGATCAGACCGAAACGCCGGCGAGCGGCTCGTGCGACCCCGTCGACGGCCGCGAGTCCGGCGGGCAGGATCAGCGCCAGCGCCATCACGGCGATGGACCAGCCCGGGATCAGGCTGCCGGAGAACCCCACGTACGCGTCGGGCCCGTGGTCGAGCGATGTCGTCGCCTGGTCAAGCACCAGGACCGTGGCCAGCGCGGCCGAGCCGAACTCCGTCATCACCTCCGGGTCGAAGTCGTCGGGAGCGTCGCGCTCGGGCGGCAGCGGCCGCTCGCCGGCCGACGAGAAAGCGATCGTGTCCACCCCCTCGGCGATCAGGACGCTCTGGTCCCCCGCGGCGCTGGGCATCGCCAGCCGGGCGAGGTCGGCGAACGTGCCGCGGCCGCCGGGAGCGCGGTCGGCCTGGTCGGCCACCGCCTGCTCGGCGATGCTCACGAGCTGGGCGTTGGTGCTGCGGTCGTCGGTCGAGTCGTGCAGGACATGTGGCTTCGAGGGCTCGGCCGCGCCGGGCTGCCCGACGACGATCGCCGCCTCGACCAGGTCTCGGTCGGGGTATCCCTCGATGAACTCGCGCGCCCCGGCGGAGCCCTCGCCGCCGGCGTCGGTCGAGACGAGGACGATCGTCTTGGTGTGCTCGGTGGCGGCGAGCACGTCGGCGAGCTCGACCAGCGTCGCGGTGGCCGCCGCCGACGATGCCGCGCCGGGACCCGACGCCGAGTCGCGCGCCGCAATCACCAGGACGGTGCTGTCGGTCTCGCCGGGCAGGGTGAGGATGACGTTGGTGAGGTCGGCGTCCTCGCCGTCGACGCTCTCGGTGAACTGCTGGATGGCGACGCTGCCCGCGGTCACCTCTTCGAACCGGCTTCTCACCTGCTCGGCGACGGCGGCGTCGCCCTCTCCGCCCGGCCGGCGCTCGTCGGCGGCGTTGAGGATCTGCCGGTTGTTGATCTCGGCACGGTCGCCGTCGAAGGCCGTCGGCGCGATCTGGGGCTCGATCGGCTCGGGCTCGCCCTCGAGCGAGAACATCATCACGACGAACGCGGCGAGGGCGGGGAGCCAGGCGACCCTGTAGAGGCGAAAATCGATCATGGATCAAGGGCGGCGGGGCCGGCCGAGGCTAGAGGTCCCGGCGCCCCAGCGAGCCCGTCGCGCTGCGTTTCCACGTTTCCTTGCAGCGGTCTTCAGGCACGGCACTACCCTTCTCAGGATGGGCGCCAGTGACCAGGGATCGGTCGCACGCATCCTGCTGGTAGACGACGAGCAGGCGGTGCAAACGCTGCTCACCTACCCGCTGCGCAAGGACGGCTACGAGGTGGTCTCGGCCGGCGACGGGCGCGAGGCCCTCGACCGCTTCTCGGAGCAGCGGTTCGACCTCGTCGTGCTCGACATCATGATGCCGCGCCTCGACGGCATCGAGGTTTGCCGCCGGCTGCGCGCCCGCAGCCAGGTGCCGATCATCATGCTCACGGCCAAGGACGACGAGATCGACAAGGTCCTCGGCCTCGAGATGGGGGCCGACGACTACATCACCAAGCCGTTCTCGGTCCGGGAGTTCCGCAGCCGCGTGCGCGCCGCGCTGCGCCGGGCGGACATGCCGCACGGCGTCCAGCGGCCCGACGAGCCGATCACCCACGGCGACCTGAAGATCGACTTCGAGCGCCGTGCTGTGACCGTGCGCGACGAGCCGGCGCGTCTCACCTACGTGGAGTTCGAGATCCTCGCGGCGCTCGCCCTCGCACCCGGGCGGGTGATGACGCGCGAGAACCTCCTCGAGCACGTCTGGGGCGATTCGGCCTATCGCGACCCACGCACCGTCGACGTCCACATCCGTCACCTCCGCGAGAAGATCGAGGCCGACGCGCGCAGCCCCGAGTACCTGTTCACGGTCCGGGGAGTGGGGTACCGGTTCCGCGACGCCGAGGCCTAGATGAACGACCCCCCGACGCCGCGCGCGTAGATGAGCGTCAGAAACCGGCTGCTGCTGCTGTTCTTCGTGATCACGACGGCGGCGGTGGCCTTCGTCTACCTCTACGTCGTCCCGCAGCTCGACTCGACGCTCACCGCCGAGAAGCTCCGCCGCCTCGAGCAGGCGGACACGCAGCGCCTCGACACCGCCATGCGCCGCTCGCCGAGCCAGTCCGAGCTGGACCGCGCGATCGTCGCGACCGCCGAGGATGCCGACGCGCAGGTGACCGTCCTCGGGATGGAGTCGGGCCAGTCGGGCCCGGTGCCCTCCTTCGTCGTGGGCGACTCGCAGGACGACCGCGCAGCGACCGCGGCCACCTATCCGGGCGCGGCGTCGGCCGCCTCCAGCGGCCAGCAGACCAGCGCGGTGGAGCGCGTGGACGGTCGCCGCATCGGCGAGACGGCGATCCCCGGGGTGGTCCACGGCGAGGCCCGCTGGGTGACCGTGCTGTCGGTGGACCTCAGCGACGTCGAGGAGACCGTCTCCGTGGTCCGCCGGCAGATCCTGATCGCCGGCGGGATCGCGATCCTCATGGCTCTCGCCGCCGGCTGGTTTGCGGCGCGGGCGCACTCCCGTCGGCTGCGCAGGCTCGAGGCGGCGGCCGAATCCGTCGCCGAGGGCAACTTCCGCACGCAGATCCCGGTGGACTCGACCGACGAGGTCGGGCAGCTCGCACTGTCCTTCAACGAGATGCAGAAGCGCCTGGCCCGGCTCGACAGCGCCCGCAAGGAGTTCATCGCCAACGCCTCGCACGAGCTGCGAACCCCGATCTTCTCGCTGGGCGGCTTCGTCGAGCTACTGGAGGAAGAGGATCCCGACCCCGAGGCGCGAGCCGAGTTCGTGCGCACCATGCGCGCCCAGATCGAGCGCCTGACCAAGCTCACCACCGACCTGCTGGACCTCTCCAAGCTCGACGCCGACGCGATCGAGTTCCGGCACGACTTCGTCAACCTGGGCCTGCTGGCCGAGAAGGTCGCAGCCGAGTTCCGTCCCGCGGTCGAGCAGCACGGCTCCAAAATCGAGGTCGACCGCTCCGCCGACGTCGACGCTCGGGCCGATGCCGATCGGCTGGCGCAGATCCTCCGTATCCTCATCGACAACGCTCTCACTCACACTCCGCAGGGAACCGAGATAACGATCAGCGCAGAACAGGCCAACGGCTCGGCCTCGATGTCCGTCCGCGACGACGGGCCAGGGATCGAGCCCCAGGACCGCGACCGCGTCTTCGAGCGCTTCTATACGGGCGACGAGCTCGGTGGCTCGGGGCTCGGGCTGGCGATCGCGCGGGAGCTGGTGCTGCGCATGGACGGCGACCTGATGATGTCCTCGCACCGCGGGCGCACCGAGTTCACGATCCGGCTTCCCGTGGCGAGCGAGGCCCGCGCGTGAGGGCGCCGACCGTCTTCGTGATCGCGGCGATGGCCCTCGGGCTGGTCGTCGCGGGCTGCGACGACTCCGGCGACTCGGGCACCGACGTGACCACCACGGCGCAGGCGCCGGCCGAGCACGTCGTCATCGAGACCGCCGGCGGCGACTTCAACCCGGGAGCCATCTACGAGGACGTCGCTCCAGGCGTGGTCACCATCCTCTCGATCTTCGGCGAGGACTCCGGCTCCAGCCTGTTCGGCGGGGGCGGGGCCGCGGGCCAGGGATCGGGGTTCGTGATCTCCGACGACGGCGAGATCATCACCAACGCCCACGTCGTCACCGACGCCGACGCCGCCACCACCACCCCGATCCACGAGGCCGAGGAGGTGTACATCCAGTTCGCCGACCGCAACCAGGTGGCCGCCGAAGTGCTCGGCTTCGACCCCTACGCCGACGTTGCGCTGCTGAAGGTGGATCCCGAGGGCCTCGACCTCCAGCCGCTGGAGCTGGGGTCCAGCGAGGACCTCGCGGTCGGCTCCCCCGTGGCGGCGATCGGCAGCCCCTTCGGCGAGGCCCAGTCGCTTTCGACGGGGATCGTGTCCGCCCTCGACCGCTCGATCGAGTCTCTTACCCAGTTCCAGATCGACGGCGCCATCCAGACCGACGCCTCGATCAACCCGGGGAACTCTGGGGGCCCGCTGCTGGACGCCGACGGCCGGGTGATCGGCATCAACCAGCAGATCAACACGACCTCCGGGGGCAACGAGGGCGTCGGCTACGCGGTCCCGATCGACCTCGTCAAGCGCTCGGCCGACCAGCTGCGCGAGGACGGCGAGGCCGAGTACGCATTCATCGGCGTCACCACGCAGCCGCTGTACCCGCAGCTCGCCGACAAGCTCGGGATCGACACCGACACCGGCGCGCTGGTGGCGAAGGTGACCGCCGGCGGTCCCGCCGACGATGCCGGGATCGAGGCGTCGGACCAGAAGATCCGCTTCCAGGGGTTCGACGTCGACGCGGGCGGCGACGTGATCGTCGCCGTCAACGGCAAGCCGCTGGTGGGCGAGAGTGACCTCCCCCGCCTGATCTCGCTGCTCGAGCCGGGCGACAAGGTGACGCTGGAGGTGATCCGCGACGGCGAGCATCAGGACGTCGAGGTCACCCTCGGCACGCGACCCGGCGCCTGACCCGATGAGCTCGACGCCGCCGCGCGAGCTCGCGCGCGAGCTTGCGCTCGCGCTTCGCGAGCAGGTGCTGCCGGAGCTCGGCAGCCATGCCGGGCGCGACCACCTCGGCGAGGGGGAGGGTGGCGACGTGACCTTCGCGATCGACGAGGGCGCCGAGTCGTTCATGGAGGAGTTCCTCGCCGCGAACGCGCCCGACGTCGCCTTCTACTCGGAGGATCGCGGCCTCGTGGAGCCCAAGGGCGCGGCGGGCTGGGTGCTGGTCGTAGACCCGATCGACGGGACGCGCCCGGCGATGGCCGGGTTCGAGTCCGCATGCGTGTCGGTGGCGGCGGCCCCGCTCGACGGCGAGCCGACGATGGGCGACGTCGCCGTCGGCTGCATCGTCGAGATCAAGTCGGGCCGGATGTTCCTGGCCGAGCGCGGCGGCGGGATCGAGCCGGGGGCGGCGCTCTCGGCCAACATCGACCTGGGGCGAATGTTCTGGGCCTACGGACTGCGGGGGCGCCCATCACGTGCGATCGCGGAGGTCCTGGGGGACCTGCTCGACGCCTCCTCGGTCGGCGGTGGCACCTTCGACCTCGGCTCGGCGACGTTCGACATGACCCGGATCGTCACCGGCCAGCTGGACGCCTATCTCGAGCCCGGCCCGCGGCTGGTCGAGGAGGTGCCCGGCATGCGGGAGCGGTTCGAGCGGATCGGCCGCGGGGCTGTCCTCAACAACTCGCCCTACGACCTCGCCGCCGCCGTCCTGTGCCTGGACGAGGCGGGCGCCGTCGTCACCGACGCCGCGGGCGGCTCGCTCGCGGCGAAGCCGCTGCTGGGGTCGGGAGAGCGATTCCAGATGTCGTGCGTCGCCTCGGCCAACGCCGGGCTGCACGAGCAGATCATCGAGCACATCGACCGCGGCATCGATCGGGTTCGCGACCATCCGGTATAGACGCGTGACCGCCGGCGGAGGCGCGCTGTAGCCTGCCGCGCGTGCTCCAGGAAGTCGCCCTGGGCCAGCGGTCGCTGGCCGACTACACGCACATCGCCGGCCGCGGGCTGATCGACGAGATCCGCGAGCTCGCGGGCCCGCTCGAGGGCAAGAGGGTGCTTCACGTGAGCGCCACGGCGTTCGGCGGCGGCGTCTCGGAGATCCTCTACACGCTGGTGCCGCTGATGGCCGATGTCGGGCTCGACGTCCACTGGCAGGTGATCCTCGGCCGCGAGGAGTTCTTCAACGTCACGAAGCTGATGCACAACTCGCTCCAGGGCGACCAGCAGTCGATCTCGGACGAGCAGTGGGAGGTCTTCGGGGCCTACAACGCCATGAACGCCCAGAGCCTCGACGGGGAGTGGGACGTGATCATCGTCCACGATCCCCAGCCGGCGGGGCTACGGATGAACGTTCCCGATCGCGCCAAGTCCTGGGTGTGGCGCTGCCACATCGACCTCTCCGAGCCCAACGAGGCCACTCTCGAGCGCCTGTTGCCCCTGATAAGCGACTACGACGCATCGGTATGGCACCTCGACCAGTACGTGCCGCGCGACTACGACGGGCGGGGCAAGGTCAACATCGTCCCGCCCGCGATCGACCCGCTGTCGCCGAAGAACATGGCCCTCTCGCCCGACGACGCGGCCTACGTCTGCGACCAGTTCGGCATCGACGTCGAGCGGCCGCTCGTGTGCCAGGTCTCGCGCTTCGACCCGTGGAAGGACCCGATCGGCGTGATCGACTCCTACCGGCTGGTCCGCGAGGACATCCCCGACGTCCAGCTGGCGCTCGTCGGCTCGATGGCGACCGACGACCCCGAGGGCTGGGAGTTCTTCCAGGAGACGTTCCGCTACGCGGACGGAGACCCCGACATCAAGATCCTCAACAACCTCAACAACGTCGGCGCCATCGAGGTCAACGCCTTCCAGTCGCAGGCCGACGTGTGCATGCAGAAGTCGATCCGGGAGGGATTCGGCCTGACCGTCACCGAGGCGCTGTGGAAGGGGCGGCCGATGATCGCCGGTGACGTCGGCGGCATCCCGCTGCAGATCGAGGACGGCGTTTCGGGCTATCTGGTTTCGTCGCCCGAGCAGGCGGCGAAGCGGACGATCGAGGTGCTCCGCGACCCCGAGCTGGCCAAGCGCATCGGCAAGGCCGGCAAGGAACGGGCCCGCGAGCGCTTCCTCACCCCGCGCCTGCTTCGCGACTGGCTGGGCATCTTCAGAGAGCTCGACGGGTAGTTGTCCCGCGGGCATGCCCGACTCAGGCCAGCAGCTGATCATCGTCTCCAACCGGGGCCCGGCGGAGTTCCAGCGCGACGAGAACGGCGAGCGCGTGGCCGCGCGGGGCGGGGGCGGCCTGGTGACGGCGCTCTCCGGCCTCGTCTCCCACCGCGACGCGCTCTGGATCGCCTCGGCGATGACCGACGAGGACATCGCCGTGACCCGCGAGGCCGACGGCAAGCCCACCCGCGTAGAGGTCGAGGGCATCAGCTGCGAGGTCCTGATGGTCGAGTCCTCTGCCGAGGCCTACGACGGCTTCTACAACGTCATCGCGAACCCGATCCTGTGGTTCATCCAGCACTACCTCTGGGACCTGTCCAACGCCCCGGACATCCGCCAGAGCGAGGCCGACGCGTGGGATCGCGGCTACCGGGTGGTGAACCAGGACATCGCCGAGGCGGTGGTGAGCGCCGTCGCCGGCGTCACCGAGCCGGTCGTGATGCTGCACGACTACCACCTCTACACGTGCCCGGCCCTGGTTCGCGAGGCCCGTCCCGACGCCTTCCTCCATCACTTCGTCCACATCCCCTGGACCCAGCCCGACAGCTGGCGGATCCTGCCGGGGCGCATGCGCGAGGAGATCTACCGCGGGATGCTCGCCAACGACATCATCGGCTTCCACACCACGGCGTACTGCCGCAACTTCCTGCACTGTTGCCGCGAGCTGATGGAGCTGGAGGTCGACTACGAGCGCGGCGCGGTGCTGCACTCCGGCCGCGAGACGTGGGTGCGCGCCTACCCGCTCGGCATCGACGCGGGCCGCCTCCAGCGGGTGGCCGAGTCGCAGGAGGTCCTCGACTACGAGGAGCAGCTGCTGGGGCGCCGCCGCGACCACCTCGTGCTCCGCGTCGACCGCGCCGACCTCTCCAAGAACGTGCTCCGGGGGTTCACCGCGTTCGACACCTTCCTCCAGCAGCACCCCGAGTTCCGCGAGCGCGTCACGTTCATCGCCCATCTCCAGCCCTCGCGCCAGGACGTTCCCGAGTACCAGGAGTACCTCGAGCGGATCGAGGCGTTGGTGGCGGTCGTCAACCACCGCCACGGGACGACCGACTGGATGCCCATCGACCTGCGGATCTACGAGAACTTCCCCGAGGCGGTCGCCCGCTACAAGCAGTGCGACCTGCTGATCGTCAACTCGATCTTCGACGGCATGAACCTGGTCGCCAAGGAGGCGCCCGCGGTCAACACCCGCGACGGGGTGATCATGCTCTCCGAGAACACCGGCGCCCACGAGGAGCTGGGGGACTGCACCCTGACCGTCAACCCGTTCGACATCCAGGAGCAGGCCGACGTGATCCACCGGGCGCTGACGATGTCCGCCGAGGAGCGCTCGCTGCGCGCCGCCCGCCTGCGCGAGATCGTCCGCGAGCGCGACCCCGGCGTGTGGGTCGACGAGCAGCTCGACGACATCCGCGCCAAGCGCGCCGCGGCCTAGCCGGCGACCTGCGCCTTTCGCACGTCCGAGCGGCCGGCGTCGTAGGGGTAGCCCTGCTGCCGCGGCACGAACGCGCGGAAGGCATAGACCGCGGAGCCGGTCGTCGCCCGGAACCGGTAGGCGCCGTGCCACGTCCCGGATCCCGTCGTCGAGCCGTTCCGGAGGATCTGCCACCGGCTTCCGTTCCGGACCTTGAGGTGCACGCGCCGGCCTGCGGCCTCGGGCCCGTGCAGGCGCACGGCGAACCGCAGCCGCTCGCCGTTGTGGAGGGTTCGCCGCGGGCGCAGGCGCAGGCGGGGGCGCGCGCGGACGCCGAGGCGCAGGTAGCCCTCGTCCACGTGCGTTGAGTCGCTCCAGTGGGCGACGCGGACCTCGCGGCTGGGTCCGGGCTCGAGCCGGGCGCCGAAGCGTCCCTGCGAGTCCGTCGTGGGGGTGGCGACCACCCGCTCGACGGCGTCGTGCGTGTCGATCCTGGTGGCGACGCAGATCTGGGCGCCCGGTACCGGTGCGCCGCCGTCGTCCAGGAGCTTTCCCGTCACATGGGCTGGCCGCCCGTGACGGATCGAGCCCCTGCGCCCGAGCCCCTCGATGCGCGCGTCGACCCGCGAGGGCTCGGCGCCCTCGTCGATGGGGCACTCGTTGTCGACCCGCACCCGCCCGACCGAGCAGGCGCGGTTGCGGTCGTTGGTCGGCGCCCAGTCGAGCGCGCACACGCGCAGGCCGTTGGGCCCCTGGCGGAACGGGCCGGCGGCCGTGTCGAGCGTGAACTCGAGATCCGCGGTGGAGGGGCACGGGCGCAGGCGCAGCGCTATCCGCCGGCGCAGCGAGCAGTCGAGCCTGCGGGCGCCGACGGGCTCGCCGTTGACCGCGAGGAACACGCGGCGCACACCCGCCCCGTCGTCGGTGGTCGTCGTCTCCAGGACGCTCGTCCCGCGACGGGTGGCCTCGCGCCCCAGCGGGCCTGCGAGCTCGGTGTCGGGCAGGGCGTCGTCGAGGAGCTTCACGAAGATGCGCCGGACGCGCAGCTTCGCTGCGGCGCCCTCGCCGCAGCCGCCGTCTCGGCGGCACTCCAGCCGGGCCTCGAAGCCGTCGGCCCCCTTTCCGCGCCACCGCGCGGCCGAGGCCGCGGCATCGCCGAAGGGTGTGTTGTCGGACCCGGGGAACCCGGCGAAGAGCTGTGGCACGTGGCCCGCGGAGGCGCTGGCGCCGAGCTTCGTGGTGATCGCTCGGATGGTCGTGCCCGTCGGTGCCTGCAGGGACCACGCTCCCCAGCGTCCCGCCGCGGATCTGCGGGCCGAGTGCTTGACCGAGAGCCCGCGGCCCTGCTCGCAGGCGGCCTCCGAGGAGTAGTGATCGGAGTTGCGGCCGAACGAGATGTCGGGATGGCCCGAGCCCAGGCCCGGATTGCACTGGGTGACCCGGTAGACCCCGCCCTCCGCGGCGCTCGCGCCGATCAGCAGCCCGGCCACCGCGGCGGCCGCCGCGGCGAGCCAGGTCAGCGCGACCGTCAGGCGCGAGAGACGGGTTGGGGTGTGCGGTTGGCGCTCGGTCATATGCGTCTCCTCGTGGTCAGTTCTCGAACCCGAACTCGCCGTCGCCGGCGGGACTCGGTGGGGGTTGCGGTGGTGGCGCGGCGGCGGCCGCGGGAACGGAGGCCGGCGCGGGCGGCGGAGCCGCGGGTGGGGCGGGTGGTGTGGGCGGCGGAGCGGCGGGCGGTGCCGGTGGTGTGGGCGGCGGAGCGGCGGGCGGTGCCGAGGTAGAGCTCACCGGCTCCTCGCGCGAAGGCCCGGCGGGCTTTTCGTGCGCGGTCCGCGCCCTCTCTCGCCGGGCGGCCAACATGCGGTCCCGCACGCGGGCGAAGCCGGTGGCGGTCGCGCGGGCGAGGACGCCGCCCGCCGCCCGCGGGTGGGAACGTGCGACGACGGGCTCGGACGGCGGCGGGACGGGGGCGGGGGCGGTCATCCTCACGCCGATGTCGTCGGCCAGCCGCGGCGGGGGCGCGTCACCGAGCACGACCACGGTGGCGAAGGCCGCGATCGCGCCGGCCGCGATGCCCGCGGCTCGCGCCGCGCGCGTCCACCTGATCCGGCTCAGCCAGCCCATCGGGCCCACAATCCCGGCGCCCCCGAGCGCGCCCCTCACGTGGTCAGCCGCTCAGGGGGCCTCCGCTATAGTCGCCGCCGCCCATGGCCAAGCCAGCGCCCGAATACGAGCTCGTGCTGATGCTCGACCCGGAGGCCCCGGACGACCGTCGCGAGCAGATCACCGCCGACGCGCGCAAGCGCATCGAGTCGGGCGGCAGCCTCAAGCACGACACGAGCTGGGGCATGCGCAAGCTCGCCTTCGAGATCCGCCAGCGGACCGAGGCCGACTACCGCTTCTTCCGCTTCGAGACCGGCGGTTCGCTCCTCGACGAGCTCAACCACGACCTCAAGATCGCCGACGGCGTGCTGCGCTTCCGCATCTTCAAGGTCGACCCTCGCAACCCGGTGATCGTCCCGCCCCCGCCGACCCCGCTCTCGGCCGGCAGGCCCGAGCGCGGTGGCCGCCGCGGTGGCCGCGACGGGGGGCGCGACGGGGGCCGCGGCCTCGGCGAGGCCGACTCCGAGCCCGTGGCCGCTCCCGTGGAGCCGGTCCAGGCGCCCACGGCCGAGCAGCCCGAGGCGCCGGCCGAGCAGCCCGAGGCGCCGGCGGAGCAGCCCGAGGCGCCGGCCGAGCAGCCCGAGGCGCCGGCCGAGCAGCCCGAGGCGCCGGGCGAGCAGCCCGAGGCGCCTGCACAGCCCGAGGCGCCTCCGGCGGAGACTCCGGCCCCTCCGGC
>Ga0126312_10001312_pt1 | contig 16212 bp, 14 predicted proteins | sample Plot104A_FD_92537 | JGI IMG/M metagenome (GOLD analysis project Ga0126312, IMG submission 92537) | Serpentine soil microbial communities from UC McLaughlin Reserve, CA, USA - Plot104A | ecosystem: Environmental > Terrestrial > Soil > Grasslands | place: USA: UC McLaughlin Reserve, Lake County... | reverse complement strand
TCTTTATCCATTTTTTGTTTCTTTGCTAACCCTACCTTGAGCATCATCTGTTGAACCTATAAATACAACCACACATTTGCTCATGGCAGAAGAGCAGAATTGTCTTTCGGAGCGGCTTCGGTGGGATGCAGCTGAAAATTGAGACGAATCCAAAAGAAAGAGGTTAAACTGTAGAATGGCTGTAGCTCAACCTAGCAGTCGTCTCTCCACAATTGACGAGGAGGAGACCAAATGCATGAATTCAGCTTGCTTCTAAATAGAACAAGCATATTAATAACCTCAACTATCTAAATGGAAGAATGGGATTCCTTATAGGAAATGATTTTTCGTATTTCGTTGCAATAGGTGCTGAAGAACAAAAAGGTGTACGAAATTATTCGCACTTACCGTAATATCATATAATTCTACAATAGAAGAAGTATTTTGACTACTCTTCCATTATCTATATAAAAGCAATAGCATGATTGTCAACTGAGCGTATTGTCTTCAGAGGCGCCACCTAAGGATGAGCCAACTGAAGAGCCACCTAAAGGTGAACCAAAAGAGCCACCTAAAGGTGAGGATCTGGATGAAATCATAAGAAAGCGCAAAATGTTTCGTGATTCAATCGATCAGATGGACCTGTCAGTAAATGTTGGTGCTGAAAATGGATTGTTTGAAGAAGCCAAAAGAAAAAATCGTGAGAAAAAAACTGAAGAAGAGAAAATGCCTGAAAATATATTTGAGCAGATTCTTAAGAAACTAAATGAAGCAAAGACAAGTTTAACTAAAGAGGAATATCCATATCCAGACACAGAGAAAAATATATCAGAGGTTATCGAATTATACTCAAAAGCATTATACGCACCGGGCTCAACTTGGCGTTTTGTCAATATGTACGGAGGTTATATGTGGTTTTACTTGATAGGAATACTCGCTGCTGTGTTCTTCGTCTTTTTCTATGGTCGTGAACTTTTAACAACAAACCTTGGTATTGATCAAGCTGCACTAAATGCAGCAGCCTGGGGCGTTATAGCAGCTATACTCCGTGCTATGTGGTTTTTGAGAGGAACAGTTGATGAGAGAAGATACAGGAAATCATGGAATCTTTACTTTATCAGCATTCCTTTTATTGGTGGAATATTGGGATCAATGGTATTTTTGATTATATATGGTGGATTGCTTGCACTGTCAACTACAGCTACTACATCCAATGTAAATCCTTTAGCAATCATTCCTTTTGCTGCTCTTGCAGGTTATAACTGGGAATGGGCAATAAACATATTTAATAGAATAGGTGAATTGGTAGAAAGTAAACCTCCGCCAGACGGGATTTCTAAGATTACAAGAAGTAAAATGTAGCTATAACATTGTGCTATCGTTCCAAAATCAATGATAATGGTACCTAATATATCACTGTTACAGCATCTCATACATTGCGATCTCTATTATTTCACTTGATGCTGTAGTATAAGAAACCTGTAATCAGCGGGTTCGCTACGATGCAGCTGAAAATTTAGACGCTTCCACAAATGAAAGCAGGGCCGCCTGAAGTAAGTGTAGATAGCTATGTTGCATGTTTTCTTATGAATAGAGCATGCATATGGTGCCTGAGATTTAATTCTAGATATTTGTTATACTGATGATTGAAACGTATTGTTTGTTTCGAAATCTCTTCCTCTCTTATTTGCCTGATTCCAAAGAAAAAAGAGAAAAAAATGTGATAGGTCATAAGGGTTTGTAGCCAATGACGCCCAATGTAGACAGAACCGGAAGTAATCCAATAAGTCCTATTCCTATCAGCATTCCAACGACATAGATTTTGGATTTCGTTATTCTGAGTGACATATCTACTTTTTACTTTTTATGGCAACTATTACAACTATTCTCAACATCTTCCTTTAAAAATTCCAAGCTTCTTCAACATATCAGCAACAGGACTGATTAGTCATAATCGAATAAAGCAAAGCATTCTTTAAGTTTGGGCGCCTTAGTATGTTGCAATTTTTCTGCGCATATGCTGCTGATACTTGTTTCAATGTTGTGATATCAGAACCAAGGTGATTTGCGGGTTCGGTGGGACGCAGCTGAAAATTGAGATGAATCTCCAAATCGAAGGTAGTGAACAATTCCAATGTTGACGCCGGCTATCTTGTTGTCAACTGTAGTATCAAAACCAGTAACTTTAACGATTAAGGACTCAACAAGTCTGGCAACAATTCTGAAATAGAATAGAGGTAGTTTTTGGTAGATTATTATCTCTTACCTCCTTGTACAGCTTTTCGTCTTAAATATCTAATCAGAGGACCAACATTAGGCGGCATCGTAAGATCTGTAGTCTTGATAGAATATTTTTTATTGTCATTTGTTTCAATTGTTATTTTGTATTCCAAATAATCGGCTCCATGAAATGGAGCTGCTGGTTCTGAAGGTAAATCGAAAAAATTTGCATTGTCTACTAGCCGCTGCAATTCGGATGCTTCTTCCGTATCAAGTGAATTGCTATTGATTAAGATATTATTATCAATCCCAGTAAATCCACCGCTTTGTTCAAAGTAAATCTTCATAGAATATGCACATATTGTAAAAATATCTCACAGATCATCTATACTATTTCTTCTTGTATCCTTTTTTCACTGATGACCTTTGTTATATCAGGACCTTCTTTTCTTGGTATAATACCAACTGCTTCCCACCCCTTATATACAGCATTTTGCTCTTTGCTATCCTTTCCAAAAAGAGCCCCTGCAATGTCAAATAGTAGATCTGCAGCATCTTGGAATTTTGAATATTCTCTTAATCTATCTTTTAATGCAATATACCACACTTTTCCAGCCTTTTCCCAAGAGTAAGTATTGTTTCCAATCTCTTTACATGTAAGATAAAATGCTCTGTTAGGTATTCCTGAACTATAGTGTATTCGCATCCCAACATGATAATCCTGCATATGGCTAATTTGTTTATCAGAAGGATATGCAGTACCTGGCTCTTTTATAGAACGCAGTGCTTGACCTTCTACGAGCATGTCTTTGCCAATCATCCATGAAGATTTATCAACTGTATGCTTGTTGAACCATTGATCACACATGATAGCAAAGACGTCAGACATATGTTCATTTAATGCCCCTGGCTGACCTCTATATACTAGGTTAGCTTCAAAATCAGTAACACCATGTGTTAGCTCATGTGCAGTTACGGACAGATTACTTGCAACTGAACCTTTTTTCAAAAACAAATCGCTACCATCACCATATACCATCTGATTTCCAGTCCATATTGCATTGTCAAAATCCACTCCAAAATGAACTGAAGAATGCATTGCCATTCCATTGTAGTCAATTGAATTTCTCATAAAGACTTCCTTGTAAAAGTCATATACAATACCGGTATTATGAAAACAGCTATCAACATCTTTGTCGCCTGTATCTTGAGTATCTTCTTCATATCGTTTTGGCTCTCCTGGAAGAGAAAATACATAATCATTATTCTTTGCATCATATACAATGCGTCGCTTTTGTTGGTGTCCGGCTACTCTGAGAAGACCAGCTCCACCTATTTTAGATAGAATGCTTCTCTGCGTGCGAAGAGTTTCAGATAGTTCCAATGTACGTATTGCTTTATCTTTTTGTTCAGAAGTTCCTTCCTTTATGATTTGGTATAATAAATCTGGAGGTATAATAAAGCAATAAGTAGATGAAGGGTTCATGTATGATGGTGGATTTGGTTGTTTTTACATTTTACTATTGCAATATGCGGTCATGGAAGCAAAGGCAGCTTTATGCAGAGACAGTATTTTGCTGTTGAAGGGATTATTATTATGGTTAACAACAACGATTCTATGTCAGGTGAAACGAAAAACGGCATCAGCTCTTTTGAAGGATTTTTACTTATTTTTACTTATTGTGATTAGAACTCCTGTTCGCTTTAGAGCTTTCCGCGTTGCTTGAATAGTAGACTATTTATGCCGCTAAATATTTTCAAACACTATCCAAGAAAAGCCAAGCATGTCAAGTTTAGTTTGGTCTTAGTCTCAGTTTGGCACAGTAAAATAAAAAATGGAAGAAGCCTCAGCTCATTACGTTGGCTGTTCCAACCATTTTTGATGCAGTAGACAGAAGTATGATATACATTCCTGCTTCTGTGTGAAGCTAATGTCTCTTCTGGAGCCATTATAGAGGAGTCAAATTTGCCATCTAGCTATCCATTTTGACCTGATATGGCAGTGTGTGTATGGAACAAGCATCATAGCCAGACATCAAAATACTGAAAGAACTAGATGAAAGTATAATCAGTCATAGCTATCAATAGTTAACATTTTCCTGTTACTATCAGAAATCATATAAGGATGTTGCTATTCGTATGTGATATTGAGACGGGAGTTTATTGTTCGGGGCAAACGTGTAGAACTTGAGGAAATAGAGGGGGTAGCTGCTGTCAAAACTGAAGCAGAACTCGCCAGAAGAATGTCTTCAGAAGATCTTTCACGCGCTTTTGGTGCTAGAGCTGAACCGCCACGTGGTGGAACAGAAAAAAAAGATTGGGAGGCTTTCCAAAATGCAGGCTGGATGTTTGTGCGTCCCTCTGCAGATGTAGACCGCTCTCTTAGGTCGCGCTCACCTATCGAAAATATTGAAGCAGTGCAGCGTGTCTTTCGCCACCCAAACGGCCGAATATTACTTGGAACTGATTTGCTTTCTATTCGCCTACGCAATGAGATGAGCGAAGACCAAGCAAAAGCGATTCTTCAAGAAGAAGGTCTCGAAATCGTTCGTCAGTTGAGGTTTGCGCCGAACCTCTTTGAGGTAAGGACTAGACCTGGACGACGAGATTCTTTGCAAGTCTCACTAGACCTTTCCTCAAATCCCAACATTGTTTATGCTGAACCCCAGTTTATCGAGCACATACCACCACGATTCACTCCAACTGATCCAGATTATGGCCAGCAGTGGCATTTGAACAATAGTGGACAGAATGGAGGTACTGCCGGGGCTGACATCAGCGCCGAAGAGGCTTGGGATATAACACGCGGCGCTGGCGTGCAAATTGCCATAATAGACAATGGCTTTGACTTAGACCATCCTGATCTAGGTGCTGCAGTAACTGATACTTCCGGATTCTTCAGAATGGATGGCATGGGTAACGCTCAGTTCGTTCAGGATGTTAATGGCTATCCAGATAGTTCACATGGTACTTTTTGTGCTGGCATGGCTATTGCTCGAGCAAATAATGGTGAAGGAGGATGCGGAGTTGCAAATCAGGCCGATTTTATCGCAGTAGCATGCCTTGGCGACCAAGTTGGTACTCAGGTTACACTGGCAAGAGCAGTCGCCTATGCAGCGGACCCGCGCCAAGAAGTGCTGGATGCAAATCCAGATGATGGTGCAGATATTATCGCTTGTAGCCTAGGACCAAATGGCGCTGACTGGAACATGACACAAACTTTGCAGGACGCCATTGACTTTGCAGTCACAAATGGTCGTGGCAGACTTGGAACACCAATTTTATGGGCAGTGACTAATGGCAACTTTGAGATACGGTTTGATGAAGTATGTTCATATCCTAACACAATCCATGTAGGTCGCTCGACAAATAGGGACCGAGAGGATGACTGTGGATTCGGGCCAGAGTTGGACTTTTTGGCAACAGGTGTAGATGTCTATAGTACAGATTCGGGAGGAGGCTATACAACCTCAACTGGAACAAGCTTTGCAGCTCCCACTGCTGCAGGTGTAGCCACACTCCTGTTAGCAGTGAATCCGAATCTTACTTGGCAGGAGGTTAGACAAAGACTCCGTGATACATGCGATAAAATAGGCGGTGTTGTATACGATGCTAACGGTCACAATAATGACTATGGATGGGGCCGTGTCAATGCATATCGTGTGGTTACTCAGCAGTCACGACAGATGAGCGTACAAGAAGACGTATCATAACAAGTCCTGCATTAGCAGCAAATAGTGGGAGGCTTATCATGGCGTGGAGAGAGATATAAACGATGACCAAAGAAGATGGTGGTCTCATCTTACTCTATAACTATGCAAGACTATTCAGATAATATGATTTTCAGATAGCGTTTGGACGGCTTATATGCTGATGAGCCAAAAGAATACTGGGGACGAATAAATCTTCTTTTCTTCGCTAATAGCGCGAATGTTATCAAAATTATACATAGAGGAACCTAGCTCCCATAAAGGACGTTCGAAAAAATTTATTTCCTACCAAGGTAAAAGACCGCTGATGGCTATAATGCATGATCTTGAACTCGACCGATATGAAAAATTAATGGCCAAGGAGATGACATAATATAGATGGCAAAGTTTATCGTAAGGATTATTGCAAGGTCATACGATGAGCTGAAAGGTTTGGATAAATATAGCTTAGACCTAAAAGAGCATACTGCAAGAGAAGAAGACACTAACAGGTTTGTCGTTTCAGGTATGCTTAGTGAAGAACAAATACAGCAGTTGAGGTCCGCTGGCTATACAGTTGAAATTCTATCAGATCTATCCGGGGCTGCAAGAGAGAGAACTCTAGAGGTATCAAAAGCAAACCGTTTTAGTCAAGCAAGAAGGTCATCGGAATTACGCGAAAGTGCACAAACTGGTGAATATATGAATACAGATGAAGTGGAAACCGTTTTATTAAATCTTAGCGATGCTCATCCTGATCTAATCAGCTTAATAGAACTTCCCAATAAAACATGGGAAGGCCGTACATGCAGAGCCGTATATGTTCATGCTGGCAGTACTAGCAACAATAGTACTAGACTCAAGAATTCTGACCGGATTGGTGTTTTGTTAACAGGAAGTATGCACGCGAGGGAATGGGGTGGTTCAGACATTTGCATCGATTTTCTTCTAAATCTCTTAAATGCCTACACAAATAATACTTCCCTTATTTTTGGAGAAACAACATTCCATCCATCTCAGTTACAGAACATGCTTGAAACGATAGATTTGTTTGTGTTTCCAGATGTTAACCCCGATGGAAAGATATATTCTCAGGCAAATGACGATCCTAACCTAGAGGGGGAAGAAGGTATTTGGTGGCGCAAGAACCGAAATTCCGCTCTTGTGCCAAATGGGGATAACCCAAGATATCATAAGACAGGTGTTGATATTAACCGTAACTTTGATTTTCTCTGGAGCAGCGGTATTGGGACCGTTAACTCTAATAGTACTAATAGGAGTCAGACTTTTAGAGGGACAGCTGCATTTTCTGAACCTGAAACAAAAAATGTCAAGTATTTACTTGATAGATATAATAACATAAGATATTATGTGGACATCCATAGCTATGGAGAGATGATCTTGTATAGCTGGGGGGACGATGATAATCAAGGTATAGATCCTGACATGAATTTCAGGAATCCAAGATATGATGGTATACGTGGCATACCAAGAGATCTGGATTATAGGGAGTTTATTGAGACGAAGGATGAAAATCACCTAAAAGCTCTTGCGAACAGAATGAACTCTGCTCTAGGAGGAGTGCGTGGAAGGAAATACAGAGTTACGCAAGCTGTTGGACTTTATCCTACATCAGGTACTTCTGATGATTATGTATTTAGCCGTCATATCATAAATGGGAACAAGAACCAAAAGCTCTATGGCTTTACAATTGAGTTTGGCAAAGAAGAAACTGGATTCATACCTCCTTTCTCTGAAATGAAAAATGTTATAGACGAAGTGGGCGCTGCTTTGACAGAGTTATGTATTGCAGTAGCTTTGAAATGATTTTATAACAATAATTACATGATGGCCTTTGCAGTTACTTTATGATCTATAGCGGCAATTAATGAATAGTGAGCTAGTTAATTATCGCCCAAACGGAAAGGCCGTCTGTCCCAAATGCCAGCCTTGGCACAGGAAGCAAGTTCTTTGCAGCTACCAACTCTTCTAGACGGGATTTCTTGCCTTACGTCAACCTTTTTTGAATGTCGAGGTACAGTTAGTTCAAAAAGACTACCATAATTTGCACTTATTTCCAATTTGTTGCTTCTTTATTTGAAGCAATAGTGTTATCCATCTCTATCATTGTTGCGACGGTTGACCTACAGTATCAAAGGTCACTTTTTCCATCAGCAGAGTCACTAGTCTTGCAAAACCTCCTTTGATCTAAATTTTTTTATGGAGCAATCCAGCGTAGAGAGCGTGGAAGAGGAACTGACAGCACTGAATATCAAAATTGCTGAAGCTGAAACACAGCGTGATCAAGCTTAAACGTGTTTTGGCAGATGGGCTGTGGGTTTCAAACTATTCAGATAGAGTTTCTAGGATTATTCCTGTAAAATAAGTATCCGATACTTTCAGAAGATGTTAGCACAATATTTATCTATGTACGATCTCAGTTCTTGTCAGGTGACATATACAAAAAATGTCGCAGAACAAAAAATCTAAGCCTGCTGGGGGACATACTCCTATATCGAATAAACCTGAGGAGAGTTTACGTGCAGCAGAAGCTGACTTTTTTGTTAGTAAGTCTGTTTCTGAGGAACCATCAGAGGGCAAAGATCCAAAAACTACCCCGGTGAAAGATAAGGGTATTGAGGACGTTCCTGGTCATGTGAAAACTTCGATGAAACCAATGACTACTGCTCCAGATACTTCCAAATTGAGAGATATTGGTGAAGCATCTTTTGGACCATTCCAAGAAACAGTGCATTTACCTGATGATCGTATACAGATCACTAGTACAGAGGTCTACCCCTGGCGGGTTCACGCTTCATTGCTGATTACCGCAGCGGACAATTCGCAGTGGATTGGCACTGGATGGTTTATTGGACCTCATACACTAATGACTGCGGGTCATGTAGTTTACATTAGGAATAGTGGCGTCCCTGGACGTGACGGTTGGGTTAGAAGTATACTGGTCATGCCTGGACGCAACGGAAATAGTCTTCCATACGGAAGTATAACAAGTAATAATTTTCGATCCGTGACAGGGTGGATAGACTGGGGTGACTGGAATTATGACTATGGAGCGATCATACTCCCATCAGATTTAGGAAATACTACCGGTTGGTTTGGCTTTGGTGTATGGTCAGATTCCGATCTCTTATCATCCATTGGAAATATATCTGGTTACCCTGGTGATAAGCCTTCAGGAACACAATGGTATGACTATCATCAAATCGCAAGCGTTGATAGTCGTAAGGTCTATTATGACATCGACACCTACGGCGGGCAGAGCGGCAGTGCGGTATATCGAATTATTAATGGAAATCGCTATGGCATAGCCATTCATGCTTACGGCGGTGCAACGACAAACTCTGGCACTCGAATTGTGACACCTGTTTTTAATAACATGCTCGCATGGAAGGCATGATAGATCATACCGTTAGGAATTATTGCAGTTCTTTTTTTTGTTCGGTATGATTACGATGCATGGTACGGGTGTGATTTCGGGAGTTGTTAAAGATAATAATGGTAACCCAATTTCTGCAGCACGGGTATCTTATGTAAGTGGACCTGTACCACTGCCGGACATTGCAGCATTGACAGATAATAATGGTAATTTTGTAGTTACCGCTCCCGTACCAGGAGAGTATATTATTGAAATCATTTCCGAGCGATTCATCGCACAGAAAGTAAAAGTTGCGATCGAGAGTAACCAAAAGAAGCATATTGAAATAATTTTATCAAGATAAGAAGGCTAATTCAAGAGTTCGTGTTACTCTGGTATTAGAACTCCGGCAATCAATGGGTTCGGTGGCCCAGAATCCCGGGCGCATCTCTAACATGACGCCTATAACCTAATGTATGACCTCTTGTAGCGAATGGCTTGTCAGGTTTTAACCAATAACGGAGTTAGTTCTGACAGATAATTAAACTACTTAACAACTAGAAACTGTGTTCTCATCAATCAAGAGAATGTTCGGAGAATATGTGCCTCGCAGAGCATCCCCAAATATGGCCAACGAGTATGCAATATAGCTTAAGATGGTAAAAACCTTAAATAGTCTGCACAAGCAAACAGTTTATGAAAAATATAACCGTAGAGAAGATAGCATCACATTACAAATGTTACTGTATGTTCATACCACCAACTGTGCTTCGGAACTTGGCTGCAGCTGGAGTAACCGGTGCTCCTCTTAGTGCAACTCAAAGCAAATTGAGTCGCGAAAAGAGGTCAGAGAGGGTTAAAAAGATGGATGAGTTTGTATCCTTAGCACCAGTAGGAAAAGCAGCCCGACAGACGTACGACTGCCAACATCAATGGGTGCAGAGAGTTAAGTTAGCGCGGAGCGAGGGCCGTCCAGTCGCAGGCGATGAATCTGTTGATACAATGTACGACTATGCAGGAAAAGTTCGGGATTACTTCAAAAATGTTTTGAACCGCGATTCAATTGACAATGCATCCATGGACTTGATCCTGAACGTTCACTATGGAGAAAATTATATGAATGCTTACTGGGACGGCGATGAAATGACCTTCGGAGACGGTGATGGCAATATCTTTACGGATTTTGCAAAGTCTCTTGACGTAGTGGCTCATGAATTGGGACATGGCGTTACGCAATGGGAGTCTGATCTTATTTACGAAGGGCAGTCAGGAGCACTCAATGAGCACTTCTCAGATGTCATTGGAAGCGTAGTTACGCAACATGTCGAAAAACAGACTGCAGATAAAGCCGATTGGCTTATCGGAGATGAGATTATGGGGCCTACACTAAAAGGCGAAGCACTACGTTCTATGAGCGCACCAGGATCAGCATACGACAACGACCTCATGGGCAGGGACCCACAACCTTCTCACATGAGAGATATTTATACTGGACCAGATGACAATGGCGGGGTACATATCAATAGTGGAATTCCTAACAAAGCATTCCACCTTGCCGCTACAGAGATTGGAACTGATAAGGCTGTATTAATTTGGTATAATGCATTACAGAACCTCTGGTCTAATGCAAACTTTAATGATGCCGTAAAAGTGATTGTACGAGCTGCTGGTCTTCTTGTTGACAGTGGTCAAGTACCTAAAGGATCACCGCAAACAGTACGAGCCGCATTCAAGGCGGTAGGATTACCAACCTGAGACATAGTAAAGAACTATTTTTTCTTTTGCTCATCCATGTCCCTGTCCATGTAAGGTATAAAAAATATAGCTAATGCCAATAATCTAGAACAGAAAAATCGGAAAGTAGTTTCCATGGGTATGCGTATTTCATACCGCATGTGATCCAACAGATCTAGTTAGTGGTGTGACAAAAATTGGCTAGAATAACGTCATGCCAGGAAGAAGATCAAGGAGACTATGTCCGGGGTGTTTGTCTACTGTTTATTACACCATCTTGAATACGAAACATTTCATAGAGATGTTATAGATATGTATTCAATAGTTTAAAGGAACTTATCCTGGAGAATTTCTCACTTCTCGATATAATAACCTAATATGTCCTTTTTGCCTCTTTGCGGCTGAATCATTCCTAAAGTCATCATTAGTCAAGAACGATGAGAAACATAAACATACTCTATTCAGTGTATCATGTTTAAGCATAAATAATCGTGTTCATTCGCGAAGATGTAAGAGGTTACATATCTCCTTACCTGCAATCAAAACATTCAGTCCTATCCTCGAGGTACTGTATAATCTATTTCAATGTGGGTTTCCTCAAAAGGTGTGTATGTAATCTTTGTTTGGACGGTAGAGAAGAGTAATATCCTATCGCACACTTACATACTATTCGCAATAGACACATCAAATTAGTAATACTGTTAACCTATTGGGAGGTGACCAAAGTTAACAGAGCTCCCAGTTCTTCCGCTTCAAAAAACATCAGAGCTGCAGATGAGATATTATACTCCATCTATAGTAGAAGTAACAAAATTTCGTATATACAGACAGAAAAAAGTGATATCAATTATTTTACGACAGGGTCTAGAGATGGTTTTCGATTATCTATAATAGATTTCAATCCCTAATAGTACGACCCAAACTCTATTTTGATGGAGTAGTATGTCAACAATATCTTATTTGATAGCTAGTTTTTCTCTCAAATATTCAACCAATGGTCTAAGTTCAGGAGGCATAGCAATATCATTAGTCTGTACAGTATGGGATTTTTCTTCCCCTAGCTGAATCGTAATTGTATGATTAAGTAAATCTCGGGCAAATGGAGCAGGTGGTGGCTTTGAAGGTATATCAAAAAAATTCGAATTGCTTACAAGGCCTTGTAATTGACGTGCTTCATCGAGGGGAAGTGAATTGGTGTCCACTACAACAGAAAGGTTCAGCCCGGCAATACCCCCAGTAAGTTTATAATCTACCTTCATAGGTAAAGCAGGATATTCTGCTATACTCAAAAAACTGGTTGTTGTAGCAGATTCAAGAGGTACCATTGTATTGGTTTGTGCCATTGCCTGTCGAAGATTATATAACTTGTGAGAATTCAATGATGAAAAAAGTAAAAGTCCAGACAGGAGTACAATACACAATAAAAGAACGAAGTACCGGACTCCGGACATCTACTAACAAGAATTTCTTAATTGACTCATATAATTCTTCGTAGAGATATTATTTTTTATTCTTAATATAATATATAAACAAAAACCAAGTTTTTTAATTAATTGAGCGTATCAGAGCTATTTAGTAAAAAATAAATTAAAAGATAATCCTCAAAGCCATACCAACGAATTACAGAGGATGTCCGTTTGGCAAAGAAATCAGTAGCAATTCAACAATATATTATATTCAATTTGAGTTAAATCAATTGGTTTTCTTCATTAATGTTATCTTATTTAGTTTATCCATTTGAATAGCGCGAAGATAGAGATCGCTACTCATAATATTGTATAATACTGATTTGGCGCTGCAAAAAAGAGTAAACACTTTATCAAGATTAGAAAAGTAGTGACCAGTTCTGGCGCCAACCTCTGGCTTATAAGGTGGTCAGCTAACAGTTTTCACTTCTGAGAACGGCTGCTGCTCTTGAGCAAGCTTTTGCTGGAAAGCCTCAAACCATGACTCATGCTGAAAATGAGATATAACTCGCCAGTGACAATGAAACGATGTACTGAGCTTCATTATTGAAGTATGAATTTCACTTCTGCAAACGTTGTTTTTGAATGTGCATTATAAATTCAATAATATGCCTGAGGCCTTCGGGCATCGTAATGTCTGTAGCCGTCACAGTGTGTTTACCCCTTTCCTTCTCTACTGTTATACGATATGTATAATAATCAGCACCACGCCTTGTTGAGGGAGATTTGGATGGCATATCAAAAAACCTGGTCTTCTCCAATAGTTCTTCAAGTTGACGACCCTCTGCGGGAGTAACAGACTTGTCATCTACTGAATAAGTAGTGGTGATCGCTGCAAATCCACCACTACGCTCAAGCTTGATCTTCATTCGTATTTTACCATTTTTTATTTTGTTAAATATCTTATAAAATACTTTGTTTATAGAAAATAGTTGTACTAATTTTAATGTCTTACCGTCTGGCGGCTTCGCTAGATTAAACAATTTCTAAGATTCAGCGAGGAGGTCAGCAAAATAATTCTAGACTTAAATCTATTTTGTACTGTGTTTAAGAAAACATAATATGGCTTTATTCAAAACTGTTAAGATCTTCTTGAAACGATTTTTGTTTGAATTCACTTATGCCTATATAGAAGTGGTCAATGCAGATGCCTAAATGCCCGCTACTATAACACAGATTCGGATCTAGAGCTTCTCAGATCTTCACTAGTGCTGTCTATATTTAAAGTAGCTTGAGTTTGATAGATTTTGTGAACGGCAAGAAACAAAAGAATTAATAGTTGAAATCGGAAACCATGAAGTGGCCCACCTAGAATGTAGCTATTATTTGGAAACAAAATTAATGTTATGGAGCTGAAATTCTTGTGCCAGGTTTCAAGCCAGAATTGATTCAAAGATTGAAATACCTATTTTTGCTCAGCTTCAAAAAAGGGTGTATCTCTATTATCATCATCTTTAAATTTAATTTCGCAATGGATGAAAGAAAACCTTTGATCACTAGGAAAATGTTAATGTATCTTCTTGTTGCTGCCCTATTTGTAACTATTATCGTATTTCCCCCACTACAATCGTACCAGCAGCCATCTAGGTTTGTACTTTCAACCCGGGGCTTTTTGACACAGAAACAGGAGAGAGAACAGCATTAGGAGACAGATCGTCTCATGCAGAGGCTAATTTTCGACTAAACACACAAAACTGTCCTGTAGAACTAGCTATCTACGTCCATGGGGTTTGGGCTACAAGGCAGGCTGCCACAAATCAGTACGATAGAGTCGTAGATTCAGCTCTTGGACTAAATAATAATTACTTTATTCCTGTCATCCTTTTTAGCTGGGATTCGGATACTCCATTTGATATAGAGGGCGATGGTTGGCGTACGGCAAAGGCAATTGCTGATGAAAATGGTCCACTACTGGCAAACTCGATTCTAAGACTCATGAATGATTGTCCCCAGTTGGGAGTCCGCATTATTGCTCATTCTCTAGGTACAAGGGTAATCTTCAATGCTATTGCAAGCCTAGATACCAACCGAGAATGGAACAGCAATAACTTCAAAATAGCATCTATGCACCTAATGGGAGCAGCTATAGATAATGAGGAAGTGTCAAAGAGAGCTTCTGACACAGGCGATAGTACTTACGACGATCGTGAAGTTTATGGAGGAGCCATAGAGAGGCAGGTGATCAAAACTTATAATTTATTCAATCCTGAAGATAATATACTCCAGCCTGGGAGGTCTCCATATACCTATTATCCGGTATATGAAAACGATAATGCTCTTGGAAATAATGGTGCTCAGCCAAGGATAAGCTTGCCATCAAATTACACAGATAAAAATGTTCAAGATCAAATACCAGAGAATCCCAGTATAGATATGACCGATGCAAGCGGAGACTATTTATGCGATTTACCAGAATTGATTTTCATTCCTATATTTCCATATTGGAGTTGGATATGTAGAATAGATTCTGTAGGTGATAACCACATGGGCTACATGGGATTTAGAGAAGCCAGTACTCAGACTTTAGTAGATGATGGAGCCATAGATATAGTAGTTGGAGACTGGAGGAGAAACTAGTACAATGTAAAAAGAAGATAGATTGAATAGCCTTACTTGAGGTTATTATTTACTCCTAATGATGAAGTGCCAGCAATATTGAGAGTTTGAATTCTTTATGATATGCACGGGAGTGCAACTTTACTGTACCGTATTCATACTCCTAGTCCAACTAGAAGGTGATAAGAGAGACTATTCTAGTCACTGTCGGCTTGTTCCTAAATGGCAGGAGAGTTTGTCAGGATTTGGATAAAAAATCATTTGAATCCGACAAGGTGTTTTGGCATTTGTTATTGAAAGTATTGGACATTTAGAGGTATATTCAAAAGAAAAACCTTAGAAAAATAAACTCAATGAATCATGATGCTACAAAATTAAGCGTGAGTTCCAGTTAATTGGACTTATTCAGAGTAGTTCAGATTGCTATTTCTTTCGGTTTATATCCTTGAATCCAAAGGAAAAGTTCCATAGTACCTGAGAGAGCCGGCTATGAGATAGTGCAGGCATTGTAGGTGTTAGAACTGAAATATTTGAGATATTATCAATATTGTATGTCGTTCTCATTTTATACCGCTATCATTATATTTGGTACTAAGCGAGGCAAGGTTGTAAAATCAAAAGACTGCGAAAAGAGTGAGTAGATTCAGTGCCGTTGATTGATCTGGAAGTAAGTGCCTCTTATATGTGTGTAGGATTAGACAGATATAGGAGCATTAGCAGCAATATCATGACGAAGCCTTTTTTGTCGTGCTTAACAATATAAATAAATAAGATTGATTACTTAGGATAACACGTTTGTGGAACATAAAAGGGAGAAGTACAAAGGCAAAAAAATAGAATATGATGATATGTCTAGCAGTGATCAAAAAGATGCTGCTAGTGAAATGCATGTAAAAATTGATGGAAAAGATGTCCATATTATGAGAACGGAGGATGGTTCATTTGTTACACATCTTTTGCCGTTTCAATCTTATAGTTCGATCGAGGAATTGTCTAAGGATGTCATAGACAAAGTTCCTGTATTTAGATAGGAAGAATTATCAAAATAATATATCCCAGAAGGTGTATAATTATATGGCAGACGACACAATTTTAAGAAAGGATGTCAGGTCCCTTTCACCAAATGAAAAGCAAAAATTTGTTGATGCTGTGAAGGCACTAAAGGCCAATACCAAGGACAACAAGCTTGGTG
>Ga0126312_10001311_pt1 | contig 16221 bp, 16 predicted proteins | sample Plot104A_FD_92537 | JGI IMG/M metagenome (GOLD analysis project Ga0126312, IMG submission 92537) | Serpentine soil microbial communities from UC McLaughlin Reserve, CA, USA - Plot104A | ecosystem: Environmental > Terrestrial > Soil > Grasslands | place: USA: UC McLaughlin Reserve, Lake County... | reverse complement strand
TCTTCTTACTGGGTTGACCTTATTACTCCAGTAAAAGCATCGTTAGCAAGACCGTTAATAGATAGCCTGAAACATGAGGCGACCGCAAAAGATGATATAATAAAAAAATTAATTCCTATTAGACTAAAGACCTTTGAAGAAGCAATAAAAGTTGCTGAGGAAGAAGAGCATGTAAAAAGAAAAGTCACAGGATGGCAGCGAACCCCTCATTCTCTAAACAACAAACTTCTCATTGTCTCGTTATTCGCAATGGCAGTTATAGGCTCTACTTACTATATGCCAGATGCAAGAGCAGAAGTTTTTCAAATTCATTGGGTATTTTTAAGTGCAGTGTGGTTTTTGTCTATTGCCTTTTCCCTATTTTTTGTCTTCAATGGCGCAAGGCTGGGAGCCATCATTGCAGGTGTCATTGGATGTATAACTCTTACCTTTTGGCTTGTTGATAATATATATACTGTCTCTGGCAACTCTTTAATCGCTAACCTCCTAATATAATAATGATTTTACGAAATTTTGTAGGAGCAGCTGTTGCAGCGACAGTCGTAGCGGCATCGCATAGTGTTTATCACAAGCTAAGAGTTTATGGCATTTAGTAGCAGTAAGAAATCTAAAGGGCAAACAAGTTAAGGACAATCGAAGGCGAGATATGAACGTTAATAAGTTTTCTTATCTGGGGTTATTATCATACAAGAAACTATTTTTATACATTGTAAATGAACAACAGCAGTATATGGCTATCTCAATCATGGCAAATGTAGCGCATATTTGTACGTACCTTGGGCGTCAGAAATGTAACGTCTAGGAATAGACAAACCTAGATGCGCATTCAACTAATAGTAGCCTTTATCATGTGTTACCACCCGTGGCAAATTTATTACTATATAGTATAGCACTTCCCTCAGTTTGGAAAATAAATGTCCTATAAATACCGATATCTGGAAGTAGATAATCTTCGCATCCGTTATCTCACTACACAATCCAGAGGAAGTCCTGTAATGTTAGTCCACGGTTTGGGGGGATCAATAGAAAGTTGGATCAACACTATTGAATTGCTTTCTTCGAACCAATTAAAGTTAATTGCAATTGATCTTCCAGGATTTGGTTATAGCAGTAAGCCGAAAATCAATTACACTATTAATTTCTATAGTGCGTTCATGACAAAATTTATCAAGAAGCTAAATTTAGAATCATCTCTTTTTCTTGTTGGATCCTCGCTTGGAGGTCATATTGCAGCACAGGTTGCGATAGATCATCCACGACTAATTTCCAAGCTCGTTCTCATTAGTCCCGCAGGTATACCGCCTTTTTCTTTCAAAATAACCCCTGCACTAAGAAATTATGTCCGTATTTTGAAAGCCAAATCAATCGCGGACGTAAATATGGCCTTAGCTGCAGTGGATAAGAGTCAGGTCAAAGAAGCATATGCAAAGACAATATTGGACAGACTGTCAAAACCTAATGCCAAAGAAGCATTCCTATCTGCTCTTAGAGGTAGTACAAACGCTACTAGGCTTACCAAACGGTTACACAAGATCAAGGCAGATACTTTACTAATTTGGGGAAAAGATGATCAATTAATTCCAGTTAGATACAGCATCCCTTTTATTGGAATGAAGAACTGCAGAATGGTTCTATTAGAAAAATGTGGTCATAGACCTCATGTGGAGAGACCAGAGCTTTTTAGTAAGCTCTTAATAGATTTCTTTAGGGAATAAGAATCAGTGCTACTCTATGGCGATCAACCGGTATAATAGTGTAAATATGTATGTTATGTTTTTGTTTTATCAATCCTACACGCATAATGACTCTATCCTTCGTGGTAAGGATCATTTCTTTTTGCTATTATAACTGACAACCACATACAATGTAGCAAAAGACATGGGTTGCCTCAAAGACCGCACTAAAGAATGGAATCTATAGTCTACGAAATATTTTATTGTTGTTGCTCCATCTCTTTCTTACCTTAAAAAAGGATCGAAATATGCCCTTCCCAGGATTCTTCCCTCCTTTAGTGCAGTTAGAACTTCGTTGACCTCATTTAATCTGTATTTTATATTTGCCACAGCTTTTAACTTGCCTGATCTTGCTAGATCTACAAGTAATTGCAACTCCTCCTTTGAACCTACATTTGAACCTACCACCGATGCTTCCTTAAAGGTCAATCTTTTTGGATTCACGACTACTGGCTCTATGCCGATCCCAACTAGAACAAGTTTGCCTGCATTTGCAAGAACTTTTGTAGAGTTATCTATGCTCTCATTATTGACTACAAAGTCAAATACCGCATTGACACCTTTGCCGCCGGCTATTTTTTTGATACCATCAGTTAGTTTTTCTTTTGTCAGATTTATAGTCGCATCCGCTCCAAATCTATGTTGAGCCATTTGTAATTTCTCTTCAGTTCTCCCAATCGCAATTGCGGTAGTTGCTCCACATAATTTTGCTATCTGCAAAATATACATTCCAACACCGCCAGTCCCATAAACAGCAATTATGTCACCAAGATTAATTTTGCCGACTGATTTTACCGCATGTATAGCAGTAACTCCTGCGCAACACAAACTAGCACCAAATTCGTACGGCACCTCCGACGGGAGTGTTATTAATCTTTTATAATTCACCTTCATATATTGGGCATACCCTCCATCCGCAGAGAAACCATACATGGGTAAAGAATTGATATTTTTGCAAACACTCGAATTGCCTGTGAGGCAAAAATTGCAATCGCCGCAAGGAGTCAGAAAATGAACAATGGCTCTATCGCCTTCCTTTATATTCTCTACATTTTCTCCAAGCTGTTCTACCTCGCCTGCTGTCTCGTGTCCTAACACAATGGGCCCGTTAACAGGAATAACGCCAGAAACCACATGTACATCACTATGGCATACAGAAGCAGCCCGGATTTTTAATAGTACTTCATCAGGGTTTATTTTTGGAATAGGATTGTCTTCGATTTTGATGGGTTCTCCGACCCTATAAAATCTGGCAGCGTCGGGCATGGTAATGATCTGAGAAATAAGGGCTATATATTTTTGAAAAAACCATCTTTATCCAGCATAATATATGACTCTAACAAATATGTAGTTATAACAATACACAAAGACAAAATCTCAACATTTTGCTTGAGGTTACTCTATCTTATTATATTGTTAGACATAGGTGCTATCTATCACAAGTTACACATTCGCTAAAAGAAGTGATTTATTAAAGCATTTTTTTTGCCTTCTTTTTTCTCATGTTAATATTACTACTATAACTATTTCAACCTCATAATCTCGTCTCTGTATATTTGATATCTTGTCTGAAATTCCTTGCCGTATAATTCCAAATAAGCGTCTAGTTTTGCAGGCTGAACTTCTAATGCCAATAAAGTCAAAAACTGTCTGATATCCGCATCGTTAGTTAGAGGAGTATACACAATTGCTGACAATAAGAGGTTGAATTGATTACTCAAACCAATAATTTGAATAGCATGCCCAAGGAACAGCTTTGCATCTAAATAGTCCCCTTCCAAAGCAGCCAAACAGAAATCAAATAGTAAATATTGAGCAGGATACGTACAACCCACTTTCCGTAATTCATCCAATCGGTCAACAGGAGTTATTTTGGCATCTGTTGAATAGATTCCCTTAATAAAATTTGTCAAGAGATTAACAACGTCACGAAAGGTAATAGTCTTATTATTTATTCCCAGCCTTTCTGTAACATCTTTCTTATTTTGTATAGGGACCTTAGCATCAAGCTCGACTTCAAGTCTATTATTGATAGGAAAATTTTCGAGCAATTGCAAGATATCTGAAATATCAGGATAGATAGTTGTGCGGGGCATTTTGTATGTGATGTTAATCAACTCAGGCTCTTAAATTGTTATACGTTTCAACATATTGACTGTCTCAAGCCTAAAAGATGAACAATCAGTCAGCGACAATAATAATAGACAACCTTTATGTCAAATAGCAGTCCAGGATCATGACTATACAATACCCTATAGTTACAAATATGAGTACGCTATGAGGAGATTTGACAGTTAATATCCCAAGAGCTGTGCTAGATGCAAAGCAGCAGACACAAAGAGGAGGAGAAGAACAACAACAAGAACAACAAAATACTTCTGTAACTAGCAACGCCACAGCCAATGACTCAAGTTTTCGAGTTTTAATTGACGGTAAGCCAGTAAACTACTCTGAAGGTAAAGAAACAGATGCAGAATTCAGGGAAATTACATCCTTTATTCCAAGGGGATCTAAATATGTAGAGATAATTGGAACAAGCTCATTACCATCGTCATCTTCTCTAGCATCAAATATTACAGAATGAACAACAATAACTTCGGAAGCACTAACATCTAGCAGGCCATTACCATAACTACGGACAGCCAGAAAGTCTTTTTTTATTTTTGAGAGATAAATCATTTATTCTCTAGATTCAATCAGAATAGACCAATATCTATCATTAATGATCTATTGGCCGTCCTCACTCACACCTATTGTTGCTTTTTTATTTTCCCCCCGAGAATAGTAAGCAAGTAAGTTAATGGCGACTGGTTTATTTCCAGCAGCAATATAGCAATAAATAATGTTATAGGGTTCCTCTCTATTAAGAATGATAAACAAGTATCTGTATACGGGATTAATAATATTATGCTCTCTTTTTTTGTTTGTTTAGTGTCTGTTACAATTTTGGTATGCCTGACTACAGACAATGCATATGGGCACCTATCCCCGGATAATAAAAAACTGGCTGTAATACAAGAATGGAATGATCAACAAAACATTGTCAAAGTTCAGTTTAGCTACAGTCCAGAAAAGCCTCTACTCTATACACTTACTAATTTGGAATTCAGTATACAAGATCTAAAAACAGGTAATCATTTAAAAGACCTTGTTATGAGCTCGACAATAATAAAAGATGATAGGGATTTTCTTCAAGTTCAATGGTATTACCATCGAAAATGGTGATTTGTCTTTAAAAGTTCAATTTCCCGAAGACGGCAATTACCAAATTATAAGTCAAGTGTGTTCTAAAGATAATGTTGCAATTGCGCTGACATCTTTCAATATCTTTGTTCCACTTCAACCATTTGGTAAATTTGATGCAGATTCCTTGACTTCTTCTCTGATTCCTGCAGGATTAGCAGCAATCAGTTTGTTAGGACTGGTGGCTGTAATCATGTTGGTATCGAAGAAAAAGAATAGCAAGAGAAAGCCTGCAAAGGAAAAAGGAGATGAAGAATGGTAAGAAAAACAAATAAACAAACCAAATCTTAAAATAATTTTGGCTGTCCTATTTATTTTAGTAGGTAGTGAGGATGGAGTCCACGATAGTTGAACATCAATATCATTTTTCGAATCAGTTTGTGTTATTGTCGATATACTATTATTTACAGGCGACTACCCCATTCACACCGAGAGTAGTTATGTCGAATACGTGACAATAGACTTGCCTATAAGGTTCCTTAATAATGGGACAATACTATAGAATAATGGGACAATACTATAGAATAATGTTATATCAAGAATTTCCATTTGGTCTATATTGTATACATCACCGGAGTATAGAATGCCTTGTAAGTCAGAATTAAAGAAGACATTAATCATGCCCACAGTATTAGCGATGGCATTGGTACTAATGGTTTTGGTTGAAATCCTTACTAGCAGCCCTGCTTATGGATTCAGTTCCTCCAATTTGAATGGCACTGGAATTATACCTACAGCAGAATCGATTTATCAGTCAGAGTCAATGGAACTTCCTCCATCGGTAGGATCTTTTATAATATTGATAGCAAATGAAGCCCATGAAAGTTGGCAAGATGAAAAGCACAAACTAATCACAGATAAAAATTCATATTATATTCCCAAGAACCTTCATATACCACAGGGAACTACTGTTACATTTCTCAATGCAGATGCACCTTGGGATACGCCCCACCCTCAAACAATTGAAATAAGAGATGATGGAGGCAAGGTAGTATATACTACCGGAGTATTGGAGTATATAAGCAGCTCTGAGCCAACAACCCTTCCAGTAGGAAACTATACTACCGTTAACACCGAATATGAGGCAACTGAAGGAACAATATCAGTCACAAATGAAAAATCTAATGGCAATCTTGTGGTAGGAGGATTTTATACTCCCGCAGGTCAGGTAGAAAACAATAAAGACAACGATGGTGGCGTGCATCCAGGATCTCTTGAATATTATAGAACTGAATTTCCAAAAAATGGATTCCAAATCCTTAGCGAATATAATTTCACCTATGCAGCTTGTGACTACTGTCCTGGAGGATACTGGCCAGATAATAAAACAGGTGACCACACACTGATAATCTTTGCAACTGAGCAACCATTGTTAGATGCGCTCATCAAGCTAAAGGAATTGGTCAAAGATAATGTCTATGTATAATTGACCTTATTAGAAACAGTCAAAATGTCCTGCTGAGTTTCTAATATAGAGGTAGCAACTATGTAAGCTATACAAAGTTAGAGATTATCTACGGCGTGTAAAGGATAATATTAAATGAAAGTCTATTTTAGCCATATCTCTATTTTTCTTTTGTTAGTTGCTAGTTTAGTTATTCTAATATCTAATATGACAAAGCATGCATTTTTGCAGCAGCACACAATGGACTTCATGATGCTTAGTAGATTATCTAAATAAGAATAATATAACTAATACCAGATTTTTCTGTGGCAAATAATAGCCCATTATAGTTATTATCTGGTTGTTCTTTATTTTTCCTTTTTTTATCTTTTTCTTATCTGGTTGTTATTTCTCTTCTATCTCTTCTTTGACCTGTCTCACCATACACAAACAAAAAAACGTTTGACATCTACTTAAATAACTACTATTCTAAGATATTCTATATGCTTAAGCTGTTATACTTTATTCTGCACCCAGTAACCCTAAAAGATCAAATTCCTCTGATGGTTTAGACTTTATTTCTGCTATTGAAATCAAGTGACCATCTGGATCTTGTACTATTGTATGCTTACCAAAGGTTTCTTCCCTCGGCGACTTGAAGAATCTAACGTTCCTTTCCTTTAAGATCCTAACTATGTTATCTAGATCGTTAACCATAAAGCCAACTAATATGCTTTTTTCTCCGCCGTTTTCTTGATGAGCTTTAGCCTTTTTCTTTACAGGATGCAAAGCAATGGTTGTATCCTTGTGAAAAAACTCTGTCCAATCTTGGGACTGATTTTTGACAGGTAGCTCAAGAACATCCTTATAAAACTTCACGGAACGCTCCATATCTGACACTAAAACAATTACTGCTCCTACTTTTGTGAATAACAAGATATTGCAGTTTCTAATTTATATGATGGTTATTAATTTATCTGCAAATAGAGGGTTGTTTGGAGAAGGTTGCAATTTCTTCATAATACGGGAAATTGTGTTATTAGCTAGATGAATCTATAGGCCGTCTTGTAGGACAACCATATATAGAAAATCATCAACATATATTCCTCCTAGAAGTGGCAACAGAATATTATTGCAATATTTTCAGGTAGTCTTTATTTGGGATTTAATAATTATACACCTTAAAATCGTGAATAATAATCTTCTTATAATAAGGTGAAGAATACAAAGTATACAATGACTGCGAAGCTTATTCATATAATGGGACCAGCATTTGGCATAAGTCTAGACTCGCAGAAAACCGGATATAAAGAAAGTAATAATAGTAGTTTGCAAGGGATGCAGCGGCAGATACCACAGATCAGTAAGCAGGTTCAATTACGAGAGTATGAACTAGGAATTGAAGATATTTCCCCTATATGGGATTCTAGGCTTAAGGGAAAGTGGCCTGCACTATTTTCGAAATCTTGGTTCAAATGGTACTTTGAGCTAAAGCGTACTTCTAAATGCGTAGTTGGAGAAGCACATGGTTACTCCTCTTCTTACATTTATAGCTGTAAGGAATGCGACGATATAGGTTGGAAGTTCATGTTTTACTACACAATAAACTCTAGGAAAAAATTAGAGCTCAATAAAAAAAGATTTGTTAAGCACTGGAATGAAGTTCATTCATCTCAAAAAAATTGTTTCACCCGTCAATGGTAGGTTCATTCCTAGAGTAAACAATGGCTGCCCCACCTTTGAAAACTTCCATTGCAATATATTCTTCTTGCTACTGTTAAAGTATTAACAATAGGCTGAATAGATTTTTAGAGGGCCAATAATAGTCTCAGTGCCACCCCACTGGTATATGGAAAAACAGGTTCTAATATGCCTCTTCTATTTTATTTGGCAGATAATCCTTCGATTGTATTTGCTATGGAGAGAAGCTCTGCGGGCAAATTATTCGATTGGTCGGTCCATAGCACAGAGTGAGTCCTGCTATTCAATGTAACACTCAGTACATGTATTAGATAATCTTGGGCTCCTGTCGCACTTGGAGGATAGAAGCCATTAATTCCAAAAAATCGGTTATTGTTTATCATCTGCTCCAGGTTTCTCGCATCAGAATCCGAAATTTGCTTGTTGGATTGAGATTGCGCTGCCATCTGAGAAACCCCTCCATCGCTGCCGGCTGCTGAAAGGCTGCTTTGAGCCAATGAATCGGTTTCGGAATCATATGCTATGCGCTGATACGTCCCGTTTAATATGCCAAATGTCGTATACACGAATTTCAAGTCTGTTGTGGGCGGTGTTTCTGCTGGCTGATCATCTGTTTGAGCCATAATCCATACTGGAATGTGTGTAACATTTAAAGCCGCCACTATAAATAACACTAAACCTAGGCACGACATTACCAAATATCGTTTTTTCATCGCAACTTACCATCTAGACGAGTACTATTTTACCCTTCCTTTAATGAGTTAGTATTTCACAAATGTATCCTGTGACACTATTCTGCAAGGCAACCCAGCTAGCTAATATCGTGTCCATAGAAATTGAGCAGTTGATTGCTAATGCAGCCACACTAAAAACCATTAACATGATAAACTATCTGTGTCAATGCTTCGAATAAATATTTTCGCTATGAGACTTCATTTCGTTTATTTCATTCCCGTCTTTCAGTCAGTAATTTTATATTGAAATATTCAACCAGTGTATACAGATAAGATACGAAAAATGAAATAAGAGTAGGTTTGCATGTGTCAATCTCTGGTGGCATTTCAAACTCAATAGATAATGCTCTACAGATGAATTGTGCTGCTTTTCAAATATTCAGCAGAAACCCAAAAGGCTGGTCTGCCAAGCCTCTCCTACCATACGATATAGAAAATTTTAAGATAAAGCTTAAGGGCTCTAAGATTCGGAAAGATTCAGTTTGTGTTCATATGCCTTATCTCCCTAATCTCTCATCTCCCCACAGCTTGCTCTATGAAAAATCAGTTCTAGTGTTCTTAGAGGAAATCAAACGATGTTCTTTGTTGGGAATACCATACCTTGTATTACATTTTGGAAGCAATCTTGGCTCTGGAAAGGAAGCAGGAATTAATCAATTTGTCAATGCTTGCCATCTTGCTCTTGAAATTTGCAATTTACCGTCATCGTCATCTCTGCCTTCAAAAAATTCTGTCATCTCTTCATCTCTTTCTTCGTCGCATTCTTCCTCTCACCAATTCACAGCGAAATTTGATGTGACAAAAAAAGAAGAGAGTGAGCAAGATAGTTCGAATAAAGTTACTATTTTGCTTGAGAATAACGTGGGTCATAAAAATACAATAGGAAGCAAATTTGAGGATATTAGATTAATACTTGATAAGCTTAACTCTTTTCAAAACCTTATTGGTGTTTGCTTTGACTCATGTCACGCCTTTGCGGCAGGATATGATTTAAGATCGATAGACTCAGTTGAATCAACCCTTGAGCAATTTGATGATATAATAGGTCTCAAGAATTTGAAATTGGTGCACCTTAATGACTCCAGGGAAGGACTTGGTTCTAACCTAGATAGACATGAGAGTCTAGGACGAGGCAGAATAGGAAATGAAGGGATTGGAGCCCTGTGTACCCATAAACCAATTTCATCTGTTCCGTTTATAATGGAAACACCAAGAGAAAAACATAAAGAGGATATGAAAACTATTCACAGTCTTATTACCAATGGGCTGCAAGCATAAATTTTATATTGTTATTGTTTCTTTATGAGCAACATTTCTCCAACAAGAAATGTCCGAACGGCCTGCTTTAGTGGAGCTCAACATAAGCCAGTATGGTCTATGATTGAAAAGAGTAAGTGATACAGGTTGGTTATTATGAGGGAATATTAAAGTATATCAGAGAAAGCAAGTAGAAGTTGGGTAATCATGACCGTAATACTACCACGATCATATTGTTGCTTCTAATGGGTTCAAATTTGACAACAGTGTTGGCTTTTCCGCTGCCGACTGTTTACCCAGACTCCTTGACTGGCGGTGGTGCCTTGACACAAAGAATTGGAAACTTCGATGTCGAATTGAAAACGGTACCAGCAAAAGCACTTGCGGGTGACAACACAAATGTATTCATCAGAATTGCTAGCATTAACGGAGATGATGTAGTAGACGCTCCTATTACTATTAAGGTTACAAAACAAGGCAAGGAGATACATAGGACAAATACAATAGTTGTTCCCTATGGCCATTATTCTTACTCCTTTAATTTTGCTGAATCTGGCATTTATACAATTGACATTCTAATACAAGATAAAATCTATGAAACTGGACCTCTACAACCTCCGCAAACTCAAGGTATTCTCTTCACATTTCCCATTGATGTTCATTCCAAAGCATTTTTCGGATTTTTCGATTTTCAAACAATATTAACGATAACCATTGTTGTGGTTATCGTGTCTAGCATTATTTTTTACTCTATGAAAAAAAACAAGAACGAGAGAAAAAAGTCGTATCATTCAAGTGAAAAGACCGGATAGTGTGAGTCCCTTGCTGATGCATACAAGTAGCACATTAGCCGATGTCAAGCCTAGGTTGAATTTTGTCTTAAATTTGCCACTTTATTCTTTTTCTGTGGGCTACTCCGACGTAGAGTCTCAGATCTCTTTCAAGTCCACGACGTCTTAAGTACCGTATACACGAGAAAAATTAGATAATTACGTATTCAATTCCAGCATAATACCGGATGATATCTTTCAGTTCTACAAATTGTCATGGACGCTGCGATCCTATACTTAATTACCCGTTGGCTGTAACAATTATTGAATGCTAGTTTATGCTCAGGGAATATCTTCTTTTGGTCAGGGCCCCTAACCTTTTTACTGTTCCATCTAATATCCTGGCAGGTTACTTTGCTATCGCGCCTGTAGGCGTTACAGATATTGGAGCACTGCTGCTATTAGTTATTTCATCTATCTTTCTGTATATGTCAGGAATAATTCTAAATGACTATTTCGATATCGAGGTGGATAGAAGAGAACGTCCAAACAGGCCATTAGCCTCAGGTCGTATAGAGAAAAGAATTGCTCTAGCAATCGCAGTCATTTCAATCATTATAGGAAATATTCTCGCTTTGGTAGTAAGTTTGACGACCTTAGCTGTCTCTGCTTCACTAACATCTGTTATTATTGCATATAACTATCGGCTAAAACGCAACGCGATTGGCAATCCCCTTACGATGGGCTTGGCAAGATTCCTAAACGTGGTTTTGGGAGGAAGTCCTGCACTGGGTCTAGTTATAATAACGCATCAAGACTACACTTTATTAGTCTTCATTGGGTATTGCTTATTTCTTTATACAGCAGCAATAAGTATACTTAGCCGAAAAGAAATTGCTAGCACCCAGATGTTTACAAGGTCCTCTTGGATTCCGGTATTTCTTTCATTTTCTATTGTATCCTTTACAATAGTATCGATTCTCACAGTAGGACTTTTAGGCTATTTCCAGATATGGTTCATTTTTAATTTGATCATATTTTCGTGCGTGATGACTGCTACTTTCTTACAACTTATAATGAAACTGAGAAAATTGACTAATATATCAGCGGAGATAGGACACAGAAAAGAAAATGATATAAGATTGACAGAAGAAAGAGTCCAGAACAATAGCTGCTCTAAGGCTGCTCAGGAAATCCAGCTCACAATCAAGATTATGATTTTGTCGATAATTGTACTTGATTCCGTATTTTTAAGTGGACTTGTAGGAATTGCTACAGGCATGGCTATCCTCTTACTTGTCATCCCGCCAATCCTACTTGGACGAAGATTGTATGTTACCTAAAAATTCACAATAACTGCAAGATTAAGGCACCAATTTTTTTATTATCTATCGCAGAGGGTGAAGAGAGTCGGTTTGTTTCCTACACATATACCGTAGCGGCATATTGATTCAACTTGGTAAACATTAAGTATTATAGTTGGTTAATTGGTCGCAAGTAGGTTTTGAGTCAATATATCGATTAATCCTGGTGACTGAACGCTATCACTCATTGACATTTCTTCTTCTAGACTATATTCCTTGGGAACCTGTGAACTATATGATTGCAATGCCTTACTAATAGATCATATTTGGACAAAAAGGAAAAGGATTATAATAATGAATTAGAAAAAGAAGTATTCCTATAATCGCTGCTTCTCTAGACCTGATGCTTCCGATGATATAATAACAAAAACTTATAACTGCTCTTAGAGGTTCTTTTGTACAGTCCTTATAACATGAATAAGACCTTAATTGAACTCGCAGATAAATTATCAGCATTCTATTTGGGCTTGCTTTTTATGACTCTTTCAATTTTTGTGTATCTTCTCATTGTATCTTCGACAATACAAGTTAACAGTTATTTTGCTAATGTGGAAGCTCAAATCTTAAACAACAGTGCAGGCAATTCTGGTATCAGTAATAATAACATAACTGCTTTTACATTAGCAAATGATACGCTGGATATCGGAAGCAACAATACGATTCAAGATTTAACTTTACCGGAGCTCTTTGAGAGAGCAGAAAAATCAGTTGTTCAAGTGACTACAACTTCGGGGACAGACGAACTAGAATTATTTCGTTCGGGTATAGGATCTGGTTTTGTATACAATAACGACGGCCTAATAGTAACTAATTATCATGTAATTTCGTCCGGTATTTCTCCGTCTGGAGAGCCGGCTCAAGGAGATACAAATAATGGTGTCGATATTAACGTGGCGTTTGAAGATGGAACCATTTATCCTGCTACCCTTGTAGGAGTAGATCGTTTCTCTGATGTTGCGGTAATCGATATACCAGAGGAGGCTAGAAATAAACTTGTTCCACTTCCTATTGGAAATTCCTCTGAGTTACAAGTAGGCCAGCAAGTCGTGGCCATAGGAAACCCCTTTGGCCTTTCTGGTTCTATGACGGAAGGTATTGTAAGCGGACTAGGGCGATTAATTCCATCTTCCGAAGAAGACCAATTACCACAGTTGCCCGATGGGATTCCGATACCTCCACCAGAGGATCCTTCTATTCCAGGACTGCCACCGCAGGATCAATTGCCTCCATCTTTGCCTCCTAATACCCCTGACGGTGAGGTCAGAGAAACACAGAGACGAGGTTCCTTTTCGATTCCAGATATAATCCAAACTGATGCACCTATCAACCCCGGCAATTCTGGAGGGCCCCTTCTTGACCTCAGAGGCGAAGTAATAGGCATGAACACTGCGATTTTTTCTTCTACAGGAGAGTCTGCTGGAGTTGGCTTTGCAATACCATCAAACACGCTAAAGAAGGTTGTACCTTCGCTAATCAGCTCAGGAATATATCAGCATCCTTGGCTTGGAATTTCTGGAACCGATATAACGCCTGAAATTGCAGAGGCATTAGGATTAAAAGAAGCTAAGGGATTTCTCGTAACAGACATCACTTTAGGAAGTCCTGCAGATAAGGCTGGAATAAGGGGTGACTACAAAATAGATAACGTCAACGGAAGGGAAATCGCATTAGGCGGCGACATCATAGTTGCTATTGATAATACTACAGTCAGAAAGATTGATGATATTCTAAGCTATTTGGAAAGAGAGAAAAATGTTGGAGACAATATACATCTCACCGTTCTTAGAAACGGTAGCATACAAGAAACTCAACCCACCACGCTTGCGGCACGCCCTGACTCAACATCTCAGCTCCAGTCATCTTCACAGAAAGAGCAGCAACAGCAACAAAAACAGGGAAAGCCAGCTTGGCTAGGAATATCTGGAACTGCGGTAAATCCAGAAATCGCTCAGGTGATGGGTCTAACGCCTGACACTAAGGGCTTTCTAGTAATAGAAATTATCGCTGGTGGCCCTGCAGATAAGGCTGGAATAAGGGGTGGCTACAAAATAGATAACGTCAACGGAAGGGAAATCGCATTAGGCGGCGACATTATATCTAGAATAGACAATAGAACAGTTACTACTCTTGAGAACATCTTAAACTATCTTAGCAATGAAAAGAAGGCTGGGGACACTGTACAGCTTGGTATTCTTAGAGACGGTCTAAGTAGCCAGGTTAATGTGAAGTTAGGAGAGGTACCACAGTCAGGTTTTCAAGGCAGACAAGAAGAAGGACAACAGCCAGGGCTTGATATCATACCATAGATTTTTGATTTTGAAAGCCTTACTATTAGGATTGTTTGTTTCTCTAGTTTCCTGGCTGCTGCTATTCATTAGAATTACATATGCATAACAAACTAGCACATACAGCGGAGCATGCATTTATTGGATCACTTCAAAAGAGCCTGGGTATAACTCTAAACGTAAGAAAGGTAGAGCATCGAAAAAATGATAGTAGTGTAATTATCAAACTCGCAGAATTGGACTTTGAGACAGTCATTAAAGCAGAACATGAGGTTAACTCGCTAATTCGAAGTGGAAGAGAGGTAAAATCACATTCGTATGAAACACTGGAGAAAGCAAAGGCAAGATTTCCAAATATCAGGGCAAATGAGGAGAGGATAAAGCAGTATGGTCCACCAATAAGAGTGATAGAGATAGAAGAACATGATATAGCAGCATGCGCTATGGATCATGCTTCCAATCTGCATGAGTGCGAGTTCTTTCTTATCACCAAAGTTTCAAGGAGAGAACGAGAGAGCGAATATGAAATAGACTTTACAGTGAAAGACCAAGCCAAAGAGGCATCAACTATGTTAGTATGGAAATTACTAGGAATTTGCAAAGAGATAGGAGCAAATATAAATACTGTTGAAAATACTGTCAAAAGGCTTAGCGAAGAACGAAGGGCAAACGCTGTTAAGTTGAAACACATTACAGCAGAGTACCTTAGCAAAATCATGCCTAAGGTTATAGACAAAAATAATGGAAAGGTAAACCTTTTCCAAGAAACATTATACGGCCTAGATGATGAAGAAATTCGAAGCTTTGCTGGAAAAAAAATAGCCGAGCCTGATGAAAGAAGCATTGTCTTGTTAGCTCACGTCCCCATTGACAACGAGGAAAACGCTTCCATCGTCTTCGCAAGAACCGATGCCTTGCATAGTATTGATTGCAATAGATTATTCCGTGATCATTCTTCATTAGGAGGAAGGGGTGGCGGAAAAGCTACGTTTGTTACAGGAGTGATTAAAAAAGAAAAGGTTGGAGAGTTAGTGAAACAGATTATTGCGGATGTTACAAATTTAATTTAATTTAATAAATATAGTTACAATACGAGAAGCTAATAGTAAAATGGACCGACTGAACACTTAGGAAAAAAGCTATTGCAGGATATCAGACAAAAGCAGTGAGGACAAATGAAGAGTATACTGCAAATAGACCGGTGTGAATCAAGTGGTAAATCTACCTGGGAATAAGAGTAACAGCATATAACTGTCCTATCTATATTCTTGTATTATGTGAGACAAACAATAGGTTTTTTGTTATAGCAGTAATAGACGAATCAAACTGGGGACTGATGGTATGCGCATGCAGCTACTCTAAACCCTCGGTATGCTTTTGTCTTACTCCTTTGAGAAGGACTTATCACACTTTTATCCTCCATTACTATGTTAGTTAGAATGTAAGTTTAGTGAAAGAATACCAATCAACAAACGGGAGTCATTTTAGTCACTCTCTATGGACCCATATTCATCTATAGTATTCATGCTGCCGTTTTCATTTACTATCTTCTTCTTAAGAGGAACAAGAAAATAAAAAAAAGGTTTTCAAGGCTAGAAGAGAATATAACGATATGTAGGGGTTTTTGATTCTACTTATTTATTTGCTCCAGCAGCTCCTTGTTCGTATTCACTACCTGTTTCTGCTGCACCTGCAGTACCTTTAGCCATACCTTTTTTCCTTGCTATTTCTGCTGCTTCTTCTGGGCTGG
>Ga0126312_10001309_pt1 | contig 16242 bp, 19 predicted proteins | sample Plot104A_FD_92537 | JGI IMG/M metagenome (GOLD analysis project Ga0126312, IMG submission 92537) | Serpentine soil microbial communities from UC McLaughlin Reserve, CA, USA - Plot104A | ecosystem: Environmental > Terrestrial > Soil > Grasslands | place: USA: UC McLaughlin Reserve, Lake County... | reverse complement strand
TATTAAAATGGCACGAAAACGCGAACCTGTCAAATCGCCAGGACTGTGCAGATAACTGTAGACAAAAGTGTCCACCCTGTAGGGAGCAGGTAGCCCCTTATTCACGAGTTATCAAAGGGTGTGTTTGGTAGCGATTTGCTCCTTATGCACGCACGAGAAAGCCATTTGAGACCGGCCTCTCCCATGCCGATTGGGAGTGCATAGAGGAGCCTCACCTGCCTAGTCCAAGAGCTTCCGAGCGACCCAGGAGACACACCAAACGCAACAATATCCCTGAGAGCATATTCTAGATTTTTATGTTGTGGCTGTACTTGCGGTCCCATGCCACGACTTCCTCCCTGGAAATTTCTGTAGTATTTACCCGCATTTATCCAGAAATTCATTCTAAATTCATTCTAGATTCATCAATAGTTCATTCAATGTTCATCGGTGCCTTATATAGTTCTGACAGAGAGCAAGGAAAAGGAAGGAGCTAAATAGATCAGCGGCTGAATTCAGAGGATACCACTCTAGGGTACCACTCTATATCGATCGTGCACAGTACGTGAAGGAAAGCAGATTTTGGCTGAAAGAGAGGAGGACTAGATAATGGCCATAGATGGAGCAGGAAGAGTAGACCTGTTTGCGAGATCGAACTCTACGGCGACGGTTACTATCGATGCGGGCGTACGACGCTTCCTTGTTGCTTCGATCACGATCAATATGATCGATCCCCTTATAGATTTCGATCGAGATAATGCTGTTGTGGGCGATATATTTCTGGTCGATGGCGTGCGTACTTCTCCACTGCTAGCCCGTGGGGACCACTGGGGAGATCCTGGGGCATTTAGTAACGTGCACCCTGGCTCGTTTCGAGGCGTTGCGCAGCGTATCACCTTTCGCCTGCGAGTGTTCGGCCCTGATGCAGAGGCTTTTGCCCAAGCAATTGTTATTGTTTAAAGTATGAATTGAAGCCGTAGAAAGGAGGTAGATCAAATGCCAACCTACGTGTTCTTCGACAAGAATACGGGAGAAATAGTTCAAACGCACCAAGAGGCGGCGTTGAGTGGAGATGCGCTTCCGCGGCATATCCAAGAGTTGAAGACCGGACCTTTGGTGGAACAACTGGAAGATCGAATAGATCCGAACGACGTAGAGGTGCTCGACGTGACCGGAAATGAGCGTCTACTTTATAGAGCTAGTTCTCCTGACGATGAGACGGAGCTCTACGTTGACGTTCAACAGCAAGTTCTTTCCGAAAGGGAGAAGGGTCAGCGCTAGAAACATCGTCAATAGAAATAGCGACGGTCTCCTCTTGCAGCTCGCCGTTGCAGAAGTAGGCCCTAAAGTTGTAAGTTACGGAGGCACCTCCGGAAGGATATGAAGGAGGTCGCGCGATGATCGAGAACGTCACCTGGGCTTGGTTGTGGGCCCGCTCAGGAGGAAGGCGCTCCGCATCAATAACGATCGGCTTGCCCACAAGAAATGTAGTAGCTCAGACATCGTTGTCAAAGGTGGAAGGCGAAGGATCTGCCAAGGCTTTCATCCGGCAGTACTGCTACATGCATTCCCCTGACCAGCGACTGTGCGCATTGTCTCCCAATGCAGACGACGCTCCAAGCGTTGCCACGATCTACAACTGTACGAGTGTTACCTTCGAGTTGGAAGTTAATAACGCGTACGGTTATGGCACGGGGTTGCTGTTCATACGCGTGTAGAAGAAGTAGGATAGGAGGAGGCAACATTGTGGAAAGGCCCATCTTCGAAGCAAAATCAACTGGCAGCTTTTACGTCGTTTATGATAGGGAGGATGGGAACATCGTTCACACTCATGAATACGTCGGATTACCCGGTGCCGAGCAACCGCCCGAGACCGAAATAGAAACCGAGGCGCTCGAGATTGCCTCCGAGGCTACCGGCGGCCAGCCGCTGGACCTGCTGGCTACACTCCGAGTCCAAAAGAGTGATCTAAAAGTTGGGGCTGAATACACAGTAGACTTGCGTGAAGAACGCCTCGTAGAAAAGGAACCAAGCGCGGGGGCCGGATAAGCCACGGCTTAAAACACATGAAAATGGTCCGCCCGTTCGGGTTGTAGAGCACATACGCAATAGGGCATGCCTTTTAGTAGCTCCTCGGCCTGCGAGGCCTCCTTTGACGAATGCTTCTTCGAGTCTTTCGATGTCTTCGAAAAAGCGGTTAGCTACTCCATCGTGGCTAAGAGGCTGTGGCCGCTTAGCCACTTGCAGGTCGGCGGAGCGAGAGGGCAAAAACTCGAGGTGTATGGCCTCCAGAACCCTTACCCCTGTGCCAGTGTGCCATCCGGCTCAGCCAAGCACCGGCAGGAGATGCAACAATAGGTGTCGGCTTGCAACTACTAGCTATCCTGCGCTAAGACTGGCCCGCCTGCCTCTAGTTCGACTTTGTACCCTCCTATCTGCTGTGGCACTTGCTCTTCTAATTCAGGGGTTATAGCATCCACCCAGATCTTAATGCAAGGCTCCCCATCGCAGGTTCCCTGACCCATTATCGTGACGCCAGGAATGTCCATAATAGAAGCTTCGTACTGCTTCATTACCTCCGTGATATCGTTAGAGGCAGGCGTGGAACCGCTGCTAAAGGCCATTAGAAGCGACATGCCACCAATGGCGGCCGCCAGCATAACCAAAAGGCTCATACTCTGTACTCCCTTCCTTCGTAACATAGTGAACGGCTTACATACCCTTATGAAATTTCCTTCCTCGCCCCAAATTATAACATACAACACCTCGTAGGAGGTGTTGTATACTTTCCTCTGGACTAAGCAAATCTCTTGCGCAACCGGTAGGCAGCGTCCAGTAGGTTTAGGCCCGAAAGACGGGCTGAGTAGTGCAATGCTCGTCGTTTACTTAGCCAGAGCGGTCGAAGCGACGCCGCAAAATGGGTCGCTTCGACCAAGTTGTTTCGCTTGAATCTCTAGGAATGGGCCTCGAGAATCGGTCACATGATTCGCCGAGCGACCCTGGATCACAGGCTCACCGGTTTATGGCTTCTGCAACCTCCACCCGCAGCAGCGAACGCACGTGCTCGATGTGGTTAACGATTGTGGCGACGGAAGAGCCAGCGAACAACAACCCCACCGCGACGTTGCAACAAGCCCTCTCATCGAACGTCGTGACCAGCGAACCGGAGTCGCCGCCGGCCGAGATGTTGGTGGTCACGATTTGATCTACAAACCGCGCTACCCGACCTCCACCATAGGTCACGTCGACGGTAGCGTTGATAGCCTGAATCCGCCCGGTTGTGAAGTTCGTCGTGCGTCCAGTCTTTCGCACTAACAAGCCCGTCCTGATATGCTGCCTCGGCCGCCAGGCCTGCACGTAACCGTTCCAATAGATTTCTCGATTCAGATCATGGAACTGGCCTTCGGCGACGGCAGCATCCACCAAGTTACGATGCTGCGCGAGAGGCGTCGGTGGGTTAAACGTGATGGGGACGAACCGGCTCAGACGAGCGATACGATCTGCAGGGTCGCGTCCTCCATCGACCCGTCCCGGTTGGAGAATGGGATCGCCCGGAACGGCGTTGTTGCTGTCGGCAAGAACGTGGTTGTTGCTGAGGATATAGAACCGCGGGGGGATGCCAATGCCGTGCCCAGGTGGGTTGGTTGCACCCCCCGGCAGCATATCGTATACGCAGGTGCCGATGGTGCCCGCCGTGATCCTGAAGTGCCCCACGCTGTACCCCCCTTGCGCCGGACGGACGCGGGTGGCGAGGCTCTGAGCACCTGCCTCCGCAGACGCCCCGTGCCCGAGAGCGACCGGGGACCCTATGGCGACTACATCAGTCCGGTGACCTTCCAACTCCTCTGGGATTTGGTCGGCCTCCTCTAATAGGTCCGACGATACCTTCTGGCTCACCAGCACCAATACAGCTGGCTCTCCTGTGGGCTCCCCACCTTCTTGCTTCGGACCGACCCCTAGGCCAACGACGTTGATGGGTTTGCTTCCCGGGTCAAGAAAGCCCTGTTCTTGAGCAGTGGCTTTTGCCTGTTGGGCCTCTTGCAGGTCCTCCAGCGACAGATCCATTTTCTCAGGTTCCCTCGGTTCCATTTCCATCCATGCACCTCCTGGTAAAGTGATGACGGGCTCGTACCGGTCACCAAACGCCTACGCCGCTAAGCTCCTACCTCTCCCCTACACCGTTATCGCGCCTCCCCTCAGAGATTTCGGGACCATCTCCTACAGAGGTTAGCAAGGGTAGATGAATCTCTGATGAATTAGCAGTGATTTTTCGATGAATCGAAAATGAATCAGGACAGTTTTTTGGAGAGCTGTGACGAATTCATTCTCACTTCATCGGAGATTCATCAGAGATTCATCATCTAATGCTCTACTTATGGGAACAGACACAGGGAAAGGAGGTTGCTTTTTAGGAGGATGAGGCAGGGTAAGCTAAGCTCCCTCGCTAGAGGAATAGATACTCTACTGGTAAAGAAAACGAATTCTGGGCTGTCCTGGGAGAATACGCAGGAAAGGAGGAGAATAATGGCTTTCAATAACACGGGTCCAGTCACTAGTATTGGTCCCCGCCAAACGCTGCGCTGGTGGTATGTCCGGAACGGAGGCGCCGACTTCGGTTTTCAACACGCTGGGGCTGACATCAAGACTCCCAATTGCGAACTTATCGCTTTCGACCAAAGCAAAGTACTAAACGCAAACGGGACCGTTACCTACTTTGTCAGCATAAGGAATACTAACTCGCAGCTCGCATGTCTGCACAACTTGCAGGGAGGTGGTGCCTCGTGATATTGACGGTTATCACCGACGCCGAAGGACAAATCATCGGTACGATCCGCGGCCCCCACACAGGTGTCCCGATAGAAGCAGCTGAGGCTGGTGTATCAGCAGGACTTCTGCTTGAAGACGGTCAGCAACTTCAGGAAATAGATGTACCGGATTCTTTCAGGGATATCGAAGACGCTAATGAGCTCCACGAACAAGTTAGAAGGCAGATGTTGTACTAGACACCCACCTTGCAAAGAATCCTGCTGCTTTGCCGAGGAGAGTAGAACAGAATACGCAGGGAGGGACGGGCTCCGTGGAGCCCGTCCCTGAAAACTTTATCCTTCGGCCGTCACGTCCCCGCGGCGGTGCAACCCTATAAAGCTCCTCGGAGGACGCACTTACCTATCGGAAGAATACAACCTTACCCTAGTGGAAGTAGAGGAGGTTTAAAGAAATGGTCGGGCAGAATCAGAGCCCGGACGAGCTTATCGAGCCGGGCACCTCGGGGAGGTTTCTGGTCGCTCTTGATCCCGCTCGTATGGAGAAAGGGGTCAATACCTTGAGCAATGTCGCGGGAGTGAGCCCCGAGATCGCCGAGGGTGGCGACATAGCGGCCGAGGCGCTAGAGGAACCGGAAACCTCAGTTGTCTTCCCCGAGATCGCAGTGGCTGTCGTGCCCGCCTCACCAGAACAGCTCACTGGGATCAGCGAGGCAGTGGCACATCCGCAGGTCCCAATCCTGGCGGTCGAGCCGGAAGGATTCAATCTCATCTCACAAGAGGAATCGCTCCCCTCCGGCGAGGGCGAGGAGGAGGAGGAGGAGGAGTGGCCCCCCAGAGGCCAACAAGGGCAAGAATTCCCCCCTAGCCCCGAACTGGCCTCCCTGGGCAGCCTGTCGGCCGAGTACCTGCAGGGCTACACCGATGCGCTACAAAACCTGCTGGAGAAGGTTACTGCCAGAGCGGAGGCTGCCGAAGAGCCCAGCCCGGCTGCGATTGATCAAAGTCAGAACACCTGGGGACTGCAGGTGACCAGAGCCTCCACTTCGCGCTTTAGCGGCGCCGGGATCAGGGTGGCCGTCCTCGATACCGGTTTGGACCTCGGACACCCCGACTTCCAGGGGCGCAGGATCACCTCCCAATCGTTCGTCCCAAGCGAGGCGGTGCAGGATGGGAACGGGCATGGCACCCATTGCATCGGCACCGCGTGTGGTCCTCGGCAGCCTTTCTCTACACCCAGAACTGGTCTCCCAAACTACGGCTGCGCCCCCGGCTCTGACATCTTTGTAGGCAAAGTGGCTAGCAACCTGGGCTTCTCACAAGACGCCTGGATCCTACAAGGCATCGAGTGGGTAATCGCGAACAGATGCGCTGTCGTATGTATGCCGGCCGCAAGGAGGGTCGTAACCATAGACGAGCCGCACAGCCCTATATTCGAGCAAGCAGCCCGGAGGGGGCTCGCGCGGGGGACGTTGTTCATCGGCGTGGCCGGTAGCCATAGTAGTCGTCCAGGCTTGGTATGGGCAGTCTCGCACCCGGCCAACTGCCCCTCTATCGTGGCAGTAGCCAACCTAGACGACCATCTTCAAGTGCATCCAGCTTCTAACAGAGGAGTCGGCCCACAGCCGGGTGGTGCAGTAGACATAGCGGGACCAGGGGTGAACGTGCACTCCAGTTGGCCGAGACCGGTACTGCGCAACCGCATAAGCGGAACGAGCATGGCCGCGGCACACGTCGCTGGCATCGCCGCCCTGCATGCACAGATAAACCCCAACTTCAGGGGCTCTCGCCTGGCCAGGCAGTTATTTCGGAGCGCTCGCCGGCTGTCGCTGCCCCCGCGCGATGTCGGTGCCGGCCTCGTTCAGGCCCCGTGAGGCTCCCACCCCACTGCCACTTGTGCGCCTCTTAGTAGAGCACACTCAAGACAAACCGTGCGGGTGCTGCCGTGCTATATCTAATAGCGTCAGGTTAGGAGGTTGTAGGAGCTGCCCGATGAAAAAGGACTTGCTGGTTAGCGTCAAAGACGGGTACATGGACCGGTTGTCTGAGGTCGCCAAGGGCTTGGAGAATGCTGGCATAAACGTCGAGCAAAAGCTTGGAGCGAGTGGAATCATTTCTGGTTCAGTCGACGATACCGAAAAAGTTGAACTGCTCCGTGAGGTCAAGGGCGTTTCTCACGTCGAAAAGGCCCAGGAAGTTACAATTCCGCCGCCGGATAGTCCCATCCAATAAAGTTGGGTAAGTGCCAAGGCTGGGTTGTGGCTTTCTAGCGCGCGCCTTTGCTATAGACCCACATCGCTTTAGCATATTGACTGAATATCCAAACGGGCTGGTTCTAATCTCTCCTTAGTCTCGTAGGATCGTGCGGAATACAGGCTCGCGCTCTTAGGGAAACGCGACAGGTCCAGAGCAAGAGTAATCTGCAACCAACCACGGGTTTAAGTGAGTCTCCTACGAATTACCTCAATCCATCGAGGATTCATCCCATTTTCATCCGCGATTCATTGTTAATTCATCGTCTCCTGCTATCGTATTCTTGCTATGTATGTTCACAGGCGGAAGAGCGGACGAGTAGGGAAGTAGTAGCCAGTGACCCCTAAGAGCGCGGGCCCGTCACGATCGACTATCGCCTTCATTGAGCAAAGAAAAGGACAGAATTTTTCCTGTACCTAATAGAATATTGGCAGTCTCGTTACGATGACAGATGCACAAGATCCTAACACTCGGTGGGTCGCCCGGTTGACTCCGATGCCTGGCACCGACATCGAACGCCTCCTTCGAATGCCGTTAGGCCTCGATGTCTGGCAACGAGAGTCGGATGCACTTGTGGTAGCAGTAAAGGAAGACCAGCTCGCCGAGCTGGAGCGCCGCCGCCTAGCGACGGTGCAGCGGCTTTACACCGTAGGGGAATACCTGTCCAAGTTCGCCTCGCGCCCCCAGGACTGAGGCGCGAGGCAAAGAGAACCCAAAAAAGGCTATGAGGAAGGGGCATAAGGGTGGACATCGTTTATATTGTTCGTTCTGATTCACCGCAAGCGCCGTCACTTACACAGTTGATTGATCTGCCGCTGGGCCTCGACGTGTGGCAGGTGAAGGCCGACCACGTCATTCTGCGGGCGGCTGAGGAGCAGGCTGCGCGGTTGCGCCAGATAGGCTATACGACCGAAGAGCTGGTGCAAACCGAGACCCATCTGAACACGTTTGCTACCACAGAAGCGATTGCTGAGTACCATTCCGCAGAAACGCTAGAGCGCGACTTGCGCCAGTTGGCCCAGAGTAAGCCAGAGATCGCAGAACTGCGGGAGATCGGTCGTAGCGTGGAGAATCGGCCGATATGGGCATTGCGGATCGGGGACCGGCGTGGCAGCGAGCGCAAGCTGCTGTTTATGGGTTGCCATCACGCTCGTGAGTGGGTTTCGGTCGAAGTGGCGTTCCTGCTAGCGGAGCACCTCGTAAAGAATGCTGAGCAAGCTCCGGTCGAACAGTGGCTGCAGAGGGGCGTAATATGGGTCGCCCCGATGGTCAATCCGGACGGCCACGAATTCTCGCGCACTCCCCAGACTCGACTGTGGCGCAAGAACCGGCGCCCCAACGCCGACGGCAGTATCGGCGTGGACCCGAACCGCAACTATGGCTACATGTGGGGAACGCTAAACGTCAACACCTCCAGTCATGTGCCCCGCGATGAAACGTATGTTGGTCCGCGCGCGTTTTCTGAGCCGGAAACGCGGGCCGTACGAAATCTAATAGCCAGGGAGCTATTTCGGGGCGTGATCACCTACCACAGCTTTTCGCAGTTGATCCTCTACCCGTGGGGCTACACTTCGCGGCCTATTTCGGATGCCGCCGACCGGACCAAAATGACCGAGCTCGCTAAGAGGATGCAGGAATTGATCCGCGGCGTGCACGGGTCGGGCTACACGCCGCAGCAATCGTCGCGGCTCTACCCAACGGCGGGCGATACAACAGACTGGACCTATGGCGAATACGGTATCCCATCGTTCACCATAGAGTTGCGACCTGCCTCGGTCGAGCAAGGCGGCTTCATCCTTCCCCCCCAAGAGATTCAGCCGACGTTCGAGGAGAACCTGCCCGCCGCAAGAGAGTTTATCGAGCGCATCCTTTGAATGTTCACTCTAGTCGATCGCGGTGGTGGTTGTGCCACCAGAGAATTCGGACCGAATGTACCACCAGAAAGTAAAAACGACGATAATCATGGGGCAACGTCTGTGGCATCGCTCCCCCCTGGGTCGAGGCGAGCAGCGAGAGGGACCGCAGTATCAGCCTTGTTCGGTCGTTGTGCCACTTCAGTTAGGTATAAATAGGGAGAGGAAAGGAAGATCGTGCCCTTCAAACTGATCAAAGGAACTTTTCACGTCCGCAATTACTCCCCCGACGGAGATTCGATTAGATTTCGACCAGACGATCCAGGACTCGTGCACGCCTTAGCTGGCAGCACACCAAGGTTCAACGTTCGGAACCATGTTCAGCTTCGAATCGAAGCCATCGACACGCTGGAGACGCATTTTACTCCTTCCAGTGGCGGTGGGACACTCCACCAGCCACTGAAGCACGCTAACGCGGCAACGGACAAGCTGATGGAATTCGTGGGCATCAAGAACGTAGAGTGGGATAGCGCCCATACCATAGTTACGAAAGCTGACGATGAGACACGGGGTTACATTTTGGCCCGAACGGTCGAAAAGAATGGCCGGCCCGTGGCGTTTGTTTATGCAGGAGACCCTTCGGAGAACGACGGCGACGACGTGTTCTTAGACGTAGATCGTCTGCAAAGCAGTTACAATCATCTCGCGCTCGCAGAAGGATACGCGTATCCTACCTACTACCGGGGGCTGTTCCACGACCTGCGCGATGCTCTAACCACCGCAGTGGAGGGCGCCCGAAACCAGGGCTTAAGGATTCATGAAGTAGATAGAACGAATGCTGGATTCAACGCCTCGACCTTGCAGAGTATCGTGGAGGAGCACACGATCTTCCCCAAGTTGTTCCGCAGGTTGGCCGAGTACATGGTCAACGGTGGTACTGCGGTGAGTTTCAAGAGAAAGCTGGCCCAGTCCAGAGAACCAGTGTTCGACCTGCGCGAATCAAACTTCACTCACTTCGACACGTTCGTTGAACAGGCGGACAACAGTGTGGATATTCGGCTCACGCGGCGTCCCGAAGAACTCGTATTCGACGAGATGCCAGCTCGCCCGAGAAACGTCTTTTCGGTACTCATGGGCGGCGAGGTAGCCGAGCCGCGGCATTTTTCTGAAGTACTCTCACTTCTCAAGGAGCTACTTCCCGAGGAAGCAGTCCAAGACTCGCCGCTGCAGGGTTAGAGAGCATTACAAAGGTTGCTTGAGGTGACCATTTTGGCACATATAGAGAAAGGCGTCGAACGAGAGCTTGCTGCGCACACAGAAATTAGGGGACAAGTGCCTACGACTGAGCGAGAGAGAGTAGTGTCCCTTGGGTTTACCAATCAAGAAGCAGAATGCTGGTTACTCGCAGCTTCGCTTGCCGGTTGCTTCTTTAGCCTTCCGGCTCTCCATCCAGCCGATGACCATGAGGTCACTCATGCGATACACGTTGTTCAGAATAAACTACTCTCCCGGCCTGCTTATAGGCGATACCTCGAACTAGCCCGAGAAGGAGCAAGCGAGAATACGACTTGAGAAAAGCCAAGATGCTTACGCACCGAGACCTGTAGCCTTACCTGAAGCGAGCTCAGCTACATTTGGAACGCATCCAACATTCTGCTCATGCGCGGTTAGAGAGGCGGACAAGGCAGCTGCGGCTACGATGAGGGCCCTGTTGTCGAGCATCTCAGCTCAGATGAGTTCTGGACATTACCTCCGTGGGTACTAACCCCCGACACATGATGATGAGGCGGTAGGGCACTTCTTCGATAAAAGCCGCGACGAGCACGCCGTACGTTATCAATGCAGGACGCCGTTTCGAGAACCTCATGCAACCTAAGCGCGTCAGCGTGCCGACGAGAAGAGGTAGAAGGTCGGGCTCTAGTCTCGATAAGTAGAGCAGTCTCGGACATCGAGGTGCTGCTGACAAGCGTATCTTCTCCTCTTGCTTTAATTCAGAGTGCTTGAGTCAGAGAGAGTACAGTCGTTTTTCCAGAGGCGCAAGACGTACCTGAGGAAGAGTTCGTTGTCGGAGAGGTGCACGGACATCAGCTCTCCTCTTGAGTTACTTTGGGGCCTTAGGGCAGGACCTTCCAGCATGGTGAGGACGCTGGTTCTCTGGCCCCCGAGGAGCTTTGGGGCTAGGGTAAGGAAGAGTTCGTCGGCAAGGCCCATATTAATAAGGGTATGGTTTAAGGCGGGGCCACCCTCGACGAGGAGCGCGTGCACGTTATAGCGTTCTTTCAGTATCTCGAGCGCGTTTGTCAGGTCGCGTCCGGTAAGCTCCTCTCTACTTTGCGGGACGATCTCTACGGCGCCGATCTGTGAGAGGGCCGTAAGGCGCTCTTCTGTTTTGGCCGAGGTGAGGACGAGTAGGTTGTCAGGCGAGTGGCCGAGCAGGTTCGTTTCTACTGACACGTCGCCGCTTTCAGTTACCAAGATCGCCAGCGGTTGGGGCTTGAGGCCGCGCTTCACGCGGGCACTGGCAAGGTTTGCCGGGACGTCCAGTCTTAGTTTTTCGGCACGTAGTGTGCCTGCACCCACCATCACGGCGTCCGCTTGGGCGCGCAAGGAGTGCATGAGGAAACGGTCCATGGGACCTCCAATGGCCCCTGCCTTCGCGCCTGCTGTGGCCTTCCCGTCGAGGGAAGAGACCATGTTAATAGCTACGTAGGGCCTCGCCTCTCGTTCCGGAAAGGAGACGTTCGAGTAGACATCCTCGGCAGCCAGCTGCAACGCGGGTTCGGGGAAAAGTCTTAAAACCTCCTGCGCAGAGTCTCCTCCTTTAACTGGTGCGGTAATGGGCGTACCTGTGTACGTGAGGCTTGGGAAGGGTGACGTCAAGCTCGAGGCCCTCGGTGGTGTCTTTGCGGGCGTGGATCTCGGCCCAGCCGTAGAGCCCGCTCACGGCACCGTATTCGGCGTGCGGTATCAGGATCCGCATCCGCACCCTACTCTTCGCCAGGGCCTCATTTACCGCCTCCACCAGCGCATTAACGTCCAGCTTTGCGCTTATCAACACGGCGCCGGGGTAAGAGGCAGCAAGCCTCCGCCGACGTTCCTCAGAGATAAGGTCTGCCTTGTTGAGGCATAGCACCGTCTCCTGCGGCGAGCCTTGCGTGCCATCCTCGGAGAGAGTCTCCCTTAGAGTGTCCTCGACGGTGCTAATCTCTTCTGCAAGCTTCTCGCTGCTGGCGTCGGCACACAGCAAGATAACGTCCGCATCGCTGGCGGCCTCGAGCGTGCTCGCAAAGGAGTGGATCAGCTGGGTGGGGAGCTTTCTTATAAACCCTACCGTATCGGTCAGGACAAAGTCCGGCCGGGCCACCGCCCCGTCATGGCCGTTACCCTCGCTCGGCGTGCCCCTAACAAGCCTCGTCACGGTCTCGAGGGTCTCAAAGAGGCGGTCAGCGGTCGAGCGGCGCTCTCCGCTAAGCGCGTTGAGCATAGTGGTCTTGCCGGCGTTGGTGTAGCCGACGAGAGCAACACTCGGGGGCCCTTCGTTTCTGAGGCGGGAACCCCTTACCTCTCGGGCGGCTTTCTCCTCTTCCAACCTCTTCCTGATGCGCTCCATACGGTCCCGGATTACGCGCCGGTCGTACTCGAGTTGCTGCTCGCCGGGCCCTCTGGTGGTGACGCCGCCGCCTCCTAGACGGCTCAGCGCCCTGTATCCTCCCCTAACCCTCGGTAAACGATAGGCTAGCTCCGCAAGCTCGACCTCTAGGCGGCTAGCAGCATCCCCTGCGTGGGCCTCAAAAATACGTATTATAAGTAGTGTCCGGTCGACGACCGTTACGCCCGCCGCCTTCTCCAGAACTCTGGCCTGAGACGGCGTCAGCTCGTCGTCCGAGACCACGAGCCCAGCTCCAAGTTCCCTAACAAGCTGTCCGAGTTGCTCACGCTTGCCGCGCCCCACGTAGCCGACCCCGTCGCGCCGGGCTTGCTCCATGACCCCAACTACTTCCAACCCCAATGTCTCCGAGAGGCGTGCGAGCTCCTCCATCTGCCGATCCTCCCCCGCTCCGACGAGGACGGCCCTGTGATCATTTGGCCCCGCTTGGCTGGTTATCTCCTCCGTCATGGATCCATTCTACCATGCATAAAATGCATCAGTTTCTTGTCTCGCGGATCTTCCGCGACAAGTAGTGGGGCGTTACTAGGAAGACTACTCGCCAGCTTATCGAACCAGCGAATCTGGCGCCGGGCCAGCCTGCGGGTGCGAGCGCAGATCCTATCTTCTGCCTCTCCGGCGGAGAGGTTGCCCGAGACGTGAAGGAGCATCTCCTTTACGCCGATGGCTTCGCGCACCGAGGGGTTGGGCTCGATACCGGACTTCAAGAGGTGTCTCGCCTCTTCGGTGCCGTCCCGTACTATCTTGGAGGAGCGGGCGCGGATGTTGCGGTCTACATCTTGCCTCTCGGGGCGCAGGTACAAAAAGACAGCGTCGTAGCGAAGCGGTCCCTCCCAGATAGAACCTCGCTCTCGCGCCCCGGCGAGCTCGAGTTCCAACCTCCTCGCCTCGCGCCTTGGGTTCTCGGCATATGAAGCAAGCCTCTGCGCCTCGGCACGTAATTGAGGCGGCACCCTGGGGGCTATATCGACGTCGAGTACGACAGCGTTTAAGTACATGCCGGTGCCGGCGTCTAGCACGAAGGGGACACGGGCAGGCAGGGAGCCTATAGTCTCCTCGGCTCGCCCCCTGTGGCGGGCTACGGTCCACTCCTCGGCAACGGAGACGATGCCGATCAGCTCGGCGGGACGCGTGCGGGCCTGGTTGGTTATCACCGGTATCTCTCGGTAGACTTGCATGGAATCGACCGCGATCGTGGCGGCATGCGCCCCGTACGCTTCGGAGAGGGTCTCGGCCAAAGTGTCAGCCAGGTCGCTCTTGCCAGCAGCCGTGGGGCCGCAGACGACGAGAGCCTTTCTCTTCTCCTTGAACTCCGTCCTCGTGCTCCGTCAGCGTGGCTGGCCCACTGGCTCGCCTGCGTAGAGGACGTGGGGGCCCGCATCTTCGATCTTGGCCGTTACGTACCGGCCGGGTTCCGCGTTGGTGGGGACGTGGACTGCGTGGCCGCTCCACGTCTCGCCGATGGCTCGTGCCTTGCCGTTTTTGGCGTGCCTTACGTAGATCTCCTCGGCTGAGCCGATCTTGCACCGGTTTCTCTGGAAGGCGTTGTGCTCGATGGCCCTCAGAACCTCCAGAAACCTCCTCTGGGCCACGCCCTCGGGCACCGCTCCCGGCAGCTTCGCCAACCCGGCTGCCTCGGTCCCGCTTCTTGGAGAGAACTTAAAGACGTAAGCCGAGTCAAAGGAGCAGTCCTCGACGAGCCTCAAGGTCTCCTCGTGATCCTTCTCTGTCTCCCCCGGGTGGCCGACGATTATGTCCGTAGAGAGGGTCCCCTCCGGGACGGCTTCCCGGAAGACCTCGATCTTGCGCCGGTACCTATCGGACTTGTACCCCCGGTGCATAGCCTTAAGCATCCGGTCCGAACCCGACTGCACCGGCAGGTGCAGCTTCCCCACGATCGTGTCCCTCTCCCCGATGAGCTTTAGGGTCCTATCCTCCATGTTAGACGGGTGGCTGGTCGTGAACCATACCCGCGGCGCCTCCTCAGCCACCCGCTCCAAAAGGTTGTAGAACCTCTTACCGCTTCCCTCAGGGTCTCGCCAGGCATCCACTGTCTGCCCCAACAGCGTTACGTACCGCGTCCCAGAGCCCACGAGGCGCCTAACCTCCTCGAGCACGTTCTCCATGGGTCGGCACGCCATCCTGCCCCTGACGCTTGGCACCACGCAGTAGCTACACTGGTAGTTGCAGCCGGTCATTATCGTGACGAAAGCGGCGTGCTCGCCCTCTGTTCCTGGTAGCTCTGGCGTGTGCGTCTCTTCCATCCCCGGTAGTCCCACGAATTCTGCTAGCTCATATGTATTATGTGTACCTAGTACGAGGTCGATATTGTATTGTCTCTTGAGCTGTCGAGATTCTTCGGCAGCGCCGATACAGCCGGTGAGGGCGATCTTTTTTACCTGACCTTCGCGTTTAAGGCGGTTCAGTTCCCCAAGGTGGCCACGCACGCGGTCGACAGCGTTCTCGCGCACGTAGCACGTGTTGAGGACCACGAGGTCGGCGTCTTCGTAGGCCCCCACCTCAGCGTAGCCTGCGTCCAGGATCATGCGCCTCATCCGGTCCGAGTCGTGTACGTTCATCTGGCAGCCGAACGTTCGTATGCACGCAGTCTTGGACGCGCCGCCAGGGCTGGCGGCATGGCTGGCGGCAGGACTGTCGTCCGGAGGCCCGGCAGGAACCGGTGTGTGGGTGCGGGAAGGTTTTTCGATGAGCGGGATAGGTGCGACGTCGTTTCTTGCGGTGTTCGTCGTGGTGCTACTCATACTCGTCCTCCGGCTCGTAGATGTGGGCTTTCAAGATCACCTCTCCGGGGCGCGTTTCAACGTCGAGCTCCGCGAGGTCCAAGTAGCTCGAGTATGCCGCCCGCCGCAGGATGCCCCGTATCTCATCGAGGTCCTCGGCTCTCACCGAGAGTATAGGCCCTCCGGACCCAAAGCGTCCCGCCACCCGCGAGCGGGTACGGCCATCGGCAGGCCTCCTGATAGGCCTGCCGATCGGTGGTTCGCTCGTCATACCAGATCCCACCTCCACAGCAGGAGGGATCACCCCCGCGACCACCCTCTGCACCGTCCTCAAAGACACCTCTAAACCCAGGAGGAGGGCAGCTTCCCGCAAGCGCCCAGCTTCCCCGGGGTCACCATCCCCACTTATTTTTATTATACGATTTTCTAGGAGGCGAACGAGGATGCGAGCAGGCGAGCCATAATAGAGGTGAGGCCCGTTTGGGGCGGTTCGTGCGGCGAAGCGGACTAGTGTTGCGGGGAGGTTGGTTTTGGAGGGGCGGGCACGGGACTGGAGGCTTTTCTCGGGGAGGTTGCGCGTGTCGAAGACGATTTTTATCGTGGTTGGGGAGGATGCGGAGAGGATCTCGGCAGAGAGGGCGGCATTTTTAATGTGGTAGAGGGAGAGACCACCTCCGTGAGGGGTACTTTCGGAGGGATCATGAGGTCCGGCATCCGGAACGGGATCCAGGTGACGGGTGGTAACGCCGGGCTCGAAGATGAGGTGTTTGTGCGTCTCGGGGATACCGCGACCGTCGTCTATGACGACTAGCTGTCGGTAGCGGCGGGCGCGGAGTGTGGAGGCTACACAGATGTTACGGGCGTCGGCGTCGCGGGAGTTCCTGAGGAGCTCGAAGAGTGCATCCTCGACGCAGCGCATCCGCCTCGGACTACGCCGGAGGCCTTCGGCGCCCGCTAGGCGGGCGAAGCCGCCTCCAAGATCCCTG